>Ga0224505_10000988_pt1 | contig 18776 bp, 22 predicted proteins | sample SF_Jan12_sed_USG_FD_169102 | JGI IMG/M metagenome (GOLD analysis project Ga0224505, IMG submission 169102) | Sediment microbial communities from San Francisco Bay, California, United States - SF_Jan12_sed_USGS_4_1 | ecosystem: Environmental > Aquatic > Marine > Sediment | place: USA: California... | reverse complement strand
TCGCCGCCGCCGCCGGCCCCGAGGATCGAACATCCGCGCGCGAGGGGAAGCACGGTGTGCTCGTCGATGCGGAACATGCTCGAGGCTTCCTCCTGTCCGGCCGCGCGATCAGTGGGGAAGTCGGCACGCTAGTCGGCGGGCCGATGCCGAGGCAAGTGATGTTGCTCGTCGCGCCGGGATAGGCCGCCGGGGTTGTGCCGCATACGGTAGCCGTGGTGGCATATCTCGACGTCTCGGCCCGGGGAAGTGAGGAAGACCAGGCGTGACGGGAGACCTCCGGCTCGCCGAACTGCTCGGCGCCTTGTCGCTCGTGACCGATCTCGGCATGGGCAACACGCCCGAGGAAGCGATGCGGGCGTGTCTGCTCGCGACCTCGTTGTCCCGGTCGGCCGGCCTCGACGAGACGGATGTCGCGACCGTGTACTGGACCACGCTGCTTCGCCATATCGGATGCACGGCGAGTGCCCACGAGGAGGCGGCGCACGTCGGTGGGGATGAGATGGCGTTGCGGCCGCTCGCGTCACGGTCCGACTTCCGCTCGGTGAAGGACAACCTCGCGCTCATGTCCGCGACGCTGAAGAACGTGGCCCCGGCGCGACGCCCGAAGGTGATGTTGACTTCCTTCGGCCCGTGGGGCAACGAGGCGCTGAAGGCCACGTGCGAGGTCGGCTCGACGATGGCCGAGCGGCTCGGCATGCATCGCTCGGTGGGAGAAGGCCTGTATGGCGTCTTCGAGCGCTGGGACGGGAAGGGGGTTCCGCGCAAGCTGAAAGGAGACGCGATCCCCCTCGGCGCTCGCTATGCCCAGGTCGCGACCCTGGCTGTGGCCTTCGGCGCGATCGGCGGAGTCGATCTGGCGCGGGATGTGATCCGTGCTCGGGCCGGCGGGATGATCGACCCGGCCGTCGCCTCGGCGTTCTGCGACCGAGGACAGCTCCTGGGCGAGGTCGAAGGAGTCGACGCGTTGCCCTCGATCATTGAGGCCGAGCCGGAGCCCGTCCGCACGATCTCGGCAGACCGTCTCGACGCGTGCGCCAGGGCGTTCGCCGACATGGTCGATCTGAAGTCGCCGTTCACACACGGACATTCGGTCGGAGTGGCCGAGCTCGCGGCCGGCGCGGGGGGTCGTCTGGGGCTCCCCGAGCAGGATGTCGACGTCCTGCGGCGTGCCGGGCTCCTGCACGATTTGGGGCGAGTCGCGATCCCTGACGGCATCTGGGAGCGGCCTGGCCCGTTGTCGACCGGTGACTGGGAGCAGGTGCGCCTGCATGCCTACCACTCGGAGCGCATCCTCTCGTGCGCCCCGGTGCTGGGTCCGGTCGCACGAGCCGCCGGCTTGCACCACGAACGCATGAACGGTTCCGGCTACCATCGGCAGGCGGCCGGGTCGCAGATCCCGATGTCCGCTCGCGTCCTCGCGGTTGCCGACGCGTATGACGCGATGACGCACGAACGGGCATACCGCCCGGCGTTGACGCACCAGGCCGCGTCGGGCGAGTTCGAGGCCGCCGTGCGTGAGCGTGCACTGGACGCAGACGCCGTGACCGCCGTCCTCGAAGCCAGTGGCCATCGAACCAAGCGTCTCGCGGCCGAGCTCCCGGCCGGGTTGAGCCGACGCGAGCTCGAGGTGCTTCGCCTGCTGGCGAGCGGTCTGTCGAATCGCGAGATCGCCCGGAGCCTTTTCATCTCTCCGAGGACGGCGGAGAGCCACGTGCAGCACATCTACACGAAGATCGGCTTCTCGACCCGAGCGGGGGCAGCGATGTTCGCCATGCACCACGATCTCCTCGTCTGAACTCCGGATTCCGTAGTTCTACCGATGCTGGGGATCGCGCGACGCGCCATGCTCGGGCCGTCCCGGCCGAAGGATGTGGACGGAGGAACCGGGAGGACGGAGGAGGCACCATGCACGCTCGGGTGAGCACCTATCGGGGATCGGCCGAGAGCATCGAGCGATCGCTCGCGCAGAGCGACGAGATCGCCGCGGTCGTTCGCGCTATCGACGGTTCGCGAGGGCTGATCTACCTCATTGATCGAGCATCGGGGAAGAGCCTGTCGATCACCCTGTGGGATAGCACGGAATCGATGCAGGCAAGCGAGGAAGCGGCCGACCGCCTGCGTCGGGATTCCTCGGAGTCCGCGGGCGAGACGATCGAGGCCGTGGAGCGGTACGAGGTGAGCCTGTTCGACGTTGCCGCCCAGACGTGATGCTGCTGGAGGATGACAGTCGGACGACGTCGTCATGCCTCTCGTGAGAGAACGCCATACGATGCAGACTTCCGGCAGAGAGGGAGGTCGATCGTGGCGGGCATGCAGGTTCTCGACGTGGAACGACGACTCGAACGCATCGAGCGGTTGCTGCGGGCTGCTGCCGATGAAGCCAGGAGTGCTCGGCTCGACCTCGGCCTCGACAACGGGGGCGGCGAGCGGTGGGCTCGCATGATGTTCGGCGTGCTCGAACAGCTCGATCGAGAGGGGGGAGAGGTCGCTCGGCAGCGCTTCCTCGAGATCGGAGAGGAGCACGGATACAACCATCGAGGCATGGCCGGCTTCTACCAGCAGCTCGTCGAGCCCGCGCCCGCCTCGACGACGCGCCTCACGACGACGGGCCGTGAGCGGCTGCGCTTCCTTCGCGAACGCTACGGGGACTGACCGATCGACCGAGGTGGGCCCGCGCGTTCCGGGTGGGTTCAGTATTCCGAGCCGCGACGCGCGACTTCCTCGATCGCCGCGCCTGCCGGGTCGACGACGTACCAGACATCTCCGATCCCTTGCCCATTCGTGTCCCCCGCAGCTCGGTCGGAGGCGAAGAAGTACAGCGGATGCCCGTCATAGGTCACCTGCGTCGTCCCGTCGTCGCGCGTCGTCGTGCCGAGCAGCGCCTCCTCGACCCCTTCACCTGCTGTCGGCGAGTCCCCGGTCAATGCCGGCCAGGTCGCGGCACAGTCGTCGTAGCACGTGCTCGAGCCGTCGGTGTCGGCTTCGAAGAGGTACAGCGTCATCCCGTCGGCGTCCACGAGGATCGAGCCGAGTTCCGAGTCGGCGATCTGCACCGTGGCGGCCTCGGCGGCAGCACCCTGTTGGGTCGGTGATCCTTCCGCCGGGGCGACCGTGTCGTCGCTCGCGCAGGCGATGAACAACATCGACACCGCGACACCGAGCGCCACGGTTCGGATCGGGGTCTGCATCGTGCATCTCCTCTCGTCGGACCGTCTGTGGGTGAGTACGGGCGAAGCCGGCGAGGCGTTCGATCCACGGGCTCGATCGAACCTCCTCGGGGTGGGCTGCGTACCCACCTACAGGCCATGGGTTCCGCACGCTTCGATCTCGATGAGCGTGGCATCAGGGCTGCGTACTCCGCGCACGCGGGGGAGATGTTCGGGTTCGCCATGCGCTCGCTCAACGACCGCGGCATGGCTGAGGAAGCCGTGCAGGAGACGTTCGTGCGGGCCTGGAGATTCGCCGAGCGCTTCGACCCGCAGCTCGGCACCGTGCGTGCGTGGCTCTTCGCGATCCTCCGCCACGTGGTGATCGACATCGCTCGAGCGCGCGCCGTGCTGCCCGAGCCGGTCGCCGAACCATCGATCGAAGCCGCCACGCGAGCGGACCCGATGGACGACGGGCTCGAGCAGGCGTTCCTTGCCTGGCAGATCGAGGAAGCTCTTCGCCGCATCGGGCTCGATCACCGACGGGTCCTCCTCGAAACGTACTTCCTCCGCCGCCCCTATGCGGAGGTCGCTGCGGAGCTCGGTATCCCCGAGGGAACGGTGAAGAGCCGCGTGTACTACGCGCTGCGGGCGCTGAGGCTGGCGTTGGAGGAGATGGGGTGGGATGACTCCGCGACCTGAAGATCACGTGCGCCGTTCGATCGGCGCCTTCGTGCTCGGACACCTCACGACGGAGGAGGCGGCCGCCGTGCAAGCCCATCTCGACGGCTGCGTGGCCTGCCGCACGGAGGCGTCCTCACTCGCGCCCGTGGCCCAACTCTTGCCGCTCGTGGACCCCGAGCGCATCCGAGCGCCGGGGGTCGTCGAACGTCCGCCGGAGATGCTGGACGGGGTGCTGACGCGCATCGATCGAGAGCGCGGCGAGCAGCGTCGACGTCGGCGTCGCTCGCTCGTCGTGCGGGTCGCGGCGATCGCGGCCACGGTGAGCGTGCTCCTCGGACTCGCCGTCCTCGTGGTCGAGTCGCGGTCCTCCGGGCCGTCGAACGTCCACGTCGTCGTGCTGGCGGGGTCGGCCCCGGGCATCTCGGGAGAAGCGGTCGTCCACGAGGACCCGCGGAGCACCTGGGTCGAGCTGACGACGTCGGGTCTGTCAACCGGGGAGAGCTACGCCGTGTGGCTCGAGGAAATCGGCAGCGGCGAGCGGTCGCCGATGGGCACGTTCACCGGTGTCGATGGGGATCTGTACATCAGCCTGTACTCGACGCTCCCACGCGATCGCGCGGCGAAGATCGGTGTGAGCGCACCCGACGGCGTGACCGTGCTCGAGGGAACGATCCCAACGGCTCAGTAACTCGGTCGCCTGGCTGCCCCGCGGCGGCCGCAGCTCAGGGGGTGAACTCGCGGATCTGCGTCGCGTGTTCCTCGTAGTGACCGATCGTATCGTCGGTGAACCATTCGACCGCGACCTTTGTGAGTTCGGGCAGGGCCGAGAGCGCAATGCGCGATCGTTCGTGGTTCTGCTCGGCCTGGACGACGATGTCGTCCCAGCTCATGGCGCGGCCGGTGGCGAGGACCTCGTCGTCGGGAGCGGCCGTGTCGCTCGGGTTGGGTTCGCCGCTCCGGATGCGGTCGAGCACGTCGGCCGTGTATCCGGCCCAGTACGCGCAATGCCACGCGACGTCGTGGGTCGACCAGCCCGGGACGACCCCTTCGATCTCGCGCCGCTCGGGCGGCACGGCCGTGATGGCGTCGACGAAGGTCAGCCAGGCTCGTTCCTCGCGCTTGAGCAGTTCATCTCGGTTCATGGGAGCCTCTCCTTTCGCTGGGCCAGGACCCTACCGCGGCCACGGGTCGAGCGACGGCGATCGACGCGGAACGCGTCCGGTCACTGGACGTGCTCCATCAACTCGAGCAGTCTCGTCGTCGTGTTCCAGTTCCGGATCGTCAAGCGCTGATAGATCGGGAGCGACACGATCGCGCTCATCCGACTCTGCGATGCGCGACTCGCGAGCCGCTCGAAATACAGCACGCCAGGGCCCGTCCACGCGCGGTCGACTCCGTCACGGGTCCGCACGTCCTTCATCGCGGCCTTCGCAGTGAGAGGCGGCATGAGGAAGATCACGTCGGACCGGAACGAACCGCGATCGGCCCCGAAGCCTGCCGGCGCCTTCCCCACGATCGAGCGCATCTGGCTCCGGTTGCGCAGCACCACGCTCGCTCGATAGCTGAAGCTCGAGGCCAGCATCCGTTCGATCCGCTCGGTCAGCGTGGCCGCAGCGACGGTCGGCGACGAGAACACTACGTTGCCGCTCTGGATGAACGTCACGACGTCGTGATAGCCGGCATCCTCGAAGCACGTCTTCAGATCGGCCATCCTGATCAGGTTCTTCCCGCCGACGTTGATCCCGCGCAGCAAGGCGACGTACGTGGACATGCTGTGCAGCGTATCCGCGCTCGAGCGGGTCGAGGGCGCGTCGCGGACGCGTTCCCGTGGCGCGAGGGATCCGACCTCGTGCGCTGAGCTGCGATCCTGCATCGTCGCGGCGATCGTGCGAGGATCCGGGCGGAGAGGATCGTGGATCATCCTGGTCAACTGACACCCTCATCCTCTGTGAGGAGGATCGGCACGCAGCGGCGGCGTCGGCCCACGGGCGCCCCTCCGCCGCTTCCCAAACAGATCGGTTCCACGGGCTGGATTTGGGTGATCCTCCTGCTCGCCGTAGTGGTCACCGGCTGCCTGTGGCTCCGCGTCGACCCGGCTCCGCTCGACCGGTTCGACTCGTGGGTGACCGACGCCTTCGTGTCGATCCGCATGGGGTGGCTCGACTCGATCGCCCGCCAGGCGCACACGGTCGGTTCCCGCGTGGGGTTCGCGATGCTCGGAACGCTGCTCGTGCTGGGTGCCGCGTTCTTCCACCGCTGGCGGCACCTCGTCATCTGGGTCATCGCGCTGGGCATCGCGGGCGCGCTCCTGCAAGGACTCGAACTCGTTTCTCTGCGGCCGCGCCCGTTCGGGGTGCGACAGCTCGCGAGCTGGGAGGGGTTCTCGACCCCGTCGATCCCGATCGGCGCGATCGCGATCCTCTCGATCGGCGTGGCGTACATGCTCGTCGCCCCGGGTCGGCCCCGTTGGTGGGCGAAGCTCGCCGCGGCGGGCGCCATCGCGATCACCGGGATGTTGCGCATCTACCTCGGTGTCGACCACGTCACGGACGTGGCATTCGGGGCGATCGTCGGGGTGACGATCCCGCTCATCGCGTTCCGCGCCTTCGCTCCCAACGACATCTTCCCCGTCTCCTACGGGGCACGCGGGAAGGCGGCGCATCTCGACGTTTCGGGTCGTCGCGGCGAGGCGATCCGCACGGCGCTGGCGGACCAGCTCGGGTTCACGGTGCTCGAGGTCGTGCCGGTCGGGCTCGAGGGCTCCGGGGGATCGACCCCACTCAAACTCACCGTGACCGACGAGACGGGCCGTGAGCGAACGATCTTCGCGAAGCTCTACGCGAAGAGCCACGTTCGCGCGGACCGGTGGTACAAGCTCGGCCGCACGATGCTCTACGGACGCCTCGAGGACGAGACTCCGTTCACGACGGTCCGTCGCTTCGTCGAATACGAGGACTACACGCTGCGCATGCTTGGCGAGTTCGGGTTCCCGACGCCCTCACCGCTAGGGATCGTCGAGATCACCCCTGAACGCGAGTACTTGATCGCGATGGATTTCTTCGACGACGCGGTCGAGATCGGCAGGGCCGAGGTCGACGAGCACGTGGTCGACGAGGGACTCGCGCTGATCAGGCTGATGTGGGACGCCGGGCTCGCTCACCGGGACATCAAACCCGCCAACTTGATGGTGCAGGGCGGGGAGCTGAAGCTGATCGATGTCTTCTTCGTCCAGGTCCGCCCATCACCGTGGCGTCAAGCCGTCGATCTCGGGAACATGATGCTCGTGCTTGCCTTGCGGTCGGATGCCCGCACGGTGTACGCGGCGGCCTTGCGGTACTTCTCGCCGGACGAGCTCGCCGAGGCGTTCGCGGCGACGCGAGGAGTCGCGAGCCCGACCCAGCTGCGCCAGCAGATGAAGCAGGACGGACGCGATCTTCTGTCGGAGTTCAGGTCGATGGCGCCAGCACGCCGGCCGATCGCGGTGCAACGTTGGAGCGTCCGTCGCGTCGCATTGATCGCGATCTCGCTCGGGGTGCTCCTGCTGGCAGGCCTGACGGGTGTGGCGCTGCTCTTCCCCACCCGGGGCACGGTGACAACGCCGACGTGCGGCACGGGCCAGGTGATGCTGCTCATGGCCCAGGCGGTCCCGAGCGCCTCTCGACTGCCCTGTGTCGCGACCCTGCCCCCTGGGTGGAGCGTCGGCTCCGCCGAAACGATTCGCGGCACGGCGATCTTCGAGGTCGGCGTCGGCGACGGCTCAGGAGAGCCCGTGGTCGTGACCCTCACGAGGTCCTGCACCGCCGCAGTGTCGGGCACCGAGCAGATCGTGATCGATGGCGGGTGCGTCACCTACCGGACGAGCACCACCCACCCATCCGTGCCTTCGTTCGAGGCGGGCGGGGGGCTCGGGTTCACGCCGCGCGCCGACCTCATCGCCTCGGTCGAGGCTCAGAACGACGCGGTCCTGTGCGGAGCGCTTGCCCCTGCATGCCCGTAGCGATCGACCGACTCAATCGGTCACCGACGTCGCGGTCCGATCGAGTGCGTCGAGGATGAGATCGAGGCCGAACTCGAACTCGCCGTCGAAGGTGAACCCTGACTTCCTCGCGTGTTCCTCTACCTCGGCCAGATGCGGGAACCCGTTCGTCGTGCTCGGCTCGCGGGTGGATCCAGCCGGCTCGGTCATCTCCTTCGAGGTGCTCAACCGCATGGCCGTCTCCTGGATGACCTGCCCGTACACGTAGCAATCGAGCAGCCAGAAGGCGTGGGCGGCGTGCTCGATGGAGAAGCCTGCCGATCGCAGGTTCCCGAGGATCGTGTCGAGATAGCGCAGGGCGGAGGGCCCTGTGGAGCCGCGTGCTTCGAGCAGCCCGATCGCCCACGAGTGGCGGCTGAGCACCTCGCGTGCCGACCTCGCTCGCCGCCTCATGGCCTGTTTCCAATCGGACCCAGCGCTCGGGATCGCGATCTCGCCGACGACGACCTCGACGATCCCGTCGAGGATCTCCTCCTTGTTGGTGACGTGCTTGTAGAGCGACATCGCCTCGACCCCGAGTTCGGTGCCCAAGCGACGCATCGTCAGGGCGCCGAGTCCGTCTCGATCGCACAGATCGACGGCTGCTTGCAAGACGCGCCCTTTGGTGAGGGGCGGGCGGGGCGAGATGGTTCCGTCGAGTGCCACGGTTGACAAGCTTACTAAGTAATCGTAGATTACTAAGTAAGCCATGATGACCGATCCGATGGGAGGAACGAGATGTCGATGCTCGCCAAGCAGACACGCACCTCCGCCGACACGACGTACGAACACTCCAAGGTCGACGTGAAGATCAAGATCTCGGCGCTGTGGACGGCGATGCTGTTCGTCTTCGCCTACGTCGATATCTTCAGCCTCTACCGACCCGACTTCAGGGCCGACGTCGAGGGCGGGGTGATCGGCGGGTTCACCGTGAACCAGACGTTCCTGCTGGGTACCACGATCTACGTCGTGCTCCCCAGCCTCATGGTGTTCGGTGCGCTCGTCCTGCGACCGAGGGTCAACCGGGTCGCCAACATCGCACTGAGCACGGTGCTTGCGCTGACGATCGTCGGCGGGGCGGTCGGAGAGTGGAGCTACTACGTCCTCGGCAGCGCTGTCGAGGTGGCACTCCTGGCGGCCGTCGTCTACTACGCTTGGACGTGGCCGAAGCTGGTTCCGACGACCCCCGTTCCCGGCCGAGGGGACGACGCCACCCTGGTACGCCGGTAGTGGTTCCGGAACAGGTTCATGGCGATCCGGACTGAGTGGTCCGGGCGTCGCCGCTCAGACTCGGAAGGCGCATGTGAAGCTCCGAACCCCCACACGAGCTTCGTCCGACGGGAAGGGGTTCAGAGGATGGAACGAGACGACCCGGCGTACAAAGGTCAGTCCGGCTACAACCCGTTCATGCTCGCCATCTACGACCCGTGGGTGCTCGGGTTCATGTCGCGAGCGGTCTGGCACCTCCCCATCCCGCCCGTCGTCGAGCGCTATCGGCGAAACCTGGGTCATCGGCACCTCGACGTCGGCCCGGGCACCGGCTACTTCATAGAGAAGGCGGCGCCCCCCACCGATATCGAGATCTCGCTCCTCGATCCGAACCCCCACGTCCTCCACCGCGCGAGCAAGCGCCTCGCTGCTTTCCACCCGACAAGCGTCGAGGCCGATGTGATGAAGCCGTTGCCCGTCGACGGCCTCTTCGACTCCGCCGCCCTCAACTTCGTCCTGCACTGCCTCCGCGGCCCGATCGAGAACAAGACGAACTCGATCAGGAACATCGCCGATGTGCTCGTTCCCGACGGTGTGCTGTTCGGCGGAACGGTGCTTGGCATCGAGGAACCGCACAGCAAGCCCGCCCGCGCATTCCTGCGCGCTGCCAACAAGCAGGGAGGATTCGACAACCTCGGTGACACGGCTGCTGGACTCCGCCAGATCCTCTCGGTGTCGTTCTCGGACGTAGAGCTGGAGACCGTGGGCTCTGCCGCCTTGTTCACCGCGACGGGACCGCGCCCGCGGACCTCTAGCGAGCGAGCGTGATCCTGTGGCTCCCACAGCCATGACGGCCACTGGGTCCTCGATCGGAGTGGCAGACCCCCCGTCCGCGACGTTCGAGAGCACGACCGCCGTGTTCATGCGGCGGCTCCCGTTCAGCACCCGACGCCGACGGTCGCAGGCCGCATCTTCGCATGCACCCAGGACACGCGACGCACCGCCGACGCCTCGGCGCCGACGGTGCGTGCGCCATCCACCTACGACCAGAACTCGTCCCACGCGTACAGGTCGAAGAAGTGCTCGGCCCCGTACACGCACCGGCCGTCCTTGATCTCGAAGGTGATGCAGCAGTCGACGTCGAGCTGGTTGCCGTTGCGCTCGCCGGTGTTGTGATGCAGGGCGACGACGCGGCCGTCCTGGCTCGCGTACACATTCTGCAGCACGGCCTTGAACGAGCCACCCGTCCCCTCGACGAACCGCCCGAACTGGCCGAAGACCTCGTCTCGGCCCTGGTAGTCGCCGGCGATCGAGCTGCGACCCGGCGTGTGCCAGGAGGCGTTCTCATCGAAGAGTTCGGTGAGCGTGGCCATGTCGGCGGTGTTGAACGCCTCGTAGGCGCGCCGCACGACCTCGGCGTTCTCGTCTCTCAGGCTCATCGGGAGCCCTCCCTTCGTGCTCGGTGACGGGTGTAGCGTGTACCTCCCGCCATCGCCGCACATCGGGAGGTCTCCCTATTTCCGGCCCGTCACTCCGCCTCGGTGAGTTCGTCGCGACGTTCGCCCTCGCGCAGGACAACGCGTTCGGCCAACCGCTCGAGTCCCAGTTGCGATCGTGCCTCCTGGCGACCGCGATCTGCGAGGAAGCTGGATTCGACCGGGCTTCGCGCGAAACCGTCTACTGGGTCGCGCTGCTGCGCTATATCGGGTGCACGGGTCACGCGCACGAGGTCGCCACCGTCTTCGGTGACGAGATCGCCATCCGCGCCCAGACCCTAGTGCACGACGCCGCGGATCCGGCCGAAGTCATGCGTGACGTGGTGACGTTCGCGACCGCGAGCGCCGCTCCCGATGAGCGCGACCAGATTGTTCGGTCGCTCCAAGAGGGCGCCCACGAGTGGGCGGTGCACAACTTCGCGTCCGGATGCGAGGTGGGCGACATGCTCGTGCAACGGCTCGGTCTCGACGTGGACGTGCGGCATGCCCTGGCCTTCACATTCGAGCGGTGGAACGGCAAAGGCTATCCGGCCGGCGCGAGTGGCGAGGAGATCCCGCTCGCGATGCGCGTCGTGCATCTCAGCCACGACATGGAGGCGATCGGCCGCCTGTTCTCACCCGAGCACGCCCTCGACGCCGCTCGCGACCGTCGTGGCCGCACGTACGATCCCGAGCTCGCAGACCTCTTCGCCGCCAACGGCGGCGGCTGGTTCGAGCGGCTCGCCAAGCTCGACCCATGGGACGCCGTGCTCGAACTCGAGCCGGAGCCTCACCGCACCCTGGCGGGCGCCGAGCTCGACGACGCCCTCGTGGTCGCCGCCGATTTCATCGACCTGAAGTCGCCGTACATGGGCGGGCACAGCCGCCGATGCGCACAGCTGGCCGGCGACGCCGCGGTCTTGCTGGGGTGCACACCTGACGAGATCACGGCACTGCGCCGAGCCGCCCTGCTCCACGAGTTCGGCACGACCGCGGTCCCGAACTCGATCTGGGACAAGCCGGGTCCGCTCACCCGTTCGGAGTTCGATCGCGTGGAGCTTCATCCGATGCTCACCGAGCAGATGCTCCGACGCTCCCCGGCGCTCGCCGAGCTGAACGCCGTGGCGGCGTCACACCACGAAAAGGCCGATGGGTCGGGTTATCACAAGCGCCTTCGCACCCACGGCGCCGACCGTGAAGCCTGTGCACTCGCCGCGGCGGACATCTACGTGGGCCTTACGACCGAGCGTGCCGACCGACCGGCGTTCTCGGGCGACGCCGCCGCGACCGAGCTTCGGCGGCTCGCCTCGGACGGTGTGCTCGACCACGACGTTGTCGATGCCGTGCTCGCGGCGGCGGGGCACGGGAAACCGGCGGCCGCGACCGCCCGGCGTCCCACGCTCCCCGGAGGGCTCACGGGCCGTGAGGTCGAGGTGCTGCGCCTCGCGGCGAGGGGGCTCACGACGCGGGCCATCGCGGATCATCTCTACATCTCGCCGAAGACCGCTGACCATCACATCCAGCACGTCTACGCGAAGATCGGTGTCTCCACGCGCGCGGCCGCCGCTTTGTGGGCCGTGCAGCACGAAGTCGTCAGCTGAGGCCGCTGCCGACCGATGAGTGTCGGGGACCGCCGGCGTCGGAACGGTGGGGTGGCCGGCACCCTGGCCCTCATCGCGCTGACGAGTGGCAGGCTCGGGGCCGAGCCCGCGACCCCGCCCATCACCTGAGGCCTGACGTCGACATCGCCCCCCATATGGGCGTGCCCGACGTCCGCTTCATCTTCGAGACGGCGCCGATCCCTGACCGCCGTGGGTGGGATCGTGGGGTCGTCGGCGAGGGGGCGGTCGGGGCCAGGTGGGCCGGGCGATACGGGCTGTTCCGTTACGGGGACCGGCGATGGCTCGACGGCGCCATCCCGGACATCAGTGACGCCGCCTCCGGCCCGGTCCGAGTGACGAGCGACGACGCTCGATCGCACGCCATCTTCCAGCCGGTGCCGTCGGTTCCAACCCCCGTGTGGGGGCGAGACGAGTTGGATGCCGGCGAGATATGGAGCTCGAACTCGGTCATCTCCTGGCTGCTCGCGAGCAGTGGCGTCGACATGGACCAGCTTCGGGTTCCGTCCAAGGGCCGTGCGCGCGGCTGAGACGCCGGCATCGAGGTCGCGCGTCGCGATAGCATCCCGCTGTCGCGGGGGTTCGAGCGGTCGATCTGAGGGAGCGACGAGCCCCCCGCCCTCGACCCTCGTGCGCCCCCCGTAGCTCAGTAGATAGAGCATCGGTTTCCTAAACCGTGTGCGGAAGTTCGATTCTTCCCGGGGGCACGATCCGAGGGTATGCATCGCTCCGTGCGCTGACCTCCGATGGATCCGCGGAATCTCCAGTCCCGGCTCCCTGGCGCGACCCCTCCCCCTTGCTCCGCGATACTAGTATCGCTGCATGTTTGATCAGGAGAGGCTCGCTGATCCGGGATTCGCTGTCGTCCCCGTGACCGAGCGCCAGATGGCGATCGACACCCTCGTTACCGCCTTCACGGCCGACCCCGTCGTCCGGTGGTTCTACTCGGACCCATGGAGGTATGTGGGTCACTACGGGGACTTCGTGAAGGCCTTCGGCGGCCAGGCTTTCGATGAAGGATCAGCCTGGCGGCTCGGAGACTTCCATGCGTCCGCGCTGTGGCTCAAGCCGGACTCGGAACTCGATGGCGACGCCATCGTCGCCCACTTCGAAGCAACCGTTGATCCGGCGAAGCTCGATGATCTCTTGGCTGTGATAGAGCAGATGGATGCGGGGCATCCGCCCGAACCCCATTGGTATCTCGCCTGGATCGGCGTCGATGCCAGGATGAGGGGCCGAGGCCTCGGCAACGAATTGATGCAGCGATGCCTCGACATCGTCGACGCGGAGCATGCGCCGGTCTACCTGGACAACACCAACCCGGAGAACTTCCCGTTCTACGAGCGCTTCGGATTCCGGATCACGAGCGAGTCCCAGCACGGTGCCTGCCCGCCCCTCTACGGGATGCTTCGGGATGCTCGGTAACCGGGAGGCCGCGATACCTTCAAAGGCAACTCCGACGGGAGTGGGAGGGAGACGGTCATGAGCGACACCACCGAGACCGCGATCCTTGCGGGAGGCTGCAACTGGATCATGCAGCAACTGCTTCGGTATCCAGAAGGCGTCATCTCGACCCGGATCGGATTCATGGGTGGGTATGGCGAGAACCCGACCGAGAAGGACTCTGGGGGCCACGCGGAAGTCGTCGAAGTCATCTTCGATCCGGAGCGGCTCACCTATCGGGGTCTTCTCGAGCTCTTCTTCGTCACTCACCGGGCCGACCTCGACGAAAGCGTGGTCGGGTCCCTCTACCGCTCCGAGATCTTCTGCACGAGCCCGGAGCAGCGGCGCGTTGCCGAGGCCATGATCCGCGATGTCGATGCCGCGGAGCACTGGCTGGGCAAGACCGTAACCAGGGTCAGCGATGCCGGCGTGTTCTGGGAGTTGGGGCCCGAGCATCAGGACTACCTCCAGCGGTTCCCCAACGTCTCACCGCCGCCCTTCCCCAGCGTTTCCTAAACCGTGTGCGGAAGTTCGATTCTTCCCGGGGGCACTCGCCGGCCTACACTTCGTCCATGCGGTTCCTGTTCGTAGGACTCGACTATGGCGGAACGTGGAAGCCGACCCTTGGCCTCGCGGGCATGCTCGTCGATCGTGGCCACAGCGTCGTGGTCTTGGGCTCGCCGGCCATGCGCGAGCGATGCGAGTCGAAGGGGTGCGACTTCATCGCTCTTCCGGCAGAGCTGGATGAAGAGCCTGGAACGGCGATCGAGGATGACGACTGGGCTCGCTACGTCGAGATCGTGTGCGGCCCGATCATCGCCGAAGCGTTGGGCCCCGCGGCGGCAAGTGCAGCCTCGGACGTTCTCGTCATCGACTGCCTGCTGTATGGCGCGCTGTCTGCCGCCGAACTCCTCGATCTTCCCGTCGCGATGATCGTCCACTTCCTGGCCTACGAGAGCCTGCACGATGATCCCGAGTTCTGGGACGAAGACCAGGTTGCCGCCGTGAACCCGACACGAGCGAAGCTCGGCCTCCCTCCCCTCCCGGCAAGCGGTGGCGCGCTCCAACTCTGGAGCACCCCAGAAGTCGCGTTCTCGCTTCCACCGGAGGAATGGACGACGACCCCCCTACCGGACAACGTGGTGATCGTCGGCCCGATCGCGAACGAGCCTGCGCGAGACGGCATCTGGGATTTCCCCTGGGCGACCGATGATCCGCGTCCCATGATCGTCATCAGTCTGAGTTCCACGTACATGCATCAGGAATCAGCGCTCGAACGTTTGGCGCAGGCAGCGGATCCGCAAGACGCGAACGTCGTTCTCTCTCTGGCGGGCGCTCTTCCGGCGTCGGCCATCCAACTGCCCGATGGCATCGTCGTCCGCGACTGGATCAACTTCGAAACCGTACTGCCGCACGCCGCGCTGTTCGCGACCCACGGAGGGCAGGCTTCCGTCTCCGAAGGACTCGTTCATGGGGTCCCGATGTTGATTCTCCCCCTGGGGCGGGATCAATCAAGGGTCGGAAAGCATCTCGCGGAGTACGGAGCTGGCATCCTGCTTGACGAGGATGCATCGACCGCGGCGATCAGGGAGACGATGGAAACCATCCTCGCCGACCCGGGCTTCCGAAGCCGATCTGACCAACTTGGTGCGTCGATCCGATCGTTTGGCAATGGTCGGCGAGCTATCGATATCCTCGAAGGTCTCACCAGGGCACGCGTTTCGTAAACCGTGTGCGGAAGTTCGATTCTTTCCCGGGGGCACCTCGGTCGGACCGTGGCCGGGGAGGGCTACACCCCGAAGCGGTCTTTGTTGGCCCGCGCCCAGTCCTCGAAGCTCTGTAGCTCGGGATTCAGCGAGCGAACGACGTCCAGATCACGCGCTCCGACGTAGTCATCCTCGAAGTCGTGCTTGAACTGGAACATGTTGCCTATGTCGTCCGCACCTGGGAAGCCGAACGAACGGAAGACCTCTGGAGGCACGTCCTGATAACGAACCTCCTCGCCGAGGACCTCTGAGAGTGTGGCGACCATCTCGAAGACCCGCAGGTGTTCGCCCGCGATCGCCACCCGTGAACCGATCAACTCGTCGCCACGTTCGAACACCCCGTAGGCCGTCCGTCCGACGTCCTCGCCCGCGATCCCGGGGAGGCGTGCCTCTCCCATCGGGAGGGTAAGGGCCAGGACCCCGTCGTCGCCGCGCGCCACCATGCCGAAGAGGCTCTCCCAGAAGAACGCGGTCGCCAGGTAGGTGGTCGGTGCGCCGGCCTCGGCGAACAGGCCGTCCGCCTCGCCCTTGCCGTCAAAGTGCGGCACCTTGTAGTTCTCGGCCAGGGTCGGCATCCGATCGTCATGGAGCGGGATCCACTTCCTGGTGTCCTCGAGGGTGGACCAGATCACGTGATGCACCCCAGCCTCCACGCTGGCGCGGGCGATGTTGGCTGCCTGCGCCTGCTCACGCTGGACGGAGAAGACCTCCCAGTAGTTGGTCACGCCGAAGACGCCGTGGGCGCCGGCGAAGGCGGTCGCCAGGCTGGCCTGGTCGTCGAGGTCAGCTTGCACCACGTCTGCGCCGCGTTCGGCGAGTGCGTGCGCAGCGTCGGAATCGGGGTTGCGCGTCAGGGCGCGGACCGTGAACCCTTCCTCCGGGTCGTCGAGGATCGCGCGGGCGAGTCCCCCGCCTTGGGTTCCGGTGGCTCCGACGACTGCGATCACCTTGCCGTCCGACATCGCGCGCCTTCCTTCCCGTTCGTTGACGTGTGGATAGTTGCGTACGCAAGGACCATACTGTGCATGTAGTTGAATCGTCAACTACATGCACGGTACCCTGAGCGCATGTCGTCGAAGACCCGCATGGGCGTCGATACCCCGCAGATGGAGGCGTTCAGGGACCTGATGCGCGTCCAGTACGAACTCAGACGCCTCCTGGACCACGACCTTCAGCAGGAGGTGGGCCTGTCGATGACCGAGTACTGGGTGCTCCTGACCCTGCGATACGCGCCGGAAGGGAGCCTCCCGATCGGGGACCTCTCCTGCGAGGCGCATCTGACGAAGAGCGGTGTGACGAGGCTCGTCGACAGGATGGAACGGGCCGGGACGGTCGAGCGGGTCGTCGACGAGGCCGACCGGCGCAGCGTGCGAGCGATGATCACGGACACGGGTCGGGCTGAGCTACGGAGGGCCTGGCTCGTCCACCGTCGCGGCATCGACGAGTACTTCGGGGCGCGTCTGTCGGACGCCGAGGCAGCGACGCTGGGCGAGCTTCTTCGCAGGGTCGCCCCCGATCTGGATCCGCCAGGCGTGCCCTAGACCGATGACGACGCTCGACCGGGAGGGGTTCGTTCGATGTCTTGGCGAGGCATCCGTGAGGCAGTCATCGGGCATCCCCTAGCTGGTCGGCGATGTGTCGGCGCAGGTCTCGCACGGTCGACGCGAATGAAGCCAGCCGCTCGGGCGACACCCCAGCTCCGAGCCGGACTGCGAGTTCGTTACCGAGCGAGCCCTGGGCCACTTCGAGCACGCGCCGTCCGGCAGGGGTGAGGGTGACGACCGATGATCGAGCGTCGTTGGGGTTCGGGGCACGTACACACCAACCTGCGTGCTCGATGCGATCGACCAACTTGCTCACGCCGCCCACCGTGATCGACAACGCCTCCGCGATGTCGACGACCCGACAGTCGACGACGCGGTCCACCACCTCCATCGGCTCGAACCAGGACAACGGCAGGTCGTGTTCTCCGCGGAGCCGGTGGTCGACCAGATCCCAGAGCTCCGTCTCCAATCTCACCAGATCGCTGAACAGACCCACGAGCTCTACGGGTGGAGCCCCAGACGGATGATATTTGACTTCCATGGAATGAACCGTAACTCGAGGCCGTTACATTCCATGGAAGCTACCTTCGGAAGGAGCCGATCCATGAGCACCAGCGAGAACGAGATTCGAGACCTGCTCGCCATCTACGAGCGGTCCCTCAACACCAGTGACGCTGACCTCGCAGCATCCTGCTACGCCGCCGACGGCATCTTCATGCCCACAACGCTGCCGACCGTCACCGGCGCCGACATGGCCGACGGGTACCGACAGATCTTCGAGGCGATAGGCCTGAACGTCACGTTCACCATCGACGAGCTCGCGGTCACCAGCGACGACACCGCGTACGCGTTGACCCGCAGCAACGGAACACAGACCGTTCTCACCACCGGGGACGAGTCGGCCGAATCCAACCGCGAGATCTTCCTGTTCCAGCGGGCCGACGCGGAAGGCTGGAAGATCGCCCGCTACATGTTCAACAAGCCCGAGTAGCCAGCCTCGCGGATCTACGGGCGGACGAGCCCGGCGAGCCTCGGAACGAACACCTGGCGGCAGGCGCCAGCAGACGGCGGCGCGCCGCCAGGGGGGCCGGGGACGGGTCTCCGCGGCTATCCGTCCATCAACCGGGGCATCGAGGACTCGCTGTTCATCAACCGGGCCTCCGCGAGCGTTGGCGTCGCCAGATGGTCGACCAGCTCGGCTAGGGGAGCCTGTCAACGCCCTCACACTGGTGCGCTGTCGCTGGCCGGCCAGCCGTCGCGGCGGCATAACCCACGCGACGGTCAAGGAAGCGCCCGCGCTGGCGGCAGCCTGCGCCGATCCTCCGCGTGACCCCGGTCGAGTGAGCGCCGGGAGTTCTTCCACCCTCTACACTCGTGAGGAGGCTTGACTACGGGCCCGGCGGGAGGGTTTCTTGCTGGGCTGCCTGCTCGCCCGGCCCCCGGCCCTCGTGCCCTCGTAGCTCAGTGGATAGAGCACCGGTTTCCTAAACCGGGTGTCGCAGGTTCGATTCCTGCCGAGGGCACCAACGGAGTGTCGAGTTTCGGGGGATGCTCGACGTGCCATGTCCCACCCGCCGTGGGACGTTCGCCTCCTGACCCCGGATCGCGTCTGAGCCACCCTGGGATGTGGGCAGTACGAACGTGCCCAGAAGGTGACGACGTGCAGACCATCACAGCCGGCAGATCGCTCGACCGTCGCGGTAAGTCGATCACCACGTACGTCCTGAACGACGCGGCCATGGAGCTCCGCTCCATGGATGAAGGGGACGTCCTCGAGCTCATGACGGACGACTTCGAACCGTTCAGGTCCGACGTGGCCGTCTGGTGCTCGCTCGTTGGGCACAAGCTCCTGACGCCCGAGTCGATCGCCGAGGG
>Ga0224505_10000987_pt1 | contig 18827 bp, 13 predicted proteins | sample SF_Jan12_sed_USG_FD_169102 | JGI IMG/M metagenome (GOLD analysis project Ga0224505, IMG submission 169102) | Sediment microbial communities from San Francisco Bay, California, United States - SF_Jan12_sed_USGS_4_1 | ecosystem: Environmental > Aquatic > Marine > Sediment | place: USA: California... | reverse complement strand
TGCGAGTGTCTCACTCTTTCCTCCAGCGATCGCCTTTCGGACTCGGCAGCTACGCGGTCGGCGATTTCCTGCTGCAGGCGGGCGTTGATGCCGACGAGATTGCTGCGCATCTTTTCCAGGTCGCGCGACAGTCCCCGAATCTCGTCGAGCGTGCTATCGACCGTCAGCTTTCGCTCGTACTCGCCGGACGCGATACGCCGGCTGGCACCCTGCAATTCCTTGATCGGCCTGACGACGCGCGCGCTCAGCACCGTCGTACCCAGCAGTGCAAGCAGCAGGTAGCCGACCAAGGTCATGACGATGGTCTTTCGTACCTGCTCGATGCCTTCGTGGATCGGCACCTCGTCGAAACCGAAGCGCAGCACGGCAGGCGGGTCCGCATCCGAAAGCGCCACCGACAGGTAATAGATATCATCGCCATGCTCGCCGAAGGTAAAATCCTCGCGAAACAGGCCGACTTCCTCTTCTCCCATCAGGGAGCTCCGGAACGTCTTTCCGCCGACCTCGAGAACGGCATAAACGCCGCCGCCGCCGAACATGACGCTGTCCAGGTGCGCGATAATGCCCTCGTCGGACCCGAGGCCGGGGTAGGCCTCGAAACTGTCGGCTATCGTCCGACCGTAACTCCGTACGCTGTCGATGAAGGTGTCGGTCGTCGAGCGCTCGAAGACACCCGCCAGCGTAAAATACAGCACGGGCATCGAGATCGCGTGGATCACGAGCAGTACCAGGATCAGGCGTCCTGCCAGCGTATTCAGTCGCCCTGCCATAACAGATTCATCGATTTGAGGTGAACGAATTCGTCGGCGTCATTCCGCCACATGAACGCGATGCCGCACTGATGCCGGCCGAGTGCCGCGACCAGGTCGCCGATGTTGCGAAATTCCTGCGGCCGCGGTGTGCCGTACTTGAGCAACAACAGCAGCAGGCGCCGCTCATAGGTCTTTTCCGACATCGATACGATTGACTGGAAAAAGATTGCGCTGAGCAGGTCGTCGCCGATGATCCTGTGCGGCCGGATCGGGTGTCCCTGGATCGTAACGGCAACGCCGAGGTACGCCTTGCGAATATCCTGCGCGCTGATCTCGGTGACCGGGCAACTCCTGTCCATCACCAATACGACGGTTCGCTCCGCCCACGCCGGCACTGCCGGCAGGGAAAGGAGCACACAAGCCAGTATCGGTGCGGCGCGGAACTTCATTGAAATACGCCGCTCCACTGCAACCGGAATTCCTTGAAGTGGTCGTGGGTGACGTCTTCGCCCTGAGCGCTGGTATCGGCTATTTCTGCCGTGAAGCTGTGGAATGTCGCGAAGTCCCAGCGGACGCCGAGCATATGGCGGTGGGCAACGAATGCCGGCAGCAAGCGCAGATAGATGGAATCGTCTTCATCTATGCCGTTGTCACTGCGACCAAAGAGCCTCCAGTCGTCGGACAGTTCGTATTCCAGTTGCACGTAACCCGCGGCAAACTTGTCACGCAGGTGGCCGTCAAAGTAACGAAGATCATTGTCGAGATAGATAACGCTGCCGAGCACTCGCCAGTTCGACCAGCTCCAGTCCGCGAAAACCCCGTAAGTCAGCTGATCGATGCTATCGAGATCGGCGAGGTTCGGACTCGACGCGGAGTCGACGTCGATGTCGTTCCAGCCGAACAACGCCCCGAACTGGTTCCCGGAAGTCACGTTGGGGCGGTAGATCAGGCTGAAATTCAGCGACAGGTCGTGATCGGACTCCGGGTCCAGCAGGTCGAACGGCTCCAGTTCCTCGCCGACGAAGCGGGGCGCCAGCCCGGCCGACGCGCTGAACTGCATCCCGGACAGGTCTTTCCGTCGGAATTCGTGCTCGATGGCCAATCCGCTGACATGGGACGGGATTGGCCCGCTCTCGTCTTCCCACTCCTCGACGCTGGGCCGCGTGATGGAGGTCTGCAGGAACTGCCCGTGATGGTACTCGCTGGTCCAGAACTTCGCATTGGTGTGAAAGCGGCCCAGCCAGACCATCGTATCGTTGCCGGTGCGCCAGCCGACCTGCATGCGTTCGAGTTCGCTCTCGTGACTCGACCAGAGATACTCGCCCAGGACCCGGAAGCGGTCGTCCTTTGAATAGGAGTACAGCAGGTCCAGTGCCGGCCGCACGAACGAGTCGTCGACCTCCGGATTCGAGACCGAGAAGTTGTAGAACGTGTCTACGCTCGTGAATGCGAGGAGATCGTGCTGCGATTCGGCACCAGCCGGGCCCGGCGCCACGCCGACGCAAACCGCGCAGGCAGTGGCCGCCAGCATTCGGACAGGCAACGCGAAAAGTCCCTTTCTAGGCATAGATCTGGTCCAGAGGTTTTGGGTGCGTGTGCAGACCGGCACGGATGCACTGTACCAGCCAACACAAAACAACATGCCATGGTATCGGCCCCTGCGCCGCGACCTGGTTCAGCAATTCCGATGCTTGCGGAAATCCTTTGCCACTGAATGTCGCATCGGCCACCCACCCTGAACATGGGGCAAACACCCTAATCGCGTACTGCGGCCACCCCAGCAGCCGGGCGCGGCGCGATGCCGCTCCCGGAACCGGGGCCGTGCCCGGAAACGATTGTTGTAAATACGTATTTGGCGAAACTGGCCAAAAGGCTAGGATTTGACCGAGTCCAGCACGGAGGCGCCCTGATGAGTCAGTCACTATGCGAGCGCTTCGGTTTCGACTCGGTCAGCATCCTGGAGCGGCTGCGGCTGACGGGGCTCGACGCGCCGGACAGTCACTCGCTCGCGGCCACGCTGCAGGATCATGTCGTCAGGCCCGGCCTGGACTCGATCATCGACAGCTTCTATCGCGAGATGAGCCAGGAACCCCGCTTCCTGGCGGTCGTGCGCGAGCATACGCAGCTCAGCAGCCTGAGGACGACCCAATGCCGCTACCTGCTGAGCCTCGGCGTCGATTTCGATACCATCGAGTACTTCGAGGAACGCCTGCACGTCGGCGCGGTCCACCAGCGGGTCGGCGTGTCGCTGCCGCTGTACCAGTGCGCCTACCGGTTGCTGCAGAGCCTCCTGATCCGGCACATTCCCGTGACGCTGAAGGCCGATCCTGCGGCCCATGAGGCGCTGGTCCAGTTCATCCTGAAAATGACCTCGCTGGACATGTCGCTCGCCATCGAGACCTATTACAGCAGCGCGGTCAGCGGCCTCGAGCAATCGATCGACACGATACGCATCGAGGGCGAAACGCTGCGCCGATCGCTGCGCACCGACTCACTGACGGCACTGGGCAGCCGCGAGTACTCGATCCAGACACTGAAGAACGCGCTGTCCGTTGCTCTCGCAGCGCACCAGCCGCTGAGCGTCATCATGGCCGACCTCGATCATTTCAAGCAGGTCAACGACCGCTACGGCCATCTCGTCGGCGACCGAGTACTGCAGGCCGTCGCGTCGCGGCTGACGCAAGGCGCACGTGAGCGGGACACGATCGGGCGCTACGGCGGCGAGGAGTTCCTGTTCATCCTGGACCACACGACGCTCGAGGATGCGGCGACGCTGGCCGAGCGCGTCCGGCAACGTGTCGCCGCCGACCCGATTCACGTCGACGGCCACGATCTCCATGTAACGATCAGCCTCGGCGTCGCCGAGGCCAGGCCCGAGGACGACACGCGCACGCTGCTCTCACGCGCCGATCACGCGCTGTATGCGGCCAAGAAGTCGGGCCGCAACCGGGTGGCACTGGAGCGCGCGCGTCACAACGAAGCCGCCGTTGTCGATAAACACGGCTGAGGGCCCCTGCGCCCGACTATGTCACGATGTAAAGCCCCGGCTGTTCCGCGGCGGTCGCTGCGCTAGGATGACGTCAACAGGGCCGTATGAACCCCGACGATGACATCACCGCAGCCACACACCACTTCTTATTATGCGGCGACCGCCGGCGAGCCCACGGATTACCCGCCGCTGGAAGGCGACGTCGATACCGACGTCTGCGTGATCGGCGCCGGTTTCACCGGCGTGTCGGCGGCACTGCACCTGGCCGAGCGCGGCTACCGCGTCCGCCTGCTCGAAGCGAACAGGATCGGCTGGGGTGCGTCCGGCCGGAACGGTGGCCAGGTCATCGGCGGCATCTCGGGCGAACACGTGATCGCGAGACGCAACCCGGCGGGCGGCGAGGAACTCGTCTGGCAGATGCGCTGGGCGGGTCACGACATCATCCGCGATCGGGTCCAGCGCTACGACATCGACTGCGACCTGAAGTGGGGCTACCTGGACGTCGCGCTGCTGCCGCGGCACATGCGCGACTTCGAGCGGGAACACCAGCGTCTCGAAAGGCATCGCTTCCCGTACGAATTCCGGCTGAACGACGTGGCTGCGACGCGCGAACTGATCGGTACCAAAGCGTACATCGGCTCGCTGCTGAACATGGGCAACGGCCACCTGCACCCCTTGAGGCTCTGCATCGGCGAGGCGCGCGCCGCGTCCGGCCTGGGCGCGGCGATACACGAGAAGTCACCGGTGACAGGCATCGAGCACGGAGCCAGGCCGCGCGTGCGCACCGATCGTGGCAGCGTGAGCGCGGATTTCGTCGTGCTGGCCGGCAACGCGTACCACGACGTCGACCGGCGCCTGCGCGGTTTCCTGTTCCCGGTCAACAGCTTCATTATTGCGACCGAGCCTTTGCCGCCGGAGGTCGTGGCAAGAATCAATCCGCGCGACCTCGCCGTCTGCGACCCGAACTTCGTGCTCGAATACTTCCGGCTGAGCGCGGACAAGCGCCTGCTGTTCGGCGGCCGGCTGCGGCACTTCGGCGAGGACCAGGATGTCATACGCACTGCGCTGCGTCGCAAGATGCTGCGCATTTACCCCTCGCTCGATCGCTACGCCATCGACTACGCCTGGACCGGGACCATCGGCGTGACGGTGAACCGGGTACCACAGCTCGGGCGACTCGCACCCAATGTGTTCTACAGCCAGGGATACTCGGGCCACGGCGTGAACGTGACCCACCTGGCCGGGCAGATCGTCGCCGAGGCCATTGCCGGCACGATGGAGCGATTCGACGTCTTCGAGCGCATCAGGCCGGTCGTGCTGCCCGGCGCCTGGCTGCTCAGGCGGCCGCTGGTCGAGCTGGGCCTGATGTACTACCAGTTGCGCGACAGGATCTGAGCAATAGCGGCGCTCAGAAGGTCGACATCCCGGACGCCTCCATCCAGCGATACTTCCACTTCTTGAGCAGCGACTCGTCACGGTAGTGCTCGTAACCGACGCTGAACAGCCGTCCCGGCTCGTTGTTCCACAGTCGCTCGAAATGTCGGCAGGCATCGGCCAGGCAGGGCTCGGCCGGCGCTGCCCGCAGCAGCAGGTTCGTTTCCAGGTTGAAGTCATCCAGATTGCGGCGCGTAAGATTGGCGGATCCGATCAGCAGCGCGCCCTGCCCGCTGCCGTCGGTCCGGATCAGCATTTTCACGTGACACTGTTCGCCGTGCGTGTGGACCCAGCGGACCGGTATCCCCGCTCGCTGCAGCTCGGCTGCGACCGGCTGGTTCGGTATGCCGTTCTTCTCGTAACCGAAAGCATCCTTGCTCGGGTCGAGCAGTACGCGGAGCGCGGCGCCGCGCACGTGGGCGCGCTTCAGTGCCCGTATGACGGCACGGTCGGACAGGTAAAAAGTCGCGAGGTCGAGCCGCTCGCCCGGACCCGCCGTGTCGATGAGATCCAGCGCCGCATTCTTGATTGCCCGCTCCGTCACGACGGCGACGGTCACGGGCGACGTCGCGGTGTCGGTGTCCACGTCCTGGTCCACGGGCTGAGCACCCGAGAATCGCAGCACGGCGTTCTCGGTTTCCAGCAGGTCGGCGACCGCCGCGCCGCGGAACCGGATGGCGACGTTGTGATGCGCGCTGCTCGCGTCGTGCGGGTTCGCGGAGCTGACGAGACCCGCCCAGCCGTCACCGTCGTCGGCAACCACGAGTTTTCGGTGATTGGCCTTGAAGTTCAGGCCGTACAGGTAGCTGCGGAGCGACACGCGGCCGCGCGCGTCGAAGGGATTCCGGAGCGCCTTGCCGGGGCCGACGCCAAAGGGTTTCGCTATCAGTCGCCACAGGAACGAATACGGGATGTTGCCGTCCGGCAGTCGCGTCAGGTCGGTGATCACCACCGGGATGCCTGCCGCACGCAGCCGCTCGAACTGCCCGGACACGACCGATCCGTACACGATGTTGATCGGGTCGGTGATGACGACGATCCGGATGTCGGGCACGGCCCGGCGCCGCGCGAGCAGCACCTCGGTCAGCTCGCCGGACAGGAGCCGCGTGCGCTCCGGCATCGATCCCTGGAAGTCGTTGTAAAGGAACATGTCAACGAGCACGCAGCGGCGCGCAGCCCGGATCATCGCGAAGACCGCGTCGAAAATCTGCTGGTCGACGTGGCGGCGGCCGGCGTCGTCCAACCAGGTAGTGTCCGTGAGGAACTCGACGCCGGTCGCGGGCCGGGGCGGGCCGGCAAAGGACACGCCTGGTGGCAGGCCCCGGCGCCACCAGCGACGCTTCGGTTTGGGTGGACCCATGGCCGGCTATGGTAGATCCTATCCGGGCATTTGGCATGCGCCATGGCCGGGATGCACCCCCGAGGGTCGGTGCGCAGGCTGAAACTGGAATATTCGCGGCCGCTTGTACACACTGTGCGGCAGCCAGGCTCACTTTTCCCTACCAACCCCTATAGGCCCAATCATGACCAAGTTCCTGTCCCGAATGTTCGGATTGATCGCGATCGCGCTGACGGCCCAGGCCGCGCTGCAGCCGGGCGACTCTGCGCCGATATTCGACGCCAGGGCGTCGCTGGACGGCGAGGAGTTCGAGTACTCGCTGTCCGAGGCCCTGCAGAAAGGCGCCGTAGTCGTCTATTTCTACCCGTCCGCCTACACCAGCGGTTGCAACATCCAGGCGCACGAGTTCTCCGTCAACATGGACGCTTTTGCAGCCGCCGGGGCAAGTGTCGTCGGCGTCTCGCTCGACAGTATCGAGCGCCTCAACGATTTCTCGGCAGACCCGGAGTACTGCGCCGGCAATCTTGCCGTCGCATCCGACCCGAGCGGCGCGATTGCGACGTCCTACGGCATCAGCGTCCGCGAGGCCGTCGAGGGCGCCAAGGACTCGCGCGGCGTCGACATCGGCCACGGCTTCGCGGAACGCGTCACCTTCATCGTGACGCCCGACGGCAAGGTTGCGGAAACGATCGGCGGCGTCTCGCCGATGGACAATGTCCGCCAGTCGCTGGAAGCCGTACAGCGTCTGAACCAGTAGTTCGCGACGACAAGTCGGCCGGCGGCGAGCGGCCGGGTCCCCCGGGCCCGGCTGCGTGGCGACGGCTGGCGCAACGCCGCAATCCGCGTCGCCCTAGCGCGCGCGCTTCTTCTGCCAGGCGACGACCGCGACCAGCAGCGCCAGGCCCGTGAGGTGCAGGTAGAGCGGGAGCGGCGGCCAGATCAGCAGGCAGCCGCTGGCCGTGAGGAGCGCCGCGGTCACGACGTTCAGCGGTCGCTCGAGATACCACTGCAACACGCCGGCGAAGGCATACAGTCCGAATGCGGCCCAGAAGAATTCCTCCAGTCGCTCGGCCCAGGTGCCGGTGATGAGCCCGGAGTATGCGAACAGGATCGGCACCAGGTACAGGCCCTTGGAGACCTTCCAGCTCGTCAGGCCCGTCGCCATCGGTCGCGTGCCGGCGATACCGGCGGCGGCGAAGGCCGCGAGGCAGACCGGCGGCGTCACGTTGCTGTCCTGCGAGAGCCAAAAGATGATCAGGTGCGCGGCGAGCAGCATGCCGGCGAGCAGCCCCGGGTCCAGCATCTGCTCACGGACGAGCTGCTTCATTTCGAGCGGCATCTCGGCGAGCGCGCGCACCGGGTCGCCGCCGAACAGGTCGACGACTGCGCGCACGTTCGACGGCAGCTCGCCGGCCTGCAGGGCGCCGAGCAGCTGTGACTGGCTGATCAGGTCGAACAGCATCGGCGCGGCCAGCGTCGCGAGCACGATGTATGACGCGGTCACGGGAAGGCCCATGCCGAGCACCAGCGAGGCCAGCGCGATCAGGATCAGCGTGATCAGCAGGCTGCCCTGCGCCCAGTCCACGATCATCAGCGAAAAAGCGTTGCCGATGCCGGTCGTATTGACGACGTTGATCACCAGTCCCACCGCAACCAGCAACAGCGCGGTCGGGATCATCGTCTTGACCGCGTCGTTGACCGCGTCGAAGCAATCCCTGGGCCTCATCGGCGAGCGCGACAGCCAGGACGTAGCGATCACCGCGAGGATCGCCGCGGCCGCCGCGAGTATCGGCGTGTAACCCCGGATCAGCAGGCCGACCAGGACGGCCAGGGGTATGACGAATGGCCAGCCATCCCGGAGCACGGCGCCGAGCGGCTGGGACTGCTCGTCGCCCGGCGCCGGCTCGTCCAGCCCCAGGCGCAGCGCCTCGATACGCACGAAGTAGATGACCGTCAGGAAATAAAGCAGCGCCGGCAGCACCGAGACGGCGATGATCTGCAGGTACGAAATCTGCGTATAACTGGCCATTACGAAGGCACCCGCGCCCATCACCGGCGGCATGAGGCCGCCGCCGGTCGACGATGCCGCGACCACGCCGGCGGAAAACTGCGGCGCGAAACCTGCGCGGTTCATCAGCGGGATCGTGATCACGCCGGTAGACACGGTGTTGGCTACCGCCGAACCCGATACCGATCCCATCAGCCCGGAACCGATCACCGCCACCATGCCGGCGCCGCCGGTGAGCCGGCCCGCCAGGCCATGCGCGAAGCGGACGAAGAAATCGCCGGCGCCGGAGCGCAGCAGGAACGCTCCGAACAGGATGAACATGAAGACGTAGGTCGCGGAGATGTTGGCGACCATACCGAACATGCCTTCTTCGCTGAAAAAGCTGCGGTAAAGCACGGTCTCGAGGCTAAGGCCCGGGAAACTGAATACGCCGGGCACGTAGCGCCCGAGGAACAGCATGTAGGCCAGGCTGATCGCGATCAGGGTCGGCATGAACCAGCCGGTCGTGCGGCGCGTGAATTCCATGGCGAGCAACACGGCCAGGCCCGACACCAGGTAGTCGGACAGGACGAATTCCGCTTCGCGCTCGTAGAGCGCGCCCTCGAACAGCACCAGGTAGGCGGGCACGAGCAGCGACAACACAACCAGCGCAGCGACGCTTACCCGGTGCCGCACGCGCCGCACCGAATCGAGCGATTCGTGCGACTCAGGCGCACGGTGAAATCCGAGCGCACACAAGGCCGCAAACCCGCCGAAGTGAATCGCCGCGAACCAGTTCTCCGACATCGTCGCAAAGACGTTGGTGTAGACATGGAACAGGGCGAACAGGAACGCCGCCCAGCTGGTCGCACGCCGGATCATTCCAGTAGCAGCTCCGGCGGAATCGCGACGTTGCGCTCGCGGTAATAGCGGACGGCGCCCGGGTGCAGCGGCGCACCTATGCCTTTCAGAGCGACCTCGAGTTTCATCTCGCGCGTGGCCTTGTGGATGTCGTGCAGCGTGGCGAGGTTCTCCCAGATCGTTTTCGTAACCAGGTACACGACCTCGTCGGGTATGTCGGCGCGAACCGCCAGGATGTTCGGGTGCGAAATCGAACGAACCGTCTCCGGCTGGTTGGGATAGGTGTCGGCGGGTATGTCGTAGAAATCCCAGAGCGGATACCGGCCGTTGATGGCCTCGAGTTCCCGCGCGGTGAATCCGAGCAGCGCGAGCTCCTCGCCCGTCATGGCGAAGGCCTGCGTGATCGCGCCGACCGGGATGCCGGCCGGGATGTTCATGCCGACGATGTTGCGATCCTGGACCGCGTTCGCCGTGCTGCCGTAGCCCATGTAAGCCAGGTCGAACTTGTTGCGGAAGTCGATTCCCAGCTGGTCGAGGATGAAGGCGCCGGTCTGTTCCGCGCCGGAGGCGCGCGCGCCCAGCACGAAACGCTCCCCGTCCAGGCGGTCGAGATCGGAGATCGTGCCCTCCGCGACCAGCGATTTCAGCAACACGAAATGTTCGACGTTGTGCCACATCGCACCGATCGAACGCAGCCAGGGCTGCGGTTTGCGAATCGGCCCCTCGCCGCGCCAGGCCCAGGCGGCGAACACACCCTGCAGCAGTGCGAACTGCGCCTGGTTGTCGCGCATCAGCTTGATGTTCTCGAGCGAGCCCGCCGAGCTGATCGCCGACAGCGAAATGCCGTGCGACTCCTGCAGCCGGGATTTCGTCAGCGTCGCAAGCGCCACGCCCACGGGATAATAAGTGCCGCCGGTCGTTGCCGTCGTCAGTATGTACGGGCGTTGCCCGGCGAGCCGGTCGGAACAGGACGACAGCCAGGCCGCCAGTACCGCGATAAGCAACGCGCAAGACAATTTTGCCGGAACCAGCCGCATCGTGGTGACGTGTCTCCCGTTGGCGTCCGGCCGCATTATCCCCTGTCTCGCTGCCGATTGCGCGCGACAGGTGGGGATCGCGGCGGCAATGCGGCGCCGGCCCGTGTCCCGCTGCTTACAGGACGCGCCAGAAGCGGATGATGACGCCGTTCGGGTAGCGCTCGCCGGACGCCACGAAAATGGAACGCATCAGCCAGGCGAGATCCGGCGACGATGTTTCGAACTTCGGAACGGCCCGGAAATACACCTGGGATGGATCGACCTGTTCACCGCTGTTGAGGCGCTTCATCGTCTCCTCGGACGCATGCCGTATCCCGACATTGGTCACGTAGATGAGCTCGCCCTTGGAGGTTTCGAGGACATAGCGCGCATCGACGCTGGTGAATCCGTCCCCGGCGATGATCTGCCAGTCTGCGCCGCCCGGCCGTACCTTGCCGCGCAGCAGCGGCCCTTCGAATGTTCCGCCCAGGATGTCGATGATGCGCCGTAGCCCTCCCGGAACCTGGCCGATCACCGTCGGATCGGCAACCTCCGCCCTGACTTCGAACGCGAACTCCAGGCCCGGTGCTGCAGGCCCGTCTTCGGCCAGGCAGGCCGGGCCGAAGAGGGTGACGGCCGACAGGGCGACGATCGCCCCGCTCCGACGGACTACCCGGTGTGATGACCGCATGAGGATTCTCGCTTTGCTTGATGGACCGACCCGGGAAGAATAGTCGAGCGGGCCCCGGCAAGTCGAACTCGTGCATGCGGCGGTTGGCAACGCGACAGCCGTTCGGGAAAAGGCCGATACGGGCCCCGGCGATATTTTCCGCTTCCACTCGACTCGAAGCGGGCATACTCGTCCGAAACAATCCTCGCCTGCCCGTGACATTGTTCGCGCCGGCTTCGTCGGAGTACGAGAATGAAACGACAAATTTTCCATGCCATGCTCGTTTGCACTGCCGCCGTCATGGCTCCTGCCCTGTCCGGGCTTGCCGCGGACAATCCGCGCGCGCGCGACCTCGGCATTCCGTTCGAAGGCCGGCCAGGCCCGCTGAACGCGATCACCGACGTCGCGGGCGTCGAGGTCGGCCAGGTGACGCTCGTCGAGGGCAACGGAGCGCTCGAGGTCGGCAAGGGCCCGGTGCGTACCGGCGTTACATCCATACATCCGCGCGGCAAGGCGTCCACGGAACCTGTGTTCGCCGGCTGGTTCACGCTGAATGCCGCCGGCGAAATGACCGGCACGACCTGGCTCGAGGAGCGCGGCCTTGTCGAGGGGCCGATAAGCATCACGAACACGCACAGCGTCGGCGTCGTGCGGGACGCCGCCGTCGGCTGGATGGTGCAGCAGGGCTGGCAGGCCGACTGGCACGCGCCGGTCACCGCGGAAACCTACGACGGCGCGCTGAACGACATCAACGGCTTCCACGTGACGCGCGAGCATGCGTTGCAGGCAATGCGTATCGCTACATCGGGTCCCGTCGAGGAAGGCGCCGTCGGCGGCGGCACCGGCATGGTCTGCAATGGCTTCAAGGGCGGCATCGGCACCGCCTCGCGGCAGTTCGACGTACAGGGGAACACCTACACGGTCGGCGTTCTCGTGCAGTGCAATTACAACTGGGACGGCGACGACCTGCGCCTCGGCGGCAGGCCCGTCAGCCACCTGCTCCCCGTGGGCCAGCACTGCTTCACGGACCCGGCCGTCGAACGGCATGTCGACTGGTACCCGTATTGCGACGAAACCGAGGCCAGCACGAATTCGCCGCGCACGCGCGACGGATCGATCATCATCGTCGTCGGGACCGATGCGCCGCTGTTGCCGCATCAGCTCGAGCGGGTCGCGAAGCGTCCTTCCCTTGCACTGGGGCGGCTCGGCGCAGTCAGTACCGGCGGGTCGGGTGACATCTTCGTCGCGTTCTCCACGGCGAACGCCGGCCGGATGACCGAGTACGAGCACTCGGACGTCACGCTGTTCCCGAACTACTCGTTGACGACCGTATTCACGGCCACCGTGCAGGCGACCGAGGAGGCAATCGTCAACTCGATGGTCGGCGCAAGGACCGTCGTCGGTGCAGCGGGCTTTCGCGTGGCGGAACTGCCCGAGGAGCAGGTGAAGGCCCTCTTCGCACCGTGACGGGGACGATCTTCGAACGACGCACGGCTTCGACCGGGCGCAGTTCCGGGCCGGGTCCGGCCTCGCTTGAATGGCATGTTGCGTCCGACCGCGGCGTTACCTGAACCAGCCGAGCTGCTCCGTCGTCGCCAGCAGCACGCCGTCGCGGCTCCAAAGCCGGGCGTGCGCGCCAACGGTCGAGGACTCGGCACGCGAACCGGTCGCCTCGATCAGGATGTAGTCGTCACCGAGCGCGCCCAGTTCCGCTGGCGATGCGTGAAAGTAAACGCTCATCGTGATCGTTGCGTAGGGCCCGGGCTCCGGGCCCTTGAACCAGCTTCGCGGCGCATAGTTGTCCGCCAGGTAAGCCAGCAGCACGTAATCGAGCGAGCGAGCGGAGGTCTCGCGAACCCAGGCGATCGACTGCGTCGCCGCCTGGTTGAACGGCGGGTGACCGGCGACCGGCCGGGCGAGGCTCCGCTGGCCGAACGGTCCCGGTGGGTGGAAGGTGTCGAGCGAGTCCGGCTCCGCAGCGCCCGGCATCGCCAGGTCGGTGAACCCGCCGCTCTCCTTTCGCCTGGCGAGGACGACGGTAGCGATCGCGGTCGGGCTCTCCCTGCCGGGAACCGCGAGCTCCGCCTGCCAGAAAGCGAGTGAGCGCCCGCCTCCCACCCGGCGTGTCCGAATGCTGACGTCGCTGCCGGGGGCAACCGGTGCAATGAAATGCACGGTCAGCGCGGAAGGAGTCCCGCTGGCATCGGCCTCGCTCAGCACGGACTTGAGAAGAACGGCCGCCGTCCAGCCGCCATACATGCCGGTCATCGCCTGGCGGCGTGGATCGGCGTGGGCCGTCCACGTGCCGGGACCGGCCGGCTCCAGGGCAAGCGATTCGTCGAGTTCAGTCAAGCGCAGGTCCCGTTAGCGGGGAAGGAGCGCGTATTCTCCCAAAAATCGGGCCGGCAACAGGCCATGGCGGAGACGGACACGACAATTTCCGGCAGGAAAGCTGCCAGGGCTCTCCAGGAACCCGGCGTTATCGGCCGATTACGCAGCAATTGCCTGCGCCTGTCCGTTCGGTGAGCGTGTATCGAAACCCCGCCTGCCGCCAGAAGGGCGCGAGACCTCACTTGCGGTGGCCGTAGCGGTTCGAACTCGCGACCCGGTCGAAGTAACCGTAGGCGGCTCCGGCTATACGTGACATCGCGTCTTCCGCCTGCGCGGCATCCGCGAGCCAGTTGCCCATCATCGCGATGATGAACGCGCGTTCCTCCATGAATACGATGCCGACGTCGACGACGACACCGTCCAGTGACCCCGTCTTGTGAGCGACCCGCGTCCCGGGCGGCAGGCCCGGACGAATCCGGCTCGGCTTCGGGATGGACAGTATCCTGAGTATCTCGTCGCGCGATGCGGCGCTCAGGAAGGTCGAGTCCGTATCGGCAAGGATCTTCAGCAGCGCCGACTGCTCGTCGGGCGTAGACAGGTTTTCCCGGTTCTCGCTCCAGGCCCCGGCGTCCATCATTTTCCGCTGCAGCTTCGTTTCGGTGAGCCCGAGTGCCAGCATGGTTTCGTTGACCCGCTCCATGCCCACCCGGTCGATGATCATGTTGGTCGCCGAGTTGTCGCTGACCGTCACCATCAGCGTAGCGACGTCCCGGAGCGTCAGCGTGACCTTGCCGGGCGTGAGCTGCTGCAGTACGCCGGACCCCGGCACGACATCCGTCGCCTCCAGCCGGACCTCCGCGTCGAGATCGTAACGGCCTCGCTCGACCTGCCGGAACAACTCGATGAGGATCGGCAGCTTGATCGCGCTCGCCTGTGTGAATACGACATCGCCGTTGATCGAAAACCGCTCGCCGGTCGCAAGGTCTTCGAGCGTGACGCCCACGACCCCGTCGACCTCGGCTGCGATGGCACGGACCGACTGCTCGAACTGCTCGCGCAGGAGGTCGCGTGAAGGCTCGGCGGGCGCCGTGCCCGACAGGAGCGCCAGGATCACCGCCAGTATTCGGATCGATTGCATGCGCCGGATTGTGCGGCGAACGCCGGCGTCTGGCAATTTCTCGTGCGTACTGTCGGCTTTCCGCGTATTGGCCGCATAACCGGGCGGCAGCACCTTGTACGTCAATCCCACCGTTCAAGCCCGGCAGGGACCGCGGGTCGCCCCAACCGCAGTGACGTCCACGCAATCCCGCGGGTGACCGGGACAGGTGGGCCGGACTGTAGTCGTCGGTCACGGAGCGTTTCGCTCGTTTCGCTGTGGGGCGCACCGGTTTGCCCCCGCCCGGCTGTCGGAGCCGATTTTCCGCACCCGGACGCCTTGCCGACGCGATAGAATCGCCCATCCTTCTACACTGGAGGCGGCGAACGCGGCCTTCCGCGCCCTCCTCGGAGCGATGGTTCGGTGAAGCGTTTCATCGAAGAACTGCGGCGTCGCAACGTGCTTCGTACCGGGGCGGCCTACTTCGTCGGTGCCTGGCTGGTCGCGCAGATTGCGGCGTTGCTTGCCGATACCTACGCCGCGCCCGCCTGGGTCATGCGTGCCGTCGTCGGCGCGCTCGCGCTCGGCCTGCCCGCCACGCTGCTCCTTGCCTGGGTCTACGCGTTCACGCCGGCGGGTCTGCTGCGTGAAGCGGACTTGCCTGCCGAACCGGCGGAGCGCCTGCAGGTCAGCCGCCGCTTCGACCGCATCTTGATTGCGTTGCTCGGTGCATCGCTGCTCTACTTCGTGGCCGACAAGGTCTGGCTATCCGGAGATGGCACCGGCAGTGCCGACGCCACCCGACCTTCCGTAGCCGTGCTGCCCTTCGCCAATCGCAGCGAGGAAGCCGCCGACCGATATTTCGTCGACGGCATCCACGACGACATCCTGACCCAGCTTGCGAAGATCAGCGCGCTGCGCGTGATCTCGCGAACCTCGGTAGAGCGCTTCCGCGACACCGATCGGCCGATCGCCGAGATCGCGGCCGAACTCGGCGCCACGCGCATCCTCGAGGGCGGCGTGCAGCGCGCGGGCGAACGCGTAAGGGTTACCGTGCAGCTGATCGATACCGCGAGCGATGCGCACCTGTGGGCGGAGACCTACGACCGCGAGCTGACGGCGGTGAACGTGTTCGCAATCCAGAGCGAGATCGCCGGCGCGATTGCCGTTGCGCTCCAAGCAGAAATTCTGCCGCTCGAGCGTGCGCGAGTCGATGCGGTGGCAACCCGGAACCTGGAGGCCTGGGAGGCATTCCAGCTCGGCCGCCAGCGTATGGCGACCCGTAACAGCCAGACGCTGCACGAGGCGCGCGCGTTCCTCGAGCGCGCCATTGCCCTGGACCCGGGATTCGCCCAGGCACACGCGCTGCTCGCGGACGTTTGGGTGCTCCTCGCCTATTACGGCGAGCCCGTGGACGACGCCTTGCGGCGCGCCGAGACACTTGCGAAACGCGCACTCGAGCTGGCGCCCGATCTCGCAGAGGCGGTCACCAGCGTCGCCGGGATTGCCGAAGAACTCGGGGATTTCGCGGCCGCAGAGTCCGGCTACCGGCGGGCGATTGAACTGAACCCGAACTACGTCACCGCGCTCCACTGGTACAGCGGCCTACTCTTGAATCTCGGCCGGCCCCAGGAGGCGTTGCAACACGCCGAGCAGGCACTGCAACTCGACCCGCTCTCCGCGCCGGTGAACGCCGCATTCGCCGGCGCGCTGGATCGCCTGGGGCGCCCGGAGGACGCTCTGGCACGCTATCAAAAGGTGCTGGAGATCGACCCGCGCATGTCCAATGCATACACGAACATGGCGAACCTTCAAACCTATGCCTTCGCGCGTCCCGACGAGGCCATCGCGATACTGCGCGAGCTGGATCGCGTTGATCCGGGCTACCCGCACCGGGTGTTGCGTGCAATGAACTACCTCGCGCTGGGCGACACCACGACGGCTCGCCGATTGCTCGATCGCGTGTCTGCCGGTGAGGAACCGGACGCGCTGATCGTCAACGCGTTCATGGCAGCGAGCAGCGGCGACTGGGCCGAGGCGCGGCGGCTTGCCGAGTTTGCGGTCGCCGGCCAGCCCGGCAACGTAATGGCGCAACAGGTGATGCGCAACGCCGATCTCCACGACGGGCGCGTCGCCGCGGCACTTGCGCGCTATGCCGCAGAGTGGCCGGAACTCGTGCGCGATTCGGAGCCGGCCATCCACCAGGGGAACTGGATCGCAGCCATCGACATCGTGCCACTGCTGCAAGCCGCGGGCGAGACCGCACAAGCCAACAGGCTGCTGGATGTCTGCGAGCGCTTCATCGGCACGCGCATGCGCCTGGGTATTGAGGGCTACGGCATAGCAGACGTTCAGATCCACGCACTGCGCGGCGACACACGCGCCGCGCTCGTCGCACTACGCAAGGCACGCGAGGCCGGCTGGAGCCGTGGCTGGCACTATTTTCGGAACGACGACCCGAACCTCGCCGCGATCCGCGAAGAGCCGGAATTCCAGGCAGTATTTGCCGAGATCGCCGCACGCATGGCGGCGCTGCGGGCGGCGATGCCGCCGGACCCGGAAGCCGGATAGTTTGCCGGATGCGGCACGTGCACGATCCGTGCTTACGCTCCCGCCAATCGCGGATTGATCTCTAGCGGTGGGGCCCGAAGATCCAATGCGGTAACCGGTGGGGATTTCCCCGGCAGCGGCTCGAACGGGAAAGGGCCCCTCTCGGGGCCCTTTTTCGTTCGTGGTGGTGATGGGCAATCCGCCCTCGATTCCATGACTTGTGCTCCCGTCGACTGCGGATTGACCTTTAGTGACTGATCGCGACGAAGCGTCGCCGCCTTCGGTGGGGATTTCCGCGGCAGCGGCTCGAACGGGAAAGGGCCCCTCTCGGGGCCCTTTTTCGTTCGTGGTGGTGATGGGTGGAATCGAACCACCGACCTAGGGGTTATGAGTCCCTCGCTCTAACCATCTGAGCTACATCACCATTTTTCGGTGCCGCGGGCCGGGTCGGGCCCGCGAGGGGCGCAAATTGTCCGTGGACGGCCGCACAGTGTCAAGGCGGCGGCCGGCGTTACTCGAGCCCGAAGACATACAGCGTTCTGCCGGCCGTGGTCGCGATCCGCTGCCGGCCGTCGACCGCGAAGGCCATCGGGTTCGTGCGCACCGCCGCCCCGGCCTGGAAGTCCCACAGCGGCTTCCCGGTCGCGGCGTCGAGCGCGAACACGTTGCCCTCGTTGCTGCCGCCGAACACCAGCCCGCCGGCCGTCGCCATGACGCCCGCCCAGGGCGGCGACTGCAACTCGAATTCCCACTGCAGTGCCCCGGTCATCGCGTCCAGCGCCCGGATCGCGCCAGCGGCCTCGTCGCCGGACAGCGCCTGTTCGCCGCCGCCGAGGAACGGCTGGCCCGGCTCGTATTCGACCTCGGCCTTGTAGTAGATCGCGCCCATCAGCCGTGTCGCGACGAAGAACTGCCGGCTCTTCGGATGGAACGACGGGCTGAACCAGTTCGTCGCGCCCTGCAGGCTCGGCCAGACGAGGTTGCCTTCCTCGGTCGGGTCCGTTCCGGGAATCACGATCGGCCGGCCGACCTCATCGAGTCCGCGGGCCCAGGTCTGCTTCGAGTACTCGTTGCCGTGCAGGAACTCGCCGGTTCCTCGGTCGAGCAGGTAATAAAATGCGTTGCGGTTCGCCAGCGCGACGATTTGTCGTTCCGCCCCGTCGAACTCGGCGTCGAACAGTATCGGGATCTGGTTCGCGTCCCAGTCGTGCGTGTCGTGTGGCGTGTACTGGAAGTACCAGCGCAGCTCACCAGTGGCCGGATCGAGGGCTATCAGCGAACAGGAATAGAGGTTGTCTCCCGGTCGCACGTCGCCGTTCCAGTCCGGCGCCGGGTTGCCCACGGTCCAGTAGAGCAGGTCGAGGTCCGGATCGTAGGAGCCGGTCAACCAGGTCGAACCGCCGCCGGTCTGCCAGGCCTCGCCCCGCCAGGTTTCGCTGCCCGGCTCGCCGGGTGCCGGGATCGTCCAGAACCGCCACAGGCGCTCCCCGGTCGCCGAATCGTAGGCGTCGACGAAGCCGCGCACGCCGGCCTCGGCGCCGCTGACACCTACGATGATGGTGCCGTCGAGCGCGAGCGGCGCGAGCGTCATCGCGTAGCCGACGCTATTGTCCGCGACTACGACGTCCCAGCGCTTCGCGCCGGTCGCCGCATCCAGCGATACCAGGTGCGCGTCGACGGTCGCGACGAAGACGGCGTCGTCGAGCACGGCAACGCCCCGGTTCACGCGCGGGAAGCCGATGTTGAGCATCTCGTCGGACATCTCGGGTGACCAGGTCCACAGCTTCTTGCCGCTGCGTGCG
>Ga0224505_10000986_pt1 | contig 18851 bp, 15 predicted proteins | sample SF_Jan12_sed_USG_FD_169102 | JGI IMG/M metagenome (GOLD analysis project Ga0224505, IMG submission 169102) | Sediment microbial communities from San Francisco Bay, California, United States - SF_Jan12_sed_USGS_4_1 | ecosystem: Environmental > Aquatic > Marine > Sediment | place: USA: California... | reverse complement strand
GGGTGCCGATCCCGAAGGCATATTCCCGGCGATCCTCGGCCACGAAGGTGCGGGCATCGTCGTTGATGTCGGGCCCGGTGTGACCAGCCTGAAAAAGGGCGACCATGTCATTCCGCTCTACACCCCGGAATGCCGCCAGTGCGAATACTGCCTCAGCGGCAAGACCAACCTGTGCCAGGCGATCCGGGTGACGCAGGGGCAGGGCGTGATGCCCGACGGCAGCAGCCGCTTCTCGGTTGGCGGCAAGAAAGTATTTCATTACATGGGTACGTCCACGTTTGCCAACTACACCGTGGTGCCGGAAATCGCGCTCGCGAAAATCCGCGAGGACGCACCGTTCGACAAGGTCTGCTATATCGGCTGCGGCGTCACCACCGGCATCGGTGCGGTGATCAACACCGCGAAAGTCGAGCCGGGCGCCAACGTTGTGGTGTTCGGTCTGGGCGGCATTGGACTCAACGTGATCCAGGGGGCGCGGCTGGCGGGGGCGAACATGATCGTCGGCGTCGATCTCAATCCGTCACGCCAGGCGCTGGCCGAAAAATTCGGCATGACGCATTTCGTCAATCCGAAAGAAGTGAGGGAAGACCTGGTGCCGTACCTGGTCAACCTGACCAGGGGCGGTGCTGATTACAGCTTTGAATGCATCGGCAACGTCGACGTGATGCGCCAGGCGCTGGAGTGCTGCCACAAGGGCTGGGGCGTGTCGGTGATCATCGGTGTCGCCGGCGCGGGGCAGGAGATCAAGACCCGGCCGTTCCAGCTCGTCACCGGCCGCGTGTGGAAGGGCACGGCCTTCGGCGGCGCCAAGGGCCGCCGCGATGTGCCGAAAATCGTCGACTGGTACATGGACGGCAAGATCAACATCGACGACTTGATCACGCACAAGCTCAAACTCGAAGACATCAACAAGGGGTTTGACCTGATGCACTCCGGGGAGTCGATACGCAGCGTTGTGGTCTATTGAGGGTATGAACGGAGATCTGCTTTGAGCGCACCCGCCGTAACCGTGAACACGGATTTTTCTTTCGACAACACGTACGCCCGTGATCTCGAGGGGCTGTATGTGCCGTGGCAGGCCGCCGAGGTGCCCGCGCCAAAGCTGATCAAGTTGAATCACGCGCTGGCCGAAGAGCTGGGTCTGGATGCCAAGGCGCTGGATTCCGCTGAAGGCGCGCAGATGTTCTCCGGCAACCAGTTGCCGCACGGCATCAAAACCATAGCCCAGGCCTACGCCGGTCACCAGTTCGGCGGTTTCTCGCCGCAGCTCGGCGACGGTCGCGCGCTGCTGCTCGGTGAAGTGATCGATAAAAACGGCAAACGCCGTGACATCGCGTTCAAGGGTTCGGGCCGCACGCCGTTTTCACGCGGCGGCGACGGCAAGGCGGCGCTGGGGCCGGTGCTGCGCGAATACATCATTGGTGAAGCGATGCACGCGCTGGGCATCCCGACCACGCGCGCACTGGCGGCAGTGACCACCGGTGAGTTTGTGCGCCGCGAACGCAACCTGCCGGGCGCGGTGCTGACGCGGGTGGCTGCCAGTCATATCCGTGTCGGTACCTTTCAGTTCGTGACGGCGCGCGGTGACGAAGTATTGCTGCGCAAGCTTGCCGACTACGTGATCGCCCGCCATTATCCGGAACTCAAAGATTCAGACGACCCCTATTGGGGATTGCTGCGCGCACTGTGCGAGCGGCAGGCCGCATTGATCGCGCGCTGGATGAACGTGGGCTTCATCCACGGCGTGATGAATACCGACAACATGACGCTGTCGGGCGAGACCATAGACTACGGCCCGTGTGCGTTCATGGATCACTACAACCCGGCGACGGTGTTCAGTTCCATCGACGAGCAGGGGCGCTATGCCTATATGAACCAGCCGCCGATTGCGAACTGGAACCTCGCGCGCTTCGCCGAAGCATTGCTGCCGTTGCTCGGTGAGGATCAGGACCAGGCAGTGGCGCAGGCGATGGAAATCCTCGGCGGTTTTCAGGCGCGCTACGAACACCACTGGCTGCAGGGCATGCGGTTGAAGCTGGGGCTGACGCGCGAGGAAGACGACGACTACGCACTCGCCACGGATTTCCTGAAAACCATGGAAGGCCAGAGTGTCGATTTCACTCAGGCCTTCCGGCGTCTGGCGGATGTGGCCGGGGGCCAGGGCAACCTCAGCGAAATCGGCCTGCACAAACTTTATGCCGATGATGCGGTGCTGAAGGCGTGGCTGCCGCGCTGGCGTGCGCGCATCGAGGCTGAAGCGGTTGAGCCCGCAAAACGCGCGCAGGCGATGCGCGCCGTTAATCCGATTTATGTTCCGCGCAACCACAAGGTTGAAGAAGCGCTGGACGCGGCAGTAGCACTGGGCAATTACGCGCCCTTCGAACAACTGCTGGCGGTGTTGCAGCGGCCGTTTGAGGAGCGGGCCGCGCTTGCGGCCTACGCCGAGCCTGCGCCGGCCAGTGTCTCTGCGGGTTATCAGACGTTCTGCGGCACCTGACAGACCGTCGCCGTTGGGTCATCCCACGGCGGGCAGTGGGGCTACGGTTGTTTACGTAAGTTGCTGATTATATTTATATTTTTATAAAATTTTTGGAGGAGAATCATGCCCTACGCCGAATCCGCCGGAGTCAAACTCCATTACGAAGAGACCGGACGCGGCACGCCCATCGTGTTCGTGCACGAGTTTGCCGATGACCTGCGCAGCTGGGAGCCGCAGTTGCGGTTTTTTTCGCGACGTTATCGCTGCATCGCATTCAATGCGCGCGGCTACCCGCCGTCGGACGTGCCGCGTGCGCGGTCGAAATATTCGCAGGCGCTGGCCGCGGACGACATTGCTGCGGTGATGCGTCATCTCAAACTGAAGAAAGCGCACATCATCGGCTGTTCGATGGGCGGCTATGCCACGGTGCATTTCGGGCTGCGCCATGCGCGCCTGGCATTGTCATTGACCGCCATCGGCGTCGGTTACGGTGCGGATGCCGACAAGCGCGCGCAGTTCCTGAAGGACACTGAAGTGATGGCGAAGCGTTTCGACACGCTGGGCACGGCCGCGGCAATCAAGCCGTACCAGATCGGCCCGTCGCGGGTGCAGTACCAGAACAAGGATCCGCGCGGCTTCGCGCAGTTCTGCGCCGAGTTTGCCAAACATTCAGCACTCGGCTCGGCCAACACGCTGCGCGGCGTGCAGGCGAAGCGGCCGACCATCCAGAGTCTGGAGCGGCAACTGCGCGCGCTGAAGGTGCCGCTGCACATGGTCAGCGGCGATGAGGACAACAATTGCCTGGAGCCGGGCCTGTTCATCAAGCGCGTATGCCCGTCGGCATGGCTGACTGTTGTGCCGAACACCGGCCACGCGGTAAATGTCGAAGAGCCGGATCTGTTCAATCGCCTGACGGCGGAGTTTCTCGCGCAGGTGGATTCCGGCCGCTGGCGTCCGCGCGATCCGCGCTCGCTGGTCAAGTCGACCATGCAGCCGGGGAAGAAATAACGATGACCGTCACCCTGATCGAAAACTTCCGTGCGGTGTTCTACACGCCGTTTTATGCCGCCTTTGCGCTGGGCGCCTACAAGGCCGAGGGTGTGGACGTGAGGATGCAGACTTCCGTGGCGGCGAATCAGACATTAAAAAGCCTCGCGACCGGTACTGGGCAAGTGTCGTGGGGCGGACCGATGCGGGTGATGCACGCGCATGATGATGACCCGGCGTGTGACATCGTCAGTTTCTGCGAAGTGGTCGGCCGCGATCCGTTTTATCTGATCGGGCGCGAGCCGAATGCGGCGTTTGGCATGAATGATCTCGTCGGTAAAACGCTGGCCGAGGTCACCGAGGTGCCGACCCCGTGGTACTGCCTGCAGCACGATCTGCGGCTCGCGGGCGTCGACCCGGCGGGCATCCGCCGTGCACCGCCGCGCACCATGGGCGAAAACGTCGAACGCCTGCGCACCGGCGAGGTGGATGTGATCCAGGTGTTCGAGCCGCTGGCGCATGACGCGGTGGCGCAGGGCATCGGCCATATCTGGTATGCCGCTGCCAGCCGCGGCCCGGCCACCTACACCACGTTCAACGCCACGCGGCGTTTTCTCGCAAGCAATGCGGACACGGCGCTGCGCATGACACGTGCGATGTTCCGCACGCAGAAATGGATCGCCGCGCACGATGCGCCCGCGCTGGCTGCGGCTGTCGCTGAATATTTTCCGGACATTCCGGCAGCGACGCTCGCGGGCTGTTACGCCGGTTACCGCGCCAATGGCGTGTGGAACACCAATCCGCTGCAGCATCGCGCCGGCTTGGAATGGCTGCGTGACGCGATGCTCGGGTGCGGCGCGATCAAAACGAAGTTCGCGTTCGAGGATCTGGCCGACATGCGGTTTGCGGAGCAGGTAGTGCACGAGGATCCGCCGGTTCTCTGACCGATGTGACGTCGTCTGCCGCGCCGGCGGGGCATCGCGTCGGCGCGGGAAGAACCAAATTGGTCCCGGCTGGTTGCCATCGGGCAGCAAACGCGACAGAATCCGTCTCGGTCACGCATCTGCAACACATTCTAAAAAACATTTGACCGAGGAGAAATGCCATGAAAATCAGAAATTTGCTTGCCACGCTGCTGGCCGCATCTTGTGTGTGTGCGTCCGTCAGCGTTACTGCGGCTGAAAAATTTCCGAGTCGTCCGCTGCGGGTGCTGGTGCCCAATGGCCCGGGCAGCTCTGTGGATACCCTGACGCGTATCGTCACCAATCGACTGGGCGAAGTCATCGGACAGCAGATTGTGGTCGACAACCGTGCAGGCGCCGGTGGCGTGATCGGAATGGAGATTGGCAAGGATGCCAATCCCGATGGTTACACACTGTTAACCGCGACGACCGCGGCGTCGACTATTGCGAGGCTACTGCTGAAAAATCCGCCCTATCATCCGGTGAATGATTACGAAACCGTAGCGCAGTTTGCGGTGACGCTCAACGTTCTGGTTGTGGCCAATTCGCTGCCGGTCAAAAACGTACCGGAACTGATCGCGTATGCCAAGAGCGGCAAAAAGCCGTTCAACATGGCGTCGGCAGGGGTCGGATCGCAAAGTCATTTGTCCGGTGCGTACTTCCTGCAGGAGGCCAAAATCCAATCGTTGCATGTGCCGTACAAGGGTGGTGGTGCGTCGTCGCGCTCGGTTGCCTCCGGTGAGTCACAGTGGTCGCTGATTCCTTCGGCGGCGGCGATGAACCACGTTGCGGCCAAACGCATGCGTGCGATCGGCCACAGCCTGAACCGGCCAACGCCTCTGTTGCCCGACATTCGCCCGATTGCGGAAACCATTCCGGGCTTCGATTACACCGGCTGGATGGGGTTTTTCGTGCCCAAAGGCACACCCAAGGTAGTGATCGAGACACTACGTGCCGCGGTCGCAAAAACGATGGAAGCGCCCGACGTGAAAAAAGGCATGGCATTCCAGGCTACTGAAATCGTGGTGCTTGGCCCGGCCGAGTTCCGCAAGGAAGTGCAGGACTCGATGGTCAAGAATGCCGAGCTGGTCAAAACCGTCGGACTGAAAGCGGCAAATTAGCCTGATCAATTGATTTTCTGAATGCGGGCCGTACGGGCAACTGTGCGGCCTGTTTTTTTCCGGACACAGTGGCGTGGCACCTTGGTTGCGGCGCTCCTTGTCGAGGAGATCGGCGCCATGCTGGAGTCCGGCACCGAGAAACGCTATCGCGATGCGACCATGTTTCTGCATATGGACGGCACGGTGGAGGTAACCCGTTTTATGATCGTCAAAAACCTGTTCCGGGAAACTGCGGGGAAATACGCCGGTCCCGAGGCTTGAAATATAACCCGTTGTTTTTTATTCACATTTTTTAATCTGCCGGCACGCAGTCACAGTCGTTGGCAAAACTACTGCGGGTGCGCATTAAAATGGGCGCATGCCTATTCCGTTGCTGACTGAACTGCCGTACCACACCGACAGCGCCCGCCTGTTTGAGGCGGTGGCCGACCGGCCGTGGGCGGTGTTTCTCGACAGCGGCCTGCATTACCCCGGCCACGCGCGGTACGACATCATTGCCGCGGAGCCGTACATCCGGCTGGTGACTCGCGGCGCCCTGACCGAAGTGCATGCGGACGGCATCGAACTGTCGCGCGCGGATCCGTTCGAATTGCTGCGCCAGTATGTGGCGGTCGATGCAGGCAGTGCCGGTGAGCTGCCGTTCAGCGGCGGCGCCCTCGGCTATTTCGGCTACGATCTTGCGCGGCGCATCGAACGCCTGCCGGTGCGGGCACGTGATGTCGAACGCATTCCGGACATGGCCGTGGGCATATACGACTGGGCTGTCGTCGTCGATCATTCCGAACGCCGTGCCTGGCTTGCCAGTCAGGGGCGCGACCCGGACACCGACCGAAAATGGGGGGCTCTGGTGCAGTTGTTTACCGACGTGCCCGCAGAGCGCAGCCGTGTGCCGTTCGAGGTGACGTCGCCGGTGACGTCGAATTTCACGCCGCTGGGTTACGGTCACGCATTCGACCATGTCATTGATTACATCCGTGCCGGCGACTGTTATCAGGTCAACCTCGCGCAACGCTTTGTCGCGCAGGCGCAGGGCGACCCCTGGCTCGCGTATCAGCGCCTGCGGCTGATCAATCCCGCGCCCCATGCGGCCTATCTGTCGACACCGTACGCACACATCCTGTCGGCATCGCCGGAGCGCTTCCTGCGCGTCAGCGACCGGCAGGTCGAAACCAAACCGATCAAGGGCACGCGGCCGCGTGCCGGACACGCCCGGCTCGATGCGGAACGCATTACCGAATTGCTCTCCAGCGAAAAAGACCGCGCCGAGAACCTGATGATCGTTGATCTGCTGCGCAACGATCTGTCGAAGAACTGCGCACCGGGCACGGTCAAGGTGCCGCGGCTGTTCGATGTCGAGAGCTTTGCCACCGTGCACCACCTGGTCAGCACCATCACCGGTACGCTGGCGCCGGGCCGTGATGCCGTTGATCTGCTGCGCGGTGCATTTCCCGGCGGCTCGATCACCGGTGCGCCCAAGGTGCGGGCGATGCAGATCATCGAGGAACTCGAATCCCACCGGCGCGGCGTGTACTGCGGTGCCATCGGCTACGTCGGTTACGACGGCAACATGGATACCAGTATCGCGATCCGCACATTGGTGTATTCCAGCGGCACGGTACGCTTCTGGGCGGGCGGCGGCATCGTTGCCGATTCGCAGCGCGACGCCGAATACCAGGAAACCTTCGACAAGGCCGCGGCGCTGCTCAATCTGCTGCAGCAGAGTGCAAAGAGCGCCAGCGGCGGCGCCTGAGAAATTTCCGGTTTTATGCGATCATCGGGGTAAATAATTCAGGAGCACGATGATGGCGACTCAGGACCTGACGCAGGAAAATTTTGAAAGCACGGTCACCGGCAACAAGTTGGTGATCGTCGATTTCTGGGCGCCGTGGTGCGGCCCGTGCAAAGGATTCGCGCCGGTGTTCGAGGCGATGTCGGAAAAACATCCGGACGTGGTGTTCGCCAAGGTGAACTCGGATGACGAGCAGGGACTGGCGGCGCATTTCGGCATACGCTCGATCCCGACGATCATGGTGTTCTGTGAAGAGGTGATCGTTTTTTCACAATCCGGTGCGCTGCCGGAAGCCGGGCTGGAGAGTGTGCTGGCGCAGGCCAAAGCGCTGGACATGGATCAGGTGCGGCGTGACATCGCCGAACAGCAGGCGCAGCAACAACAGTAAAATATCAATAAAATAAAATATTTATAACAAATTCCGGGGCTGGCGCAGGTTCGTGCCGCCAGCGCCCGTAGAACCGCGGCTTACGGCACCTTGATGCCGGCCTGTTTGACCACTTTCACCCATTGCGCGAGATCATCACGGATGAACTTGCCGAGTTCTTCGCTGCTGCCCGGCTGAACTTCGGCACCCAGCGTAGTGAAGCGGTCGCGCACCGCGGGCGTGGCCAGTACTTTCTGCAATGCCCCGTTGAGCTTCGCGATGACGTCGCGTGGTGTCGCTGCCGGTGCCAGCACGCCGGTCACGGTGCTCGCATCGAAACCGGGCACGCCGGATTCGGCCAGCGTCGGTACGTCGGGCACCGCAGCAGCACGCTTTGCCGTGGTCACCGCGATCGCGCGGATGCGTTTTTCCTTGATGAACGGCAGCGCTGACGAGATCTGGTCCACATGCGCAAATATGTGGCCCGCAACCAGGTCGATCAGTGCCGGGCCGCTGCCTTTGTACGGGATCAGGTTCATTTTCGCGCCGGTGCGGATCATGAACAGTTCGGCGATCAGGTGATTGGTCGTGCCGACACCGGCGTTGCCCATCAGCATGTTGCCGCCCTGCGCTTTTGCGACCGCAATCAGTTCCTTCGTGGTGCGCGCGGGAACGGAGGGGTGTACCACCAGCGCCAGCGGCACCACGGCGATGCGGCCCACGGGCGCCAGGTCACGCACGATGTCATAGGGCAGATTCTTGTACAGCGCCGGTCCGTTGGTCATGACGCTGCTCGATGCCACCATGATGGTGTAACCGTCAGGCGCGGCCTTGGCCACGACGTTGGTGCCGATCGAGCCGCCGGCTCCCGGACGGTTATCGACGAGCATCTGCTGGCCGAGCAGTTCAGCGAGCCCGGGCGCGATGGTGCGTGCGGTGATATCGACATTGCCACCGGGTGCAAACGGCACGATCACGCGCACCGGTTTGGCGGGATAGCTCTGGGCTGCGGCGCCGGTGACGGTGGCCAGCAGTGCGACGGCAATGATGCCTGAACGAACCATGGTGTTGCTCCTCGTGTGGTGTGTTGCCTGAAATCGGCCGGTTGTTTTCGGGTATGGCGGCCCCGTGTGTGTTGCGACCCCATGTTTTCATTGCATCATCGATCTGTCAAACTGCAACGGCGCGGCATAACAAGAACGATGGCCCGCATTCAATCGGGCTTATCTCTCGGCAAAGGATACGGCATGTCCACTCGCGGTTTCTGGATCGATCATTTTCCCGGCAATTTCCTGTGGTCCAACGCAGCGCTCGCGTGCAAGGGCATGGCGCCCTATGGCGTAGTGGCGATGGACGAAATCGACCGCATTGCGGAACGTCTGAAACCGCGGCAGGGCGAGCCACAGGCGTGGCAGGAGGAATGGTGCGCGATGGCGGCACGCGTGGAGCGGGTGGCTGATGATGCCGCGAAGCAGGGGTGCGATCGTACTGCGGGCAATTACTACATGCGTGCCGGAAACTATTACTACACTGGAGAGCGTTTCATCCCCCCGGGCGAGGCCAAGATTGAGGTCGGACGCAAGGCCTACCGCTGTTACCGTGCCGGGCTGACACGCTGTTACCCGAACATCGAATTCGTCGAGGTGCCGTACGGGCAGGCTACGCTGCCGGCGTTGTTTCTGCGAGCGCCGGGCGTGCCGGATCGTGCGCCGACGGTAGTCATCTTCAATGGCATGGACAACTGCAAGGAGATGAGCGTTATTTTCGCCGGCCTCGAATTCGCGAAGCGCGGCATGCACACGCTGGCCATCGACGGACCGGGGCAGGGCGAGACGCTGCGCTTTCGCGGCATACACAGCCGCCATGACTACGAAGTGCCGGGAACCGCGGCCTACGAGTACGTCGCGCAGCGCACCGACGTGGATCCGGCGCGGGTGGTGATCATGGGTTACAGCTTCGGCGGTTATTACTCGGCGCGAATTGCGGCGTTCGAGCAGCGCTACGCCGCGGGCGTGTCGATGACGGCGCTGCACTGGGATCTCGCGGCCTGGCAAATTCGCATCAAGGAGAAGGCGCAGGCCGAAGGCACCAAGGTCGCGCAATCCAATTTCCAGTTCCAGTGGGTCGTTGGTGCAGCCGATGCCGACGGCGGCATCGAGGTGGCGAAACGCTTCCGCCTGCAGGAAGTCGCACCGCAGATCACCATGCCGTACCTGGTCACCCACGGCGCGAACGACCGCGTGGTGCCGGTGGAGAACGCGCAGAAACTGTACGATGCGCTCGGCTCAACGCAGAAGCTGCTGCGTATTTTTACTGCGGAAGACGGCGGCGCCGAACACGCGCATGTCGACAACCGGCAGGTGGGCATCGATTTCGTAGCGGACTGGATAGCCTTGAATCTGCCGGCTTGAGCGTCTGGCAGTCGCTCGGCCCGCGCTTGCGCTATCCGCGCCTGGCCCATGTGTTGGGGGCGCTGCCGGTGATGCACGCTCCGACAACGTCTCTGCAGACGGAGTAAACTTCCGGCTCCTGCAGTTGTCTGTATCCACGCCTTCCGAACAGTTTTATACCTGCTCCTTTATGAAACGCATTGTTTATCTTTTGACCGCAGTGGTCCTGCTGGTCACGGTGGGCCTCGCCTGGCAGCATTATTCCAAACCGAAGCCTTCCTCTGCAGTGGCGGCAAAACCTGCGGCCGGACAGGTGCGCGCCATGCCGGTGAAGGCGGTGCAGGTGCGCACGGACACCGTCACCGAAACGGTCACCGCGGTCGGTACGCTGCTGGCCAATGAATCGGTGATGATCCGGCCGGAAATCGACGGTCGCATCGAGGCGATTCATTTCAAGGAAGGGCAGGTGGTACGTAAAGGCGACAGGCTGGTGTCGCTGGACGCCTCCGAGGTCGATGCGCAACTGGCTTCGGCAGTGGCAGCGGCGAATCTGAACCGCAGCCGTCTCAAGCGTACGGAAGATTTGTTCGCCAAAAAGTTCATCAGTGCGCAGGCGCTGGACGAGGCCCGGGAAAACCTGAACCAGACCGATGCGCGTGAAGCCGAGATCAAGGCCAAACTCGCGAAAAGCACGATACGCGCGCCGTTTGAAGGTGTGACCGGATTGCGCCAGATCAGTCCCGGCGCCTATGTGAAGGCCGGACAGGATGTGGCGCGCCTGGAGGGCATCGGCGTGCTGAAGCTCGATTTCCGGTTGCCGGAAGCGTACTTGCGCAAGATTCGCGTCGGGCAGGAACTGGCGGTGACGGTGGATGCCTATCCCGACGAAATTTTCACGGGCGGCATTTATGCCATCGAACCTGCGGTCGATGAAGCGACGCGCACCGTGCTGCTGCGCGCGAGACTGCCCAACCCCGGTGTGCGGCTGAAACCCGGCATGTTCGTGCGGGTGAGTCTGACGCTGGAGCAGCGCGAAAATGCACTGGTGGTGCCCGAGCAGGCGATCGTGCCGCGCGGCGGCGACCATTACGTGTATCGCATCGTCGACGGCAAGGCGGTTTCTACCAGGGTGCAGCTCGGGCTGCGTCGTCCCGGCGAAGTCGAGATAGTCGATGGACTTGCTGCAGGGCAGTCCATAGTCACCGACGGGCAGTTGAAACTGCAGGACGGGACAGCTGTCAGCGTAATGACGGAAAAGCCCGCGGCAGCCAAACCTTAGGCCCTGGCCATGTTCCTCCCTGAAATCTCCATCAAGCGCCCCGTGCTTGCCACGGTGATGAGCCTGATGATCATCCTGGTCGGCGTGATTTCCTTCGACCGGCTGACGGTGCGCGAGTATCCGAAAATCGACACGCCCGTGGTTTCGGTCCGGACGGTGTACACGGGGGCGAGTCCCCAGGTCATCGAATCACAGGTGACGCAGCCGCTGGAAGACAGCATTTCGGGCATCGAGGGCGTGAAGACCGTGAAATCGGTCAGCCGCGAGGAAGTCAGCCAGATCACCGTCGAATTCACCAACGATCGCGACCCTGATCTCGCGGCCAACGATGTGCGGGACCGCGTGTCGCGTGCGCGCGGTCGCCTGCCCGACGAAGTGGATGAGCCGATCATTGCCAAGGTCGAGGCTGATGCGCAGGCTATCATGTGGCTGAGGCTCTTCTCCGACCAGCATGCCGCGCTGGAAATTTCCGATTATGCCGATCGTTATGTTGCCGACCGGCTGAAAACGCTGTCCGGTGTGGCCTCGGTCATCATTGGCGGCGAGCGGCGCTATGCAATGCGGGTCTGGCTCGATCGCGAGCGGCTCGCGGCCTACGCATTGACGCCGCAGGACGTCGAAGATGCATTGCGCCGGCAGAACATCGAAGTGCCTTCCGGGCGCATCGAGAGCAGCCAGCGCGAATTCACGGTGCTTTCCGAATCCGACCTGCGCACGCCGGAGCAGTTCAATCGACTGATCATCCGCGAAGTGAAGGGTTATCCGGTGAGGTTGCGCGATGTCGGGCGCGCTGAAATCGGCGCGGCGGATGATCGCAACATCCTGCGCGTCAACGGTAATTCCGCGGTGGGCCTGGGCGTCGTCAAGCAATCGACGGCCAATACGCTCGCGGTGGCGCAGGCGGTGAAGCGCGAGATCCCGAAACTGGCCGCGGCGCTGCCGCCGGGCATGCAGATCGCCGTTGCTTTCGATACGTCGGTGTTCATCGAAAAATCCATCACTTCGGTTTACACGGTGATGGCGGAAGCGCTGGCGCTGGTGGTGCTCGTGATCTTTTTCTTCCTGAGATCGTTCCGTGCGACGCTGATTCCCTTCGTCACCATTCCGGTGTCGCTGATCGGTGCCTTTTTCCTGATCTGGATCATGGGATTCTCGATCAATGTGCTGACGTTGCTCGGCATCGTGCTCGCGGTCGGCCTGGTGGTGGACGACGCGATTGTCGTACTCGAGAACATCCACCGTCATGTCGAAGACGGTATGACCCCGGTGGATGCCGCGCTCAAAGGCGGGCGCGAAATCGCCTTTGCGGTGGTGGCGATGACGGTGACATTGGCTGCGGTGTTCGCACCGCTGGCGTTTTCCACCGGCAACACCGGGCGGCTGTTCCTCGAGTTCGCGCTGACCGTGGCGTCCGCGGTGGTGGTGTCGGGTTTTGTCGCGCTGACGCTGACGCCGATGATGTGCTCGAAACTGCTGCGCCATGAAAGTTCGCACGGCCGCCTGTACAACACGCTGGAGCGGTTCTTTGCGGCACTTGCCGCGGGTTACGGGCGGCTTTTGCGCTGGAGCCTTGCGCATCGCCTGCAGGTGGTGGGAATTTTCGCGATTGTCGCGGCCTGCGGCATCGGCCTGTTTGCAACCATCAAGTCCGAGCTGTCCCCGCTGGAAGATCGCGGCTTCTTCCTTGGCGTGATGTCGGGGCCGGAGGGTGCGACCAAGGAATACATGGATGATTACGCCAGGGTATGGGAACGCATATACAGCGAGGTGCCCGAGATCAATGCCTATTTCGTGGTTGTTGCCCCGGGGCTTGAGCGTCCGAACCCGGTGAACTTTGCGCTGTCGTTCGTGCGGCTCACGGATTGGGAAGAGCGCAGCCGCAAGACACAGCAGATCACCGCAGCGCTCGCGCCGAAAATGTTCGCGAACATGCCCGGCGTGATGGCGTTCGCGGTGAATCCGCCGTCTCTGGGCCAGAGTTTCCGCAATCCGCCGCTGCAATTCGTGGTGCAAGGTAATTCGTACGCGGAACTCGACCGCAAGGTGAATGCGCTGATGGCAAAGGCCAGGCAATCCCCGGTGCTGTCCAACATCGACAGCGACCTGAAGCTCAACAAACCGCAGTTGACCGTGGACATCGACCGGGAAAAGGCAGCGGTACTGGGGATACAAATAGAGGCCATCGGACGCACGCTGGAGACATTGCTCGGTGGACGCCAGGTAACGCGCTTCAAGCGCGACGGCAAACAGTACGACGTTATCGTCAAGCTCGAGGACAAGGACCGGCGCCAGCCCACCGATCTGACTTCGATCTATGTGCGCGGAGCCGGCGGCGGCATTACCCAGCTGTCGAATCTGGTGACCGTCAGGGAAACCGTTGCGCCGAAGGAGCTCAACCATTTCAACCGGCTGCGTGCGGCAATCATCTCCGCCAACATGGCCCCCGGTTATTCCCTGGATGAGGCGCTGGCGGTCATGGACCGGGCCGCGGCGGAAGTGCTGACGCCGGAATACCAGACTGCGCTCGACGGGCAGTCGCGCGAATTCCGTGAGTCGGGGCAGCAGCTCTACCTTGTTTTTGTGCTGGCGCTGGCATTTATCTATCTGGTGCTGGCGGCGCAGTTCGAAAGTTTCCGTGGACCGCTGGTGATCATGCTGACGGTGCCGCTTGCGGTGACCGGCGCGCTGCTGGTCATGAAGCTGACCGGCGGCACGCTGAACGTCTACAGCCAGATCGGCCTGGTGATGCTGATCGGGTTGATCACCAAGAACGGCATCCTGATCGTCGAGTTTGCCAACCAGTTGCGTGACACCGGGCGTGAAAAAACAGAAGCCCTGGTCGAAGCCTGTTCATTGCGGCTGCGCCCGATCCTGATGACCACGCTGGCCACCGTACTCGGTGCAGTGCCGCTGGCCATTGCTACCGGCGCCGGCGCGGAGTCGCGCTCCGCAATCGGCTGGGTGATCGTCGGCGGCATGAGCGTCGGCACGCTGTTCACGCTGTTCGTGATCCCCGTGGCTTATACCTACATCGTCGGCGATCGCAAAATGGTGGTGGGAGCGCCGGATGCTGCGGCTGCGCCCGTGCAATCGCCGACCCGCAGCTGATTGGTCAGGCGGAGGTGGTCAGGTTGAGGCCGCGCGCAATGCGCGATCGAGCCAGCCCTGGCTGCCCGCCTGTTCGACAAACCACTGCAATGCCTTTCCCTTATGTGCGGTGCGCCAGGCAATATGCAACATCTGGCTGACCTTGGGCTCCTCGGTGCGCCGGATGACCAGGTCGCCGCGCTCGACCGCTGCGAGCGCGAGGCAGCGCGGCAGATAACCTACGCCCAATCCCATCACCTGCGCCTGCAGCTTGGCGGCGGCATCCCCCACGGTCAGGGTTTCCTGCCCCGATAGCAGGCCGGTGGTTAGCGGTGGCAGATTGCGTGAACTGTCGGCCACGACGACGGCGCGGTGCGCGAGTATGTCCTGGCTGCGCACTGGCTCTGCTGCCGTGGCGAGCGCATGTTGCGGCGGCACTGCAAACACCCATTCGATTTCGCCAAGGCGTCGGGTCTGGTAGCCGCCACCCGCGGGTCCGTCCCCCGAGGCGCCGATGACGAGGTCTGCGCGGCCGGAGACCAGGGCATCCCAGCAGCCGCCGAGCACTTCCGGGGCAAGGCGCAATCGCGTGCTGGCACTTTCCCTAGAGAAATCCTGCGCAAGCTGCAGCAGTGCGTGTACCGGAAGGATCGCGTCATAGGCGATGCGCAGCTCTGCCTCCCAGCCGGTGGCGACGCGCTTGACCCGTGCCTCCAGTTCGCCGGCGGCGCGCAGCAGATGCCGGCCCTCATTCAACAGTTCGCATCCGGCTGCGGTCAGTTTGGCGCGATGACCGCGGCGGTCGAACAGCAGCACCTCCAGATCCTCTTCGAGTTTCTGCACGGTATAGGTGATCGCCGACGGCACGCGATGCAGTTCGTGGCCGGCGGCGGCGAAGCTGCGTTTGCGGTCGATGGCGTCGATTACCAGCAATGCGTCCAGGGAAAGTCTCATCTCCGATTCGCCCCTGATGTTTTAAACATTAAATTTCATAATAATAAATATAACATATTGTTTTTAATAATAAATATTATTCATTAAATTTGACTAATAAAGTCAAAATGTTTCGCTATCAGGTGCCGGCCAGCGCACCTACGATGCCTTCCATGCAGTAATCAACCAACGCCACCGGAAAGGAGCACGACATGCTGACACTGCGCAAAAGCCAGGACCGCGGCCACGCCAATCATGGCTGGCTCGACTCGTACCACAGTTTTTCGTTCGCGGGTTACCAGGATCCGGCACACATGGGTTATGGCCCGTTGCGGGTGATCAACGAAGACCGCGTCGCGCCGGGCGAGGGTTTCGGCATGCACGGGCATCGCGACATGGAGATCATCAGCTATGTGCTGGATGGCGGGCTTGGCCACAAGGATTCGATGGGCAACGGATCGACGATCGTTCCCGGCGACGTGCAGCGCATGAGCGCCGGCACGGGTGTGCGCCACTCCGAATTCAATCACGACCAGGTGAGCGTGACGCATTTCCTGCAGATCTGGATCGAGCCGAAGTTCACCGGCATCAAGCCGTCGTATGAGCAGAAGCATTTTTCAGTGGCGGAAAAACGCGGGCGGTTGCGCCTGATCGTCTCGCCCGACGGACGTGACGGGTCAGTGAGCCTGAACCAGGATGCGTACGTGTATGCCGGGCTGTTCGATGGCCATGAGCGCGGCGAATTGCAGATTGCTGCCGGACGCAAGACCTACGTTCACGTCGCTCGCGGGCAGCTCATTGTCAATGGCCAGGTGCTGGACGCGGGCGATGCCCTGAAAACCGGAGACGGCGCGCTGATGCTGGAGCAAGGGCGTGCGGCCGAAGTGCTGGTGTTCGATCTGCCCTGAAAACAGCGCGATTAATCAATTCAATCTGACAATACTGGAGAAAACACATGAGCAAAGTGGCAGTGGTCTATCACAGCGGTTATGGCCATACCGCAGAAATCGCCAAAGCCGTGCAGCGCGGCGCCGCTGAAACGGCCGGTAGCGAGGCGAAGCTGATCGCCGTTGGCGACATCGACAAGCACTGGAACGACCTGGCTGCGGCCGAGGCCATCATTTTCGGTGCACCGACGTACATGGGCAGCGTGTCCGCACCGTTCAAGGCGTTCATGGATGCGAGTTCCAGGGTCTGGTTTACGCAGGGCTGGAAAGACAAGATCGCCGCGGGCTTCACGCATTCCGGCAGCCAGGGCGGTGACAAGTTCAACACCATGACCCAGTTATTCACCTTCGCCATGCAGCATGGGATGGTGTGGACGGGGCTCGGGCTGCTGCCGGGCAACAACTCGAGCAAGGGGAGCGTGAACGATCTGAACCGGCTGGGCAGTTCGACCGGCCTGCTGACGCAGTCGGCGACGGATCAGGATGCCAGCGCAATTCTCGACAGTGAAATCCGTACCGCTGAGCATCTCGGCCGGCGCGTGGCGCTGCTGACGCTGCAGTTTGCCGGCGAGCGCGTTGCCGAGCCGGTGTAGCTGCAGTTGTGCTGCTGGCCGCGCGTCAGACGGCGTGACACTGTAACCTGACATCATCCTTCACCTGAATTTGAGGATCCGTTGCCGATGACACGCCTGCCTGCATTGTTCATATCTCACGGCGCGCCGACGCTGCCGCTGGAGCCCGGCCCCGCGCGTGGATTTTTTGCCGGACTCGGCGCCGGGCTGCCGCGCCCGCAGGCTATCCTGGTCCTGTCCGCACACTGGGATACCGCTATGCCTGCGGTGAGCGCGGCGACGCGACCTGAAACCATTCATGACTTCGGCGGTTTTCCCGAAGAACTGTACCGTATGCGCTATGCGGCGCCCGGCGCGCCCGAACTCGCGTCGCGCGTAGCCGGATTGCTCGAAGAAGCAGGGTGGCGGACAACGGCGTCGCCGGATCGCGGGCTGGATCACGGTGCCTGGGTGCCGCTGCGGCTGATGTACCCGGAAGCCGACATCCCCGTCACCCAGTTCGCCATCCAGAGCCGTCTGGGTCCTGAACATCATCGCGCGATGGGCGTAGCATTGCGGCCGTTGCGTGACGAGGGCGTGCTGATCATCGGATCGGGCAGCGTGACGCATAATCTGCGCGAGGTGGGCCGGCATGATTACGCGGCGGTGCCGCCGGCATGGGTCACCGAATTCAACGACTGGCTCTCCTTTGCACTGATCGAGGGCCGGGATGCGGAGTTGCTGGACTATCGCAATGTCGGACCCCACGCGGTACGCAATCATCCGACAGAAGAACATCTGCTGCCCTTGTTCGCAGCCTGGGGTGCGGCGACTCCCGGTGTGCAGCCGCGACGCATCCATGCCGGCTACACCTACGGGGTGCTGGGCATGGACGCATATCAGTTTGACTGAGGATCCGTCGGCCGGGCGCGTTCCTGCAAAGGTATGATGGCGGCCTTGCACTGCCCCCCGCCATGAACGAACCTCAGCCCCCATCGACTGCCTGGTCCCCGCTTTCGCAGCCGCTATTCCGGTCGCTGTGGATCGCCACTGTCATTTCCAACGTCGGCACCTGGATACATGAGGTCGGCGCCGGCTGGCTGATGGTGACGCTGGATCCGCACCCGGTCATGGTGTCGCTGGTACAGGCTGCCACGGCGTTGCCGATATTTCTGCTGGCGTTGCCCGGCGGTGCGCTGGCTGACATTGTCGACCGGCGGCGCTATCTGATTTTTACGCAATTGTGGATGTTGTCGGTGGCCGTGCTGCTGGCGATTACCACGGCACTCGGATGGATCAACGGGTGGGGCCTGCTGGTGTTTACGTTTGCGCTGGCCTGTGGCGCGGCGCTGAATACGCCGGCGTGGGCCGCCACATTGCCGGAACTGGTGCCGCGCGCACAATTGCAGTCGGCAATTGCGTTGAACAGTCTCGGAATCAATCTGGCACGGGCGATCGGCCCGGCAATCGCCGGCGTGGTCGTCGCCGTGTCGGGTCCGCAGGCGGCCTTTCTGCTGAACGCGCTGTCCTTTATCGCCGTCATCATCGTGCTCTGGCGCTGGCGGCGGGAGACGCAGCCGAGCACGCTGCCGGCAGAGCGTTTTTTCGGCGCAATGCGCGCCGGCATGCGTTACGTGCGCGAGGCGACGTCGCTGCAGTTCGTGATGGCGCGTGCCGCGGGTTTTTTTGTGTTTGCCACCGGGACCTGGGCATTGCTGCCTCTGGTGGCACGCGATTCCGGCGGCGGCGCCGGTGCCTACGGCCTGCTGCTGGCCGGTATCGGCACCGGTGCGGTGACGGCGGCCATCGTGATGCCGCGGCTGCGCCGGCGCTTTACGCGGGACGCGCTGGTCAGGGGCGCGACGGTGCTGTATGCAACCGCGACGGCCGGTGTGGCTGTGGCAGATACCCTGTACGTGCTGCTGGTCGCGATGCTGGCCGGCGGCGCAGCGTGGCTCG
>Ga0224505_10000983_pt1 | contig 18872 bp, 12 predicted proteins | sample SF_Jan12_sed_USG_FD_169102 | JGI IMG/M metagenome (GOLD analysis project Ga0224505, IMG submission 169102) | Sediment microbial communities from San Francisco Bay, California, United States - SF_Jan12_sed_USGS_4_1 | ecosystem: Environmental > Aquatic > Marine > Sediment | place: USA: California... | reverse complement strand
AAGGACGGATTGGAGCCGTCCGCGCCGTCCATGCGCACACGCACTGTTGGCGGCATGGGCTCGGGGTCTCCACCGGTCTGCCTGACCATGATTTCGCGCACGACCTGCCATGAGTAGCTCAGCTTGCCGCCCTCCGGATCGGTCGCCGCGACACTTGCGGCGACCCGCTGCCCCGGAGCGACGACCACGCTGTCGGTCGCCTGCCTGGAATCGAGCCTGAGGGCTTCGACGCGCGGTGCACGGTTGGCGGGCCACGCGCCGGTCCACGCGAACTGCATGAAATCGAGCGCCTCAGTCGTCGAGCCGTCCGCAAGGAACAGCCCGTACCAGGTGGGCGTGCGCTCCTGCTTCTGGCCCCAGAGGAAAACATAGTCGCCGAGCAGCCGCTCGTCACCGGAGGCGATGACCGTCTCGTAGGCCTTGCGATACTGGGCCGCCTTTTCGCTGCTGGTGTGCTCGATGGGTGCGCCCCAGGTCGTCTTGTCGACCTCCCAGTGTCCCTTCGCGCCCCACTCCGTCACCATGTAGGGCCTGCGGAAATTCGTCTCCGCCAGGTAGCGGGGCAGGTTCACGATGTTCCCGTACATCTGGATGCTGACGAAGTCGAGATCCGGTGCACGCGTATCGATCAGCGTCGCCAGCCTGGCGTCGAATCCAGCCAGCGCCGTCGTCGTGGGGTGATGCGGGTCCAGCTGGTGGATCAGCTTCGAGATGTCGTTGATCGCGTCGAAGACCTTCGGGTTCTTGAAATTCAGGTTGGCTTCGTTGCCGATGATCCACGCCAGCAGCGCCGGGTGATCCTTGTACTTCAGCACCTCGCCGCGCACGAACTCCAGTTGCTTCGCGACGGCCTGCTCGTCGTCGTAATCGAACTCGAGGCGTTCCCGGCCGATCTCGATGCCCATCGCGACGGTCAGGCCGTAGTGCGCCGCTTCGTCGAGGACCTGGCGGCCGCTCTTCGATCTGTTCCCGGTGCTCCACGTGCGCAAGGAATTGCCGCCGTGAGCAGCCAACGCCGCGATCCTGTCGAGTTCGACGCCTGCGCCCTTGATCGCGTAGGGCCTGCCGTCACGGAGCAGCACGAACCCGGTGCCGTCGCGCGCGACGCGCACTGGTACGGCGCCAGTCGCTGCAGGCTCACGTGCAAACGCGCTGCCGGCGCACAGGGCCAGCAGCAGCAACGACAGGCAAAGGAAGCGATACGAGTTCACGCGGGGCGCTCCGCTACTTCACGGCGAGTTCGGCCTCCAGGACTTCCAGGCTCTTGCCCTTCGTCTCTGGCAGCAGCTTCATCACGAGCGGCAGTCCCACCAGGGCGAACGCCGCATAGACCAGGAAGGTCTTCGAGTTGCCCAGGTTCTGCAGTTCCCACGGGAAGATCAGCTGCACGCCGAAACTCACCGCGGAGTTGATCAGGCCCACGAACGAGATCGCAATGCCGCGCATGCGGTTCGAGAACAGTTCGGAGAACAGCACCCACATCACGGGCCCCAGCGACATGGCGAAGCTGGCGACGAAGGCCAGGATGCCGATCAGGATCAGCGCGGGATTGATGCTGATCGCTGCGGTCAGCAGGTCGGACTCGTGCGCCTGGTACGAGGCGCTGCCCAACGCGTCGATCGCGGCCGCCCGGAACGCGGTGTCGCTCGGGAACGTCTGGCCGACCAGCGGCGCGAGCGCCGCCGCATCGATCTGCTGCGACAGGCCGCCAACGGCCTCGACACGAATGGTGTAGCTGGCCGAGCCGAATCCATACGAGAGCAGCAGCATGCTCGCGGCAATGCCCGCCAGCCCGGCGATCAGCAGGGGGCGCCGGCCGAGACGATCGATCAGGCTGATCGCCAGCACGGTGAAGACCAGGTTGATCAGGCCGACGAAGATCGCCTGCATGAACGCAGCGTCGGTCCCGACGCCGGACTGCTGGAAGATCATCGGCGCGTAGAAGAACACCGCGTTGATGCCGGTGATCTGCTGCAATACCGCGACGAGGATTCCGAGCGTCAGCACGCGCCGCAAGGTCGGGCGGAACAGTTCGCCGAGCGAGGCCTCTTCCTCGTGAGTGGCCAGCGCTTCCTTGACAGCGCGCAGTTCGATGTCCGCCTGCGCGGGACCAATCGCCCTGGCGAGCACCTCGCGCGCCGCCGCGTCCTTGCCGTGCATCGCCAGCCAGCGCGGACTTTCCGGCACGGTGTACAACGCGACGAAATAGAGAATCGCCGGCACCGCTTCGATGCCGAGCATCCAGCGCCAGTTCCAGCGGGCCAGGCCGAGTTGCTGGACCCACGCCTGGTCGCTGTCGCCGAGGCTCAGGATCAGGTAGTTGCTGAAGAACGCGGCGGAGATGCCGATCACGATGTTGAGCTGGTTGAACGAGACCATGCGTCCGCGCAGGTGCGCAGGCGCGAGCTCGGCGATGTACATCGGCGCGATGATGAGGGCAGCGCCGACGCCGAGCCCTCCCAGGAGTCGCGCGACGACCAGCGTGAGGAAATCCGGCGCGACGGCTGAAGCGACGGCCGACACCGCGAACAGCACGGCCGCGATCTTCAGCACGGGCAGGCGCCCCATGCGATCGCTGAGCGGACCCGCCACCATCATCGCGAGCGTCGCGGTGAGCGTCAGCGAAGCAACTGCCCAGCCGAGCTGGATCTTCGAAAGTTGCAGCTCGGTCTCGATGAACGGCACGACCCCGGAAATGACCGAGACGTCGAACCCCATGAGGAAGCCGCCCAGCGCGACGATCAGCGCCGTCCTGACCGTATAGACCGTTGTTGCTTCCACTATTCCCCCGCCCGCAGGTTTCTGTTCAGCCGGCCGTCGACTCGAAGTCCGGCGGCAATCGTCTTACGCGGTCTGCCGGTGGCGCAGGAGTTCCGGATAGCGCGACTGCATGACCCGCTTGGGTTCCCGATCCACCGTGAAAAGGCCCCAGTGTTTCTCGGGCTCCAGCGGATCCGGCGAGCCCTTCCACGGCTCATCGAACGCCTCGAATACGAAAGTCAGGATGCCCTCGCGGCCCGTCCAGTCCATCAAGTCCGCGTAATAGATCGCCTGCAGCTCCTCGGACGTGTTCTGCGGGCAGATGCCGCGGCCGTTGGAGTTCGTGGCCCAGCCGGCCTCCGAGATGACTACCGGCTTGTCCGGGTACAGGCCGGCGACGCTGTGATAGTTGTCCCTGGAGTACTTGAGCGCGTCGTGCACGTGCTTGTACTCCCACACCGGGTAGGTGTGCAGCGAGATGAAATCCAGTTCGCGCACCAGGGGGCGAAGCTTGTCCTGCCACGGCACGTAGTTTTCGCAGAACGTCACCGGTTGCGGGACCTCGTGCTTCACGCGCCGGACCAGTTCGATCATCCGCTCGACCGGCACGAAATGGTCGGTCCAGTCGACTGTCGCCTCGTTGCCCACGGCCACCGAGAACACGATATCGTCGTGGTGCCGCGCGAGCGTGATCAGCCGTTCCACCTCGGCATCGTTCTCGGCGGCGTTGGCTTCCAGCTGCGCCTCGCTGCAGGTGGCGCCCCAGGGGCAGCCGAAGTTGTTCATCTCGGCCGCGAGATGGGCGCCCAGCATGACCACGAAGTCGAGCCGGTCGCGCCGGATCACCTCCAGCACGCGCTCGGCATGCAGGCTGCAGTCGTACAGGCGCAGCAGCCGCCAGTTCTTCTGCAGGATGTGGAGATCCTCGCGGATCTCCGCCATGGTCGGATAGGTCTTCTCGGCCGGGCTCTGGCCGCGCCGGTAACCGGAGTAGCAGATGGCGTTGCCGCGTGGAAGCTTGAGCATGACGATGCCTTCCCGGTGTCAGACGTACTTGGGCAAACCGTTCTTGTCCCACAGGCCCCAGTACGCACCGACGTCGCCCTCGGCGCCCGCTTTCCAGGCCTCGTCGAACGCCTCGAAGTAGAAGACTTCGACTCCGTCCTGGCGAGCCCAACGGCACGTGTCGATGAAGTAGCGCATGGCGCCTTCCACCGACGGCACCGCTCCGTGGAATGCCGTGCCGGTATGCGGCCAACCCGTCTCGCTCACGATCACTTTCTTGCCGCCGGCGACCGCGACGGTCCGCTGGTACATGCTCTGCATGTAGGCGATCGCCTGGTCGCGCGGGCAGCCTTCCCAGAACGGGTAGCAGTTGGTGAGCACGACGTCGCAGGCCGCCGTGATCCGCGGATGACGTTCGAACAGGTAGTATGCGTCGACGTACCCGACCGGCACGCCGGGCGGCACAGCCTGCTTGACGCGCTGCAAGTAGCCGAGCAGCTCGTCCTCCGACATGTCCTCGCGCAGCAGTACCTCGTTGCCCACGGCGAGGATGCCTGCGTGCCCTGCCCGAGCGAGTTCGATCGCCCCCGCGATCTCGCGCTCGTTGATCTCACGGTCCGTGCCGAGCCACGCGCCCACGAGGGTCTTCATGCCGAGCTCGTGCGCGATGCGCGGCGTCCGTTCATGCCCGTCCGTGCAGGAGAAGCTGCGCACCCAGCGCGTGTACGGCTGGATGATCCCGAGGCGCGCGCGTATCTGGGCCTCGCCCACCAGCGAACCGGGCGACTGGCCCTCGAGGTACGGGCTGAAACACAATCCGTGCACGCCTGCGTGCAGTGCTTCCGCGAACTCACCGGCCAGGTCGGCGAGTTCCTGGGATGAGAGCGCCGCCGGCACCGGTGCGGTGCCGAACGCACGTGCCGCAGCCAGCGCAGGAATGCGCGGCATGGACGGAGCGGCCCTCTGCGCGGGTACTGGCTGTCCGGTCTCCGCCAGGTCCGACGCAGAGCGGCCGACCGCCACCTCGGGGTGCCCGGCGAGCGCAAACGCCGGGATGGCGGGCGGCACGACGGGCGCCGCCGCGACGCCATCCTCGGCGGGCTCGGAGCCGCGACGGGCCTTGAGATCGACCGACATCCGCTGCACGGTCGCCTCGTCGATCTCGTAGAACCACAGGGCTGCGACCGCGACGATCGCAGCGATGGCCGGGATCACGCTCATCATGAGCACGATGCCGTGGACCGTTCGCGGACTTTGCGCGACGTTCGGCAGGTAACCGAAGTACGCGAGCAGCCAGCCGGCACCCGCGCCGCCGATGGCCCAGCCGAGCTTCTGCGCGAAGGACGCCGCCGAGAAGATGAGCCCGGTGGCCCGGCGTCCCCACTTCCACTCCGAGTAATCGGCGGTATCGGCGTACATCGCCCAGACCAGCGGCGCGGTCGGCGCGGCGCAGAAATTGATGATCGTGTTGGCCGCCCAGACCAGCTTGATGTTTTCCGGCGGCACGAAGTAGAAGCCGAAGGTGAGCAGCGCCGTCACCGACATCGAGACGAGGTAGAAGTTGCGCTTGCCGAAGCGCTTCGCGAGCGGCGACGTCGCCATGACGCCGAGGATGAAGGCGATCGCACCGGTCGTCAGCACGGGACCGAAGTACCCGCTGCCGTTCGGCACCACGTAATCGAAATAATAGATGGTGACGGTGTTGCGGATGTTGCCGTAGGTCAGCGCCGCGATGCCGACGCCGCAGAGCACGACCCAGGGCCTGTTGCGGACGAGATCCTTGAGATCGGTCGCCAGCGATGTCTTCTGCTTCGGCGGCGGTTGCACGCGCTCGCGCGTCATGGCGAAGGTCGCGAAGAAGAGCAGCACGGCCACGGTCGAATACACGACCATCGTCATCTGCCAGCCATATGGCGACGTGTCGCTGCCGCCGAAGTACTGAACCAGCGGCAGGGTCGTATTGACGATGATGAATACGGGAATCAGCGCCATCACGAAGCGGTACGACGTGACGCTGGTGCGCTCCCTGGAGTCCGGAGTCAGCACTCCGAGCAGCGCCGAATACGGGATGTTGATCGCCGAGTAGGCGAACATCATCAGCATCAGGGTGACGTACGCGTAGACGGTGCGGGCCGAGCCGTCGAGGTCCGGCACCGTGAACGCGAGCACGGCGGTGAGCGCCATGGGCAGGGACATCCAGATCAGGTATGGCCGGAAGTGTCCCCACCTCGTCACCGTGCGGTCGGCGATCGTGCCGATCATCGGGTCGAAGAACGCGTCGGCGATGCGCGTTACCAGCATCATCGTACCCATCGTGGCGGCGCCGAGCAGGAACACGTCCGTGTAGAACTTGGCCATGAAGATCGCGAACATCTGCCAGAAGAAGTTCGACGCCAGGTCGCCGAGCCCATAGCCGATCTTCTCGGACACGGAAAGCTTGTAGTCTGCGATTTTCACAGGATCCCCCGACGCGCCGCCCGGGCGCGATCTGTTCAGCGCTGCTTCTGGTACGGCAGCCGGCCCTTGCCGCGCGGCGCAGGCTCGCCGTAACCACCCACTCGGTCGTAGACGCGCACGTAGTCGACGACCAGTTCGGCCGGAAACTGCGTCGCGGGATTCGGCACGCCCGGAAAGTTGCCGCCGACGGCGACGTTCATCACGATGTAGAACGGCTGGTCGAACGGCGCGGGCCACGGATTCAAGTCGGCGCTGCTGCGCGCCACGACGCCCTTGCCGTTGCGCAGCTTGCTGCAACTCCACCAGAACGTCTGCGTGGCCCAGACCTCGCCGTCCACCAGCCAGCGGATCTCGCCCGGCTCCCACTCCACGGCATAGACGTGGAAATCCGCCACCGACTGCCCGGCCGGGAACTCGTGCACGTGCGTGACGAGTTCGCGCTTCGGGGACGTCGACCCGAAGTGGATCGTGCCGAGGTACTGGTGCGGTTTCTCGCCGACGATCTCCATGACGTCGATCTCGCCGGAGGCCGCCCATCCGCCGTACCTGTCGTGCTCGGGCAGCAGCCAGATCGCGGGCCACAAGCCCTTGCCGTGCGGCACTTTCGCGCGGAACTCGAACTTGCCGTAGCGCTTGCCGAACAGCGGCGTCCCATCGCGCTTGCGCGTCCTGATCCGCGCGGAAGTGTAGCCGCAACCGTGCAGTGACTCCTTCAGGGCGCGGATGTACAGCAGGCCGTCCCGGACGGAAATGTTTTGCGGATCGCGCGTGTAGTACTGCAGTTCCTCGTTACCCCAGCCTTGCACCCACTGGTGGGTCTGGTAATCGAAGAACCCGTTGCCGAGTTCGAAGTCCCACTTAGTCGGGTCGATCTCGCCACGGTCGAACTCGTCGCTCCAGACGAGCTTCCAGCGCGGGTGCTTACCTGGCATTGCCCTGCCCCGTCGTGGCTCGCGATCCGCCGCCCGCGGCGGCCCTCGCGCGCAGACAGAATGCCTGGTACCACAGCGCACTGTCCTTCGGCGTCCTGTGCTGCGTCGCGTAATCAACGTAGACGAGCCCGAAGCGCTTGGTGTAGCCGTCCGCCCACTCGAAATTGTCGATCAGGCTCCAGACGAAGTAGCCGCGCACGTCGACCCCGCTCTCGAGCGCGTCCGCCAGCGAGGCGATGTGCGACTGCAGGTAGCGAATGCGGTCGGCGTCGGCGACGCGTCCGTCCACGAGGCGATCCCGGTAGGCCGCGCCGTTCTCCGTGATATAGAGCGGAGGCAGGCGATAGTCGGCCTGCAAGCGCATGAGCAGTTCCGACAGTCCGCCCGGGAACACCTCCCAACCCATGTCCGTGACTTCCTTGCCGGACTCGACGTGGCCGAGCGGCGCCTCAGTGCCGGAGAGATTGCGCGTGTAGTAGTTGATGCCCAGGAAGTCCAGCGGCTGCCGGATGGCTTCCATGTCCCCGGGCGCAACCTGCGGCGCATCCTCGCCGAGGAACGCCAGCACATCCTCGGGGTAGCGGCCGCGCAGCAGTGGGTCCATGTACCAGCGGATCGTCAGCCCGTCATCGAGACGCGCCCTGGCAAGGTCCTGCGGCGAATCCGTGGCAGGGTGAATGGGCGATTGATTCAGCACGATGCCGAGCGGCGCCGTGCAGTGCTGCGCCCGCATCGCCTGCGATGCGAGGCCGTGACTCAGCAGCAGGTGATGCGCGACCTGCAGCGCCGATTTCCGGCTCTTCAGGCCGGGCGCGAAGGTGCCTGCCTCGTGACCGAGGATCGCGACGACCCACGGTTCGTTGTGCGTGGCGATCGCCGCCGCGCGGCTGCCGAAGCGGCGCGCGACCTCTGCTGCATAGTCTGCGAACCGACCGACGGTGTCGCGATCGAGCCAGCCGCCGCCTTGCTGCAGTGACTGCGGCAGGTCCCAGTGATAGAGCGTGAGATACGGTGCAATGCCCCGCTCGAGCAGTCCGTCGAGCAGCCGGTCGTAGAATTCGAAGCCCTGCTCGTTCCAATTCCCCGCACCCAGGGGCTGGACGCGTGGCCACGCGAGCGAGAAACGGTAGGCGTTCACGCCCAGGCTCGCCATCAGCCCGATGTCCTCGGCCACGCGGTGGTAATGATCGCACGCGCGCTCGCCGCTGCTGCCGTCCTTTATTGCACCGGGCCGGCGGCAGAACTCGTCCCAGATCGAGTCGCCCCGGCCATCTTCGTGCGCGGCGCCCTCGACCTGGTAAGCGCTCGTCGCCACTCCCCAGACAAAGCTCCGAGGAAACCGCTCCGCGAGGACACCGGCGTCATGGCTGAACACCGCATTGGTCGAGCGCTCGTCGGATTTCATCAGCATGGTGTCATTCACGCCAGGCAGCGGGTCGATCGAGCGCCAATACGCAGTCACGGCCTTCACGTGCTGCCGGCCGCATCACGGACGGCTCGAACAATGGTTGCGAAAGCGCTTTCAGAAGCGAATCTAGCACAGTCATTCTTGGTCGTGTCAAACGACCGCTCGTGCGAGATCTTGCTGCGACGCGACAATCCTCGCGCGTTCGAACGACTCGGCCTGAGCCGCGGCAACTGACAGCGCCAGGACGTCCCGGTATGGGCACTACGCGCCGACGGGAACGGTCAGTCGCGCCAGGGACGCGTCGATTCGCGAATCGCAAGGGTCGGCGCAGAAACCCTGGCGTGGGGAGTCCGTCGCTCGATCAAGTCGACGATTGCCTCGGCCGCACCCTCGCCGATCTCGTCCGTGTACCTGTGGACGGTGGTGAGCGGCGGGACAATGAACGCCGAGGTCGGCAAGTCGTCGAAGCCGACCACGGAGACATCCTGTGGCACCTTGAGGCCGCGGCGGTGCAGCGCGAGCATCGCGCCATAGGCGGTCTGATCGTTCGCCGCAAAGACAGCCGTGAATTCGACGCGGGCGTCGAGCAGCGCATTGATCGCCGCCTGCCCGCCTGCCTCGAGATAGTCGCCGGCAGCGACCAGCTTGCTCCTGAACGGAATCCTGCCGGCGGCCAGGGCTGCCCGGTAGCCATCCAGCCGCTGCAGCGCATCCGGATGGTCCGGCGGCCCCGAAATGAAAGCGATCCGGCGGTGGCCCTGCCCGATCAGGTAGTCGGTCGCAACACGTGCGCCGAGCGTGCTGTCCACGTCGACGCAGTAGACGCGGTCACCATCGACCCGTCGGCCGGTCACGACCAGCGGCACGCTGCGCGCGAGGTTGACGAGTTCCTCGTCCGGCAGGCGACTGGTCATCAGGATGATGCCCTCCACGCGCCTGCTCAGCAGGTGATCGACGCAGCTCCTTTCATCACCCTCGCGCCAGTGTCCGCTGACGAAGAGCGGTGAGTAACCGGCCCGCAGCAGGCCCTTCTCGATCCCGGCCAGCGACACGCCGTAGAACGGGCTGTCGATGGCCTGGGTCACGACACCGACGCTCATGGACTTGCCGCCTGCAAGCGAGCGCGCCACCGGGTTCGGCAAGAACTGCAGCTTGGCGATGGCGGCTTCGACGGCCCGCACCTTCGAGTCGCGGACGCGTGCGGTCCCGTTCAGGATGCGCGAGACCGTGCTCGGCGACACGCCGGCCTCCCTGGCGACCATCTCGAGGGTCACCGCCGAACCGCTTGCAGCTGCGGCAGCACGGCGCTCAAGTTCCGATCGTCGCATTCTTCGATTCCTCGGCTGCCGTAGCGCGGGTCCCGCGGATTGCTCCCCTGCACTTGCGCCGCACCGCAGCAACGAGCACGGACAAGCGGGTGTCGCGCGGCTCAGCGATTGACAAGGATGCCGGAGGTCCGCTAGTTTCTGCAAGCGCTTTCAAAGCCCTGATTGATCAGCAGGAGCGCGCCACTCGGCGACTCTGCCTGCGACGGACCAGGGCCGCGCGGGCAATCGACATCACTGCTTCCAAGGACGAGCGCCTTGCGCACCAGCGAAGTGAGAATGCGTGGCGAGCCGATCGCGACCCTCGTGAGGGCCGCGCGGGCCGCAGCCGGCTGCATCGTGCTGCTCGGCAGCGCGGGGATTGCCCTGGCCGCAGACCCGGACGCCACGATCGGGCTGGGCGGTTACTACACCCGCGTGAAAAGCGGCGACGGCGTGCTGCCGGTCGCTGCGTTCGTAAGCGGCGAGGCAGCCGGCAAGGCCGCGCCCACGAACCAGTGGTACTCGTCGGTGATGTTCCAGCGCTGGTCGCAGCCACTGCACGCGCATCCGATGACCTACCGGGCGACCGAGGAAGGCTTCGAGCTCGGGCTGCCGGCGAAGCGCTTCGCCAACGTGGATGGCAGCCTCGAGCTCAGTTACCCGCACGTGCCCGCCATTGCGGTCGCACCGCTCGGCTTCAAGCCCAGGGACGCCAGGCTGTCGAAGTTCTCCGACTGGCTCGCGCAGGTCAGCATGGCGGCAGGCGCGGGCGAATCGCTCACCGCCACGGTCCTGCACGGGAATCCCTTCAGTTACTACGAGTGCAGCACCGGCGACGTCCGCTTCCGTCTCGCGGCCAGGCCCGACATCGTCGCGGATCCGACGGATGCCGCGCGCGACAAGCGCGTCGCGGCGCTCACGATCTCCGGCCGGTCCTACGCGATATTCGCGCCCACTGGCGCGACCTGGCAGTGGACGCAGCCGACCGAACTCGTCCTGCACCTGCCCGCCGACGCCCGCTATTTCTCGGTCGCCGGGCTTCCGGATGCCCGCGACGCCACGTTGCGCGATTTCCTCGCGATCGCCTACGCCTTTCCGACGGACACGCGCGTCGAATGGTCCTATGACGAGGCAGCGAGCAAGGTTCGCTCGGTCTTCCGTGTGCAGACGGTGGCCATGGAAGGACAGAACCTGACGACGTTGATGGGCCTCTACCCCCATCACTGGTCGAGTGTCGTCTCCGACCATCCTTCGCAATACGGGTACGACACCGTGCGCGGACGCATCCGCCTGGTACCGGGCAACAGCTTCACGCTCGAACACGTCCACCGGGGCTTCGTCCCCATGTGGCCGGGCCTCGAAGATGCGGCCAGCAGGGAGAGCGTCGGCAGCCTGCTGGCCGGCGATCTCGCGAATTCATCCCAGTTGTTCGACAAGATGGGTCGCGGCACTTACTGGATCGGCAAGGGCCTCGGCGCGACTGCGCAACTCATGAGTGTGGCCGAGGCGCAGGGCAGGACTAAGATGCGCGACGCGCTCCTCGCGCAACTCAAGAGCCGCATGGAATCGTGGTTCGACGGGCGGCATTCCACCTACTTCGCCCAGGACTCCCGGCTGGGCACGTTCGTTGGCGTGCCGGCGGAGTACGGCAGCATCAAGGACATGAACGACCACCACTTCCACTATGGTTACTGGGTGATGGGCGCAGCGCACGTTGCACTCCGGGACCCCGACTGGGCATCGCGGCAGAAATGGGGCGGGATGGTCGGCAAGATCATCGCGGACATCGCGACCGACGAGCGCGGCCGCGCGGATTTCCCGTTCCTGCGCAACTTTGACGCTTACGAGGGGCACTCGTGGGCGTCGGGCGATGCGAACTTCGATGCCGGCAACAACCAGGAATCGTCGTCGGAAGCGGTGAACGCATGGGCCGGCCTGCTGCTCTGGGGCGAGGCGACCGGCGACCGCAGGCTGCGCGACCTCGGTGTCTTCCTCTACGCGAGCGAGATCGCGTCCATCCAGCACTACTGGTTCGACCTCGACCGCAACGTGCTGGCGCCGGAGTACGGCAAGCCGTTCGCCAGCATGGTTTTCGGCGGCAAGTACGCCTACAACACGTGGTGGACGCAGGAACCGCGGCAGATATTCGGCATCAACCTGCTGCCGATCACGACGGCTTCGACGTACCTGGGCGCAGACCCGCAGTACGTCCGCACTCTCGTCGCCGCACTGCCGGCGGACGTCAGGGCCTACCGGGCGCGCGGCATGCGCGATGACACGCCAGCGGACATCTGGCAGGACGTCATCGCCTCGTACGCCGCACTCGGCGATCCCGAGACCGGCTTCTCGCTCTGGAACCCCAAGGGCAGCGTCGAGGCGGGCGAGACCCGCTCGCACACGCTATTCTGGCTCTCGAGCTTGAAGGAGATGGGCACTCCCGACTTCTCGGTCACGGCCGACACACCGCTGTATGCGGTGTTCAAGGACAAGGGCGGCGCGCGGACGTACCTCGCGTACAACGCGCGGAGCTCGGCGATTCACGTGACCTTCAGCACGGGAAAGTCCGTCGACGTTCCGCCGCGGTCGCTGGTGCGAACCCGCTGAAACGCCGGCGGCCGACGAGTTCCCGCCACCGCCCGGTTGCTGCCGGCGATCCTGATGTCGCAAGGAAACGGACAGATGTCAGTGCAACACAAACGTCTTGGCGCGCACGGCGCACTGGTGAGCAACCTGTGCCTCGGCACCATGAACTTCGGCTGGGTCACCAGCGAAGAGGAAAGCTTCAGGATCATGGATCGTGCCCTGGAGCTGGGCATCAACTTCTTCGACACCGCCGACGTCTACGGCTGGTCGGTGGAGCACGGCACGACCGAGGAGATCATCGGTCGCTGGCTCGCGCAAGGCGGCGGCCGCCGCGACGCGGTGATTCTCGCCACCAAGGTCTACAACCCGGTGACGCGCAAAGCCAACCGGCCTGAGCCCAATGCGGATGGCCGCAGCCTGTCGGCGGTCAAGATCAGGAAGCATTGCGAAGGCAGCCTGCGACGCCTGCAGACCGACTGGATCGACCTCTACCAGATGCACCACGTCGATCGCTCATGCCCGTGGGACGAAGCGTGGCAGGGCTTCAACAGCCTGGTGCAGCAGGGCAAGGTCGTCTACGTGGGGTCGAGCAACTTCGCCGGCTGGGACATTGCCACGGCCTGCCAGGAAGCCGCGAGGCGCGGGATGACCGGCCTCGTGAGCGAGCAGAGCATCTACAACCTCAACAACCGCATGATCGAGCTCGAGGTGATCCCTGCCTGTCGCCATTACGGATTGGGCCTGATCCCGTGGAGCCCGCTGGCCGGCGGCCTGCTGGGCGGCGCGCTGCGCAAGGCGCAGGCTGGACGGCGCATGGAGGCCAGCTTCGTCAAGCAAGTGGAAACCAACCGCGCCAAGCTCGAGCGGTACGAGGCGCTCTGCAAGGAGCTCGGCGAGGAGCCCGGCGCCGTGGCGCTGGCCTGGCTGCTGCACAATCCAGCAGTCACCGCGCCGATCGTCGGCCCACGCACACTGGAACAACTCGAAAGCGCCGTGCACGCCACGGCCATCGCGCTGAGCGCCGACGTGCTCAAGCGACTGGACGAGATCTTTCCCGGCCCCGGCGGCGCGGCGCCCGAGGCCTACGCCTGGTAAGGTCGCGCGGTCCCCTGCGCGACGCGAACGCGGTTCACATCATCTTGCAGTAGTGATCGATGAAGCGCTGGTGCTCCGGCAGCTGGTCCACCAGCCGATTGGCCGCGTCGTGGATGCCTGACAGGAATCGCTGCAGCTCTTCGTCGTCCATCATGTTCACGATCGGATGGTACTGCTCGGGCGTGAGTCCCTGTCCGAGCATGACCTGGATCCACGAGTTCTCGCCGAACAGCTCCGTCGGCACCTTGAACACGCGCCCGGTCTGACGGAACAGCTCGATGCGGTGTTGGAGCGAATCGGGGATTTCCATCGAGCGGCAGTGCCGCCAGAACGACGAGTCGGTACGCTCGGTGACGTGGTAGTGCAGGATGATGAAGTCGCGGACGTTCTCGATCTCGAAGCTCATCTGCTTGTTGAACTCGTCCACGTCCGGCTGCCGGATGCCGTCGTACGGGAACATCTGCATCAGCCTGATCGTGCTGCGCTGGATCAGGTGGATGCTGGTCGACTCCAGCGGCTCGATGAAGCCCGAGGACAGCCCCACGGCGACGCAGTTCCGGTACCAGTGCCGGCGCCGCTGGCCGGCGGCGAAGCGGAGCACGCGCGGCTCGGTGAGCGTCTTGCCCTGGACGTTGCCGAGCAGCTTGTCGGTGGCCTGCTGGTCGCTCCAGTGATCGCGGCTGAAGACGATGCCGTTGCCGACGCGATGCTGCAGCGGGATGCGCCACTGCCAGCCCGCCTCGTGCGCGATGGAGCGCGTGTACGGGATCGGCGGGCCGACCGCCTCGGTCTGCACGGCCACCGCGCTGTTGCAGGGCAGCCAGTGCGTCCAGTCCTCGTAGCCCGCCTTCAGCGTCTGCTCGATCAGCAGGCCGCGGAAGCCGGTGCAGTCGACGAACAGGTCGCCGTCGATGCGCAGGCCGGAATCGAGCTCGAGGCCGGTGATGTAGCCGCTCTCGGGATGCTGGTGGACCGTGCGGATCTGGCCCTCGTGGCGGCGGGCGCCGTGCTCCTCGGCGATCTTGCGCAGGAACTGCGCGTACAGCGACGCGTCGATGTGGTAGGCGTAGTTGAGGCCCATGTTCGGCAGCACCGCGAAGCGGTTGCGCTTGGCCGCCACCCATTCCTTGCAGTACTCGCCGTATTCGCGGCTGATGCCGAGCTTGCGGCCCTTGAGCCAGAAATGCTGGAAACCGGCAGCCCAGGAGTCCTTGCCGGTCCAGCCGAAGGAGTGGATGTAGTCCTTGCCGACGTCGCGCCAGTTCTCGAAGGCGATGCCGAGCTTGAACGTGCCCTGCACGGCGGCGAGGAACTCCTGTTCCTTGATCTTGAGGAGTTCGTGGTAGGTCAGGATCGTGGGAATCGTCGCCTCGCCCACGCCGACGGTGCCGATCACGTCGGACTCGACCAGCGTGATGTCGAGCGTCTTGCCCAGCAGCTTCGCCAGGCCGGCCGCAACCATCCAGCCCGCCGTTCCACCACCGGCGATGACGACCTTGTGGATCTTCCTGTTCTGCACAACTTGCTCCCGAGTGTCCGGCCAGCGTCTCAGCGGTTCAGTCGATTCAGCAGTTCGGCACGCAGCTTGCGGGCCGAGGCGTCATCCAGCGGTGCCAGGCAACCGCGTCCGGTCGCCGGAATGTGTGCGTACACGGACTCGTCCGCGTCGAACACATAGTGATCGAACAGCGCGCGCCAGGCCGCCTTTTGCCGGTCCGGCAGGTCCCGCAGGGCGAGGATCGCATGCATCAGGGCCGTCGTCGGCGCGCCCATTGCCGGCGGCGACGTGCACCACCAGTAGTTCACGAGCAGGTTGAACGATGCCATCGACTCGACGTGGTGCCACCACATGCTCGGCAGAAAGAGCGCGTCGCCCGGCTCCATCTCCGCGACCTGGGCCGATGCAAGCGCCTCCACGAACCTGGGGTGGCGGCCCAGGTCGGGTTGCGAGAAGTCCACGAGGCTGATTGCCTGGCCGGAGGGCGTCCTGTCGAGTGGGCCCACATAGAGGTTCCGGACCTGGTCCGGAGGGAAGAGCGTGAATCGGCGGCGACCCGCCACCACGCAGGCCAGGTTGTCGGGGAAGTCGTAGTGCGCGGAAATCCGCGTCCGGTTACCGAGCCAGAAACTCACCAGCGGATCGCGCGTGGGCAGCGTCACGTCGTTCTGTGCGCGAAAGCCCGGCAGCCATCGATCGACGGCAGTCGATCCCACGTAGATCGCGGAATTCGCTGCGCCACTTTCCTGCTCGGCCAGCTTCTGCAGCACCTGCCCGAGGTGGGCCGAGCCGCTCTTGAAGTTGAAGCCCGAGAAGTCCTCGTTGTAGAAGAAACGCCCGTCGATGCCAGCGTCACCGACGTAGACGGTCACCGGCTGGTCGATCCAGAAGCCGGACAGGTACCGCGCGGCCGCTGCCAGCGACTGCCTGCAGGCCGCAACCGCCGGCCAGCCTGCGACCAGGCCCTTCAGCAGCAGCGGGGCATCCGACTCGAAGACCCGTGCGGGAATCTCGCCGGGACTGCAACCCTCGAGTATCTCGACCGCGGCAGGCACCGGAAGCGCCGTCATGCCTCAGCCCTTCAGTCTGGAGTTCTTCATCTCGACGAGCGTGCGCACGTTCGCCGTCGAGGCGAGCATCATGAACAGCGGCATCAGGAAGCCGCTGCTGCTCAGCTGTCCCAGCACCTCGCCGGAAAGACCCCGCACCTTCTCCTCGTCGATCGCGAAGAAGCCCAGCAGCTGGTTGCGGCTGCCGTCCGCGAGCGCGATGTCGAAAGTCACGTACTCGATCAATCCGAGCTCCTGCAGTGCCTGGACGAATTTCTTGTTCAGCTCGGCGCCCTGGTAAATGGTCTCTAGCAGCGCTGCCATCTCCTCCAGGAACGGCGTCCGGCCACCCAGGGGCTGGAACAGCGGTTCTCCCCGCTCCTTGCTGACCCGCGGGTGCGCCATGTCCAGCGACAGCATCCTGCGCTGCTCGCCTTCACCCTGCTTGGTTGCGGCCTCGAACCCGATCAGGAACGGCTGCCGGCGGATCATCGCCGGCACGTAGCGCGCGTGCCAGCCGGAATCGTCGAGGAACAGGTTCTCGCCGGCCTCGAAGCCGAACAACGCGACCGGATACATCTCCCCGCGCTGGTCGCGGTGAAACAGGATCGGGTAGAACGCCTGGACGCTGCGAAACTCGAACGGGAAGACCATGGCGAACATCACGGCGTCGCCATACCGGGCGGACCGCTCGGTGATGACCCGGGTGTCCTTGTGGTCGACGTTGTTCAGCAGTGCGAAGGTACTCAAGTCGGCTCCAGCAGGCTCAGGCGACGCCGCGCATCGGCATCAGGGAGTTGATCAGTTCGCGATTGGTCGGCAGCTGGTTGCGCATCTGGCGGGCCTTCTCGGCGCTGGCCTGCACCACGCGTCCAACCCGTTCGCGATCCCGCAGCAGCGCTGCGCCGCGGGTCGCCCGCAGCGCCGGCCGGAAACCCATGCCGTACAGCACGTACTGGTAGCTTGCCGACGGGAACAATTCGTCCACCCGCGGCGCATCGTCGTGCCAGGGAGCCTGCTGCTGCCAGAGCAACAGCTTGTCCCGCAGCGAGCCGGGGCAGGACGCGGGGTCGCGGCACGCGCGCCAGTAGTCGCTGTCGTCGCGCTGGCTGAGGACGTAATGGAGTTTCAGGAATTCGATGACGCGCTCCCAGTGATAGGTCATCTTCTCGTTGAAGCGCCGGGCAACGACCGTCATCGTCTCGCGGTTCACCGGCAGCTGGCGGCTGATGATGGTCGCAGACTGCTCGATCAGGGCCAGCGCCGAGGCCTCCAGGGGCTCGATGAAACCGCCCGACAGGCCGACGGCAACGCAGTTGCCGATCCAGAACTGCCGCCGGAAGCCCGGCTCGAACCGAATCTGGCGGAAACCAAGCCGGTCGAGGTCCGTCTGCGGCGAGACTCTCCTGATGTAGTCGCGCAGCGTCGCCAGCGCCTCCGCCTCGCTCGTGCAGGCGCTCGAATACACGTGGCCGACCCCGCGCCGGGTCTGCAAGCCGATATCCCAGATCCAGCCCGACGACACGGCCGTTGCGCAGGTCACCGAGGCAATGGGTTGGCCTGCATCCGCGTACGGGACCTGCACCGCGATCGCCGTGTCGTTGAACAGGATCTGCTTGACCGAAACGAATTCGGCCCCAGGCTGCTGCCCGATGAGCAGGGCCCGCTGGCCGGTGCAATCCACGAACAGGTCGCCGGCCAGCCGCTCACCCGTGGCCAGTACGACGGCGGCGATCCTGCCATCGGCCTCGGACTCGACCTGCTCGACGTTGCCGCAAACATACTGGACACCCAGCCGGGCGACCGCATGGTGATGCAGCAGCCGGGCGAACTTGCCGGCGTCGAAGTGATAGCCGTAATTGACGTTGAACGCGTATTCGGGGGTCACGGACTGCTTGGGCGCCAGCCCGGCCGCGATGATCGTCGCCTGCGGCGTCACGAATTCGGCGAACGGGCAGGCAGCCTCCGTGGCCAGCCAGTGCTCGGCCAGGTTCAGCGTCGCGTACTCCGCAGGCAGGCTGAAGGGATGGACGTACTGGCAATCGTCACCCTGCCTGGACCAGCCGGTGAACCGGGTTCCCTGCTTGAAACTCGCCTCGGACTCGCGCACCAGGTCGGCCTCGGCCAGGCCGATCTTCTGCAGCGTCAGGCGCATCGAAGGCCAGGTTCCCTCGCCGACGCCGATGATCGGGATGTCCGGCGATTCCACGAGGACGACCTCGGGCGCATGGGCCGACTCGCGGTTCTCGGATGCGATCAGGCTGGCGGTGATCCACCCGGCCGTGCCGCCACCGACGACGATGATCCTGCGTACCGCGTCCTGCACCGCCTAAGTCTCTCCTGACGCCCGTGGCAGGGCAACCATCCGCCCGGTGCGACGACCAGAAAAAAAGCTGCCCCGTGAGGGGCAGCTTCGTTGCAATGCCAGCCCGTTCGAGTTCAGAACTTGTATCTGACGCCCACGTTGTACCGCGTTCCCAACTGGGTCGCAAACAGCGGCTGATCCTTGTCGCGGCCGTAGACGTAGGACGTCTCGTTCGTCAGGTTCAGGATGTCCACGAAGGTGGTCAGCTTGTCGTCGAAGAACTTGTAGCTGGCGTTGAGGTCCAGCTGCCCGTAGGCGGCCACGTAGGACGGCGGACCCGCGCCCATGTTGGTCTGGCCGGTTCCGGCCAGGAAGTCGTCGCGCCAGTTGTACGCCAGGCGGACACCGAACGCGTTCTTCTCGTAGTAACCGACAACGTTCGCACTGTCGCTGAGTCCTGTAACCACGAACTG
>Ga0224505_10000982_pt1 | contig 18877 bp, 18 predicted proteins | sample SF_Jan12_sed_USG_FD_169102 | JGI IMG/M metagenome (GOLD analysis project Ga0224505, IMG submission 169102) | Sediment microbial communities from San Francisco Bay, California, United States - SF_Jan12_sed_USGS_4_1 | ecosystem: Environmental > Aquatic > Marine > Sediment | place: USA: California... | reverse complement strand
TCCTTGTCCTCCTGCAGGTCGCGGTGATACCCGAGCGGAAGACCCTGCAGCAGTGCGGCCAGCCCGGCGAAGTCGGCGCCGACGCGAGCCGCCTTTCCGCGCACGAGCTCCAGGGTGTCCGGGTTCCGCTTCTGGGGCATCATGCTCGAGCCCGTGGAGTACGCCTCGTCGAGCCGGGCCCACCCGAGCGATTCGTCGGTGAACCGCGCGAGGTCGGCGGCCACCCGTGACAGATGCGTCGCGGCGATCGCCGTGACGGCTAGGAACTCCTGGACGAAGTCCCGATCGCTGACGGCGTCGATCGAGTTGTCGAACGCGCGGTGCATGCCGAGGCGAGCAGCCGTCATGTCCGGGTCGAGGCCGAGCGTCGATGTGGCCGTCGCACCGGCGCCGAGCGCAGACGTCGACGCGCGAACCGACCACTCGCGCAGGCGTTCGAGATCGCGCCTGAGCGCCCACGCGTGCGCCAGCAGGTGATGGCCGAGCGTGACCGGCTGCGCGAGACGAGCGTGCGTCACCCCCGGCATCACCGTGTCTGCGTGCTCTCTCGCCCGGGCGATCAGACCCTCGACGAGCGCGACGATGAGGCCGTCGATACGCCGCCCCGAGGCAAGCAGCCACAGCCGGAGATCGGTCACGACGAGGTCGTTGCGGGAACGGCCGGCGTGCAACTTCGCCCCGAGGTCGCCGAGACGGTCCGTGACGCCACGCTCGATCGCCGAGTGCACATCCTCGTCGGCGTCGTGGAACGTGAACCTCCCCTCGGCGATGTCGTCACCGACCGCCGCGAGCGCCTCCTCGAGGGCGGCGGCTTCCCCGACATCGAGCAGCCCGGCATCCTGCAGTGCCCGCACGTGCGCGATCGAGGCGTCGACGTCGACCGAGGCGAGGCGCACGTCGAAGTCCAGGGAGCGGCCGAGCGCGTGGGCCTCGGGAGCCGGCGGCGTCGAGAAACGTCCCGACCACAGCGGCGCGTCGCGCTCGGTCACGTGCCGGTTCCTTGCTTCGCCGACCAGACCTTGAGTGGCAAGCCGTACAGCCGCACGTAGCCCTCGGCATCCGACTGGTCGAAGGCGTCGCCGCTGCCGTAGGTCGCGAGCGACAGGTCATAGAGCGAGGAACCGCTCCGTCGACCGACCACCGTGCACGACCCGGGCTCGAAGCGAAGCCGTACCTCACCGCTCACCGGTGCCTGGGTCGCGTCCACGTATGCGTCGATCGCCGCCCTCAGCGGCGAGAACCATTGACCGTCGTAGACGAGGTCGGCCCAGCGGTGCTCGAGGAGCGGCTTGTGGTGAGCGAGGTCGCGCTCGAGCGTGAGGTCCTCGAGCGCGCGGTGCGCGGCGATGATCGCGAGCGCACCCGGCACCTCGTAGAGTTCGCGGCTCTTGATGCCCACCCGACGATTCTCGATCATGTCGACCCGGCCGAACCCAAAGGCGCCCCCCAGAACGTCGAGGCGACGGATCACCTCAGCCAGACCCAGGGTCTCGCCGTCGAGCGCCGCGGGCACACCGCGCTCGAAGGCGACCGTCATCTCGGCGGGCTCGGTCGGCCGGGTCGCGGTCGGAGCCGTGCGTTCGAACGCGTCCTCGGGGGGCGCGACCCAAGGGTCCTCGAGCGGACCGCACTCGGCCGTGCGACCCCATAGATTCTCGTCGACCGAGTACGTGGTCACCACGTTCGCGATCGGGATGCCCCACTCGGCCGCGAGCGCGACGGCCTTCTCGCGCGGGATGTTCGCATCGCGGATCGGAGCGAGCACCTCGAGGTCCGGCGCCAGGACCCCGAATGAGACCTCGAATCGCACCTGGTCGTTTCCTTTGCCGGTGCAGCCGTGCGCCACGACGCCGGCGCCGACCTCGCGGGCGACCCTCACGACTTCCTCGACGATGCACGGGCGTGCGAGACCCGAGACCATCGGGTACTTCCCTTCATAGAGACCGTTGGCCTTGATCGCAGGCGTCAGGAACTCGGCTGCGTACCGATCGACGGCGTCGATCACGCGCACGCTTGCCGCTCCGGCCTTCGCACCGCGGTCGACGATCTCGTCGAAGTCCTCGCGTTGGCCGACGTCGACGCCGACCGCGTGAACCTCGTAGCCCTGCTCGGTCAACCAGCGGATCGTGACCGAGGTGTCGAGCCCGCCGCTGTAGGCGAGTACGGCCTTCTTCGAATGCGTGTCCATCACCGTGCCTCCATGATGTGTGTCAGTGATCGTTCGATCGCGAGTGGCTTCACGCCCACGCGGCCGAGGACCAGGATCGTGTTGTCGCCCGCGATCGTGCCGGCCACCTGCTCCAGACCGGCGCGATCGATGCCTTCGGCCAGGGCCGCGGCGGCACCGGGCGAGGTTCGGACGATCAGGCCCCCATCCGTGGCGACGAACGACAAGGCGAACTCGTCGAGCAGGTGCCGCAGCAACACCACCGGGCCGTGGGAACCTGCATCACCCGGCACCATGTATCTCGTGCCCTCTGCGTCGTGGACGCGCGCGAGACCGAGTTCCTCGATGTCGCGACTGATCGTCGACTGCGTGGCCTCGATGCCCAGCGACGCGAGGCGCTCTCGGATCTCGTGCTGGCTCGACAGCCGCTCGCGTTCGATCAACCCGAGGATCGATTGCTGTCGCTTGGGCTTCGACCCCCCGTTGGCGCGGCTCATGAGGAAACCCCGTGCGCCGGCGCGAGCGCCGCCGCCACAGCGGCACCGAACGCCCCGGCCGCGATCTCGACGTCGTCGTCGCTCGCGATGAGCGGCGGCGACATGCGCACGACATCGGGACCCGCGGCGCTGGCGAGTACTCCTTCGTCGATCATCGCGACCACCGCCTCGTCGGCGACCGGCCGAGGGAGCTGGAACCCCCACAGGCATCCTCGTCCCCGCGCCTCGACCACCGCATCGGCGGGCGCCGCCGCCACGGCAGCGACCGGCAGCATCTCGCCGATCGCTCGAGCTCGGGCCAGGAGGTGCTCACGCTCGATCGTGTCGAGCACGGCGAGCGCACCCGCGCTCACGACCGGGCCTCCTCCGAACGTCGACGCATGGTCTCCCGGTGCGAAGGAGATGCTTTCGCGCGCAAGCATCGCGCCGGCGGGCAGCCCTCCGCCCAGGGCCTTCGCCAGGGTGAGCACGTCGGCCATGACACCCGAGTGGTGAAGCGCTGCCCAGTCGCCGCACCGACCCACGCCCGACTGCACCTCGTCGGCGACGAGGAGGGCGTCGCGCTCGCTACAGAGCCGACGCACGTCTCGCAGGTACGTGTCTTCGAGCGGGCGCACACCGCCCTCCCCCATCACGGGTTCGAGGAGCACGGCCCCGACGTCGTCGGTCATCGCGGCGGCGAGTGCATCGAGATCTCCAGGCGGCACGAACCGGAACCAGTCGACCAAGGGCTCGAACGCGGCCCGCTTGCCCGGTTGCCCGGTGGCGGCCAGTGCCGCGATCGTGCGACCGTGGAACGAGCCCTCGAGCGCGACGATCGCCGGTCTGCCGAGCGCGATGCCGCGCTTGCGCGCGAGCTTGATCGCAGCTTCATTGGCCTCGGCGCCCGAGTTGCAGAAGAAGACACGGGCATCGGGCACGGGCATCAGCGCAGCGAGTCGCCTCGCGAGCTTGGCTTGAGGCGAGGTCGCGTAGAGGTTGCTGACCATGTCGAGCATGCCGAGCTGATCGCGCACGGCCGCGAGCCACGCAGGGTGCGAGTGTCCGAGTGCGTTGACACCGAGCGATCCGGCGAAGTCGAGGAACTCGCGCCCACCCTCGTCCCATACCCGAGTTCCCGCCCCGCGCACGAGCGTCACCGGATATCGAGCATAGGTCGGCATCACGTGCGGCTCGTTCACGGCTGCGGACCCCGCACGTCGGGCGTCACCATCGTGCCGACGCCTTCGGGCGTGAACAACTCGAGCACGAGTGAATGCTCGACCCGTCCATCCACGAAGTGCACGCGGCCAACGTCAGCGGCCAGAGCCGCGACGGCGCTCTCGAGCTTCGGGATCATGCCTCCGCCGACCACCCCAGGCTGAGCGAGCAGTTCCGCGCACTGCGCGGACGAGAGCTCGCTCAGCAGGTCTCCGGTGGGTCCGATCAACCCCGGCACGTCGTTGATGAAGACGAGCTTCTCCGCGCCGAGCTCGATCGCGAGCTGGCTCGCCACGACGTCGGCGTTGACGTTGTAGGACTGCCCGGTCGTCTCGTCGACCGCGATGCTCGCGACCACCGGCACGAACCGCTCGCGGGTGAGCGTGCGCAGCACGTCGGCGTTCACGTGCACGACCTCGCCGACGAACCCGAGGTCGGGGCCGGACTGTTTCCGCGCCAGCAACAGGCCACCGTCGACGCCGGACAGTCCCACCGCCCGCACGCCACCAGCCACCAACGAGGCCACGACCTCGGTGTTGAGCTTGCCCGCGAGGACCATGGTCGCGACATCGAGGGTCGCCGCGTCGGTGACCCGGAGCCCGTCGACGAACATCGTCTCGATGCCGAGCCGCTCGCTCAGGTCGGTGACCTGCGGACCCCCGCCGTGCACCACCACAGCGGTGACGCCCGCGCTCTGCAGGAGCGCGACATCTTCGGCGAACGACGACGCGAGCCCGACGGTGTCCATCGCGGCGCCGCCGTACTTCACGACGATCACCTTGCCGTGGTGCTCGCGCATGAACGGAAGCGCCTCGAGTAGCGTGCGTGCCTTCGCGACCGTGCGTTGGCGGATCTGAGGCGGAAGATCGATCGTCACGTCGTGTACTCCCCGTTGATGCGCACGTACTCGTAGCTCAGGTCGCAGCCGTAGGCGCGGCTCGTGCCACGGCCGTCGCCGAGGCGCACGCTCACGGCGATCTCGGCTTCCTTCATCGCCGCGCGGGCCCGCTGGGCCAGCGCCGAGGCGGGCTCGAAGTAGGCGGGCGGGATCACTCCCCCGATCGCGACCTCTACCCCGCCGATCGAGACGTCGAGGCGCGCGGCGTCGACCGGTGCGTGGGCGGCGCCGACGGCCTGCAGGAATCGCCCCGGATTCGGATCGCCGCCAAAGACCGCGGTCTTCACGAGCGGCGAGTCGGCGACGGCCTTTGCCACCCGTCGCGCGTCGTCGTCGCTCTCGGCGCCGTCGACTTCGACGATCATCACGTGGGTCGCGCCCTCGCCGTCGGCGATCAACTGCGCCACCAGCGACTGCCCGACCTCGTCGAACCCGGCCGAGAGCTCGCGCCACGCCTCGGTACCGGGAGTGACGGGCTCCCGCCCCGCGGCGCCGCTCGCGAGCAGCACCACCGTGTCGTTCGTCGACGTGCACCCGTCGACGGTCAACCCGTCGAACCTCGGCGCCAGACACCCGGCAGCGAGTCGTTGAAGGTCCTCGCGCGCCACAGCCGCGTCGGTCGTCAGGAACGCAAGCATGGTCGCGAGGCTCGGCGCGACCATGCCCACGCCTTTCGCGCAGCCCCCCACCCGGAAGGTCCCGGCGTGGGCGCTCGCCTGCTTGTCCACGGTGTCGGTGGTCATGATCGCCCGGGCGAACGACTCGCCGCCGTCGGCCGAAAGCGCGCCGACGAGCGTCGGCATCGCCGTGCACATCTGCGAGACATGCAACGGCTCTCCGATGACTCCGGTCGAGCTCGGCAGCACCTCCTCCGCCGACGCCCCGATGAGCGCTGCGAACGCGGCGCTCGTCGCCATCGCTTCATCGATGCCCCGGGAGCCCGTGCCCGCGTTCGCTTGACCGCTGTTCACGAGCACGGCGCGTACGCGGCCGCGCCCGATGCGGTCTCTCCCGACCTGCACGGGCGCGGCCGCCACGGCGTTGGTGGTGAACAACGCCGCCGCCGTCGTGCCCGCATCGCCGACGAGCACGCCGAGATCGGGCTGGCCACTCGGTTTGAAGCCGGCCGTCACCCCCGCGGCGCGGAACCCCGGCGGGTACGTCACGCTCACGGGTAGACCGCCAGGGCCGGCAGACCGTCGGCCTCGTCGAAACCGACGGCGAGGTTCAGGTTCTGGATCGCCTGTCCGGCAGCACCCTTCACGAGGTTGTCGACCGCGCCCACGACGACCGCCGTGCCGGTGCGCGCGTCGGCGATCGCCTGCAGCTCGATCACGTTCGTCCCCCGGACGCGCTTGGAATCCACCATCCCGCCGGGCGCCAGCACCCGCACGAAGGGGCACCCCGCGTAGGCAACCGTAAGCGCCTCGGTGAGCGCCTCGGTCGTCGTGCCCTCGGTGAGCGTCGCGTAGCTCGTCGTCAGCACGCCTCGCACCGCGGGCACGAGGTGCGGCACGAACAGCACGGGCGGCGCCACGCCCGTCGCGAGCTCCAGCCCGCGCTCGATCTCGGGGGTGTGCTGGTGGCCGGGCACGCGGTACGGCCGCATGCTCTCCTCGGTCGAGGCGTAGCTCGTCGATTCGCTCGCAGCCTTCCCGGCGCCGGAGAGGCCCGTCTTCCCGTCGACGCGGATCGAGCCCGGCTCGAGCAGCCCCGCGCCCAGCGGCGGCACCAGGCCGAGGAGTGCGGCGGTCGCGTAGCATCCGGCGTTCGCGATGAGCTCGGCTCCGACCGTCTGCGCGCCGAACAGCTCCGGGATGCCGTAGACCGCCTCCTCGAGCAGCGCCGGCGCCGGGTGTTCGAACCCGTACCACTCGGGGTACGCCTCAGCAGGAAGCCGGAAGTCCCCGGCCAGATCGATCGCCCGCACGCCCGCCTCGAGCAGCGAGGGCACGAGCGCGGCGCTCGTGCCGTTGGGAAGGGCACAGAACACGACGTCGGCACCTGCGGCGATCGTCTCGGGCTCGATCGGCTCCAACGACTGCCCACCGATCGGCAACGACGCGAGATGCGGATGGACCTCGCCGAGCGACCTCCCTGAGGACTCCCTCGCACCGAGGAACGTCACCTCGGCCCGTGGGTGCCCCGCGAGCAGCCGGACGAGCTCTCCCCCGGCATAGCCGGAGGCCCCGAGCACACCGACACGGAGGACCGATCCCATGATGCATGATTATGCACCTTCTGCATAAACATGACCACCGTGGCCACGGAAGGCCCGCGCCCGGGCGGGATGGTGCGGTGCGTTCATGCCCCGCGGCAGGGGATGCGCCACGGGCCGAGGGCGAGTCGCTTCTTCAGGAAGTTGAAGTCGTGTGCGTTCGCATCGGCGCAGAACTCGGCGGTCTCGAGCTTGTACTCGACACCGAACACGGCCTTGCCGGCATCGACGAACCGATCGAGCCGACCGCACTCGTCGTACTGATGGCACTGCTCGTTGAGCGCCGCGTCGAAGTACGGAACCAGTGCACGGACCTGGCCGAGATCGTTCTTCAGCAGCGCGGCCAGCCCTCGCCGATGGGCGGCGTTGGCGAGGAACACGTTGTAGCGCAGTTGGTCGGCGGCGTTCAGCGGGAATCCCGTTCGATTCGCGTATCCATCGACGTTGTCGAACTCGACCGCATCGAACCCCTTGCGCGCGCACATGTCGAGCCTGCGCTCGATGATCGGGCGCAACGCCGCACGCCGGCGCACGTCGAGCCAACGCTCCCCCGGCCAACCGTTGTCGTTCCCCAGCACGCGATCGGGGAACCGCCGGGCGTCCGGTCGCCATCGTTCCCACGACCCGGCGCTGATGTAGCAGACGACGTCGCTGCCGCCGCCGTGCAACCGGCTCACGACCCCTCGTGGCACGTCGAACGCATCGACGTCGTACATGTCGACGTCGAACGAGGTGTCGACAGGGCCCTGCAGCTGCCATTGCCAGCTCGTCTCGAGCGCCGGCGACCAGCAGCCTGGGCACGGCACCGGATCGGGCAGCTCGCGCGGACGCGACGCCGGCGATGCGGTGCCCGCCCCGGCGACGGCGACGGCGAGCCAGCAGCACACCAGGGCGGCCATGGCCCGGCGCATCACGAGTGGTCTCGACCGGGCGTTCGGGGCATCTCGATCACGGGTCACTCCGGCCGATCCAGTCGGATCGTCGAGAGCATCGCCTCGGTCTGCTCGATGGCAGCGGTCAGCCACGCGCCGGTCTGCATGCCCCGGAGATCCTCGCGCGGGAACACGAACTGGTTCAGCGCTTCGTCGGAGCCGACCTGCAAGCCGCGATCGGCCAGGTAGTCGCCGAGGGCGAACTCCCAGCTGAAGATCGCAGTGCCGTCGTCAGCGGCATGCACCGAGTAGGTCATGAACCGGTTCGGATGGCTCTCGAACAGACGCGTGCCGCCGCTGCCGAACGCTCGCTGCTCGCTCTGGCGGAAGCCCAGCTTCGTCAGCGCCTCGTCGAACTCCACGGACGGCAGCTTGCCACAGGATCAGAGAACGACCGACAGCGGGCCGGCGTCGTGGTCGGAGATCGCGCGCTCGTCGCCCGGTTCCAGCGGGTCGGCCGAGGCCGCCCGTGCCCGCGCGATCGAGCCACGCGCCTTGCCCAGCTGGGAGCGGAACTCGTCGGCACCGTTCGTGATCATCGTGCCGGCCCTGGCGAACCGATTCTCGACGACCGATTCGAGCGAGTCGAGCACCCCGCCGATCTCGGCCAGGGTCGCCTGCACGTCGGCCGCGCCACCGAGGCGCTGCACGAGCGAATAGAGGAACAGCACGATCGGCAGTGCAGCCGAGTACGGCACGATCACGACCCCGTACGCGTAGGCGTCTGCGTGTGCTCGCCGCAAGATCTCGTACGCGGCGTCAGGCACCGCGGCGACCGCCACCGGCGCCGTCACCGCCGGATCGAGGTACTGAGCGACCTCCTTGGCCCGCAACGCGACCGCTTTCTCGACGGCCCTGGCGCAGGCGTCGCGGCCGACCCCCTCCGCGGCCGCTTCGAGCGCCTCGAGCTCGGCGAGCGCGGTCCACTTCGAGTCGATCGGAAGCCGGCGTCCGTCGGACAAGAGCAACCCGAACTCCACGACCTTGCCGCCCACCCGGAAATCGGTGACCAGCATCGACGGCGGCAATGCGGCGAGGTGGTCGCGCAGGACATGCTCACCCGCGCGGCCTTTCGAGGCACCACCTGCCAGCACCGTGGAGAGCCTGCGGATCACCTCTCGTTGCTCCCCCTCCGCGGTGCGCCGCTCTTGCGCGCGAACGGTCAGCTCCTGCAGCGCCCGCCTGGCGCCCTCGACGCCCTCGCGCAACTGCTCGCCGGCCAGGTCGCGCACCGAGGCCGCATCGGCGAGCCGGCGCAGCTCGGCAGCCTGCACCTCGAGCCGCGCCTCCACCCTCGAGGCCGCACCACCGGGCGCGAGCTCCCCGGTCGCGTCGGCGCTCCTTCGGTCGGCGACACGGCGCGCGCTCGCCACCAGCGAGCCGACGACGAGTCCGAGCACGACGGCCAGCAGCGCGATGCCTATCTGTTCGCTCATGGGGTCCTCCTGAGGTCGGGGAAGTCGGCCACGACGGTACCCCGGGCCTCCGACACGGCCGGCGGCGAGACAGGCGAGCCTCTGCTGCGCCACGATGTGGCCGTGTTCGGCCACCTGCGCCTCATGTTCGTCCGTCACCACCTCGCCCTCAGACGGGTCGGCGTCGCCGTGCTGGCCGCGGCGCTCGGGCTGCTGGTCGCCGGCGGCACCATCCGGGTGCTCCGCGCGGCCGATCGCGACCCCCCGCGGCCCGCGGCGACCGCCACGCCCTCGGCCGAGTGGACCGCCGCGCTCGACGCACCCGTCACCGGCCTCGCCCTCGACGATGGCCGCGTGTACGTGTCCAGCAGCCGCCTCGGCGTCTTCCCGGTGTCGTGCGTCGAGTCGGCTCGAGGTTGTGCGCCCCGGTGGCACGGAGCGACCTCAGGAGGGCCTCTGTCGGCGCCGACCGTTCAGGACGATCGGGTCTTCGTCGGATCGTCCGATGGACGGCTCTTCGCGTTCGCGTCGACCTGCGGCGAGCGCGAGTGCCTGCCCGAATGGGTCGGCGACGCCGGATCCGGTCAGGTCTCGCGACCCGCCGCCAACTTCGACCTCGTCTACGTCACCTCCGAGGAGCTCTCTGCGTTCCCGGTGGGGTGCGCGAGCGACGATGAAGCATGCCCCCCGGCATGGACCGCGCGCGTGCCCGGCCGCCCGGCCGACGGCCCGCCGGCGCTCGGCGGCGGGCTCGTCATCGTCGGCTCGTCGTCGACGCGCGGAGGCGTCGTCGCTTTCCCCGCGGCGTGCCGCGACGGGTGTGAGCCGGCCTGGACCGGCCGCACGGAGGGCCCCGCGAGCGCCGTGGCGGCCGACGACACCTTCGCCTACACCGTGGCGCGCGGGCAGCTGCTGGCGTTCCCCTTGTCGTGCACGGGCCGGTGCAAGCCCGAGTGGCGAGCGCCCTTCGTCCCGGGAGCGCAGTTCGCGACCGGGGCGACGAGCGCGCCAGCGGTCGCCGACGGCCTGGTATTCGTCGGCGACGACGACGGGCACCTGTGGGTGTTCAGGGCTGGGTGCGACACGGCCCGATGCACGGCGATCGCCCGCTTCGACGTGTCGACGTCCCCGCTCTACACCCCCGTGATCGACGGGGACCTCGCCATCGTCACCACCGCCAGCGGCGCGGTCGCCCGCGTGCGACTCGACTGCGGCGATGACGAGGACTGCCGGCCGGTGCGGGTGCGCCTGCTCGACGCCGAGGCGTCGGCTCCAGCGCTGCTCGCACCCGAGACCACGATCGTCGGCACGGATGACGGCACGCTCGAGTCGTTCGCCTGGTAGACCTACCTCCATGGTCGCACCTGGGATCGATCGCGAGAGACTTCGAGCATTGAAGGATCGCGAAGACGCCGCCTTCACCGAGAGCCACGCTGCGTCGGTCGCGGTGTGGGAGCGAGCCAAACCCGTGATGCCGAACGGTGTGCCGATGTCCTGGCTTCGCTCCTCCTACGACCACCCTCCGATCTTCGTCGCCGAGGGCAAGGGCGCGCGGTTCCGCGATGCCGACGGGCACGAGTACGTCGACTTCAACATCGCCGACATGTCGATGTTCCCCGGCTACGGACCCGAACCGGTGGTCGAAGCGGTCTCGCGCGCGATCGCGACGGGGGCGCAGTTCCTGTTGCCCAACGAGGATGCTGTCTGGGTCGCCGAAGAACTCGGCCGCCGGTTCACCCTTCCGAAGTGGCAATTCACGCTGTCCGCCACCCATGCGAACATCGAGGTGATCCGGGTGGCTCGCGTCTTCACCGGCCGCGACAAGGTGCTCTTCTTCGATGGGAAGTATCACGGTCACTTCGACGAGACGCTCATCGAGCTCGTGGACGGCACACTCGTCCCCGAGGAAGCGGGCCTGCCGAACGACGCGATCTCCAAGACCGAGATCGTGCCGTTCAACGACCTCGAGGCGCTGTCCGCCGTGCTGGAGAGGCGCGAGGTCGCCGTCGTGATCACCGAACCGGTCCTCACGAACAACGTGGGCCTTCAGCTCCCCGACGACGGGTTCCACGACGGGCTCCGAACGATCACACGCGACACGGACACGCTCCTGGCCTACGACGAAACGCACACGCAGGTCGTCGGCGCCGGCGGGCTCACGCGGATGTGGGGTCTCTCACCCGACCTCCTCGCGATCGGCAAGTCGTTCGCGAGCGGCGTTCCCCTCGGGGCCTACGGCATGACTCCGGAGGTCGCGGCGACGCTCGAACGCCCAGCGGCGCGCGACGACGAGAAGCCGACCGTCGCGACCGGCGGGACCCTGTTCGGCAACCCGCTCTCGATGGCCGCGGCGCGCGCGACCATGCACGAGGTCCTCACGCCCGAGGCATACGCTCACACGCATGCGCTCGGCGCCAGGCTCGCCGACGGCATCGAAGGAGTGATCGTCGGCGCCGGCCTGCCGTGGACAACGCATCGGTTCTGGCCGCGGAGCGGCGTGACGTTCGCCCCATCGATGCCAAGGAACGCCGCTGCCGCACGCGACCACTTCGACGTCCCGCTGCGACGATTGATGCGCGTGTACCTGGCCAACCGCGGCGTGTGGGACGCGATCGTCGGAGCCGGCCCAACCTGCGCCGTGCCCGCCACGGCGGCGGACGTCGACTCCTACGTCGGCGCCTTCGGGGAGCTGATCGAGGAGCTCACCTCGTGACGCCGCCGCGCATCGACATCATCCGCATCGCGGCAGCCGACCATCGCAAGTCAGGGCAGCAACTCGGAGAGATCGCTCGGGGCCGCCTCCACGCCGAGGCGGCCCTCACGTTCGACGATCTCCCCGCAGGGCGCACGATCGCCCAGCAGCGAGCCCTGGCCACCGAGTACCTGGTCTTCACCGAGCCGCGCCTGCCCTGGCTCATCGAGGAGCTCCACGGCGTGGCCGATGGAGCGGGCCTCGACTTCCTCGACCTGTTCGCCGCCTCGATCGAGGAACTCTGGTACGAGCCGCGCGACCGAGTGACGCACGGCCGATGCAGCGACGTGGTGGCCGGGCGTGCTGCAACCGCAGACGGGCACCTGATCGTGGGACATACGAACGACCTGCGTCCCTCCGCCGAGGAGCACATCGTGGGGATCGAGCGGCGCGTCGCCGACGACCCCACGATCTTCCAGCTCGGGGGCGTGCCGTGGCTCAGCGTCGGCTGGAACTCCGCGGGGCTGTCCCTCACCGGCAACGAGCTTTCCCCCAACGATGAGCGCATCGGCATCTCGCGCTCGCACCAGGTGCTCGAGATGATGCGGGCGCGCTCGCTGGGCGAGATGATCGCAATGTCGCTGCGGAGCGACCGCGCTTCCAGCTACAACAACGTGCTCGCGAGCTGCGACGGAGGCGTCGCCAACGTCGAGGGCAGCGCTACAGACGCCGAAGTGACCGGCCTCGACGGCGACGACCACCTCGTGCACACGAACCACTACGTCTGCGACCGCATGCTGACCTACGAGGGCGACCCGGACTACGCCGTGAGATCGAACGTTCGGTACGAGCGCGCTCGCGCGCTGATCGCGGCTCGGCCGGCAGGGTCGATCACTCCGGTCGCGATGCGCGAGATCATCAGCGACCACGACACCAAGCCGGACTCGCTCTGCCGCCATCCGGAGTACGGATCGGCCGAATCGAAGACCGTCTTCTGGTGCGTCGCCGACGTGACCGATGGGCGCATCACGTTCGGCCGAGGCAACCCGTGCGACTCACAAGCACAGGAATACGTGTTCGAGGAGTACGCCGGCCGACGATAGGGATCGGTGGGGCGGCTTGCCTGACGACTCGGATGTGCTTGCCATCGTGCATCGCTGATGGTTCTATTTGCGTAGGCTCACTAAATATGGCAGCGTACGCACGGTGACCACGCCGAGGCGGACTTCCCCAGCGCGAGATGTGGATGCGGTGGCCGACCGGCTCCATTCGGCTGCCATCCACCTGTCGCGTCGCCTCCGCGCGGAGGACGAGGCGCTGGGCATCTCTGCCCCGCGCCTTTCCGTGCTTTCGGTGCTGGTGTCCGGCGGCCCCCAGCGCATCGGCGCGCTGGCGCATGTCGAACAGGTGGAGCCACCGACGATGACGCGCCTCGTCGACCGGCTCGAGCGCGACGGCTACATCCACCGCTCCCCCGATCCCGACGACGCTCGAGCTGTGCGTGTGGTCGCCACAGAGCGCGGGCGAGACGCGCTGTCGGAAGGTCGGCGTCGGCGCGTCCAGGCGTTCAGCACCCTGCTGGCCGGGCTCTCCGGCAGGGAGCTCACGCAGTTGGCTCGCGGCGTCGAGGTGCTCGAACGCTCGCTCGAGGCGTTGCGTTGATGGAGGGAGTTACACGGACCGCGCCTCCCGGAGTGCGCCCGTTTCGACGTCGAAGATGAAGCCCGTGACCTCGGTGAACGGGAGTCGTGGGTCCGACACGATCGTCTCGACGTCGGCCGCAAGCGTTCGGTCGGCGTCTTCGAACGCGAGGAAGTCGACCGTCGAGGCATCTTCACCGGTGGCCTCGGAAACGATCGACCGCAGTTCCTCGTCGGTGGCCCCGAGCAGGCCACAGTCGGTGTGATGGATCACCACCGCCTCACGGGTTCCCAGCACCGCCGAAGACAGCATCAACGATCGCACCGCATCGCCGGTCGCGCGCCCGCCCGCGTTGCGGATCACGTGGGCCTCTCCCAAGGCAAGCCCGAGGGCCTCCTCCGGGCGAAGGCGTGCGTCCATACACGCGAGCACGGCGACACGCCGGGTGGGCGGCGCCGTGCGCTCGGCCCGCGGGAACGACCGGGCATACGCATCGTTCGCGGCGATGGCCTCGTCGCGGAAACTCACGTTCGAGCCGCCTTCGACCTGGCCGACGCCCGTCCGCTCACGACCTCGCCCGATTTCCACACCGTGCGAGGCGATCGCAGGGCCGCGATGTCGTCCACAGGGTTCGCGTCGTAGAGCACGAGATCGGCCAGCGCACCTTCGCGCACGACCCCGACGTCGGGCAGCCGCACCAGTTCCGCGCCGCTCGAGGTGCCCGCGACCATCGCGTCGAGGGGCTTCATGCCCCAGGCCACCATGCGGGCGAGCTCGAGCGGGGCGCTTCCATGAGGATTGAAGGGCGTTCCGGCATCGGTGCTACAGACGTGACGCACGCCGAGACGCATCGCGAGCGCCTGTGCGCGCTCGGCGTCGTCGAGGACGGAGCTGATCTTCTCGATCGCGTAGTCCGGCACTTCCTTTGGATGCTCGACCAGGCCCAGCGCCGCGGACAGCGTCGGCCCACGGAACGTGCCCCGTTCGGCCATGAGCTGGGCGGTGGCCCGAGTGAGCTGCACGCAGTGCTCGACGGAATCGACGCCTGCCCGGACCGAGTTGGTCACCCCCTCGCCACCGATCGCATGCGCCGCCACTGCCCGCCCCCACGCGTGCGCCTCGTCGACGGCCGCACCGATCTCGTCCGGGGTGAACGCTGTGAACGTGGCGCCGATGCCGGGCGTCAACACGCCGCCGGTCGCCACGACCTTGATGGCCCGGGCACCGGCCTTGATCTCTTGGCGCACCGCGCGCCGCACGTCGTCGGCGCCGTCGACCTCGCGGGCGAACCCCACGCTGTGACCGTGACCGCCGGTGACGGTGAGCGCCCGCCCCGCCGCCACCAGCCGCGGGCCCGGGACCATCCCCCGGTCGATCGCGCCGGCCAGCTGGCACGTGCCGAGCCCCCCGAGGTCTCGCACCGTCGTCACGCCGCTCGCGATGTGCTTGCGGGCGTTCACGGTGGACTTGATCGTGGCCAGCGGCAGATCCATCTCGGCCGCTTCGCGGGCGAAGTCCGCGCCGCCGTCGAAGTTCAGATGCGCGTGGCAATCGATGAGACCGGGGACGAGCGTGCGGCCGATGCCGTCGACCGTTCGGCTCGTCCGGGCTTCCCGCGGTGCTCTCGAATGCGGGCCGACCCAGCCGATCCGATCGCCGTCGATCAGCACGCCCCGGCGCCGGTGCACCTTGTGACCGTCGAAGAGCGTGACGTCAGCGACGTACGTGCGCGCCACGGCTCAGCTTACCCACGGCGGCACGAGCTCGCTGCCGTCATCGGCCCGCACGAGCTTCGTACCGGCGAGCATCGTCACCACGATCGAGGTGCCGTCGTCGCCGGCTTCCAGGAAGTGCACGGCCCCGACCGGCACGACGACGGAATCGCCGGTCTCGATCTCGATCGACTCGTCGTCGATGTGGAACGTTCCACCACCGGATTCCACGGTGAAGACGTCGAGGTGGTCGTGGTGGTGGGCCGGGAGCCCTCCTCGGGCGGGTACCTCGATCCGGAACAACGCAGCCTCGTCGGCTCCGCGACTCGGGGCGGCCAAGCTCGTGATCGTGTTCCCGCTCAGCTCGAACGTGGGGTGTTCGTCGGCGCGTTCCACCGGCACGGCGTCCTCCTCGTCGGTCGTCGGTCGGCGGGCATCTTCCCATGCGGCCTCAGGCGCCCGCGAGCTCAGCCTCCGCCTGCGCCTCCATGCGTTCGAGCCGGTCGTAGTAGTCGGCGAACTCATTGAGATGTGCCCAGGCGATCTTTGCCGTGATCAACGGGTCGTCGCCGGTCACATCGGTCAGCGGATCACGCCGTCCGTGTTCGAGCTCGACCTCCATGCCTCGACGGAGCTGCTCCACATCGAACGGCGCGCTGTCGAGGTCCAGTCCGACCTCGAGCGCCGCCGCGTGTGCTTGCTGTTGCGTGAACGCGTGTCTCGGTCCGTCCATCTCGCTCGTCCTCCCTGATCGTCAGCGCCAGCATGACCGGGTACCGTCGGACGCCAACGGGTACCATGCCCCGCGATGTCCGGGCCTCACGGGTCCGGTGTCGGTCGGAGCCCCAGATCCGGAGGAGACGGGATTGCTCGACATCGCGAAGACGGCCGTGGCTGCCGCGCGTGCGGCCGGTGCGGAGTTCGCCGACGCGCGGGCGGGCGCCGACGAGCGCGAATCGCTCACGGTGCGCAACCAGGAGATGGAAGGGATCGACCGGTCGACCTCGACCGGCGTCGGCGTCAGGGTGTTGGTCGGCGGCCGCTGGGGCTTCGCTTCGACCTCGCGCCTGGACGACGCCGACATCGAACGCACCGCCCGTCTCGCGGTCGAGATGGCCAAGGCGGCACAGCGACTGCCCGGCGACCCGGTTTCGCTCACTCCCGTGGAACCCGCGCAGGCATCCTGGCGCACCGTCGTGGAAGAGGATCCGTTCACGGTGCCCCTCGAGGAGAAGGTCGCCCTGCTGATGGAAGCCTCTCGCACGATGCAGGGCGTGGCTGGCCTCTCTTTCGCCGAAGCAGGCCTCGACTTCTTCCGGCGCTCCACCTGGTTCGCATCGAGCGACGGCGCCGAGATCGAGCAGGTGGTCACGAACTCCGGTGGCGGCATCGAAGCGGTCGCCGTCGCCGATGGTGACATGCAGCGCCGCAGCTACCCCAACTCGTTCCGCGGGCACGTCAAGGCCGCGGGCTTCGAACACATCCGCACCCTGGGCCTGATCGAGGAAGCCGAGCGCATCGGCTCCGAGGCGGTCGCGCTGCTCGCGGCCCCCGAGTGCCCGAGCGAGGTCACGACGCTCGTGCTCGACTCGGGCCAGATGGAGCTTCAGATCCACGAGTCGATCGGTCACCCGATCGAGCTCGATCGCGTGCTCGGCATGGAAGAGGCCTACGCGGGCTCGTCCTGGCTGTCCCCCGGCGATCGGGGCACGGTGCGATACGCCAGCGACCTGGTCTCGATCACCGCCGACGCCACCCTGCCGGGAGGCCTCGGCACCTTCGGCTTCGACGACGAAGGCGTGCCCGCTCAGCGCGTGCCGATCATCGTCGACGGCATCTTCGAGAACTTCCTGTCGAGCCGGGAGACGGCCGGGGTCGTCGGACAGACGTCGAACGCCACGAGCCGAGCCGACGGATGGAGCAACCTCCCTTTGATCCGCATGACCAACGTGTCCATCGAACCGGGCGAAGGCTCTCTTGCCGAGATCATCGGCGACACCGACGAGGGCATCTTCATGAGCACGAACAGCTCGTGGTCGATCGACGACAAACGCATCAACTTCCAGTTCGGGTGCGAACAGGCGTGGCGCATCGAGCACGGCAGGCTCACCACCCTGTACAAGAACCCCAACTATACGGGCATCACGCCGGAGTTCTGGGGATCGTGTGACGCGGTGGGTGGCGCCGAGGACTGGGTCGTGTGGGGAACCCCGAACTGCGGCAAGGGACAGCCGGGCCAGATCGGGCGCGTCGGTCACGGCGCGTCGCCGGGGCGGTTCCGCAACGTGCAGGTCGGGGTGCGCTGATGGCTTCGGTGACCGGAGACATGTTGGGGCCCGACGAGTTCCGGCGTGTCGCCGACGGGGCACTGGCTCTGCAGGGCGCAGACGGCGTCGAGGTGTTGTTGATACACGAATGGGGCGGGCTCACGCGGTTCGCGAACTCCGAGATCCACCAGAGCATCGCACGCGAGGACACCGAGCTGCGGGTGCGGGTCGTCAAGCAGGGCCGCATCGGCGTGGCCGCGTCGAACGAGACCACGCCCGAGGGCGCCGCCGCGACGGCTCGCAGCGCCTTCGAGATGGCCCAGGTGGTGGCCGCCGATCCGATGTGGCCGGGCCTCGCACCACCTTCGGAAGCTCCCGATGTCGACCGGTTCTTCGGCGGCACCGCGCGGGCGTCGGCGGAGATACGCGCGAGTGCGGTGGCCGAGGTGATCGGACGTTGCGCCTCCGGGTTCTCGGCCGCGGGAGCGTATTCCACCACCGCGGTCGAGCTCGGCGTCGCCAACAGCGAAGGGCAGTTCTGCTGGGCGCCGTCGACGCAGGCCTCGCTCTCCACGGTCGTCACCGGAGCCGACGGCGGCAGCGGGTTCGCGGAGACCTTCGCGGGCACGATCGACGCGATCGACGCCGAGTCGGTCGGGCGAACGGCCAACGACAAAGCTGTCGCCTCGGCATCTCCGAAGACCCTCGACGCCGGCACCTACACGGTGGTCCTCGAGCCCGCCGCGACGGCGACGCTCGTCGGCTTCCTGGCGTGGGTGGGCTTCGCCGGAAGAGCCTATCTCGAGGGCCGGTCCTGCTTCGACGGCAAGCTCGGCCAGCAGATCGCCGCACCATCGATCTCGATCTGGGATGACGGAGCCGACCCGCGCACCCTGGGCGCCGGGTTCGATTTCGAGGGCACTCCCAAACAGCGTGTGAGCCTGATCAACGACGGCGTGTTCCGCGACGTCGTGTTCGACCGGCGAACCGGCAAGGAAGCCGGTCGCCCATCGACGGGGCACGGGCTCCCGTCACCGAACCCCGATGGTCCGTTCCCGCTGCATCTGTTCATGGACACGGGCGATTCGACCGTCGACGAGATGGTGCGCTCTACCGAGCGGGGGTTGCTGGTGACGCGGTTCCACTACACCAACATCGTGAACCCCATGGAATCGTCGATCACCGGCATGACGCGTGACGGGACGTTCCTGATCGAGAACGGAGAGGTGGCCGGGCCG
>Ga0224505_10000979_pt1 | contig 18893 bp, 18 predicted proteins | sample SF_Jan12_sed_USG_FD_169102 | JGI IMG/M metagenome (GOLD analysis project Ga0224505, IMG submission 169102) | Sediment microbial communities from San Francisco Bay, California, United States - SF_Jan12_sed_USGS_4_1 | ecosystem: Environmental > Aquatic > Marine > Sediment | place: USA: California... | reverse complement strand
GGCACTGCCTGGCCAATGCGCGCGTCGTTGCCAAGGTTGGTTGCGTTGAAGGTCGCGTAATAAAGCCGGCCCGGATTGACTGTCATGCTGGCAACGGCCGGCTCGAACCGCCAGGGCGCGTAGTTGTTGACGGTGCTGACGAACTCGATGCGTACGCTGCGTGACAGGTCCGGTGCCTCGGCGACCACGATTGCAGAGTCGTTGCCACGGCCGCCAAAACCGGTGATTTCACAAAACACCCGGTACAAGGGCGGCAATACCACGAAGCCGAACGCAAACATTGCCAGGGCAAACAGCACCAGTCGTGCGGCCAGCGAGCGGTTTGAGACCTGTGACAGCGAGTCGGACATTGGATCAGGCCCGCAGCACACCGAGCAGGATGAAGCCGAGGTAAAAAGATAACGCGACGGCGGCAAGATACAGCGCGGTACGACGATTGCCGGCAATCACTGGAACGACTCCTGTGCAACGCGTTTTACCGGCGGCGTGTCGAATGTGTGATAGGGCGCCGGCGATGGCACCGTCCACTCGAGACCCCGCGGCGCCTCCCAGACCCGGTCGGTCGCCTTCGCACCCTGCTTCGCTGTCAGCAGCACATACACAAAAATCAGCTGCGAAAGGCCGAAGCCAATCGCGCCAATACTCGCCATGGTATTGAAGTCAGCAAACTGGGTGGCGTAGTCCGGAATACGCCGTGGCATTCCCGCCAGGCCAAGAAAATGCATCGGGAAAAAGGTCAGGTTGACGAATATTGTCGAAGCCCAGAAATGCAGTTTGCCCGCCGTCTCGTTGTACATGTGACCGGTCCACTTCGGCAGCCAGTAATAGCACGCCGCGAACAGGCCGAAGATAGAGCCGGGCACCAGTACATAATGAAAATGAGCGACCACAAAATAGGTGTCGTGGTACTGGATGTCGGCCGGCACGATCGCGAGCATCACGCCAGAGAAGCCACCGATGGTAAACAGAAATACGAACGCCAGCGAAAACAGCATCGGCGTTTCGAACGTCATGGCGCCGCGCCACATGGTCGCGACCCAGTTGAAAATCTTCACGCCCGTCGGCACAGCGATGAGCATTGTCGCGAACATGAAAAAAAGCTGCCCCGACAAGGGCATGCCAACCGTGAACATGTGATGCGCCCAGACGATGAACGACAGGAAGGCGATACAGGATGCCGCGTACACCATTGAGTCGTGACCGAACAACGGTTTCCTGGCAAACGTCGGGATGATTTCGGACACCACGCCGAATGCCGGCAGGATCATGATGTAGACCTCGGGGTGACCGAAGAACCAGAAAATATGCTGGAACATCACCGGGTCACCGCCGCCGGCGGCGAGGAAAAAGCTGGTGCCGAAGAACTGGTCGGTTAACAACATCGTGACCGCACCGGCCAGCACCGGCATCACCGCGATCAGCAGGTAGGCGGTAATCAGCCAGGTCCAGACGAACATGGGCATCTTCAAAAGCCACATGTCAGGCGCGCGCATGTTGAGGATGGTCACAATAATATTGATCGCGCCCATGATCGAGCTAAGGCCCATCAGGTGCACGGAGAAAATCAGGAACGGAAATGCATCACCGGTCTGCAGCACGAGTGGCGGGTACATGGTCCAGCCACCGGCGGGCGCACCGCCGTCCATAAACAAGGTCGAGAGCAGGATGCTGAACGCTACCGGCAGAATCCAGAATGACCAGTTGTTCATGCGTGGCAACGCCATGTCCGGCGCGCCAATCATCATCGGGATCATCCAGTTGGCGAGGCCGACGAACGCGGGCATGACTGCGCCGAACACCATGATCAGGGCATGCATGGTGGTCATCTGGTTGAAGAATTCGGGGTGCATGAACTGCAGTCCCGGCGACATCAGCTCGGTGCGAATGGCGAGCGCCATCGAACCGCCAATAAAAAACATCACCAGGCTGAAGATAAGGTACATCGTGCCGATGTCCTTGTGATTCGTGGTGTACAACCAGCGGGTAATGCCCTTCGCGGGACCGTGATCAGCCATTAGTCATTACTCCCCGTCCGCGCTGCGACCCATGCCGCATAAGCATCCGCCTCAAGTACTTCGACAACGACCGGCATATAGCCGTGATCCTTGCCACACAATTCGGCGCACTGGCCGCGATAGGTGCCGGCGACGTCCGCGCGGAACCAGGTTTCGTTAACAATACCGGGAACGGCATCTTTCTTGATGGCGAGATCCGGGACCCACCAGGAATGCACGACGTCGCTCGAGGTCAGCAGGATGCGAACCTTGGCGCCGCGCGGCACCACCAGTGGCCGATCGACTTCGAGCAGGTAGTTGTCAACGCTGAACGGGTCGACCCCGGAGTTTTTCGTCCGTGCCTGCATGCTGGGTGATGCGAGACTCGAGAAAAACTCGATGCCTTCATTCTGGTACCTGTAATGCCACCGCCACTGGTATCCGGTAACGACAATCGACATATCGGGATTGCGCGAGTCCTCGAGCTTTATCATGGTCTCGGCCGCAGGCACGGCCATGAAAAACAGTATCAAACAAGGGATAACGGTCCAGATTACTTCTGCGGCCGTACTGTGTGAGAAGTTCGCCGGTTTCGCACCGCGCGACTTGCGATGCAGGAACAGCGAGACAAGCATAACGCCGAAAACGACGATGCCGATGGCTACACAGACCCAGAACACCAGCATGTGTATCGCATAAGTCTCGGCGCTGAGTTCGGTGACGCCTGCACGCATATTCAGCGCGAAGTCGGCGCTTGCCGCACTCGCCCAGACCAGGCCGAGTACGCTAAGAATAAGTTTTCGAATCATTGCTAGATCATCCTGCGGACCCGATCCCGGGCCGCATCTGTTTCCGATTGCTGGTTATCAGGCTGACACGCCGGCAAAAAAGCCTGCGAAGTTTACTGAAACAAGTCTGGCCATGCAATCCTGATCATCGCGAGTCCGCGACAATTATGCTTTATTTAACAACGCGTTACGAGCGCCGGCTGATTCCCTCGGGGGAGATTCGAAATTCTCCGACAGTTGGCCTCTGCCCGGAACCCCAGCAATGGCCGTAAACCAGCTCCAGCTCCAGCTCGATCACGCGCTCGCCGTGCACATGTGGCAGTGCTGCGGTCATTCTGCGAAAGCGCCCTTTGCCGGTCAGCGACCGGCGCCGGCCTGCCAGGCAGTTGCGGGCGCCGCTGCCGGTCAGGTCGCGGAACAGGGCGTCGGCATCGGTGTAGCTAACGCGCAGCCGGTCAACGTCCAGAACCGGATCGCGCAAGCCGGCGCGCACCGCGGCGTCTCCGAAATTGTGCATATCCGGGAACGGATTGACGTGCGGTCCGGGGTCAACGCCCTGCCACGCGTCGCGCAACTGGCCGAGACTGTCCGGCCCAAGGGCAGCAAACACGAACAGGCCGTTGCTACGCAACACGCGGCCAACTTCCGCGAACAGCAGCGTCGCGTCCGTGACCCATGGCAGCAGCTGGTTGCAAAACACCAGGTCGACGCTGTGGTTCGCCAACGGAATTGCGCCGGCCTCGGCCTGCAACAGTGAGTACCTGGAAAACCAGCTGCGTCGCCGCGCGGCACGGCGCAACATGCGTGCGGACACATCGAGTGCGATGATGTGCGCGCCGCGAAAGCGTCGATGTAATGGTTTGCAGGCAGCACCTGTCGCGCAGCCGAGGTCGAGGACCGTGTTGACCTCGATACTCATTGGCTCGAGGCGCAGCAGCAAACCTTCACGGGTGACGCGATGCACGAAGTCGAAATCATCAAAGCTATCGGCCGCACGGTCGAACCTGCGGCGCACGTCCTGTGCGCAGAAAATCGTGCTGTGGTTTCCAGCCTGCATCGGCGCACGTTAGCAGCTTTGTGCCCGAATCGTGCAGTTTCGCGAGCCGCGTCGCGATGCGGCGGCGCACATAATCAGGCGATGAACCTGCAATGCCTGCTACAGGTTTTAGTGCGGCGCAGCTGCGTTTTTTGCGGTGCCGGCTGCGCAGCACAGATGCCGCACATCTGTGCCGGTTGCCTGGACGACCTGCCCTGGCGCGCTCGACTTGTCGCACGGCACGAGGCGCCGTTCGAAGTCATGGCGGCAATATTCGACTATGCATTTCCCATCGATGCCGCTCTAAAGGCACTCAAGTTTCGTCGCCGACTCGATTATGTGCCGGCATTCGCGACCTTGCTGGCACGGGCAATGCGCGAACTGCCGGACGACATCGACGCCCTGTTGCCAGTGCCACTGCACTGGCGACGACACCTGCAGCGCGGCTATAACCAGGCGGTCGAACTGAGTCGAGCCCTGCACTCGCTCACCGGGCTACCGATGCTGTGCAACATACGGCGTTGCCGTGCGACGCCTTACCAGTCCGGGCTTGCCGCCGAAGCGCGCAGCGCCAATCTGCGCGCAGCATTTGCCGCGCAGGCAACTGTGCCATCGCGACACGTGCTGATCGTGGACGACGTTATTACTACTGGCAGCACTTGTCGCGAACTCGCGAACTCCGCGCTCGCTGCGGGCGCGAAAAAAGTCAGCGTCCTCGCGGTGGCGCGAACCTGAGGACAGGGGTCAGAGCCCTTTTTCTCCCACATATGGAAAAAAAGGGCTCTGACCCCGGTATTCAGGCTGGATTAAAGGTGTAGTGCAACACGATGCCGCCAAAAACCACCAGACCGATGTGCTGGTTATGCAGGAAAGCCGCGAAACAGCCGGCTGGCTGCCGGTCGCGCGCCAGCCAGAGATGGTAGGCCATCAGGCAGGCGGCGAGCACCACTGACGCATAAAACCAGCTGCCAAGTTTGGCACCCAGACCGATCAGTACCAGCCCGGTCAACATCAGCACCTGCAGTCCTGCGATAACGAACAGGTCGACTTCGCCGAACAGAATGGCGGTCGACTTCGCACCCACCCGGATGTCGTCCTTGCGATCGACCATGGCGTAAAACGTATCGTAAATAACGGCCCAGACCAGCGTGACACTGAAAACCAGCCAGGCCAGCTGCGATGTTTCGCCGGTCTGCGCAGCAAACGCCATCGGTACCGCCCAGCCGAACGCGGCACCGAGCACAAACTGTGGAATCGAAACGATTCTCTTTACGTAGGGATAGATGACCGTCAGCACAGCAGCGACGATCGCCAGCAATTGCGCGGGCTTGTTCAACAAGGTTGCCAGGCCGATGGCGATCAGGCCAAGCGCTGCAAACAGGATCAAGGCTTCGACCGGTGCCACGGCGCCGGAGGCAATCGGCCGCGAACGTGTGCGCTCGACGTAAGGATCAATATTTCGATCGGCATAATCGTTGAGCACGCAGCCCGCTGAACGCATCACGATAACGCCGAGTACAAACACCACGAACAGGCCCTGGTCAGGATGGCCCTCGCCCGCCAGCCACAGCGCCCACAGCATGGGCCACAGCAAAAGCCAGATACCGATGGGTTTGTCGATGCGCATCAGCTTTGCGTAATTGCGCAACTGGGTGATGACACCACGCGGCAGCAGATCGATGAGGAGTTTTTTCATGCGGGCTCAGTTTAGCCCAATGTCAGACCTTTCCGTAGCGCTCTGCATTGCCTAACCAGCGTCGTATGATCGCAGTCGCAATACCGGGCGAGGCCTTGCGAATCGACTCGGCGGCAAGCTGCACCGCCGGCATCAACTCCGCGTCGCGCAAAAGATTCGCGATGCGATAGTCAGGCAGGCCGGTTTGCCGGGTACCGAGCAACTCACCCGGACCGCGCAATTCGAGGTCACGCTGCGCGACCACGAAGCCATCATTGCTGTCGCGCAGCACGGCGAGACGATTGCGCGCAAGCTGGCCGAGTGGCGGCTTGTACAGCAACACGCAGTGGCTCTGAGTTTTGCCGCGCCCGACACGGCCGCGTAACTGGTGCAACTGTGACAGGCCCATGCGCTCGGCGTTTTCTATAATCATCAGGCTGGCATTCGGCACATCGACACCGACCTCGATCACCGTCGTTGCCACCAGCAACTGGATCGTGCCTGCATGGAACGCACGCATGCCGAGCTCTTTTTCGGCAGCGCGCATGCGTCCATGCACAAGCCCGACGCGGACTTCGGGCAGCGATTTGCTCAATGTTTCATAGCTTGCCTCGGCGGCTTCATAGTCGAGTACTTCCGATTCCTCGATGAGCGGGCAGACCCAATAGGCCTGCTGCCCGGCGCGGCAGGCAGCGCGCACGCGCTCTATGACTTCCTCGCGGCGCGTTTCCGGTACCGCGATCGTCTGCACGGGCTGCCTGCCCGGCGGTAACTCATCAATTATGGAAGTATCCAGATCTGCATACGCCGCCATCGCCAGCGTGCGCGGGATTGGCGTCGCCGTCATCACCAGCTGGTGCGGATAGCCTCGCCCGGACACGCCCTTCTCGCGCAGCGCAACGCGCTGGTGCACGCCAAAGCGATGCTGCTCATCAATCACGACCAGGGAAAGCTCACGGAATCTGACGCCCTCCTGAAACAGCGCATGTGTGCCAATTGCAATCCCGGCGCTGCCGTCAGCGATCGCCGCCAGTGATGCGCGGCGCGCGGCGGCGCGCTGACTGCCACTCAACCAGGTCGGGCGAATACCCAACGGCTCGAACCAGGTGCTGAAACTTCGCCAGTGCTGCTCAGCCAACAACTCGGTCGGCGCCATGATCGCAGCCTGCACACCGGAGCCGACCGCCTGCAAACAGGCGATCGCGGCGACCACGGTTTTGCCGGAGCCCACATCGCCCTGTATCAACCGCATCATCGGATGTGCCAACTTCAGGTCGGCGAGAATTTCGGCAATAACACGTTGCTGCGCCCTTGTCAGCGCGAACGGCAACGATGCGATGAACGTCGCGATCAACGCATCACCTTCGCAAAGTGCTTGCGCGGTATCGCTGCGCGCAAGTTCCCGCAATCGGCGCAGGCTCATGTAATGCGCCAGCAGCTCCTCGAAAACCAGGCGCAGTTGACAAGGATGCTTGCCGGCCATGATGGCGGCGACGTCGGCATCGGCCGGCGGCCGGTGCAGGTAGCGAATCGCTGTGGCCAGTTCGGGGACCGCCAACTGCTGTGTGATTTCACGTGGCAGCAGTTCCTGCGGTGGTGCGGTCGCCATGATTCGCAGCGCCTGGTCGGTGAGATTACGAATGCGTCCCTGTTGCACGCCTTCGGTCGCCGCATAGATCGGCGTCAGCGTCTCGTTGCTTGCCGCCTGATCGCCGCGCAGCAGTCGATACTCGGGGTGCACCATTTCGAAGCCGCCCGGCGCCTTGCGTGCTTCACCGAAACAACTGACCGTTACACCACGCTGAAACTGTGCCTGTTGTTGCCGCGAGAAATGAAAGAAGCGCAGGGTCAGCTGCCCTGTACCGTCGCTGATGCGTACCAGCAGGTTGCGCCGGCCACGAAACACCGTCTCCGCCAGCTGCACTTCACCGCTGACCAGGCAACGCTGGCCGGCCTCGAGTGCGCCGAGTTTTACCAACTGGGTACGATCCTCGTAGCGCAGCGGCAGCAGGAACAACAAATCCTCGACACAAAACAGCCCGAGCCGTTCGAGTTTGATCGCGAGTGCCGGCCCAACGCCCTTGAGCTCGGTTAGTGGTGCAGCGAGGCCTTGGGCAAGCGACAGGGGTCAGGCCCTTTTTTGCAAAAAGGGGCCAGACTTATTTTTCAGGCAGCCTCCGGTCACAGCGCGAGAATGGCGTCGGCCTCGACGTCTGCCCCTTTTGGCAGCGCAGCGACTCCCACCGCGGCGCGCGCCGGAAACGGCTCAGTGAAATAGTCCTGCATGACCCGGTTGACGGTGGCGAAGTTGCCGAGGTCGGTGAGGTACACGGTCAGCTTTACGACAGTGTCGAGATCGCCGCCGGCCGCCCTGGCGACGGCACTCAGGTTGTCGAACACCTGCCGCGCGCGGGCCTCGAAATCACCGCTGACAAGCTCCATCGTTGCCGGATCGAGTGGTATTTGCCCGGACAGGAACACCAGCTTGCCGGCCTGTATCGCCTGGGAGTAAGTGCCTATCGCCGCCGGTGCCTGTTTGCTGTGTATGGGTTTCTTGCTCATTGTTGAATTGCTGCTCCGCTGTTGGTGGCTGTTACGCGCAATCGCGTGTTACGCGAAGTACGTTGGGCATTTTGCGTACGGCGCGCATGATCTGTGCAAGGTGCTGGCGGTTGCGTACCTGCAAAACGAATGACAACACCGAGCAGTCCTCGTGTCGCCCGAGCACCGAGACCTGCTCAATGTTTGAGCCGTTATCGGCTATGGTCGAGGCGACTTCGGCGAGTACGCCGGGCTTGTTGCGTGACTCCACGGAAATCTGGCTGGAAAACTCACGCTCGATTTCCTCTTCCCAACCGACCGCGATCCACTTCTCCGGCTGTTTGCGAAAGATCGCCAGGTTGCCGCACTGGTTGCGGTGTATGACCACGCCGCGCCCCGAGCTCAGGTAACCCATGACGTCATCGCCAGGAATCGGCAGGCAACAGCGCGCGTAACTGACAACCATGCCTTCGGTGCCGGCAATCACCAGGCTTGCCTGGCCGGCACCGGTTTTGACCGGTTGATCGGCCCCCATCAGGAAGCGCGCCGTCAACGGTGCAAGCCGCTCACCCAGCCCGATTTGCTCGAATAGCTCCTCGTTGCTGTTCAGGCCGAGCTCGCCAATGGCTGCTTTCATGCGCACTTTGCCGATCTTGCGCACCGATGAACCAAGGTCTTTAAGCGACTGGTCGAGCAGGCGTTTGCCAAGATCAGTCGACTCGCTGGTGCGCATGGTTTTCATATGCTGGCGGATTGCGGTTCTGGCCTTGGCGGTGCGCACGAATGTCAGCCAGCCGGGATTCGGTTTGGCACCGCGGCTGGTCACGATCTCCACGGTCTGGCTGTTCTGTAACTGGGTACGCAGTGGCACAAGGTTGCGGTCTATCTTGGCTGCAACGCAGCGATTGCCGATATCGGTATGCACGGCGTAAGCGAAGTCCACGGTCGTGGAGCCTTTTGGCAGCGGCATGATGTCGCCGGTTGGTGTGAACACGTAAATCTTGTCCGGGAAAAGGTCGACCTTGACGCTTTCGAGAAACTCCTCGGAGGTGCCGGAGCGTTGCAGTTCTGCAAGATTCTTCAGCCACTCGCGGGCGCGCCGCTGCGGTGTCGCGTCCGATTTTTCCTCGGCCTTGTATTGCCAATGCGATGCGACACCGGATTCGGCAACGCGATGCATATCGCGCGTGCGAATCTGCACTTCGAGTGGCAGGCCATTCGGTCCGAACAAGGTGGTGTGCAGCGACTGGTAGCCATTAATGCGTGGAATTGCGATGTAATCCTTGAATCGTCCCGGCATGGGCTTGTACAGGCTGTGCACCAGGCCGAGCACCTGGTAGCAGGCGCCAACATTCTCGACCACGATACGAAAGCCGTACACATCGACGACCTCTGTGAGGGAGCGTTTCTTCTCTGCCATCTTCTTGTAGATGCTGTACAGGTGTTTTTCACGACCAATGACGTCGGCCTCGATGTCTTCAGCCGATAACAGCGCTTCGATCTCATCCGAGATGCGTTTGACGATTTGCTTCTGGCTGCCTTTGGCGCGCTGTAATGCGCTGTTCAACACGCGATAGCGAAATGGATGCAGGTAACGAAAACCAAGATCCTCGAGTTCGACCTTGAATCGGTTGATGCCAAGCCGGTTGGCAATCGGCGCATAGATATCGAGAGTTTCGCGTGCAATGCGCTTCTTCTTGTCAGCAGGCATCGCCTCCAGCGTCTGCATGTTATGTACGCGATCAGCCAGCTTTACCAGGATGACGCGGATGTCCTCGATCATCGCTAGCATCATCTTGCGAAAACTTTCGGCCTGCGCTTCGGCGCGACTGCGAAACTCAATCTGATCGAGCTTGCTCACGCCATCGACAAGCGCGGCCACATCCGCGCCAAAATCCTTTTCGATATCGGTGAGGCTGACAGAAGTATCTTCGACGACGTCATGCAGGATCGCAGCGACGATAGCTTGTGCGTCGAGCCGCATGTTTGCCAGTTCCTGGGCGACCGCCACCGGGTGAGTTATGTAAGGTTCGCCAGTCTTGCGAGTCTGGCCGCGATGCGCCGCGGCGCCGAATTTATAGGCGCGCATGATCGTCTCGACCTGCGCCTCGGGCAGGTATTCCTCCAGGGTGTCCAGCAAATCGCGCAGGCCGAGGTCGCGACGCGACGCGCCCGGCAGTTTCGCTAAAATTGCTGCAGCATAGTCCATGCGCCGATCATACCCGCGTCATCGGGAAACTGTCGCGGCCGGGGCTGCGCGGCTGGCGCGACGAATCAGTCGCCTATGGAGATACCACGTAACGGCAGGTCGTCGTCCATGATTTCGGGCGGTATGAACTCGCTGGCCTGCGGAATCTCGACCTCCGACAGGATGGCGGGAGTGATATGGCCAGCGGCGATTTCGCGCAGGGCGATCACGGTCGGCTTGTCGTTTTCGAACTCGACCATGGGGTCTGCACCATGCGCAATGCGGCGCGCGCGTTTGGCGGCGACCAGCACCATTTCAAAAATGTTGTCGATGTTGTCGAGGCAGTCTTCTACGGTAATTCGGGCCAAGATGGAACTCCCAGGTGAATGCGGCCGCTACGGTACTCCGCAAGCAGCCAGCGGCGCCATAGCTTATTCCAAACAGTTATAAGTCCAGTATGGCGTGAATCCTGCGGCGAAGCTTAGGGTTGCTGACGGACTGGGCATCACCGCGGCCCGTGAACACGGCGTCCAGATCGGCGACTGCGTCATCGAGCCGGTCGTTGATGATGATGTAGTCGAATTCCTCCCAGTGCTGCATATCGTTTAACGCATCCCGCAGCCGGCGCGCGATGGCCGCTTCACTGTCGGTGCGGCGATCCCGCAGGCGGCGTTCGAGTTCTGTCACGGATGGCGGCAGGATGAATACGGTGACGCAATCGGGCATCGACGCGCGCACCTGCCGCGCCCCCTGCCAGTCGATCTCGAGCAGGACGTCGTGGCCGTCGGCGAGAATCTTCTCGACTTGCTTGCGACTGGTGCCGTAAAGGTGGTCAAACACAGTTGCCCATTCGAGCATTTCGCCGCTCGCACGCAGCTTCTCGAACTGCTCACGGCTGACGAAGAAATAATTCACGCCATCGGCCTCGTTCCGGCGCGGCTGGCGGGTTGTGTAGGAGATGGAAAACCGCAGGCCCGGATAATGCTGCATCATCGCATGCACGAGCGTCGTTTTGCCGGCACCGGAGGGTGCCGCAAAAACGTACAGGCGCGATTTTGCATCAGGCATGTGAGCAGTCACTCAATGTTCTGGATCTGTTCACGCATTTGCTCGATCAATACCTTCAGCTCGACCGCCGCCCTGGTCGTTGCGGCGTCCGCCGATTTCGAACCCAGCGTATTGGCTTCGCGGTTCAGTTCCTGCATGAGGAAATCGAGTCGCCGGCCTACCGGCTCGTCGCTGGTCAGCGCCTCGCGAATTTCGACCAGGTGACTGTCGATGCGATCCAGCTCCTCGTCGACATCGAGCCGCTGCGCCGCAAGCGCGAGTTCAAGTTCCAGTCGTGCTGGGTCGGCGGTTACATCAAGGCGCTCAAGACGTTCGCGTTGCTTGTTGCGTACCGCCGCCAGTACTTCCGGCATGCGCTGTCGAACGGCGGCGGCGATGCCTGCGAGCTCGTCGCACCGTGAACTTATCATCGCCATAATGCGCTCGCCCTCGCTCGCACGCATACTCGCCATCGCAGCGAGGGTTTCGTCAAGCAGTTCGGTGCTTGCGGCCAGCAAGGGTTCTTCGTCAATCTCTGGTTCGGCGACGACCCCGGGCCAGCGCAGCACGTCAAGTGGATTTACCGCCGCCGCTGCCGGCAAACTTGCGGCGATCTCGGCCGCCCGGCGGGCAATCAGCGTAACCAGTTCGGTGTCGAGCTGCAGGTCGTTATGGGCTCCACGGATGCGCCGGAAATGCAGGCTGCAATCGACTTTGCCGCGCTTCAGCGCCGTGGCGACCTGCTGCTTGAAAAGCTGTTCCTTGGGCCGCAGCTCCTCCGGCAGGCGAAACTGCACTTCGAGATAGCGATGATTGACGGCGCGCAACTCCCAGCTCAGCGTGCCGAATGCGGTCTCGGCAGACTGTCGCGCAAAGCCTGTCATACTGTGTAACATCGCAGATCTCCGTTTTTTGCAACGCAGGTCAGTTTCGTCGCGATTATTTCATGGCAGCATGGCCGCCGTCAGTAAACAGCGAAAAACTTATGCATATCGAATACGCCAAAGTCTCCGCCTTGGGTGACCGTTCCGACAACCAGGACCGTGCGGCCGTGATCGTTGCCGAGCACGCGGCACTGATGCTGGTCTTTGATGGCATGGGTGGCCATTCGGATGGTGCGCGCGCAGCCGAGACCGGACTGAAAATTGTGCAGGACATGTTCATGGAATCGACCCTGCCCTTATTCGATCCGCAGGGCTTTCTCTATATGGCATTGTCCCGCGCGCACGATGAAGTAGTGCGGCTCGGTATAGAAGTTGCTGTTGACTTCCGCCCGCGCGCGACCTGTGCGATTTGCCTGGTACAGGAGGGCGGCGCTTTCTGGGCACACATCGGCGATAGTCGCATCTACCAGCTGCGCGATGGTCGGGTATTGTCGCGATCACGCGACCACAGCCACGTCGAGGTGTTGATCCAGGAGGGCGCAATCTCGGAGGAGGAGGCACTTAACCACCCAATGCGCAACTTCGTGGAATGCTGCATTGGTGGCGACGCGGCGGTGCCGGATATGAGCATAACCAGCAAGAAAATTCTGCAGCGCGGCGATGTTCTGTTGGCGTGCACCGATGGACTGTGGTCGGGACTGACGGACGCCGAAGTTGCACAGATAACGCATGCGAACGACGAGAACCTGACGGAAGTACTCAAGAACCTGAGTCTGCGGGCATTAAAAGCGAACGCACCCTATAGCGACAACACCACCGGAACCGTGCTGCGTTGGCTCGACAACTGAACACAGGGGTCAGAGCCCTTTTATTCCCAAATATGGTCAAACCGGAATTCATGACACATATGGGACAAAAAGGGCTCTGACCCCTTTATAGGAGGAGAATGACATGCGACCCAGCGGCCGTGCCGCCGACCAGATGCGCATCGTACGCTTTACGGCCGATTTCACGCGTCACGCTGAAGGCAGTGTGCTGGCTGAGTTCGGCGATACCCGTGTGCTGTGTACCGCAAGTGTCGAGAATCGCGTGCCGCCCTGGCTGCGTGGCAAGGGTGGCGGCTGGGTCACCGGCGAGTATGGAATGTTGCCGCGCGCCACCAATACGCGTACCGGTCGCGAAGCAGCACAAGGCAAACAAAGTGGGCGCACCCTCGAAATTCAGCGCCTGATTGGCAGGTCCCTGCGTGCGGTCGTTGATCTCAGCGCCCTGGGCGAACGCACGGTAACACTCGATTGTGACGTTCTCCAGGCAGATGGCGGCACACGAACTGCAAGCATCAGTGGTGCGTATGTTGCACTGGCGATAGCGATGCAAAATCTGCAGCAGGCAAAAACGATTAAAAAGAACCCGCTTTACGGCCAGGTCGCGGCCGTCTCGGTCGGCGTCTATCGCGGCATACCTGTGCTCGACCTCGACTACGCGGAAGACTCGGCGGCCGAAACCGACATGAACATTGTGATGAACAGCGCCGGCCGGTTTATCGAAGTGCAGGGCACAGCAGAAGGCCACGCGTTCAGTGAGGACGAGCTCAACGCAATGCTGACCCTCGCGCGCAAGGGCGCTGGTGAGATCGTCGATGCGCAAAACGAGGCCTTGCAGCGCTGAAAAAAATCGTCATCGCAAGCAGTAACCCGGGGAAGTTGCGTGAATTGACGAGCTTGCTCAGCGACCTCAAGGTTACCGTGGTGCCACAGTCGGACTTCATGATTCCGGATGCCGAGGAAACCGGTGCAACCTTTGTCGCAAATGCCCTGATCAAGGCGCGGCATGCAGCCGCGCTCGCTGGCCTGCCTGCGATTGCGGACGACTCAGGCCTGGTTGTCGATGCGCTGGGCGGAAGGCCGGGCGTGTACTCGGCACGGTACGCAGGCGAAAACGCAAGCGACGCGCAGAATATCGACAAATTGCTCGAGGAGATGCGCAACATCGCTGATTCCGATCGCGGCGCCGCGTTTCATTGCGCCGCCTGCTTTGTCATGCCGGACAACGGCGAGACACTCATCGCCGAGGGCAGCTGGAGGGGCGTGATCGCGCGGCAGCGCCGCGGCGTGGGCGGGTTCGGCTACGATCCCGTTTTCGTGGATGCATTGCTCGGCGTTAGCTCCGCCGAGCTCGGCACCGAAGAAAAAAACCGGCGCAGCCATCGCGGTAAAGCGTTTGCCGAACTTGTGCGGCAGATAAAATGTCGCCAATGATGCAGCCGCCACTCGCACTCTATGTGCACCTGCCATGGTGTGTGAGGAAGTGCCCGTATTGCGACTTCAATTCGCACACGGCCGGTGCGAACGCGCCGCGTGCACGTTACATTGCGGCATTGCTCGCCGACCTCGACGCAGAGACGAAGCGCGCCACAGGCAGAGCACTCAGCAGCATTTTTCTCGGCGGCGGTACACCGAGCCTGTTCCCGCCAGGCGAAATTGCGGAACTCGTGGCGGGTATTCGCGCGCGTTTCGAACTCACCGACGACGTCGAAATTACGATGGAGGCGAATCCGGGCACGATCGAGTGTGGTGACCCGGAGGGCTATCTTGCCGCTGGTATCAATCGGCTGTCGATTGGTGCGCAGAGCTTCGACGCCAGTATGCTCGCGAAGCTCGGCCGCATTCACTCTGCGGGGGACATCGCTGCGGCCGTCGGCGCCGCCAGCGCGACTGGTTTCACGAATATCAACATCGATCTCATGTACGGGCTGCCGGGACAGGATGTTGCGGCGGCGCTCGAAGATTTGCGTGCGGCCAGCAAGCTGCAACCCGCGCACCTGTCGTGGTACCAGCTGACGCTGGAACCCAATACGGTCTTTCATGCACGGCCGCCGGCGGATATGCCGGGGCATGATCTCTGCGCCGATATCCAGACGGCGGGCCAGGCACTGCTGGCCGGCCTTGGATTCAAGCAATACGAAGTTTCGGCCTATGCGCGCGACGGGCAAGCCTGTCGGCATAACCTGAATTACTGGTCGTTTGGCGATTACCTCGCAGTCGGCGCCGGCGCGCACGGCAAGATCAGCGACGCCGCAGGCGTCTGGCGTTACGCCAAGATTGCCAATCCGGTCGGCTACATGCAGGCACTCGAATCCGGTCAGCCGGCCGCCGCGCCGACAGCGCTGGACCAGGGCGAGCTGGTGTTTGAATTCATGCTTAACGTGTCCCGATTGACGCAGGGCTTCGAGCTGGGGCTGTTTACACAGCGTACCGGTCTGCCAGCGCGAATCCTGTCGGAACGGCTGCTGCCGCTGCGCGATCGTGGCCTGATGGAGGAGCCGGTTGCGGGCACCTGGCGCGCCAGCGAGCTCGGCATGCGCTTCCTGAACGACCTGCAGGCCGCGTTTTTGCCCTAGGGCGCGAGCGGCGCTTTATGCACAAAGCTTCGGGAGGCCTATATTTTCAGTGCCGCTGCGGCCTCTATTCACTTTGCTTGTCGGGAAGGTTATATAAACAATTGTTTTTAAAAGAAATATCAAAATGAACACAAAATAGTCAAATTGTTACGCCTCTTTGAAAATCCGCACCTTAGGTGATCCGCCCAATTTTCTTCCACAGACTTATCCACAGGATCTGTGGATAAGGCAGGGCCCCGGTCGAGGGCTTGCGGCCATACCCGCATGCGTTTATATTACGCGCCCTTTTGGCACCCAGGTGCACACCGGAGAGTACCGATGAAAGCCGACATCCATCCCAATTACAGCGAGATCAAGGTCACCTGTAGTTGCGGCAACGAGTTCAGCACACGGTCGACGCTCGCCGAGGACCTTTCCATAGAAGTGTGTTCCTCCTGCCACCCGTTCTATACCGGCAAGCAGAAGATCGTTGACACCGGCGGCCGCGTTGACAAATTCCGCCGCAAGTACGGGATCAGCTCATAACGAGCCGCTGCCCTCTGCTATGCTCGCATGATTATTCGCGACCGATAGCACGAGGACAGGCATGACCGAGGATGTGTTTCGACTGACCGGCCCGGGCGGCAAGGTGAGTCAATTACCGATTCGCAAAGGCACCGTTGGCCCGGATGTCATCGACATCAGCTCGCTCTATAAAGAGCAGGGCGTCTTTACCTTTGATCCCGGTTACGGCGCGACCGGCAGCTGCGAGTCCGATATCACCTATATCGATGGCGAGCAGGGCATCCTCATGTACCGCGGCTACCCCGTGGAACAGCTCGCGGCGAAATCCAATTTCATTGAAGTATCGTATCTGCTGCTGCACGGCGAATTGCCGACCGCGAGCCAGCTCGAAAAATTCGACCATACGATTCGCACGCACACAATGCTGAACGAGGGCATGCTGAGCTTTTTCAAGGGCTTTCGCTACGATGCGCATCCGATGGCCATGCTGTCCGCCGTGGTCGGTTCAATGTCGGCCTATTACCACAATGAAATGGATGCGAAAAATCCGGAGCATCGGGACATTTTTGCGCATCGTATCCTGGCCAAATTGCCGACTATTGCCGCCGCTGCCTACAAGCTGAATATTGGCCAGCCATTTATTTATCCGCGCAACAATCTCAGCTATAGCGAAAACCTGTTACATATGCTGTTCGCGGTCCCGGCCGAGCCCTACCAGATTGATCCGGTTGCCGCCGAAGCGCTCGACCTGTTGTTCATCCTGCACGCGGATCACGAACAAAACTGCTCGACTTCCACGGTTCGAATGGCCGGCAGTTCGGGCGCGAATCCGTACTCGGCGATTGCTGCGGGCATTGCCGCGCTCTGGGGACCGGCGCACGGCGGCGCGAACGAGGCGGTCCTGAGGATGCTTACAGAGATCGGTGACGCCAGCCAGATCTCGAAATTTGTCAACAAAGCCAAGGACAAGAACGACTCGTTCCGGCTCATGGGTTTTGGTCATCGTGTGTACAAGAACTTTGATCCGCGGGCAAAAATTATTCGCGAAATGTGCCACAAGGTTTTGCAGCGCCTTGGCAAAAGCGATAACCCGATGTTCGAGCTGGCGCTTGAGCTGGAGCGGGTTGCCTTGAAGGATGACTACTTCATTGAAAAGAACCTGTACCCCAACGTCGATTTCTACTCCGGGATTATCTATCGCGCGCTTGGTATTCCGACGTCGATGTTCACAGTCATGTTTGCAATTGGTCGCTCGGTCGGCTGGACTGCGCACTGGCGTGAAATGATTGCCGACCCGGCAGGCCGGATCAGCCGCCCAAGACAGCTTTACACCGGCCCCGCAGAACGCAACTACGTCGCGATCGACAAGCGCTGAAGCGGAAAAGGGGTCAGAGCCCTTTTTCCAAAAGGGCTCTGACCCCTTTCAAATCGGCGCGGCGCATCGGCTTGCCATCGATTGGTGAGATCGGCGCCTGGCGAATACCGTCGACCGGAAACACGGTTGCTTCAACAGCCTCGCCCGAGTGCACAAACGCGTAACCGGAAAACACATCCGCTCGGCTGGCACGGCCAGGCCGCATTTTGAGGCGCCGCTCGTACAGTTGGCAGGAAATATTCTCGGCATCGAGAAACATCGCAACCGACTCCGGGCTGTCGGCGAACACATGCAGGTTGACCACCGAGTTTTCGTCGGCCGTGCCGGCCAGCACCGGGCCAACCAGTCGCGGAGAAAATTCGGCCAGCAGTCGCATCGCGGCCAGTGCCGCGCCGCGCAGGTCCGCCAGCAATTGCGCATGCGCATCACCGCTGAACAACAGCAGGTGCTCACTCACCGCCTGCTCTATCTCGGCATTGCCCGGCAAGGCGCCGCGCGTGCTCAAGCCAAGACGTTCGGCGGCCTTGATCTTGGCGATTCGATAATCGCGAATGCCGTGATCGACAATGATTCGAGCTGTTTCCTGCGCCAGCACGCGCCGTTGCCGATCATCACCATTTGATGACTGCCTCGCCATTTGATCAGAACAGCGACTCTTCGCCTTCGGGTTCGTCGCCTGGCTGCGCTGCATCGGTGCCGGAGGCGTTATTGAAGATATCGCCGGGGTCGACGGCGCTGGTGCAGGTCGGCACGTGGCCCTCGCGAAACATCTCGAATATTGCGTTGCGCTGCCCGGCACGGGCAGGACAGCCGGTGGCACTGTCAATGCGCACGGAAACAATGCCCTCAGGCATCGGCATCTGGTGCTCCGCTACACCGCGCAACGCAAAACGCATGAAGTCGATCCAGAGCGGCAAGGCCGTTCGCGAACCCTCCTCGCCGGGTCCCAGCGGCAGGTCATCGTCGTAGCCGACCCAGGCGACTGCCGCGAGGTCAGAGTTGAAACCGGCAAACCAGGCATCGCGGAAATCGTTGGAAGTGCCGGTCTTGCCGGACAGATCCTTGCGCCCGAGGACGAGCGCCCGCCGTCCCGTGCCGCGTCGAATGACATCGCGCATCATGTCTTGCATCAGGAACGCATTCTGCGCGCTGATCACCCTTGGCGCCGCGTTCACGTCTGCGAACAGCTCCGGATCAGTACTCGCGTCGGCGCGATACTCGAGCGCGTTGTCAAACAGGAAATCCAGCGACTCAACAGCCTGTTCCTGCTGCCCGGCTGATTGTTGTGATTGCAGCAAGTCCGGGCCCGGCTCGACCAGGCACTCCGGGCAGACGATCAGCGGGTTGGCGTGATACTTGATTTCGCCGGCGGCATCATAGATAGCATCGATTACGTAGGGCTTGACGCCATAACCGCCATTCGCAAATACCGCGTAGCCCTGTACCAGATCGAGCGGCGAT
>Ga0224505_10000978_pt1 | contig 18895 bp, 10 predicted proteins | sample SF_Jan12_sed_USG_FD_169102 | JGI IMG/M metagenome (GOLD analysis project Ga0224505, IMG submission 169102) | Sediment microbial communities from San Francisco Bay, California, United States - SF_Jan12_sed_USGS_4_1 | ecosystem: Environmental > Aquatic > Marine > Sediment | place: USA: California... | reverse complement strand
GGCCGGCGACTGATATCCTCTCGCTGCAGGAGGAGATCAGCCGTGAGATTTCACAGAATCTCCGGGTCCGGTTCGGCGATCAGGAGGCGGAGCAGGTGTTGCGCGTGGCGACCCGGAACAGCGAGGCATACCAGCTGTATCTCAAGGGAAGATATTACTGGAACAAACGGACGGAAGACGGAACCAGGAAGTCGATCCAGTATTTCAATCAGGCGGTTGAAACCGATCCCGGGTTCGCGGTCGCGTACGCGGGTCTTGCCGATGCCTATATCATACTCGGAGGCTACAATACTGTTCCTCCGTCCGACGCGTTTCCCGCTGCCCGTGCGGCGGCAGAACGGGCGCTCGAAATCGACCCGTCCCTCGCAGAGGCACACGCGTCCCTCGGGGATATCGAGATTCATTTTGGATGGGACTGGGAGAGGGCCGATGCCGAGTTCCGGCAGGCGATTCAGAAGGACTCTTCCTATGCGACCGCGTATCAGTGGTACGGAGAATACCTCGGGGCCGTAGGCCGCCATGACGAGGCGATTGCCATCGCAAAGCGGGGGCGGGAGCTTGACCCTCTCGCCCCGATTATCAGCACGTATGTCGGACTCAACTACCTTCTCGCAAGGGACTTTGTGACTGCGAAAGCTGAATTTGAACGGACGATTGAACTTACACCGGACTTTCCCTGGGCCAGGCTCTACTATGGTCAGTGCCTTGGGGCGATGGGACTGAAGGATGACATGGTGAAACAAATAGAGGCGGCGAAAGACCTTTACGACCATCCGATGATTCAGGCCTACCTGAGCTATGCCTATGCTGTCACAGGCAGAGAGGGGGAAGCCCGGGAGATCCTTGGGGCACTCACCCAATCGGCGCGAGTCCGGTACATCTCTCCCTTCTATTTCGCCATTGTCCATCTCGGACTCGGCAATCGCAATGAAGCGTTGAAATGGCTCGAACAGGGAGCGGCGGATCGTTCACCCACGATGTTTCTGATCGGTGTTCATCCTCACTGGGATCCGTTGAGAAACGAACCGCGGTTCACGGCGGTGCTCGAACGGGTTGGACTGTCGCACGCTCTGCCACATGAAAAATGGGCAACCCAATGATCGGCCAGGCCATTTCGCACTACAAGATCCTCGAGAAGCTTGGCGAAGGTGGCATGGGCGTTGTCTACAGGGCGCTCGACACCGACCTTGACCGGGAGGTCGCCCTCAAGTTCCTTCCGCCGCATGTGAAGGGGACCGAGGAGGAACAGGCGCGGTTCATCCAGGAGGCGAAGTCGGCCTCCGCTCTGAACCATCCGAACGTCTGCAGTATTCACAGCATCGGAACCCATGACGGCCAACGGTTCATTGACATGGAGCTGGTCGAAGGGACGACGCTCAGAGAAAGAATAGATCAGGAGAAGATCACCGCTGAGGATGCGATCAACTATGCGATCCAGATCGGTGAAGCGTTAGGGGAAGCGCATTCGAAGAACATCATCCATCGTGATGTCAAAGCAGAAAACATCATGGTCAATCAGCGGGATCAGATCAAAGTAATGGACTTCGGTCTCGCGAAGCTCAAGGGGTCATTGAAACTGACGAAGACGAGCTCAACAGTCGGGACCCTTTCGTACATGGCGCCCGAGCAGGTTCAGGGGGCCGAAGCCGACGTCCGGTCCGACATCTTTTCCTTTGGCGTGGTCCTGTACGAGCTCCTCGCGGGCCGGACACCGTTCCGCGGAGAGCATGAAGCGGCAATGGTCTACTCGATCGTGAACGAGGAACCGGAGCCGATCCAGAATTACCTTCCAGAGGTATCACCCGAGATTCTGCATATCGTCAGCAGGGCCTTGGAGAAGAATCCGGATGACCGCTACCAGTCGGTTGGTGAGATGGTCGTTGACCTCCGACGGGTAAAGAGGGACTCGACAAGTGTCTCGATAGCGGGTACCCGGACCGGTCACATTTCGTCGGCAGGTGGAGGTCGGCGGAAGTCCGGCAACCTGAAGACAATTGCGATTGCCGGTTCCGGGCTCGTTGTACTATTGGTGTTGTTCTTCATTGTACCGTGGGATCCCGGGGACCAGTCCGTAGGTCCGAGGACACTGGCCGTTCTCCCGTTCGAGAACCTCGGAGACCCCGAAAAAGAGTACTTCGCTGATGGCATTACCGATGAAATCACGAGTCGCCTGTCGCAGCTCTCCGGTCTCGGGGTTGTGGCGCGCTCGAGTGCGCGCCAGTACAAGAAGACGACGAAGTCCCTCGACGAGGTTGGTGAAGAGCTGGGCGTCGACTATATCCTGATGGGAACCGTACGTTGGTCCGGGGGAGATGATCAACGCGTCAGGGTCTACCCTGAGCTTGTGGATGTCAGGACAATGCATCAGACATGGTCTCAGCCATTTGAGGCGGCGTTTTCAGACGCATTCACTATTCAAGCGGACGTTGCATCCGAGGTAGCAAGGGCTCTGGATGTGGAGCTCCTCCAAATGGAGAGGGAAGGGTTGGGGCAGAAGTTGACCGACAATCCTGAAGCATATGACTATTACCTGAAGGGTCTCGAGTATTTTGACCGTGGCTTTAAACAGGAGGATTTTCGATCGGGGATTCTGATGTTTGAGCGCGCGATCGAGGCCGATCCGGGGTTTGCCGCCGCCTATGCCAGGCTCTCACGTTCGCATTCCACCTATTACTGGTTCTATTACGATCGTACACCGGAGCGGGTGAAAAAGGCGAAGGAGGCAGCAGATCGTGCGATTGCGCTGGACCCGCGTCTCTCCGACGCATACGCGGCCAAGGGGTGGTATTTCTATCACGGCCAGCTCGACTATGAGAATGCGCTGAAGCAGTTTGATCTGGCCCTTCAGTACTGGCCCAACAATCCTGATGCCATCTACGGAATTGCTGCAATTCGCAGGAGGCAGGGAGATATAGGGGGGGCAATAAAGGCGTTCCGGAAAGCGATTTTGCTCGATCCCCGTTCAGCCTCAATGGTCCGCCAGTTGGGAGAGTCGCTGACGTTGAACAGAGAATACGCCGCAGCTGACACGGCATATGATCGCACTCTGCTACTCTCTCCTGATAGCGACATTGCCAGATGGAATAAGGTTCAAAACATTCTGCTATGGACGGGGGACACGGAACGTGCAAGGGAAGTGATGGATGAGGTAATGACCGGCGCCCTCGGGACTGATCGGTTCCGTGAGTTAAGCAACGTGCAGATCGCCTTCTACGAAAGAGACTATGAAGCAGTTTCAGCTGCGATCGAAAAATTCAAGGCCTTTGGTAACATGGACAACCAATTCAGGTTCAGGACGCCATCCCTTGAAGCTGCATTGGTAGAGAGGGCAATCGGAGATGAGGATAAGGCCGTGAAGATGTTCGCGGAAGCGATGGAGGAAATCGAGGGTCTGGCAATCGAGAATCCTGATGATGGACGCTTTCACAGCACACTCGGCGTTATTTACGCGGGACTTGGACGAAAGGATGATGCGATACGTGAGGCACAAAGGGGTGTGTCGTTGCTGCCCGTCGAGACAGAGGCCTGGCGCGGCAGCTATCGCCTGATCGATCTGGCAACAGTATATACAATGGTTGGGGAAGATGAAAAGGCTATCGACATGTTGGAACGATTGCTCTCAATACCGTGCGAGCTTTCAGAGCAGCTCCTTCGCATCGATCCGACATGGGATGCGCTGAGGGAGAACCCGCGGTTCCAGGCCCTTCTTGAATCAGATAGGTCGTCATGATCGGTCAGACTATTTCTCACTACAAGATTATTGAAGAACTCGGCCGCGGAGGCATGGGGGTGGTCTACAAAGCCGAGGACACGAAACTCAACAGGCTCGTCGCGTTGAAGTTTCTGCCGGCACATGCCAGGGACGCCGATGACGAACGTGCCCGGTTCATGCAGGAAGCACAGGCCGCCGCAGCGCTGAATCATCCGAACATCTGCACGATCTACCGGATCGATGAGGCTGACGGCAGGGAATTCATCGAGATGGAACTGGTGGAAGGGGTGACGATGAGGGAAAAACTGCCTGTGAGATCTGCAGACGATGCGATTGACTACGCGATTCAGATCGCAGAGGCCTTGCAGGAAGCACATGCCAAGGGGATCATTCACCGTGATATCAAGGCGGAGAATATCATGGTGAACGCACGGAACCAGGCGAAGGTGATGGATTTCGGTCTGGCGAAGCTGAAAGGGACGGTGCGCCTCACAAAAACAACCAGTACCGTCGGTACACTGGCGTATATGTCGCCTGAATCCGTGCAGGGGGAAGATGCCGATCCGCGATCTGACATCTTTTCATTCGGCGTCGTCCTGTTCGAGATGCTGACAGGGCACCTCCCGTTCCGGGGAGAGCATGACGCCGCACTGATGTATTCGATTTTGAACGAGGAGCCGGCAGATGCGGCAACGTACCTTCCGGACCTCTCACCGGAAATCGGACATATCCTCAGCCGGACCCTCGAAAAGGAGCCGGCTGACCGGTACCAGTCAGCGGCGGATCTGATTATCGATCTTCGCAGAGCGCGGCGCGATTCCACAAGAATCAGGCGGTCAGGTACGATTCCGGCATCGACACAGGCTGAACCTGAGAGGAAATCTCGTGCCGGAGGGATCGGCTCGCTCATCGCCCAGCGCAAGTCCCTTCTCTTCGGAATGCTCGCTGTCCTGGGCGGACTCGCCATTCTCTGGTTCGGTCTGAGGAAAGGGGAGACGGATAGTCCCCGGTTTGGATCGATGCGGATGAAACAGATAACGAGTGTAGGGACGACCGGTTTTGCTGATATCTCCCCTGATGGCCGGTACGTCGTCCATACCCAGGGCAACAGAGGAAAGACAAGTCTGGTCATGAGGCAGATCGCGACGATGAGCAGTGTCGAAATCGTCCCGCCCGCTGACCGGCGCTACATTGGAACGACGTTTTCGGACGACGCCAACCATGTGTATTATGTCTATATGGACGAACGCTTTCCTAGAGGAATCGTCACCCGGGTACCGATCCTCGGCGGACAGCCGGCTGCAACAGCGACCACCGATGTGTTCTCACCGGTCTCTCTTTCCCCTGATGGTGAGTGGTACTGTTTCGTCCGCCCGATCAGTGAGAAAGCAGAAGAGGCACTGGTGATAGCACGGATTGACGGAACGGAAGAACGAAAGCTTGTCTCCCGGTACGATCAGGAGTTCTTCCTGGCGGATGATCAGGGGCCGGGATGGTCACCTGACGGCAGGTTCATCGCGGCGGGGGTGGCCACCACTGCGGGCGGCTTTCACTCAAATCTGATGAAGTACTCTGTGGCTGACGGGACCAGCGAGGTGATGACGGACAAACGGTTCCATCAGATCGGCAGGGTGGTCTGGTTGCATAGTGGCGAAGGGGTCGTGTTCTCCGCTCAGGAGCGTTCGAGTGACGGTTATCAGCTCTGGTATGCTCCGGTTGAAGGCAATGAGGTTACGCGGCTGACGAACGATCTGAACTCCTACGGAACCGTGAGCCTCGGCCTGACATCAGACGACAGGACACTGGTTACCCTCCGGTCGGAAGCAACCTCAAGCTTATGGATCGCCCCCCGGTCCAGGCCTGAAGAGGCTCGAAAACTGCCTGGCGGTGTCATGGAAGGGAACGGAGGGGTTGCCTGGTCGCCGGATGGGAAGAGCATCGCTTACGTCGCGCATGTTTCTGCAAACACTGATATCTGGCTTCTCGATCTTGAGAGCGGAGAACGGCTCCGGCTCACGACAGATCCCGGCAACGACTTCTTCCCGAACTTTGCGCCGGACGGCTCCCTCGTTTACACTTCAGAATCTTCAGGAACGGCCAACATCTGGAGGATGCAGTCGGACGGATCAGGAAAACGGCAGATTACTCATACCGAGAACTACTTTGCAGAAGTAACACCTGACGGGAAATCGGTCGTTTACTATGGATTCGCAACGGGGTTTGCAGCCATATGGAAGAGCCCGATGGACGGCGGCGATCCGGTTCAGCTTACCCAAACCCCCGCGCGCTCACCGGCGATATCACCAGATGGTACCCGGATCGCATGCTTGTACAGCACCGGCCCTGAGAGATCGTATCAGGTAGCGATCATCCCGATCGAGGGAGGAGAACCGATCACAATTCTGGAAAGACCGTCGATTGCGGAGTCACGGCGTCTCCTCTGGTCTCGTGATGGGAAGGAAATCCTGTTCATCGGAGAGCATCAGGGGGCAGCAAATGTGTGGGGCCTCCCGGTCGATGGTGGCCCGGCACGACAGATTACCATGTTCGGGGAGGATTGGGTTTCTGACTTTGGTGTTGCACCCAATGGTGATATTGCGTGTGCCCGGAGCAATATCAGGTCAGACGTCGTTCTGATCGAGGATTTCATCACAAAGAAAAACGAATGACATTCAAGCATTGCAGATGGCGGATCCCGGTGCTGGTGAACCTGATGTTCCTGGCTGGTGTGCATTCAGGTTACGGCAACGATGAGGCAGCGGCAAACCCCACCCGTCCATCAGTCTCTGACAATGCATACCTGACAGCGGAACGATATGCAGAGATTGAAATAGGCGGTCTCTTCCTCGACAGGGCCTGGAGTATTCCGACCCTCCTGAAACTTGGGGTCACCGCGGACATCGAGGTAGCGGCAGCGATGACCGGGATTCTCAATTATTCATCCTCCGGCGGAACCGACCTCGGAGCCCCCGGCGTGCAGGCAAAGTGGCAGGCTGTTTCAGGAGAATGGGGAGCTCTCGCCGCCGTGGGAAGGATCGATTGGCCGAACGGCACAGGTCCGCTCTATACGGCGTATCCGGTCCTCAGTCTCCGGTCATTGCCCGTTGCCATCGATGCGACGGCGGGCGCTTTCTTTTCCAACAGGAGCGGTTCCTACCTCGGGAGCTTTCTCTATGCCGTCGCACTCTCACCGAAGCTTGAGGGCGATATCGGTTTCTTTGTGGAACTCTTCGGCATCGAGTCATCTTCATCCAGCTCAACCGGTATCGACGCCGGTGTTTCATATGGGATGACTCCACAGATCGTTTTTGACGTCGCGGCAAATGCGAAGATCTCCGGCGATGCAGAGAAATGGGGGTTCCAGGCGGGGTTTACCTGGACGCTCGGAAGAGTTTGGTAGAAGAAGCAATTTATCAATTCTTCATTTGAATCATTGATTCAACGATTGAATTCCCATGATCGGTCAGGCTCTTTCCCACTACAGGATCCTGGAAAAGATCGGCGAAGCCCGCCCCCGCTTAGAGTGAGGGGTGGAATGGCGAACAACCGCCTCATGAAGATGAGAGTATGTTGACATGATTGGACAGATGGTTTCTCAGTATCGTATTCTCAAAGAGGTCGGACGGGGCGGGATGGGTGTCGTCTATCTTGCCGAGGACACCAGGCTTGACCGCAGGGTAGCGATCAAATCTCTACCTCGTGATGCTGCAGGCCGGAGCGATGACCGTGGGAGGCTGATCATCGAGGCGAAGGCGGCGGCTTCTCTCAACCATCGCTGTATCGCGACGATCCACGCCATTGAAGAGTCGAATGATGAAACCTTTATTGTCATGGAGTATATCGAAGGAGAGGAACTCAGGGCGAAAATCGACCGCGGGCCGATCCCGTATGACGAGGTTCAGAACATCGCGACGCAGATCGCTCATGGGCTGGCCGTCGCACACAGGAAAGGAATCGTGCATCGGGATATCAAGTCCTCCAACATCATGATCACCGAAGAAGGGCAGGTGAAGATCATGGATTTCGGACTTGCGAAAATGGGGCACGGATCGGACGTGACGAGTCCTGGAACGACGATCGGAACCATCGCATATATGTCTCCTGAGCAGGCCCGCGGGGAGGATCTGGATCATCGGTCCGATATCTGGTCCTTTGGAGTCGTCCTGTATGAGATGCTGACAGGCGAGCTGCCGTTCAAAGGAGACTATGATCAGGTCATTATCTACTCTATCCTGAACCAGGAACCGAAGCTGTTCAGCGGGTCGGATAGGGAGGGAGCACTCCATCAGATTGTCAGGAGGTCGCTGGTGAAGGAGCCCTCAGGGAGGATGAGTACAATGGAGGAGATCATCGAGGCCCTTGAGACCGGCAAAACGGCTGCCGCTCCCCGTTCACACATCGACACGCCGGTCGTTCAGAAGCTGGCAGTTCTTCCGTTTGTCAATATGATGGATGATCCGAGGACGAACTTTCTTGGATTTGCGCTGGCTGATCAGATTATCGGTTCGATGTCTTACTCGCGGAGCATCCTTGTGAGGCCTTCCAGTTCCGTCCGGAAGTTTCAGGGTGAGGTTGTCGATACCAGGAAGGCCGGTACCGAATTGAATGTCCGATACATCCTGACCGGAAGTTACCTGAAGGAGGCGGAGGATATCAGACTCACGATCGAACTGATCGATCTTGAAACAGACCGGATTCTCTGGAGGGAGGCGATCGAGGTCCGATACAGGAACGCCTTCGAACTGCAGGATATTGTGACCAGCAAAGTTGTCGAGGGTTTGCATATCCAGTTCTCGGAGGAGGAGCGGCAGAGGATGAAGCCGGAAACTCCGAAGGATCCGGCCGCGTATGAGTTTTACCTGCGCGCACTCTCGTACCCTCACACGGTCGAGGGGGGGAAGATGGCGATTTCGATGCTCGAGAAATCGATCGACATCGATCCGAACTATGCGCCGGCGTATGTTGAACTCGGGATCAGATACAACCAGATGTCCCAGGTCGGACAGGGGACGACCAGAGCCTTTGAAAAAGCGGAGAAAGCGCTTCTTCGGGCGATATCGTTGCGGAACGATCTCCTTCCTGCCCTCGCGTATCTGGCCCTCATCTATACTGATGTCGGCCGTCACGAGGAAGCCCACGACCTCCTGGTCCGTGCGGTGAATGTGAATCCGAATGATCCCTGGATTCATTTTTCACTCAGTTATCATTATCGCTATATTGGTTTTCTGGAAGAAGCCGCGACGGAACTTCGGAAGGCACTCGCCATTGATCCTGGAAATCCCCGGTTCAGGTCCGGTATCATCACACTGATGTTTCTCCGTCAATATGAAGAGGCCGAGTCGGCGGCGCTGGATCGGGAGAGTCCGTTCACATTGAACTACCTTGGCGAAGTCGCTTTGCGAAGAGATGATACCGTTCTGGCCCGGGCATACTTCGGGCAGGTGGTGGCGATGAAAGAGGAGGTCGGAGAGTTGTATTTTGCCGCCTCCCTTCTTGCGTATCTGGACGGAGACCACACGAAATCGGCGGAATTCACGTTGAAGAGGGAGCTGGAGAACCCGTCCGATGGGGAGATCCTGTACGAAATCGCCCGCGTGTACGGCTTGCTCGGAAAGACGGATGATTGCCGGCGGGCACTGCAGAAGTCGATCGACCTGGGTTACGTCAGTTATCCCTCAATGGCCGGCGACTCGTTCCTTGACTCCGTGAAGGAGGATCCGGGAATCCTCGAACTGCTCGAGCGTGCAAGAGGAGAGCATGAGGTTCTGAGAAAGAAACTGGTCATCGAGGCAGGGGAACGGTGACGTCGATGTTTTGCCTGCAGGAGAAACGTCAATGAGTTCCGGAATTACCAGAGGGTATCTCGTCCTGGCTGACATTTCAGGGTTCACATCGTTTGTCGCTGAGACAGAACTTCTGCATGCGAAATCGATCCTGAGCGATATTTTTCGTCTGATCGTCGGCAGCTTCGGGACAAGCCTGAAGGTGGCGGAGATAGAGGGAGACGCAGTATTCGCGTTCGTGCCGAAAGAAGATCTCCGACGCGGAGAATTGCTTCTCGAGATCATTGAATCAACGTATGTAAAATTCCGGAACCGGCAACTGTCGTCGGACCGGATGGCGAAATGCGAATGCCGCGCATGTGAACAGAGTTCATCGCTCGATCTCAAGTTCATTGCGCACTATGGGGACTTTGCTCTGCAGAAGGTGACCGGTCGGCTGAAGCCGCTCGGAACGAGCGTGAATACTGTTCATCGGTTGTCCAAGAACGGGATTACCTCCAGCACAGGTTGGCGCGGGTACGCTCTCTTTACAAAGGAGTGTCTGAACGAACTCGGCGTCCGCCCCGACCAGTTGCACGAAGCAACGGAAGAATATGAGCACCTGGGGAAGATCAGAACATTCAGTTTCAACCTTGAGGACCGCCTCAACGCATACATGGAGGCACGCAAGGTGGTTGTCGAAGAGGCCCGTGCGCACGTTGAGATCGTAAAAGAGTATCCTGTCACTCCTGCGGTTCTCTGGGACTGGCTGAACGACCCGGTCAGACGGCTGCAATGGATGATCACGAGCGATTGGCAGGCTCTGACCAGACCGGGAGGCCGGCTGGGTCAGGGAGCGGCGAATCATTGCATCAAAAGCGGGTTCGTCGAGACGATCCTCGACTGGCACCCCTTTTCATATTTTACGGTGCGCCTCGGCAGGGGGCCGATCAGCTTCATCGCCACGTCAGAACTGGTTCCGGCTGACTCCGGCACCCGCCTCATTTGGAGGGCGCGGTCGGATTCACGTCTGCCGGACTGGATGATGAGGCCGGTCTGCAGACTCCTCATCTCACGCGGAGCAAGATCGCAGGAGAACCTCAAGCTCCTGGGTGAACTTCTTGAAAAGGAACAGAATGAACCTGTTAAATCGCCGAATCAGGGATCGGGAGATTGAACACTCCCCGTTTTCCTGACCTCGTGAAGAAGATGGGCCTCTGACCCTTGATAGGCACTGCATCAAATGGACCGACTCTTGAGAAAGGGATAACACATTGGCCTTTACCCTGAAACCCGGTGAACGGGCGCCCGATTTTCGCCTTCCGGCAACCAACGGCAGGAAGTACCGGCTCTTTGACTTCTCCGATGCCCGGGCTCTCGTTATTTTTTTTACCTGCAATCACTGTCCCTACGTCATCGGATCTGACGAAGTGACGCGCAGGACGGCGGAGAAGTATGCATCGCAGGGAGTCCGGTTTGTTGCCATTAATTCGAACAGCAAACATACATACCCGGAAGACGGTTTTGAGCATATGGTTGCCCGGATGAACGAGAAGCAGTTTCCGTGGGAATATCTGTATGACGAATCGCAGAAGATTGCGCGGTCGTTCGGTGCACTTCGGACGCCGCATTTCTTTATCTTTGACAGAAACCGGCGCCCCGTCTACACCGGGCGGGGGGTCGACAGCCCTCGGGATGCATCGCGCATCACAGTGAATGATCTTGAACGCGCGCTCGATGAACATCTTGCCGGAAAACCGGTGAGTGTTCCCCTCACGAATCCGATCGGCTGTAATGTGAAGTGGGAAGGGAAGGACGCGCACTGGATGCCGGCGGAGGCGTGTGATCTGGTGTAGGTCGGATTGATATTCCGACTTACAGATCCTTCACGTTTCCGCGCACATACTTTGATGTCGCAGCTTTTCCGTTTGTGATCCCTTGATTTGCTAAATGACAAAATGACGAAATCCCTTGATCGGTAGCGAAGTTTTCGACTACAAAATTCTGGACAAACCGGGTGAGGGCGGCAAGTCCCAGAATTCCCTTCGATCCCGACTGTGTCGGGAGAGCAGATGGAATAATGATGATCCCCGCCTGACCTTCTCCGATCTGCGAGGCGGGCAGGCGCCATGTTTTTGGCGGAGGCGTCGATGATCGGTAAAACAATATCGCACTACAATATTACGGACAAGCTTGGCGAAGGCGGCATGGGCATCGTCTACCGTGCCCACGACACGAAGCTGGAGCGCGACGTCGCGCTGAAGTTCCTTCCGGCCCATCTCTCGGCCTCAGAGGCGGACAAGGCTCGTTTCATCCAGGAAGCGAAGGCGGCAGGGACGCTGGACCATGCAAACATCTGCACGATTTATTCGATCGAGGAACATGATTCGCAGCTGTTCATCGTGATGCAACTCGTCGAGGGCCAGTTGCTGCGTGACCGGATGAGCGGAATGACGCAGAAGCAGGCGATCGAGACCGGGATCCAGGTAGCAGAGGGACTTGCGGCAGCTCATGAGAAGGGGGTCGTGCACCGGGATATCAAGCCGGAGAATATCATGATCCGCAAGGACGGGGTCGCGCAGATCATGGACTTCGGACTGGCGAAGCTGAAGGGCGTCTCCCGTCTTACGAAAGAGGGAAGCACGGTCGGCACAGCGGGCTACATGTCACCGGAGCAGGTCCAGGGTCAGGATGCGGACCACCGGTCGGATATTTTCTCACTGGGTGTCCTCCTGTACGAGATGATTACAGGCCAGTTGCCGTTCAAGGGAGTGCATGAGACGGCGATTGCGTACGAGATTGTGAACGTGGATGCACCGCCGATGGCGGCGGTGAAACCGGAGATCGATCCGGGACTCGATGCGATCATACTGGAGTGTCTCGAGAAGGACCCGAACGAGAGGACTCAGGCGGCGAAACAGGTGGCGATCGACCTGAAGCGATACAGGCGGGAATCGAGCCGGCAGAGAGCGAGCAGGATCACGGCTGCGAGACCTGTTTACAGAGAAAGCGCGACACGGCGGCGCGAAGCCGGTCCGGTCCCGGCAATCAGCCGAAGTCGGGAACTCATTGCATGGGGGATAGCTGGAATTCTTCTTGTCGGACTCGGCATCCTGTTTTTCACGCGGCCTTCCGGAAGCGACGGATCGGAGTCTCTTATCAGGTCTTCTATTGTTCTTCCCGAGAGCCTGTATGTCCATTCCTACGGAGCAGGGATGGGCCCGCCGGTGCTCTCGCCGGACGGGGGTGCGATCGCGTTCACCGGGATCATGCCCGATGGAGTTCCAAGGATCTTTGTCCGCCCGGTGGACGGCACTGAGGCCCGCCCATTGCCGGGAACTGAGTTTGGGACTGCGCCATTCTGGGCTCCCGACGGAAAGAGACTCGGTTTCTTTCAGGGGGCTGCGATGAAGAAGATCGACCTGGTGGGCGGATCTCCTGCAACGATCACCAGGGTGCCGAACAACCGGGGCGGAACGTGGAACCAGGATGATATCATAGTGTACTCGCCCGACTACCAGTCGGGCCTCTTCATAGTCAATGCCGATGGCAAGAGTGAGCCGGTTCCCCTCACCGTGCGGGACTCGACACTCAACGAGGGATCGCACCGCTGGCCTCATTTTCTCCCGGATGGCCGGCATGTCCTCTTTCTTTCTCGGGCGGTTTCTCGGAGCGGTACTGCAGAGGGAGATGCGGTCTATATCGTTTCTCTGGACGGTTCTGTCCGCGAGCGCCTTGTGCAATCCACGTTCAATCCATCATATGCCTCCGGTTATCTGTTGTTCGCCCGCCAGTCGGCTCTGCTTGCCCAGCGCTTTGATCCGGGGACTCTTCGGCTCGAAGGGGATCCGGTCATCATTCAGGAAGGTCTTCTCACAGACATTTCATACAATGAGGCGGTCTACTCGGTTTCTGACAACGGGTTGTTGCTCTATCAGACCGGGACTGCGATCGCCGGGGCACGCCCGATCTTTCTGGACCGTTCCGGAAAAACTGTCAGGACGATTGACGATCCAAACGAGCAGAGCCAGCCGCGGTTTTCACGTGACGGCAGGCAGCTGGCCCTATATCTCTATGACACCCGCTCCCGCCAGAGCAATATCTGGATCTATGACCTCCGGACAGGGGGACGAAGACGGTTGACGACCCGGACAACCGGAGACTTCTTTCCGGTCTGGTCGCACGACGGAAACCGTGTGTTCTTCAGCTCCGGTCCTGCAAACAGAAGGGCGATCTACGTCCAGTCGACCGGCCACAGCGGAGCAGGCCAGTTGTTTTACGATGTGGACGGAGATGGTCGTCCCACCAGTATCTCTCCGGATGGATCCCTGATGCTGGTTGAGCTGCGCGGACAGGCCGCAACCAGGGGAGATCTCTTTCTGCTGAAGGTCGACGCCCCCGAGGCCGATCCGGTTCCGGTAGCTGCGACTCCGTTTGACGAGCAGGCAGGGGAGTTCTCGCCAGACGGGCGCTGGGTGGTGTACACCTCCGATGAAAGCGGCCAGGATGAGGTCTATCTTCTGAAAGTCGATCATCTGGAATCCGACCCGTGGAAAATCTCATCCGATGGGGCGTTTGAACCAAGGTGGGGTCCTGATGGGAATGAGCTCTTTTATATCAATTATGACCGCATGCTGATGGCAAAGAGTCTCAGGTTCTCCGGTGAACGCGGTGATGTGATTAGCTCCAAACCTTTGTTTCGCGTTCCCGCCTTCGCAGACGATTACGACATCACTCCGGATGGGAAGACATTCGTCATAACCCGTAGCCTCGAAGTCCAGGATTTCGGGCCTATGTCCCTTGTCGTGAACTGGCAGCAGCTTCTTGAGACCAACTAGCACACTGTTGCCCATCTCAATGATCCAATGGTTCAATAATCCGATGGTGCAATGATCCGATGGTGCAATGATCCAATGGTGCAATGATCCAATGATTCAATTCCTATGATCGGCCAAACGATTTCACATTACAACATCCTCGAAAAGCTCGGTGAGGGAGGAATGGGTGTGGTGTACAAAGCCCATGATACCAAACTCGACCGTGACGTTGCCCTGAAGTTTCTGCCGGCGCATTTGTCAGCTTCCGAAGAGGACAAGGCCCGCTTTATCCAGGAAGCAAAGGCTGCCGCGACACTCGATCACCCCAATATCTGCACGATCCACGCGATCGACGAGCACGACAAGCAGCTCTTCATCGCAATGCAGTTTATCGATGGCCAGCTGCTGCGCGACAGGATGAGCAACCTCTCCGGGAGGCATGCGCTCGAGTTCGGGATTCAGGTTGCAGAAGGTCTTGCCGCCGCCCACGAGAAGGGGATCGTCCACCGGGATATCAAGCCGGAAAATATCATGGTCCGAAAGGACGGCATTGTCCAGATCATGGACTTCGGGCTGGCGAAGCTGAAGGGTGTCTCCCGCCTGACGAAGGAAGGGAGCACCGTCGGGACTGCCGGATATATGTCGCCCGAACAGATTCAGGGACAGGATGCTGATCACCGGTCCGATATTTTTTCGCTCGGGGTGCTCCTGTACGAGATGCTGACAGGCCAGCTCCCGTTCAAGGGTGTCCATGAGACAGCGATTGCCTATGAGATCGTCAACGTGGACGCGACGCCGATGTCGGTTGCAACATCGGACATCAATCCGGAACTGGACAGGATCGTGCTTGAGTGCCTGGAGAAGGAGCCTTCTGAGAGATTCCAGTCAGCCGCGGAAATTGCCAAAGAGCTGAAGCGGTACAAGCGGGAATCGAGTCGCCAGAGAACGACGCGGACAATCGCCGCGCGCCAATTCCGGAAACCAGCCGGCGCCGTGGCGGATCATGCGGAGAAGGAGAGTCGGGGAGTCCAGCGGTATCTCTGGCCGGCCGTCTCGGCTCTTCTCGCAGTTGTCCTTCTGGCAGTCCTGCTCTTTCGGGATGGCTCCGGTCCCGCCGCTGTTCCGCAGGTCATGCGTTTTCCGATCGATCTTACGGTCTCCCGCGCCTTGTTGCTCGGCGCGGCGACTCTGGCAATCGCGCCTGACGGGAGGAACATGGTGTACCTGGCTGGTGCGGAGGGTGAAAGTCAGTTATACCTTCGCCCGATGGATGCGTTCGACGCGACGCCGATTCCGGGAACCTCCGGCGCCGGTGACCCCTTCTTTTCGTTTGACGGGAAGTGGATCGGATTCTTTTCTGACGGGAAACTCAGGAAGGTTTCGATTTTCGGAGGAGGGATCCATGACGTCTGCGATGTTCCATGGGTCGCACGGGGCGGTTTCTGGGGGCCCGACAACGTCATTTCGTTCGGCCACGTGAACAGCGTTGTGCACAGTGTGTCCGCCGATGGGGGTACACCGGTTGCAGTGACCGTTCTCGACACAGCATCCGGAGAGATCAGCCACAGGTTTCCCCAGGTCCTCCCGGGAGGCGATTGGGTGCTCTTTACGGTGAAACGGAACAACATTTCTTCGTTCGATGAAGCAACCATTGTCGTGGAACACCTCACGACCCATGAACGGAGAGAGATCGTCCGGGGCGGATCCTGGGGGCGTTATCTCCGGTCAGGGCATATCATGTTCTCGCGCGGGGAAACATTGTACGCTGTCGCGTTTGATATTGAGACCGCGATGTCAACTGGTCCGCCCCTCCCGGTCATCGAGGGTGGTATGATGAATCCGTTCTCGGGGACAGCGAATTTCGATGTTTCGGAAAACGGCATCATGATTTACACGCCGGTGGGTCCGTTGTCACTCACGAACAACACATTGGCCTGGTTTGACCGCGGCGGGACCGTGACGCCTGTGATGAAACCGGGGCCGTACGCCAATGCGTCCATCTCTCCTGACGGCAGCAAGATTGTCATGAGCGTCCGGGCTGCCAATGACGATATCTGGATCTATGACCTTGTCCGTTCGTCGCTGTCACGACTGACCTTCGGCGGCGGGAACAGTGATTTTGCTGCATGGAGTCCGTCCGGGGATGACGTCTATTTCATGTCGGAGCGGGGCCAGTCGGTTTCCTGGTTCCGGAGATCGTGGGATGGGAGCGGTGCTGTGACGCGGGTTGGCCCGGCAACGAATCTGCCCGGTGTGTACAGAGCGGTCTCCGGCGGTGGTTTTCGGCCGGTCATTACACCGGACGGAAAAACCCTGCTGGCTGCGGTCGATGGAGATCTGAAGACGTCACCGATCGAGGGAGGGACAGCGTGGAAACCTCTTGTTTCCTCGGATGGATTTGAAGACGGTCCATCCCTTTCGCCAAACGGCCGCCTGCTTGCATATCTTTCAGATGAATCCGGCAGGGACGAGATCTACGTTGTGCCCTTTCCGGGGATCGATGGGAAATGGCAGGTTTCAACGGGAGGTGCTTCGTCAGCGGCCATCTGGTCACGCGATAGCAGAGTGATTTATTATACCGCCGGCTCTGCTCTCATGAAGGTCGATGTTACCTATGAGCCGGGTGTGCTGTTTTCTCCCCCGCGGAAGCTTATCGATATGCCGGACCATGCGGCCCAGCTGCTCGACATAGCGAAGGATGGAGAGCGATTTCTGATAGGGATGCCCGAATCCCGCGGAGTCGAAGCGACCCAGGTGAATGTGGTGGTTGGTTTCTTCGGGGAACTGGAACGCCTATTTGCATCTCTCGACTCAAGAAAGTAACGAGATTACACACAATAGGAGCTTTTGTGATATGTACACCAGGCTGATCCTTTTCTGTCTTGCGATATCCGTCGTACTCCCCCCGGTCGGTACAGCAGGGGACATGTGGAGGTACTTCACGCCGGAGGATTTTGCCGGACGTCGGTCTGCCGTCATGGAGTCGATCGGCGACGGGGTCGCGATCTTTCTGGGGGCGGAACTTCCGGAAGCGTTTGTCCGATTCCGGCAGGACAACAACTTCTATTATCTGACCGGGGTCGAGGCGCCTGATGCCGTCCTGATCCTGGATGGCCGGGATCAGACCTCCAGACTGATCATTCCGGACAAGACATCGGGCGACATCAAAGAGGAGGCCCGCATCGAACCGGGAAAAGAGGCAGCAGAGCTGTACAAGATGGACAGGGTGTCAGCACGGTCGAACATGACCTACATACTCAACCAGGTGCTGGAAGGAGACCGTGATGTCTTTCTTTACCTCGGTCCGGAAGAAATCGCAATGATGAGTCCGGACGGAAGCGCGAAACTGAGGAGAAAGAGACTTGATGATCCCTGGGATGGAAGAATCCCGAGGGAAACCCAGTTTGCGGGTTTACTTAAATCACGGTATCCCGCGATCCGCGTGAAGGACGTTTCCCCCATCCTCCATGAGATGCGGTGGATCAAGGATGAAAAAGAGATCGCTGTGCTTCGCGAGTGCGGCAGAATCGGTGCACTCGGTTTTAATGAAGCGATGAAGGTGACCCGTCCCGGCCTGTACGAGTATCAGATGGTGGCGGCCTGTGATTTCTATTATCAGTATTATGGTCAGCAGAATCCTGCGTTCTTTCCGATTGCCGCGTCCGGCGAACGGGCGCTTGACTGGCACTACAATGCAAACAACCACCCGATGGAATCGGGTGATGTTGTTCTCCTGGATTACGCGCCGGATGTCGGCTATTACACCACCGATATCACCAGAACCTGGCCTGTGAACGGGAAGTTCACGGAGGATCAGTTGAAAATGTACGCCTGTGTTCTGGAGTACCGGGAGAAGGGGATTGCCGCCATGAGGCCAGGTGTGACGTACGATGATCTGCTCAACATAGGGAAGGAAGTGTACGAAGAGCACGGCTACGGAGACCTCTGGCCCCACTATGCCGGACACCTTGTCGGAATGGCGGTCCACGATGTCGGGGACAGGAGACGTGCCATGGTCCCCGGTGTCGTGTTCAATCTGGAACCGATCATTCAGGACAAGGAAAAGAAGATCCATTTCCGACTGGAAGATACGATTGTCATCACCGAAGACGGGGCAGAAGTCCTGACCGGGCTCACTCCGGTAAATCCGGAAGAGATCGAGAAACTGATAGCGGAAAAAGGGATATTTGAAGACAATTAGTGATTTTATCATTTGGTCATTTCATCATTTGACCGAGATGACCCAATGATCCAAATGGTGCAATGACTCAATGGTTCAATTCCAATGATCGGTAGCGTGGTATCCCACTACAAAATCCTCGACAAGCTCGGCGAGGGGGGCATGGGCATCGTTTACCGTGCCCATGACACAAAACTCGAGCGGGATGTGGCGCTGAAGTTCCTTCCGGCCCATCTCTCGGCGTCGGAGGCGGATAAAGCCCGGTTCATCCAGGAGGCGAAGGCGGCGGCAACACTGGACCATGCGAACATCTGCACGATCTATTCGATTGAGGAGCACGAAGACCAGCTGTTTATAGCGATGCAGCTTGTGGACGGACAGCTGTTGCGTGACCGGATGAATAGTATGACCCAGAAACAGGCGA
>Ga0224505_10000977_pt1 | contig 18920 bp, 17 predicted proteins | sample SF_Jan12_sed_USG_FD_169102 | JGI IMG/M metagenome (GOLD analysis project Ga0224505, IMG submission 169102) | Sediment microbial communities from San Francisco Bay, California, United States - SF_Jan12_sed_USGS_4_1 | ecosystem: Environmental > Aquatic > Marine > Sediment | place: USA: California... | reverse complement strand
TGCCGCGGCTGAACTTCAGGCCACAGCGGTGGAGCAGGTCCAATGACTCGTCGGTGAGGCGTCCCGACTTCTGCACGGCGATGCGCAGGCGTTGCTGGCGGTCCATCAGCGTTCTCCGAGGCGGCGCGCCGCCAGTTCGTAGCCGCCGTTGCCGGCACCCAGGTAGCGGGCGACCCGCCCGATGGTCGTGACGCTCACGCCCGTCTGTTTGGCGATCTCGCGGTAGGGCATGCCAGCCTGCAGCAGTCCGACGACGGTCCAGCGGTCGGCCAGGGCCTGCAGTTCGGCAGGCGTGCAGAGATCGCGCAGGAAGTCACGGCATTCGTCGACGGTGCGCAGGGTCAGCAGGGCCTGGCACAGCGCGCGTTCGGCGGCTGCTTCCTGGCGCGGGGAAATTCCACGGTGGTTCTTCACGGGTCTCGCTGGCTGGAGTGTATTAATGTGTTAGCACGTTAATACATTGGAACGATCGGCGCAACCGTGACGCAGGCCACGCGAAGCCAGGGACGAGAGTAGCCGTGGCGCCGCCAGCCGTCTCCGATCCGGACGGGCCCCGAAAGACGCCGTAAACCCATCCATGGGGGCTCCGGCCGCGACGTCCATGTCGCGGACGGCTTTCGGAGCCCGTCCGGACCGGAAACGCCGTCGGCGCGGAAGGGGTTGCCCTCCTGGCTCCGCGCTGACCGTCTCCCGGTTACGCCCCAATTCCTTGCGCTAACGTGCTGTCACACCTAAACTGCGCCCCGCTCATCGAGACCGGCTGAGGGAATGGCCCTTTGAAGCCGGGGCAACCATCGGGCCCAACCCGCCCGAACTGGTGCCAACTCCACGGGACCCTGCGCGTCGCCGGAAGATGAGTTGCAGCGAGGCTGCCCCGCACGGTCCTGTAGCCGACGGGGGTGTTGGTCGCCGCAACCATCCCTCGCGCGCGCAAGATCCCCCTGCGTGGCGTTCCTCTCGACCAGCGGGCCGGCACGGGCCTCGACATGCGTGCCCAGGTTTGGTCGGGTTTCAACGCGAGTGCGAGCAGCAGCAGTGTCTTCGTCCGTTACCACGAGTAATGACCAACCGGTCGTCGATGAAAACATCGCGCCGGATGGGGCCGCCGATCCCTCGTCGATGGATCCTGCGGCGGCCCTGCGCCCGGTCGTACTGCCGGCCGGTCATGCGTTTGACGAGGACATCCTGGTCCTGGACCGCAAGCCGTTCCCGCTGCACTTTGGCGGCGAGCTGCCGCGGGTCGAGATCGCGTATCGGATCGCTGGCGCCGAGGGAGCTCCGGTGGTAGCGGTCCTCGGGGGTATTTCGGCGGGTCGCAACGTATTCAAGGTGCGTGACGGCGTGCCGGGCTGGTGGGACGAAATCGCCGGGCCCGGCAAGGCGCTGGACACGGATCGTTTCCGGGTCCTGGGCATCGACTTCCTGGGCGGCAGCCACCGCACCACCGGACCCGGACACGGCGAAGTGTTCCAGAGCGTCAGCGCGCACGACCAGGCGGCCTGCCTCGTGGCGGTGCTGGACCACCTCGGCATCGCAAGCCTGCACGGCTGCATCGGCGCATCCTATGGCGGCATGGTCACGCTCGTGATGGGCGCAGAATACACGACGCGACTGCGGCACGGCATCGTGGTCAGCGCCGCTCACCGAACCCATCCGATGTCGACGGCGTGGCGCAGCGTCCAGCGCAACTTCGTGCGCTACGCCATCGAGCATGGCGAGGGCGAGCGGGGTCTCGCGCTGGCACGTGCCCTGGCCATGACGACATACCGCTCCGTGCGCGAATTCGAGGATCGCTTTCCGGGCGAGGCCACGCGCCACGACGGGCGGTTCGTGTTTCCCGTCGAGGCGTACATCGTCTCGCGCGGCGAGGCCTATTCGCGGACCTACCGGCCCGAGGCGTTTGTCTGCCTGTCGGAGTCGATCGACCTGCACCGCATCGAGCCCGAGACCGTCGTCGTGCCAATGACCCTGATCGCCGTGCTGGAGGACCAGCTGGTGCCGGTCGCGGACATGCGCACGCTTCGCGACCGCTGTGGCAGCGCCTGCCAGCTGATCGAGATCAGCTCGATGTACGGCCACGACGCCTTCTTCAAGGAGTCGGCGGTGCTGCGCGACGTTTTCTACCGCACACTCGATTAGACCCGCGCATAGAGCAGACCCGGAACGGATCCCATGAGCCACCAAGACAGCATCAAGACCCGCACCGTGCGGGCAGCCCTCGAGACGGACACCCAGCATGGCGCCGTCGTGCCGCCGATTCACCTGACTTCGACGTTCGCCTTCGGCGGCTACGGCGAAAAGCGCGAATACGACTACTCACGGTCGGGCAATCCGACGCGTGACGCACTGGGGCGGGCGCTCGCGGACCTCGAAGGCGGTTGTGGCGCGGTCGTGACCGCTTCAGGCATGGGCGCCGTTTCGCTCGTGACCCAGCTGTTCAAGCCGGGCCAGGTCGCCGTCGTGCCGCACGACTGCTATGGCGGCACGTACCGGCTCTTCAATGCACTCAACCTGCGCGGCGCCCTGCAGGTGCGGTTCGTCGACTTCCAGGATTCTACGGCGCTCGACGCGGCGATTGCCGGCAAGCCGGCGCTGGTGTGGATCGAGACGCCGAGCAACCCGTTGCTGCGTATCGTCGACATCGCTGCCGTTGCTGGCCGCGCCAGGGCAGCCGGCGCGCTGGTCGCAGCCGACAACACGTTCCTGTCGCCCGTGTGGCAGCGGCCGCTGGCGCTGGGGGCCGACCTCGTCATTCATTCCACGACCAAGTACCTCAACGGCCACAGCGACGTCGTGGGCGGCGCCGTGATTGCGGCCACGGCCGAACTGCACGAGCAGGTGAAGTGGTGGGGCAACTGCATTGGCGTCACGGGCGCACCGTTCGACAGTTTCCTGACGCTCCGTGGCTTGCGCACGCTGCACGCCCGCATGCGGGCACATGGCGAGAACGCGCAGCGCATCGCCGAACTGCTGGCGGGACACCCCGCCGTGGCCCGCGTTTACTACCCTGGGCTCGCCGCGCATCCCGGCCACGACATCGCGCGACGCCAGCAGCAGGGCTTCGGTGCGATGGTGAGCTTCGAACTCGTGGGCGGGGTCGAGAACGTCAAGGCGCTGCTCGCCAGCATGGAACTGTTCTCGCTCGCCGAGTCGCTCGGCGGCGTCGAGAGTCTCGTGGCTCATCCTGCCAGCATGACGCATGCGGCGATGGACGCAGCGGCGAGGGAGCGGGCCGGCATCTCGGAGACGCTGGTGCGGCTGTCGATAGGCATCGAAGAGGGCGACGACCTCCTGCGCGACCTGACGGCCGGACTGGCAGCGGCGGCTCGCGTCTGATGCGATAAGCGAGGTTCGTCGCGCTGTGTGCGCCGAGCGGAGTTCGTCGTTGCGGCGATCGCGTGGTCGCGAACGCTCGAGACCGGCAGAAAAAAAAGAAGGCCGGCATTTTGTGCCGGCCTTCGGGGGGACCCGAGCTGCCTCATTCCCTGAGACAAAGACTAACCCGACTCAAGTCCTCGCTACTCGTAAATTCGGTCTCGCAAACTGGGGGCAGGGAGCCAGAGGCCGCCTGCGGACGCGCAGTATAGCGCCGAAAATCCGGTCGGAGTCCAGCGGGAATCGGGCAAACAACCGCTCGGTCTGGGGTTCTAAACCCTAGCTTGACAGTTTCTGTGGATAAATCTGTAACTTACTGAAATTTAAAGACTTGACATTAGCCGTTCGACAACCGCGGAAGCCGCCTCCCGGCTGCCGACAGGGGCTTTGCCGGCGATCGCGATGTCCGCCGTGCGCACGCCTGCGCTGACAGCGTCTTCGACCGCAGACTCGACCGCAGCCGCCTCGGTTTCGAGCCCGAGCGAATACCTGAGCAGCATCGCCGCGCTCAGGATCGTGCCGTAGGGATTCGCGATGCCACGCCCCGCGATGTCGGGTGCGGAACCATGGATTGGTTCATACAGGCCGTTCGTTCCCTCGCCGAGCGAGGCGGAGGGCAACAGGCCGAGCGACCCGGCGATCATCGAGGCCTCGTCGGTCAGGATGTCGCCGAACATGTTCTCGGTGAGCAGCACGTCGAACTCAGCGGGACGCCGGATGAGGTGCATCGCAGCGGCGTCGACGAGCATGTGCTCGAACACGACTTGCGGGAACTCTTCGCGCAGCACCCGTTCGACGACTGCTCGCCACAGCCGTGAAGTCTCGAGCACGTTGGCCTTGTCCACGGAGACGATGCGCCGGCGACGGCCCATGGCCAGCCGTCCCGCGACCCGCGTCACGCGCTCCACTTCGACAGTGGTGTACGTGCAGACGTCCTCGGCCTCGTGCGCGGTACGGCTCTTCCTGCCGAAGTAGATGCCGCCGGTCAGTTCCCGCACGACCATGATATCCGTGCCGGTGATGACCTCGGGCTTGAGCGGCGACGCGTCGAGCATCGACGGCATCGTGCGCACCGGGCGCAGGTTCGCGAACACGCCTAGCGTGCGGCGCAGTTCCAGCAGCCCCTGTTCGGGGCGTACCGGGGCGCCCGGATCCGACCACTTCGGACCGCCTACGGCGCCGAGCAGCGTAGCGGCGCTCTCGCGGCACGCGTCTATCGTGCGGGGTGGCAGTGCCGAGCCGGACGCATCGATCGCCGCACCGCCGATCAATGCCTCGGAGAATTCGAAGTCGTGACCGAATCTCGAACCCACGGCCTGCAGCACGCGGACGGCTTCGGCCGTGACTTCAGGCCCGATGCCATCTCCGCCCAGGACTGCGATCCGCGCCCTCATGCGCCTTCCCGCGCGCGCTCGTATCGCTCGATCGCATCCATCCGGCTCAGCAGGTATCCCAGTTCGTCGATGCCGTTCATCAGGCAGTAGCGCGAGAACGACTCGATCGGGAATGTCACTTCGCGACCGTCCGGCAGGCGCAGGACGGAGGCGGGCAGGTCGACTTCGACTTCGGCGCCCGGATGCGCCAGCAGCCACTCGTGCGTCGCTTCGTCCACGACGACCGGCAGCAGCCCGTTCTTCAGGCTGTTGTTGCGGAAGATGTCGGCGATCTCGGTGCTGATGACGACGCGGATGCCGAAGTCGAGCAGCGCCCAGGGCGCGTGCTCCCGCGAGGAGCCGCAGCCGATGTTGCGACCCGCCACCAGTACCTGGCAGCCCCGGGCCGCCGGCTGGTTCAGCACGAAGTCGGGTTTCGGCTGGCCGTTCTTGTCGTAGCGCCAGTCGGCGAACAGCGAGACGCCAAGGCCTTCGCGGACAGTGGTGGTCAGGAAGCGGGCCGGGATGATCTGGTCCGTGTCGATGTTGGTGGACGGCATGACGACCGTCCGCGAGCGGATGACTGTGATCGGGTCCATGTGCTGGTTCTGTGTTGTTGGCGGGCCCGGCTCAGCCGAGGAACTCGCGCGGGTCGGTGACGCGACCGCGCACAGCGGCGGCTGCGGCGGAGGCCGGGCTGGCCAGCAGGGTGCGTGCCCCGATGCCTTGCCGTCCCTCGAAGTTGCGGTTGCTGGTGCTGATGCAGTACTGGCCGGAGTCGACGAGGTCGCCGTTCATGCCGAGGCACATCGAGCAACCGGACTCGCGCCATTCCGCACCGGCGTCCGTGAAGACCTTGGCCAGGCCACGCTGTTCGGCTTCGAGCTTGATCTGCTGCGACCCGGGCACGATCAGTGCGCGTACGCCCTTGGCGACCTTGCGCCCGCGCAGGATGGCTGCGGCAGCTTCGAGGTCCGAAATGCGTGCGTTGGTGCAGCTGCCAATGAAGACGACCTGCACCGGCTTATCGGCCATGCGCTCACCCGCGGTGAGCCCCATGTACGCCAGCGATTTCGCAAATACGGCGTCGCCCGGGCGTTCCGGCACATTGCCGCCGATCGTGGTGACCATGCCCGGGTTGGTGCCGAACGTGATCATGGGCTCGAGCGTGCCGGCGTCGAGCGACACCGATTTGTCGAACGTCGCGCCTGCATCGCTGCGCAGCGTATTCCAGTCGGCCACGGCCTTGTCCCAGTCCGCGCCGGTCGGCGCGAACGGGCGGCCCTTCAGGTAGTGGTACGTCGTTGCGTCCGGCGCAACCATCCCCGCACGTGCGCCGGCCTCGATCGACATGTTGCAGACGGTCATGCGCTCGTCCATCGACATCGCCTCGATGGCGGAGCCGCGGAACTCGATGACGTGGCCCGTGCCGCCGTTGACGCCGATCCTGCCGATGACCGCGAGCACGACGTCCTTCGCCGACACGCCGGCCGGCAGCCGGCCGTTGACGACGATCTCGAACGTTCTGGGCCTGCGTTGCAGCAGGCACTGCGTGGCCAGCACGTAACCGACCTCGGTCGTGCCGATGCCGAAGGCGAGGGCGCCGAACGCGCCATGCGTGCTGGTGTGGCTGTCACCACAGACGATGGTCTTGCCGGGCTGCGTGGCACCCTGTTCGGGCCCGATGACGTGCACGATGCCGCGGCGCGAGTCCTGCAGCCCGATCAGGTCGACGCCGAACTCGGCGCAGTTCACCTCGAGCTGGCGCACCTGCCTGGCGGCGGACTCGAGCTTGATCGGCAGGCCGCCGAAGATCTGCGCCGTGTCCGTCGGCGTCGAGTGGTCCATCGTCGCGAGCGTGCGATCGAGGCGGCGGACCTGGAGCTTGCGGGCCCGCAGCACGTCGAACGCCTGGGGCGAGGTGACCTCGTGCGTGAGGTGCAGGTCGATGTAGAGGATTGCGGGCGTGTCGGCCGTCTCGGGCACGACGACGTGCCGTTGCCACACTTTTTCGAACAGGCTCTGCGCAGTCATTCCGGCTCCGCTCATCCGCTTCAGACGGCCGCGGCAGGCGGCGACGTCTCGCTCTGGTCGGCGCCGCGGCGGCGCGACGATTCGATGGCATTGATCACTTCGATGAAGGCCCGCACGCCCGACTCGACGATGTCGGTCGTGACGCTGGTGCCGCGGTAGCTGCGCCCGTTGTATTCGCAGGTGACGACGGCTTCGCCCTGGGCGTCCTCGCCGCTCGACACGCTGCGCACCTCGAACTTGCGCAGCTTCACGAACACGCCGGTCGCCTGCTCGATGGCCTTGAGCGCGGCGTCGACCGGGCCGTCGCCCGACGATTCCTGCGTGAGGATGCGGCCGTCGACATGGCGGAGCACGACGCGGCCCGTCGCGAAGCGCGTCGAGTCGCTGACGACATGCAGGTTCTCGAGATGCCAGGGGCCGCCTTCATGACCGGTCTCGGCCTTCAGCACGAGCGCCTCGATGTCGCCGTCGAACAGTTCCTTCTTCTTGTCGGCCAGCGACTTGAAGTCGTCGAACACGCGCGCCAGTTCGGCGTCGGACAGTTCGAAGCCGAGTTCCTTGATGCGCTCGCGCAGGGCCGCGCGGCCGCTGTGCTTGCCGAGCACGAGGTTGGTGCGGGACATGCCGACGTCGTGCGGTCGCATGATCTCGTAGGTCGAGTGGTGCTTCAGCATGCCGTGCTGGTGGATGCCGGATTCGTGCGCGAACGCGTTCTCGCCGACCACCGCCTTGTTGCGCGGAATCGGCATGCCGGTGATGCTCGAGAGCAGGCGGCTGGTCGGGAACAGGCGCCTGGTATCGATGCCGGTGTGCAGGCCGTAGATGCCTTCACGCACCTTGAGCGCCATCGTGATTTCTTCGAGCGAGGCATTACCCGCGCGTTCGCCGATGCCGTTGATCGTGCATTCCACCTGGCGGGCGCCGCCGCGGACGGCGGCCAGGCTGTTGGCCACGGCCATCCCCAGGTCGTTGTGGCAATGGACACTGAACGTCACCTTGTCGGCGCCGCGGACGTTCTGCGTCAGGAACGAGAACACGTCATGGAATTCCTCCGGCACCGTGTAACCGACGGTGTCGGGCACGTTGATCGTGGTTGCGCCGGCTTCGATCGCGGCTTCGACCACTTCACGCAGGAATTCGGGTTCAGTGCGCGAGGCATCCTCGGGTGAGAACTCGATGTCCTCGCACAGGCTGCGCGCGTACTTCACGCCTTCGACGGCCGTGTGGATGATCTGCTCCTTCGCCATGTTGAGCTTGTGCTCGCGATGGATCGCGCTGGTCGCGAGGAACACGTGGATGCGCGGCCTGGCCGCCACTCTGACCGCGCTCCAGGCCTTGTCGATGTCCTCGCGGTTGCAGCGAGCGAGGCCGGCGATGATCGGGCCCCGCACTTCGCGCGCGATTTCGTGCACGGCTTCCCAGTCGCCCGGCGAGGCGACCGGGAACCCGGCCTCGATGACGTCCACGCCCAGTTCGGCCAGGGCGCGTGCCATCCGCAGCTTCTCGGGCTGCGTCATGCTGCAGCCCGGCGATTGCTCGCCATCGCGCAGCGTCGTGTCGAAGATCAGCACGCGGTTCGGGTCGCGGTTGGACATGGTCGTCACCGTGGTGGACAGGAGAGGGGAGCGGGGACTCAGCCCTGGTTCAGCCAAGGCATGCGGGCACGGAGCTGCGCGCCGACCTTTTCGATCGGGTGCGCCAGGTCCTTCTTCATCAGGGCGTCGTACTTCTTGCGGCCGGTCCTGTTTTCGCGGATCCAGACGCGCGCGAAGCTGCCGTCCTGGATCTCGCCGAGGATCTTCTTCATTTCCTTCTTGGTCGCCTTGTTGACGACGCGCGGGCCGCGGGTGAGGTCACCCCACTTGGCCGTGTGCGAGATGTACTTGTGCATCTTGGCGAGACCGCCTTCGTGCAGCAGGTCGACGATCAGCTTCAGTTCGTGCAGGCACTCGTAGTAGGCGACTTCGGGCTGGTAGCCGGCTTCGACCAGCGTCTCGTAACCCTTGAGCACGAGCTCGGTCGCGCCGCCGCACAGCACGGCCTGCTCGCCGAAGAGGTCGGTCTCGGTCTCTTCCTTGAAGGTGGTTTCGATTACGCCGGCGCGCGTGCCGCCGATGCCGTCGGCATAGGCGAGCGCCTTGGCCTTGGCCTTGCCCGAGGCGTCCTGCGCGATTGCGATCAGGCACGGCACGCCGCGGCCTTCCTGGTACTGGCGCCGCACGAGGCCGCCCGGGCCCTTAGGCGCGATCAGCACGACGTCGAGGTCCTTGCGCGGCTTGATCTGCTTGAAGTGGATGTTGAAGCCGTGCGCGAAGAGCAGCGTGGCGCCCTTGGCCAGGTTTGGCAGGATTTCCCTGTAGTTCTCAGCCTGCGTGGTGTCGGGCGTGAGCAGCGCGACCAGCGTGGCACCCTTGACGGCTTCGGCTGGCGTCGCGACCGCGAGGCCGTCCTTCTTCGCCTGCTTCCAGCTGTCGCCCTTGCGGACGCCGACGACGACGTCGTAGCCCGAATCCTTGAGGTTCAACGCATGCGCGCGACCCTGGCTGCCGTAGCCGACCACGGTGATCTTCGCGCCCTTGAGCGCCTTCCTGTCGACGTCCTTCTTCGAGTACGCACGCATCTCGACATCTCCTCGGAATCGCTTCCGTTTTGCCATGACTAAAACTGAAAACCCCGCGCCGGCTGGCTGGCCGTGCGGGGTTCCTGATGTCCAATCGCGCCTTGGCGCTCTCAGCCCGGAGCCCCGCACCTCCGCAGGGGAAGCAGGGTAAGCGACGCAAGCAGCAGGCCGGCCAGCAGGGTGACCGAAATGATGAGGGAGGAGTCGAGCGACGACTGCATCCGGCGCCTGCGCGTGAGAGCGAAAAAACAGGGTGCGGATAGCAGCACAGCGTGCCGGGCATTGTCAACCGCAGTGCAAAAAGAGTCAGTCCCGGCGGGGTCGGTCCCGTGTCGACCGCGCCTGCCGGCGGCGCTGCTAAGCTAACCAGCCGCGTTCGCTCTACCTGCAACGGAACCTGCCCACCGTGGATTTTCTAGTCGATCAAGCCGGTGCCCCAGACGCCGCGACCGCGCACGAACTTGCGCTCGTTGTCCAGTCCGACCTGGCCCGCTGGCTCGAGGCCCAGGATGCGTCGGCGCGAGCCTGGGTCGCCGCCACGGGATTCAAGGCAGAGCGCCACCAGGTGCTGCTGCTGCCGTCTGCCGACGGCACGCCGCGCCGGGCGGCTCTCGGTCTCGGCGCGCTGCCGTCGCTGGAGGAGCTCGAACTCTGGCATGTCGCAGGCCTGCCGGATCGCCTGCCGGCCGGTACCCGCTGGCGAATCACGAACGAACTCGGCGACGCTGCAGCGAACGCGCTGGCGCTGGGCTGGGCTTACGGCAGCTATCGGTTCGACACCTATAAGTCGTCGACGCAGCCGGCCGCGGCCCGGGCGCGACTCATCGCGCCGCCAGAGACCGACCACGCCCAGGTGGTGCAGCTGGCCGGCGCGACGGCGCTGGCACGCGATCTCGTCAACACACCGGCGTCCGACATGACGCCCGAGCGGCTGGCCGCCGAGGCAATCAGGATCGCGCGCGAGTACGGCGCTGCCCCGCAGGAGATCATGGGTGATGAGTTGCGACGCGGATTCCCGGCCATCCACGCCGTGGGGCAGGCGTCCACGTGTGGACCGCGGCTCGTCGACTTCGTCTGGGGCGATCCGCAGCATCCGAAAGTGACGCTGGTCGGCAAGGGCGTCTGCTTCGATACGGGTGGCCTCGACATCAAGCCGTCCGCGGGCATGGCGCTGATGAAGAAAGACATGGGTGGCGCGGCGTGCACCCTGGCCCTTGCGCAACTCGTCATGCAGTCACGTATGCGCGTGCGGCTGCGAGTCCTGATTCCGGCCGTCGAGAACGCGATCGCCGGCAATGCGTATCGTCCGGGCGACGTGATCCGCACACGCAAGGGCGTGACCGTCGAGATCGGCAACACGGATGCCGAGGGCCGGCTGGTGCTGTGCGATGCCATCGCGGCTGCGGACGAGGAACAGCCCGACCTGCTGGTGGACCTGGCGACGCTCACCGGTGCGGCACGCGTGGCGCTCGGCCCGGAATTGCCGGCCGTGTTCGGCACGCGCCAGGAGACCGTCGACGCGCTGCTGCGGGCCGGCCGGCGAGTGGCGGATCCGCTGTGGCAGATGCCGCTCTGGAGCGGCTATGACGACGACATCGCGAGCAAGGTCGCCGACATCAACAACGCATCGGCCGCGGCGTTTGCAGGGGCGATCATCGGGGCTCTGTACTTGAAGCGGTTCGTGACGAACGCGCAGGACTGGGTGCACGTCGACCTGTTCGCGTGGAACCCGAAGGACCGGCCCGGCCGGCCCGTCGGGGCGGAGGCGCATGCCGTGCGCGCGCTGTACGCGATGATCGCCGAACGTTATGCGTAAACAGGGCGGGCTGCACCAGGCAGGTCGGTTCAGTGGCTCGTCCGGAGCGCGTGTCTGCCTTTCCAAGCGTCGGACGAGCCGCTGAAGCGACCTGCAACGTGATCGACCTGCGTTACGAGCGGCGCGCGTGGACGCTGATCTACCTCTGCCTCGGGCTGGTCGAAGGCGGGACCGCGGCGGTGATGGTCCGGTCGCTGTTCGGCGACCAGGCGCCGGCGCTCGCCGTGGACCTGGTCGTCGCCATCGTGAGTGCAGCGCCGGCCTGGGCCAACCTGGCGAGCGTGGCGTATGCGAGACGCGCACAGGGGCAGCGCAAGGTCTCGTTCCTGTTTCCGCTGTTGCTCGCGATGACGGCGTGCGTGGGCGCCCTCGCGCTCGTCCCGCAGAGCGGGACAGGGCTACTGCTGTTTCTCATCCTGTACGCCGCCGCGCGACTGCTCTGGGCCGGGGTCGAGACCGTGCGCTCGGTGCTCTGGAGCGTGAATTACCCGTCCCGGCTGCGCGCCCGGATCACCGGACGCATCACGATCAACACCTCGATCGCGCTCGCCATCACGAGCCTCGGCGTTGGCTGGCTGCTCGGGCACGGAGGTCCGTGGTGGCGCATCGCGATTGCCGCGGGTTCGTGCTGTGGCGTGGCGGGCGCGTTGGCATTCCGGCAGTTCAAGGTACGCCGCGAGGATGAACTACTCGAAGCGGAGCGCACGCGGCTGGTCGAAGGCGCCGGCTTCGGCTTCTATGGCATGCGTGCGTTGCTGGCGCGCGACGACGCGTTCCGGCGCTACCAGTACGCGATGTCGATGTTCGGTGCGGGGCTGCTGTCGCTGACTCCGTTGATGGTGATCTGCCTGGGCGACGTGCTGCAGCTGCCGGCGCTGTGGCAGGTGCTCGTCACCACGGCGATCCCGGTCATGGTGGTGCCGTTCGCGATCCAGCCGTGGGCGCGCTACCTGGATCTCCATCGCGTGCTGGCGTTCCGCTCCGTGCACGGCAAGTTCACGGTGGTCGCGGTCGTGCTGTTCGTCGCGGCAGTGCTGCTGCATTTGCCGCTGCTGCTCGCGCCGGGTGCCGTGCTCCTTGGCGTGAGTTCGGCGGCCGGCAGCCTCGGCTGGACCCTCGGCCACAACGATTTCGCCCCGCGCGGCGAAGAGACGCGCTACATGGCCCTGCACGTGACCCTGACCGGCATGCGCGGCCTGGTCGCGCCGCCGCTCACGATCGCCTTGTATCACCTGCTCGGCCGTCTGCATGCTGGACTCGGTCCGGCGGCGCTGCTGCTGCCCCTGCTCTTCGTCGTGAGCGGAGCCTATCGCTTTCACGTCATGCATCGCCAGCAGGTGGCCGCAAACGCCGCGTGACCGTGGCACCCGCAGGCCGCACAATTGCCCGTTGAATGTCCTCGCCCGGAGCCCGTTTGATGACCCGCAGCAAAGTGGATCCCCGCCCGTACTCGAAGCTCGTGTTCGACGGCGTCAAGCAGACGCCCAGCCGGGCGATGCTCCGCGCAGTCGGCTACGACGATCGCGATTTCAAGAAGCCGCAGGTCGGCGTCGCCTCGACCTGGAGCAACCTGACGCCCTGCAACATGCACATCGACAAGCTGGCCGAGGCGGCAGCGAAGGGGGCAAATGCGGCGGGTGGCAAGAGCACTACGTTCGGCACCATCACCGTGTCCGACGGCATCTCGATGGGCACGCCCGGCATGCGCTATTCGCTCGTGTCACGCGAGGTGATCGCGGACTCGATCGAGACCGTGGCCGGCGCGCAGGGCTTCGACGGCGTGGTCGCGATCGGCGGCTGCGACAAGAACATGCCGGGTTGCATGATGGCGATCGCGCGGCTCGATCGTCCCGCGGTATTCGTCTACGGCGGCACGATCCGGCCGGGCGAGAAGAAGCGCGATGTGGTTTCGGTCTTCGAGGCCGTCGGGGCGCACGCTGCCGGCGTCATCAGCGACAAGCAGCTCAAGGAAGTCGAGCGCACGGCGATTCCCGGCGCGGGCAGCTGCGGCGGCATGTACACGGCAAATACCATGGCGTCGGCGATCGAGGCGCTCGGCATGAGTCTCGCGAACAGTTCCGCGCAGGAGGCGGTCTCGCGCCACAAGCGCAACGACGCCGAGAAGGCGGGCCGTGCCGTCGTCAACCTGATCAAGCGCGGCATCAAGCCGTCGATGATCCTCACGCGTGAAGCCTTCGAGAACGCCATCGTGGTCACGATCGCGCTTGGCGGTTCCACGAATGCCGTGCTGCACCTGCTGGCAATCGCGCACGCGGCGGGGGTGCCGCTCGAACTCGACGACTTCACGCGCATTGGGGCGAAGGTGCCGGTGCTCGCCGACCTGCGACCGAGCGGCAAGTACTCCATGTCGGACCTCATCCGCATTGGCGGCATCCAGCCGCTGATGAAGTCGTTGCTGGACGCGGGCATGCTGCACGGCGACTGCCTCACCGTGACTGGCAAGACCCTGCGGGAGAACCTGGCGCGGGTGAAGCCGTACCCGAGCGGGCAGGACATGGTTCGGCCGCTCACCAACCCGATCAAGCGCGAGAGCCACCTCGTCGTGCTCTACGGCAACCTCGCGCCGGAAGGCGCGGTGGCGAAGATCAGCGGCAAGGAAGGCCTGGAATTCACTGGGCGCGCGCGTGTCTTCGATGGCGAGGAGGCGACACTGCAGGCGATTCTCGACGGCACCGTGCACGCGGGCGACGTGCTGGTCGTGCGTTATGAAGGGCCGCGCGGCGGCCCCGGCATGCGCGAAATGCTGAGTCCGACCGCTGCGATCATGGGCAAGGGCCTCGGCGACAAGGTTGCGCTGATCACCGATGGACGCTTCTCCGGCGGCAGCCACGGCTTCGTCGTCGGACACGTTTCACCAGAGGCGGCAAGCGGCGGTCCGCTGGCGCTCGTGCACGACGGTGACTCCATCAGCATCGATGCCACGAAGCGGGTATTGACGCTGCACGTCGCGGCCGACGAACTCGTCGCGCGCCGCGCCAGCTGGCGGCCCCGCGCTCCGTATGCGACGCGCGGAGTGCTCGCCAAGTACGCGGAACTTGTCAGCAGCGCATCGCTCGGGGCCGTGACCGACAGGGGCCTGAAGGTTGCAGAACTGGTCGTCTAAGGGATTTGCACGAGGTTGGCATCGCGCAAGTATTGTGTTGCTCCAGTCGCATCGGTAAAGTCGCGTCCGCCGTCGGTAACGGACCGGCTGCACTTGCACCGGATCGGCAATGCTTCGTGTTGCGACGCAGCACGATTCGAGAACGACGACGGTCTTCGCGCAGGCACGAAATAAATGACTCGGCAAGAGCCTGTGTCGTCCCCCGCGGTAGGCTTCAGGGGTTGCGAGGGCGGATGGGGTCTTGTAGTGTCGTCCGTCCGGGGGAGGACGTGGCATAGGGTCGGAGCATCCGCGCGCCCACAGTAGTGGAGGGGAAGTGGCTTACAGTTATTCGATCGACGATCCGGCCAAGAACAGCAAGCGCACGCTTGCCTTCATCCTGACCGTCATCATCCATGTCTTGTTTTTCTGGGTCCTCGCGTCCGGTCTCGGTGCCAAGATGGTCCAGACGGTCATGGGTCCGGTTGAGACGAAAATGATCGAGGAGCTCCCTGACGACAACAAGGAGCCGCCGCCGCCGCCGCCGGACATCGAGCAGCCGCCGCCTTACGTGCCGCCGCCGGAAGTCTCCATCGACCTGGCGATCGACACCGGTCCCACCACTGCCATCTCGAACGTGACGTCGGAGCGCCCCGTAGCGGCGCCGCCGCCGCCGCCAAAGCCGGTAGAGCGCGCAGTCGTCCGCACGCCGCCGTCCACGGCCGGCAAGGGCGCTCGTATCACCCAGCCCGAGTATCCGCCGGCATCGCGCCGCGCAGGTGAGGCGGGCACCGTGCAGCTGCGCTGCTACGTGAAGGAAGACGGTCGCTGCAGCGAAGTCTCGATCGTCAAGAGCAGCGGCTTCGACAAACTCGATGAAGCAGCCTTGAAGGAAGTCCAGCGCAACTGGAAGTTCGTTCCCGGCAAGGAAGACGGCAAGCCGGTGGCCGCATGGCACACATTTGCCGTGACCTTCAGGTTGACCGATTGACCCGCACGATTTGATCCCTACCCGAACCAACGTCGTACCAGTAGAAAATAGACACAGGAACCGATTTCAATGGCCACCGAAAGCGTAACCGTCGACAACCCCTACGGAATTGGCGCCCTCTGGGCACAGGGCGACTTTGTCGCGAAGGGCGTAATGGTCCTGCTCGTCATAATGTCCGCCTATTCCTGGTTCATCATCTTCACCAAGTGGTGGGAACAGCGTCGCCTGCTGTCGCAGGCGAACGAGGCCGAGAAGAACTTCTGGGCCGCCGACAACATCAAGACCGGCCTGAACAAGCTGTCCGGCAAGGGCAACATCTTCAAGGTCATGGCCGCCGAGGCCATCGACGCCGCCGAGCACCATGACACGCGCCTGACGCAGCAGGTGCCGCTGCACGAGTGGATCGACAACGTGCTCGCCCGCGCCACGGCCCGTATCAACAGCGCGCTGTCGACGCAGCTGCCGTTCCTGGCCACCACCGGTTCGACGGCACCGTTCATCGGCCTGTTCGGCACGGTGTGGGGCATCTACCACGCACTCGTCGCGATCGGCGTGGCCGGCCAGGCTTCGATCGACAAGGTGGCGGGCCCCGTCGGCGAAGCCCTGATCATGACGGCCATCGGTCTGGCGGTCGCCGTGCCGGCGGTGCTCGGCTACAACTTTCTGCTCGGCCGCAACAAGCAGATCATGGAGCGGGTCAAGCTGTTCTCGAACGACCTCGAGCAGGTGATCGTCAGCGGTTCGCGCATCGAAGGCGCGGGCGCCAAGGTCATCTCGGGCGCCGTCAAGAAGTAATCGGACGCCAGCCCCTGGCAGCCGCTGGAGACAGATTCCACCATGAGCATGAACGTATCCCAGGGTCTTCCGGATCAGGAAGAGAAGCCGATGTCGGAGATCAACACCACGCCCCTCGTGGACGTGATGCTGGTCATGCTCATCATCTTCCTGATCACCATTCCCGTGATCACGCAGTCGGTCAAGGTGGACCTGCCGAAGGCGGCCAACATCCCGACGCAGACCAAGCCCGAGAACATCAACATCGCGGTTGATAAGGAAGGCAACGTCTACTGGAATACGGCGATGGTCCCGACGCCGGAGGCGCTGCTCGAGCGCCTGAAGTCCATCGCCGTGATGGACCCCCAGCCTGAAGTCCATCTCCGCGGCGACCGCGGCACGGCGTACGAGCATGTCGGCCGGGTGATGGTGCTGTGCCAGCGAGCCGGCATCCTCAAGGTCGGTTTCATCACCGAACCCGATCGCGCCCTGGCGCGCTGAGCCGCTGCAGGAGCCATAACGATGAGCATGAGTATTGGTGGCGGCGGCGAAGACGAGCCGATGATGGAAATGAACATGACGCCGTTGATCGACGTCCTGCTCGTTCTGCTGGTGATGTTCATCATCACGATTCCCGTCATGACGCACGCAGTGAAGCTCGACATGCCGCGGCCGACCAACGCGCCGAAACTGGCCGAGCCGGTGGTGATCCAGCTCGAGATCGATTTCGACGGCACCGTGCTGTGGAATGGCTCGCCGGTGACGGTGGACTCGCTCGACAGCTACTTCCGCCGCGAAGCAGCCAACGATCCGCAGCCCGAACTGCACATCCGCCCGAACAAGCGCGCGTCGTACGACATCGTCGCACGCGTCCTGGCGGCTGCGCAGCGCAACGGGTTGCTCAAGATCGGCTTCGTCGGCAACGAGCAGTTCATGTAGGCACGGGGTTGTCGTCACCTGCCTGGCGGCGGCGACGGCATCGGATCAATGAGGGCTGCCGGGGCGAAGAGCTCCGGCGGCTTTTTCCTTGTCAGCGGGACTAAAACGTCCCAGTGAGGAATTCGATGAGCAAGGCGAGTTTCGTTCTCACCGGTGCACTCGCGGTGGCGGGCTGGATCGGTGTCGCCGGCACGATGCTGGTGATCCCTGCGACAGCGCAAGCGCAGCAGAAGGTGAGCCAGAAAGTCGGCGTGCCGCTTAAGGCCGCGCAGGACAGCATCTCCAAGAAGAAGTGGGATGCGGCACTGGGCAAGATCAAGGAGGCGGACGCTGCCCCGGGCAAGACGGCGTACGACCAGTACAAGATCAACGAGATGCTCTGGTACGTCTACCTGCAGCAGGGCCGCAACGCCGACGCGGCGCGCGTGCTCGAAGGCCAGATTGCGTCGGGCCAGATGCCGGCCGGCGAAAGAGTGTCGCGCACCAAGACTCTGGCCCAGCTCTATGCCCGTGCGGGCAGCTATGGCAAGGCCGCTGCGACGGCGCAGCAGTACCTCAAGTCCGTTCCGGGCGACAAGGACATGCAGCTGCTGGTCGCCAACGCGTACTACCAGCAGAAGGACTACAAGGGCGCGATCGCCGCGGCGGATCGCGTCATGAGGGGTGGCGGCACGCCGAGCCAGGACCTGCTGCAGCTCGTGCTGCGCTCCAACTACGAACTCGGTGATACCGCCGGCACGGCGAAGGCGCTCGACCAGCTGCTCAAGTACTACCCGTCGACCGACACGTGGGTGCGCGTGCTCGACGGCTACCTGAAGACGACCAAGCACGACCACGCGCTGATGGCGCTGTACCGCCTGGCCGAGGACGTGGCCGCGCTCAAGACCGCCCGACAATACACCGACATGACGCAGGCCCTGATCATCGGGGGTTTTGGGCAGGAAGCCGATCGCGTCATGCAGCAGGGCATCGCCGCCAACCTGTATGCGGGCGACGAGGCGACGCGCGCCAAGCGCACGCTCGACGCCGCGAAGCGCAAGGCTGACGCTGAACGCCTGGCGCTGCCGAAGGCGGCGGGAGCGCTTGCCGCGGCGAAGACCGGCGACGAGATGGAGAAGGTCGCCGAGTTGTACTTCAGCGCGGGTGACTACGCCAACGCGTCAGCCGCGCTGCAGAAGGCCATTGCCAGGGGCGGCCTGTCGGATATGGACAATGCAGAGATGCTGCTGGGCATCGCGCTCAAGCGCAAGGGCGACAAGGCCGGCGCGATGAAGGCGTTCGATGCGGTCAAGGATCCGAAGTTCGCGGAAATCGCGAAGCTCTGGAAGATCGCCGCGCGCTGATCGCAGCGACGCGCCAGCGCGTCATAGCGAAGCGAGAAGAGGGCACGGGCGCAAGTCTGTGCCCTTCTTCTTTGGTGCTGTCGTTGCCTTGAGTTGACGAGCGTTCGGTGAGGGCGTTCGTTCCGGGTCTTCTCCGGGCGAGCGGAAAGGCAGACACGCTCGCCCGGAGAAGACCCGGAACGGACGCCTGATCGACCGCGCCTGAGCGATTTCCCGTCAGAGCCCGGGAACTCGCACGGCGCACGCAACGTCGACGCGGCCACATCCCTTGAACGCCTGCCGATGATCCCCAGCCGGCAATTTCCATGGCTAAGTCACGAGATCGTGTTGACGGAACTCGGTCTGATGCGCGCCGCGCGCCGATTACGGACGGTCAAGGGGGAAAAAGCGACCCCAAGCGGACATCTACACGCGCATCAGGAAATTGCCAGCTAGAACCGCCGCCGGGGACTCTTTGATCCTCCGACCATCCTCGACGGAGCCGTACGCGTAGTACGTTGCTGGCCGTCTGTGCTAGCGTGACCGGCCGGACTCAGCAAAATGGGGGGGCAC
>Ga0224505_10000976_pt1 | contig 18957 bp, 15 predicted proteins | sample SF_Jan12_sed_USG_FD_169102 | JGI IMG/M metagenome (GOLD analysis project Ga0224505, IMG submission 169102) | Sediment microbial communities from San Francisco Bay, California, United States - SF_Jan12_sed_USGS_4_1 | ecosystem: Environmental > Aquatic > Marine > Sediment | place: USA: California... | reverse complement strand
CCTTTTTCCAGCGCCTGGGCCAGCGCTTCCTCGTCTGCACCCGCCTCTGCGAGCTGCTGTCCGTACTGCTCCTCGTTGATTCGCGCCTCATGCTCTTTCAGCTTGACCTCGCTGATGCGGTCGCGCAACGGTCCGAGTTTCTGCTCGGCAGTCATGCGCTCCTGTTCCACGGCTTTCAACTGCGCCTCTGTCGCTTCCAGCGCATCGCGTGCCAGTGCCAGCGCCTGCTCCCTTTCCGTGCGCACATGAAGCTGCTGCTGCAGCTGTTGTTGCCAGGAGGTTTCGTCCAGCCGGGCCAGCGCGTCCTGCTCCGCCTGCAATGCCTGCTCCAGGCGTTGCAGGCTCTCGCCCGTCGACGCGATCACGCGTTCGACTTCACTGATCTTGCCGAGCGAGGTCTTGGCCTGAAACGAGGCTTCCTGCAGTTCACGATCCGCCTGCTGCACGGCTTCGCGCTGTGTATCGAGAACCGACTGCGCATCGCGAAACAATTCCAGCGCAGCTTCCAGTTCCCGCGCGAATCCGCCCGCCTCTTCGCCGAATCGGGCAAGGTTGCGGGAAGCCTCCTCGCGCTGCATCGACTCCTGCTCCACCTGCAAGGCGATTTCCGCCAGCTCCGTCGCGATCTGCTCGCTGCGCTGGGTCAGCCGCTGGGTCTGCTCGGTCACCCGGACGCTTTCCATTTGCAGCGCATGGTGCCGCTGTTGCAGCCCCGCCACCGTCTCCCGGAGTCCGCTCAGCGCGGCTTTTTCGGCAACGATCTGCGCAGCGCGTTCTTCAGCCGCGGCGCGCAATGTATCAATGGCACTCTTTTTGTCCGCCACTTCGATGTCCAGCGATTCAATCTCACGCTGGCGTGACAGCACGCCATGCAATTCGGAATCGGGCGCATGGAAAGTCAGGCTGTGCCGGGTGAAGAGATAACCGTCACGCGTAACCAACAGCGCTCCCGGCGCCAGTTGGCCGCGCAGGGAAAGACCGGCTGCAAGATCATCGACGACGAACGCCCCGTACAGCCAATCTGTCAGCGCCGGAGCGAGCCTCGGGTCACGACAGGTGACGAACTGCGACAATGGTGACGTGCGCGCGGGCAGCGGCGCCGCTGCGCCGGCATCCGCATCGCCACCGACTTCCGCCACCGCAAGTTTTCCCGGGGGCGCATTGCCCGACCAGTCACCACAGGCATCCAGTCCGCCCACCATGACCGCGTTGAGCCGTTCACGCAGCACTGCCTCAAGTGCATCTTCGTAACCCGCGTCAATGGCAATTCCCTGCCACAGCCGCGCCGCGGCATCAACGCCACGTTCTGCGATCCAGCCTTCCATGTCGGCGCCGTGCGCGAGTTTTTCCTGCAACTGCCTCAGAGCCTGCATGCGCGCCTCAATGGCCGTCAGCGCCGCAGTCGCCTGATCCACAGCCTCGGTTCGGCGTTCCAGGTCCTGTTCCAGTTCCGGCAGCCCGCGCTCTTTGGCAGCCATTGCCTCGCGCTGTTCCGAAAGTGCTGCCGCAACCTCTGCCGTCTGCTCCCGCAGCGCATCCATCGCGGCGGCATCCGGTTTTTCAAGCACATTCTGCTCGTCGAAAAGCCGGGCATTACGCGTCGACAGTTGTTCGATCAGGCGTGTGGCGTGCGCAAGCTTGGTCTGCTCGACCTGGCGCGACTGCTCTGCCCGCCCTACGGCCTGCTGCAGCTCGTCGCGCCTGGCGCCGGTCGCGCGCCACGCCTCCTCGGCAACCGGCAGTCTGGTCCGCTCCTCGGCAATCCGGGTTTCGCAGGCGGCAACCCGGGTTTCCGCGCGCGCATGTTCCTCACGCCACTCAGCCAGGCTCGCCTGGGACTGTTCAAGCTGCGCCTGCGCACTGCTCACCTGGTTGTTGATGTTCGCGATCTGCTGCTCAACGCGGCTGCGATTCTCGCGTATATGCGTGACTTGCTGTTCGATCCGTGCAATTTCCGCATTGGTCTCGTACAAAGCACCCTGCGCCGCATGCACTTCGTCGCCTGACCGGTAGTGCTGGTTGCGCAATTCTTCCAGTCGCCGCTCGGCATCGCGCAGGGATGCAGTTTCGGCTTCGAGCTCATTGCCCAGGCGCTCGATATCGCGGGCGTGGCGGTTACGGGTCGCTGCCGATTCCTGGCGACGCACAAACCACAGCAGATGCTGCGTACCGGTAACCTGGGTCTGCAGTGCGTGGTAACGCGTTGCGACTTCTGCCTGCCCCTGCAAATGCGTCAGCTGTTTGTCGAGTTCCTGGCGGATGTCGTCTACGCGCGCGAGATTTTCACGCGTATCGCGCAGGCGCAGCTCTGTTTCACGCCGGCGTTCGCGGTATTTGGAAACACCCGCGGCCTCCTCCAGAAATACGCGCAGCTCCTCCGGCTTGGCCTCGATGACGCGGGAAATCATGCCCTGCTCGATGATTGCATAGGCACGACTGCCCAGCCCCGTCCCAAGGAAAATGTCTGCTACGTCACGACGGCGCACATGCACGTTGTTGATGTAATAGGACGAATTGCCATCGCGTTCCAGCATGCGCTTGACCGAAATCTCGGCATAGCTCGACCACTGCCCTGCGGCCTTGCCCAGACTGTTGTCGAATACCAGTTCGACAGTCGCACGGTTGACCGGCTTGCGATCGCCCGAGCCGTTGAACAGCACGTCCTGCATGGTCGCGCCGCGCAAATGCTTGGCTGAGGTCTCTCCCAGCACCCAGCGTACCGCGTCAATGATGTTGGATTTGCCGCAGCCATTGGGCCCGACGACGCCGATCAGCTGTCCCGGGACGGGGATATGGGTGGGATCGACAAAGGACTTGAAACCGGCGAGGTTGATTTGCTTGAGGCGCAAGGTGCTGTTCTGCCAAGAAAAAGTTGTGTAACGAAGCCAAACAGTTACAATTCAGCGCGCATTTTAACTGAATTGACCCAATAAATAGATACTGGATACCGGCCGCACATGACTACGCAGCCCTCCCGCCGGCTGGAAACTTTTGCCAATCCGGCGCCCGCGCGCGATTTCCGGATTCACATGGAAATTCCGGAGTTTACGTGTCTGTGCCCGAAAACCGGCCAGCCCGATTTCGCGACGCTGATACTCGATTACGTCCCCGACAGGCTCTGCATCGAGCTCAAAAGCCTCAAACTCTACATCTGGTCATTCCGCAACGAAGGCACTTTCCACGAAGCGGTGACCAATCGCATGCTCGATGATTTCGTGCGCGCCATCAAACCCCGTTACATGCAGCTGACTGCGCGGTTTTACGTGCGCGGCGGCATATTTACAACCGTCAGTGTCCGCCATGTCAAACGCGGCTTCAAAGTGGTCAACGTGCCGGAACTGCCGCTGCTGGACCCCGACAAACCGGTCCGCTGACCTGGCTGTGCGGCGAAACCGGAATTGCCCGCGCCACCTCCTGCAAAGCGCGCCTGCAATCAGGCGCATCCTGAAAATTACGCTATCAGTCCTCCGTTGAACCCACGTCTAGACCTGCTGCAAAGCTATCCGTTTCAGCGCCTCAGCGACTTGTTGTCCGGTCACCAGCCGCCGTCCGGCCGCTCCCCGGTCAGTCTGCACATCGGCGAGCCCAAACATCCGACGCCGGCTTTCATCCGCGAGGCATTGGCCGGCAATCTAGACGGTTTGTCGAATTACCCGGCAACGCTGGGCAGCGACACGCTGCGGCAGGCCATCGCGCAGTGGATCGCGCAACGCTACGGTATTCCGGCACCGGATGCGGCGACACAGATCCTGCCGATCAACGGCAGTCGCGAGGGCCTGTTTGCCTTTGCCCAGGCAGTAATCGACAATCGCCGGCCGGATCCCGTGGTGGTGTGCCCGAATCCGTTTTACCAGATCTATGAGGGTGCGGCGCTGCTCGCGGGCGCGCACCCGGAATTCATCCACACTCTCCCCGGCAACGGATATGCCTACGATCCCGGCCAGCTTCCCGAAGCGGTATGGCGCCGGGTGCAGCTGATTTATGTCTGCTCACCCGGCAATCCCACGGGGAAAGTGCTGACGCTGGCGGACTGGAAAACAATTTTCGAGTACGCCGACCGCCATGAGTGCGTCATTGCGGCCGACGAGTGTTATTCGGAGATCTACTTCGATGAAAAGCACCCGCCGCTGGGCGCATTGGCAGCTGCGGCGCAGCTCGGCCGCAGCGACTATCGCAACCTCGTGGTGTTTTCCAGTCTGTCCAAGCGTTCGAATGTCCCCGGCATGCGCTCGGGATTCGTCGCCGGTGATGCCGCAGTCTTGAAAAAGTTTTATCTGTATCGTACCTATCACGGTGGCGCGATGAGCCCGCCGGTGCAGGCCGCGAGCATCGCTGCGTGGCAAAATGAAGCGCATGTCGTGGAGAACCGCGCCCTGTACCGGGAAAAATTCAAAGCTGTCATCGAAATCCTGCGCCCCGTGCTCCCGGCGGAATGGCCTGACGCGGCGTTCTATCTGTGGCTGCGAACGCCGATTGACGACGTTGACTTCACCCGCCGCCTGTATGCTGCGGAAGGTGTCAGCGTCCTGCCCGGCAGTTACCTGGCACGCGAGGCGCGCGGCATCAATCCCGGTACCGGCCGCGTTCGCATTGCGCTGGTTGCCAGTCCGGCGGAATGCGCGGATGCCGCACAGCGCATGCGCCGGTTCACGGCTGCACTATGACAAAATCACGCTAACTACATTGCCGTAATCAAAGGAACACACATGAACAAGCTGCAGAGCACCATCGAACAGGCCTGGGAGAACCGCGCCGCACTGTCCCCGGCGGATGCGCCCGCCGACGTCCGCAAGGCGGTTGACGAAACCATCGCCCTGCTGGATGCCGGCACGCTGCGCGTAGCGGAAAAACGCAATGGCCAGTGGCAAACCAACGAATGGGCGAAGAAGGCCGTGCTGCTGTCGTTCCGGCTGCAGGACAATGTGGTCATGAGCGACGGTTGCACACGTTACTTCGACAAGGTTGCGCCGAAATTTGCCAGCTACGACGAAGCGGCATTCAAGGCCGGCGGATTCCGGGTGGTTCCGCCGGCAGCGGCAAGACGCGGCGTATTCATCGCCAGGAACGTGATCCTGATGCCGTCCTTCGTCAACATCGGCGCGTACGTTGATGAAGGGACCATGGTCGATACCTGGGCTACGGTGGGTTCGTGCGCCCAGATCGGCAAGAACGTGCATCTATCGGGCGGAGTGGGCATCGGCGGCGTGCTCGAGCCGCTGCAGGCCAATCCGACGATCATCGAGGACAATTGTTTTATCGGCGCGCGCTCTGAAATCGTGGAAGGCGTCGTGATCGAAGAAGGATCGGTCATTTCGATGGGTGTATTCATCGGTCAGAGTACAAAAATCTATCACCGCGAAACCGGAAAAGTACTGTATGGCCGGGTGCCTGCGGGCTCGGTCGTCGTTTCGGGATCACTCCCTTCCGCAGATGGAAAATGCAATCTGTATTGCGCCGTCATCGTCAAGCAGGTCGACGCCAAGACCCGGGCCAAGACCAGCATCAACGACCTGTTGCGCAGCGCCGAATAAGCGCGCTTTGCAAGGACGGCTATACTTGGGATACTAGCCGGCACGATGCCCTGACCGGGCACAAACGGGGGGATGCACCATGTTCGTCACACCGCTTTTCAAACTGATGTCCGACAAACAGGCTTCGGACATGTTCTTCACTGCCGGCGCGCCGATCCAGATCAAGATCAACGGCACCGTGATGCCGATCAACAGCCAGCTGCTCGATCCTGCGCAGGTCAAGAAAATCAGTTATGAACTGATGACCGAAGCTCAGATCAAGGAATTTGAAACCGGGCATGAAATGAATTTTGCCCAGAGCGCGGGTGAACTCGGCAATTTCCGGGTCAACATTTTTCATCAGAAAAATACCGTCGCAATGGTCATCCGCTTCGTCAAGCCGGATGTGCCGGCGATCGAAACACTGGGGTTGCCGCCGATCCTGAAGGAAGTGATCATGGAAAAGCTCGGGCTGATCCTGATCGTCGGCTCCACCGGATCCGGTAAATCGACCACGATGGCGTCGATGATCGATTTCCGCAATGCCACCAAGAGCGGCCATATCCTCACCATCGAGGATCCGGTCGAATTCATCTTCAAGCACAAGAAATCCATCGTCAACCAGCGCGAAGTGCGTGTTGACACCCACAGCTACGAAGCCGCGCTGATCAGCGCAATGCGCGAAGCCCCCGACCTGCTGATGGTCGGCGAGATCCGCGACCGCGAGACGCTGCAAAGTTCATTGCTGTTCGCGCAGACCGGGCACCTGTGCATGTCCACGCTCCATGCCAACAACAGCTACAACGCCTTGAACCGCATCATCGGATTTTTCCCGCGCGACGCCCGCGAAAGCCTGCAGGCGGACCTGTCGATCGCGTTGAGGGCCGTGATTTCGCAGCGCCTGGTCAAAACCGTCGACGGCAAGCGCGTGGCCGCGGTGGAAGTCATGCTCAACACCAAGCACATCCAGGAACTGATCAAGACCGGCGAGATCAACCAGATCAAGGACGCCATGGAACAGAGCCTGTCACCGGGCTCAAAAACCTTCGAGCAGGCGCTGTTCGACCTCTACCGATCCGGGCGGATCAGCATGGACGAAGCGCTGGCCAACGCCGATTCCCCGAGCAATCTGCACAATTTGATCAGTAATGCTCCGACGGCCACCGGTGCCTCGAAAACCCCGCCACCGACCCACGGCGGCAGGACTACCAGCAACTCGACCGACGACCTCTCGAGCATCAAGCTCGACCTCGATGCTCTGGGTTGAGAAATATAGCGTAACCAGTTGTTTTTAATTATATTTTAAGTGTCGCGCGCGAAGACCGAGGTAGCGGGGCCGGTAACACCGCGGCAACTGATCTCTGTAGCAGCCAGACGCTTCCGCAGCGCCGGACTGGTTTACGGGCATGGCACCCTTAACGCCGGTGATGAGGCGGCCTGGCTGGTGACGCATGCGCTGGGCTGCCCGTTCGAAGCCCTGCCTGCGCGGATGGACCAGCCCCTGCCCGCCAGGATCACGCAACGCGCACAACGGCTGTTTGACCGCCGTATCGACGAACGCATCCCCGCCGCCTACCTGACCCGTGAAGCCTGGCTTGGCGAACACCGGTTCTATGTCGATCAGCGCGTCATCGTGCCGCGGTCATATATTGCCGAGCTGTTGCGTGATCGTCTGCGTCCGTGGTGGCCGGCCACCGGATCCCCGCGCACGATACTCGATCTGTGCACCGGCTCCGGCTGTCTCGCCATAGTCGCAGCGCACACATTTCCCAAGACACGGATCGATGGCGTCGATATATCGGGCCCTGCTCTGAGCGTTGCGCGCCGCAACGTGCGCGCGCACCACCTGACCAGCCGCGTCAAATTGATCCGCTCCGATCTGTTCAACGGCATCAATGCGGCTTCCTATGACCTGATCCTGAGCAACCCGCCCTATGTGCGCGAGCCGGTGATGCGTGGATTGCCGGCGGAATATCGCCATGAACCGGCGCTGGCACTGCATGGCGGCGCTGACGGGCTCGATCTGGTGCGGCGCATACTCGGCGAGGCCGGCCGGCATCTGAATCCGCGGGGCTGGCTGGTGCTTGAGGTCGGGCACAATCGCGCGCGGGTCGAACGCGCGTTCCCGAAATTGCCTTTTATCTGGGCGGAGACGAGCGGCGGGGACGACTGCGTGGCTCTGTTGCCGAAGGCAGCATTATCTGCAGTTCAGGTTGCGCCGGTGCCGCCGACCAGGCCAACAACCGCTCGACGTCAGCGGAAGACAGCGCAATAAACTGACCGCGCTTCAGCCAGGGCGGCAGCGTCACGATACCGAAACGCACCCGCATCAGCCGGCTCACCGTCAGGCCCTGCGACTCGAACAGCCGGCGCACCACGCGATTGCGGCCTTCCCTCAGCAGCACGCGAAACCAGCGATTGGCGCCCTCGCCGCCTTCTTCCTGCAGGAATTCAAAACGCGCTATGCCATCCTCAAGCTGCACGCCAGTGCACAGCGCTTCGAGACGCTCCGGCGTGGTTTCTCCGAGCACGCGCACGGCGTATTCGCGCTCCACTTCGAAACGCGGATGCATCATGCGGTTGGCGAGATCGCCGGAAGTGGTGAATATCAGCAGCCCGCTGGTATTGAAATCCAGCCGCCCGATGGCCAGCCACTTGGCATCGCGCGCCGGCGGCAGCTTGGCGAACACCGTCGGTCGCCCCTGCGGATCGTCGTTGCTGACGATTTCGCCCTCGGGCTTGTGATACAGCAGGACCCGCGGCAACTGCCCTTCCGGTGCCCAGCGCACGATGCGGTCGCCAACCTTGATGCGGTCCGCCGGTGTTACCCGGTCACCGATGCCGGCGACCTTGCCGTTCACCGTCACTTCGCCCGCGCGTATGCGTTCCTCCATCGCGCGGCGTGAGCCGAAGCCGGCCTGTGCCAGAACCTTGTGGATCTTGTCGCCACGCACGTCCGCCGGAGATTGCGGCAGCGCCTCAGCCGGTGTTGCCGCATCGACTTCCACCTCGACCGCGGTTGCGTCGCGGTGCGGCCGCTTCGGTGCAGACTTCGGCTTCGGATTGCGAAACGGGGTGCGCCTGGCGCCGGGCTTCACAGTCCCCGCCTTTCCTGCACCGCCTGCGCCAGCGTACCGCTGTCTACATGTTCGAGTTCGCCGCCCACCGGCAGGCCGCGCGCGATGCGGGTCACACGCAAACCCTTCGCACGCAACAACTCACCGGCATAGTGCGCGGTGGCTTCGCCTTCCACAGTGAAATTCGTGGCGAGCATCACCTCCTGCACCACGCCGTCTGTGGCGCGTTTGATCAACCGCTCAAGGTGTATGTCCTTCGGGCCGATGCCATCGAGCGGTGACAAGGCACCCATCAGCACGAAATACAGGCCGTCATGGCATTGCGCCTGTTCCATCATCAACAGGTCACCCGGCGTTTCGACCACACACAACAACTGCGCATTGCGCCGCGGCGACAGGCACAGGGCACATACGGGTTCTTCCGAAAAATTATTACAGCGTTCGCAATGACCCACACGCTGCAACGCCGCGCTCATGGTCACCGCCAGACGTTCCGCGCCCGGACGATCGCGCTGCATCAGATGGAACGCCATTCGTTGCGCCGATCGCGGGCCGACGCCGGGCAGGCAGCGTAGCGCTTCAATCAAGGCATGCAGAGCGGGCGGGGAATTCACGGTTACGCAGTATTTTATTTAAGTATTTGATTTTATTGATATTTATTAACATCAAAAGGGCAGCTTCATACCCGGCGGCAACGGCAGGCCGGCGGTGACGCTAGCCATCTTTTCCTGACTGGTGGTCTCGACCTTGCGTACGGCATCATTGACCGCGGCGGCAATCAGATCCTCCAGCATTTCCTTGTCATCGCCGAGCGCCGCAGGATCAATGTTCACCCGCTTGACGTCGTGCCGGCAGGTCATCGTGACCTTGACCATGCCCGCCCCCGCCTGACCCTCCACTTCCATCTGCGACAGTTCTTCCTGCATCTTGCGCATGTTGTCCTGCATCTGCTGCGCCTGCTTCATCAGCCCCGCAATCTGGCCTTTCATCATGGTTGTTACTCCCTTCTATGAGCTATTTCGGTTTGATCGAAGCGTCCTCGACCGAACCGTCAAAATCCTCGATCAGTTCACGGACAAACGGGTCTTCACGTATTTCGGCCACCGCTGCGGCCTGCCGCTGTTCGAGCTTGCGGTCGGTGATGGCTTTGGGCGACTCTCCGGCAACTTCGCCTGCAACAAACACCACCCTGAGCTGCTTGCCCAGTACCTGGCGCAATGCGGCGGTGAGCTTGTCGCGGTAGGGTTTGTCGAACATGCGTTCGTCGGCCTGCGAGATGCGCAGTTCGAGCGTATCCGCCGTTTGTTTGGTCATTTCGCAGCGCAGCGCCAGTTGATGCGCCATTGCACTCAAACCCAGCTGTCCTACGAGTTCTGTCCAAGCGGTAGGGCTCGCCGGTGCACCCGTCTGCACCGCTGCTGCCGTAGCCTTGGCGCCCAGTGTCTTCGCCGCTGCCGGCTTCACAGCCGGCACTCCGGCTGCGACAGCAGCACCGGCGGCCGGCGCAAACGCCAGCATGCGCAGCAAAGTCATCATGAAGCCTGCATGCTCATCGGGCGCCAGGCCGATTTCAGCGCGCCCCTGCGCCGCGATCTGATAATAAAGCTGCAATTCCTCCGCAGACAGTACCTGCGTCAGTTCCCGGATCTCGGCCGCGTCCGGGTCACCCTCGGGCAGGCTTTGCGGCACTACCTGCGCCAGTGCCACACGGTGCAGCAGCGATGCGAAATCCTGCAATGCCGATTCAAATGACAGGCTGCGCTCCGCCATGCGTTCGGCTTCGGCAACCAGCGCCGCGCCGTCCTGCGCGCCGAGCGCGCGGAGTATGGCGAACAGATAAGTCTGATCAACCGCACCCAGCATGGCGCGGGTCGAGGCCTCTTCGAGTTTGCCGCCGCCATGCGCGATTGCCTGATCGAGCAGACTCAGCGCATCGCGCAGACTGCCTTCCGCCGCCCGGGCCACCAGTGCAATCGATTGCTCGTCAGCCGGCACATTCTCCGCCGCGAGCACCTCGCTCAGACGCCCGCGTATCTGTGCCGGCGGAATCTGCTTCAGACTGAACTGCAGGCAGCGCGACAGCACGGTGACCGGTATTTTCTGCGGATCCGTGGTGGCCAGGATGAACTGCACGTGGCTCGGGGGTTCCTCCAGCGTCTTCAGCATCGCATTGAACGCGTTGCGCGACAGCATATGCACTTCGTCAATGATGTAGACCTTGAAACGCCCACTGGTGGGCGCATACAGCGCGTTTTCGAGCAACTCGCGCATGTTGTCGACCTGGGTATTGGACGCCGCGTCGAGTTCAATCAGGTCGACGAATCGACCGGCGTCGATTTCCATGCACGCGCCGCACTTGCCGCAAGGCACGTCGGTGATACCGGTCTCGCAATTCAGCGCCTTGGCCAATATGCGCGCCAGCGTGGTTTTGCCCACCCCGCGCGTTCCGGTAAACAGATAGGCATGATGCAAGCGCTGCTGTTGCAACGCATTGCTCAATGCGCGCACCACGTGTTCCTGCCCGACCAGCTCGGCAAAATTGCGGGGGCGCCACTTACGTGCAAGAACCTGGGTCACGGCATTCCGGAAAATCGGGTCAGCATTTGTCTCAAGGCGACATTTTAGCCGCAAAGGCCATGCGCCACTGCATGCCCGCTTGTGGCGCCGGGCGCCAGCGCGACAACGATCGTCACCGGTCGTCGTTCAGAATTTGGGGTGGCGAGCCTAACCCCCGGCACTCGCAAAGATGAGCTGTGGCTGCTTCCTTCCGGACCTGACCAGTTTCACTACCTGTACGATGCGGGGAGGCCCGCCGTAAGTAAGTCGTAAGTATGCACTTGAATTCATTTGATTACCATCAACACCCGTTGCGTTTTGACTTTACAAGCGCCGGTGATAATGATTTTATACGGTGTGAATCCGCCGGATGCTCCGACCGCCATTGAAGCGCGTCGTGCGACATCGCGGACGGCGATCAATCCGGAAACATCCGACATCGGAGGAGTCTCATGTCCACCCCCGCATCAGGCACGATCGAATCGGTACTGCACGAAAACCGCATTTTCCCGCCCGCTCCCGCGCTGGTTAAACAGGCCAACATCTCCGGCATGGACGCATATCAGGCGCTGTGCGCCGCGGCCGAAAAGGATTACACGGGCTTCTGGGCCGGCCTCGCAAAAGAGCACCTGCTATGGAAAAAACCGTTTACCCAGGTGCTCGATGAATCCAAAGCGCCGTTTTTCCGCTGGTTTGCCGATGGCACGCTGAACGCTTCATATAACTGCCTCGACCGTCACCTGAAAACCCAGCCCGACAAGACCGCCGTCATTTTCGAGGCCGACGACGGCAAGATCACCAAGGCGACCTACAAAGACCTCTACCGTCGCACCTGCATGATGGCCAACGGTCTGAAGTCCCGCGGCATCAAGAAAGGCGATCGCGTCATCATCTACCTGCCGATGTCGATTGAGGCCATCGTCGCGATGCAGGCCTGCGCCCGCATCGGCGCCATACATTCGGTCGTGTTCGGCGGCTTTTCGGCAAAAAGCCTGCAGGAACGCATCATCGATGCCGGCGCAGTGGCGGTCTTGACCGCCGATGAGCAAATGCGCGGTGGCAAGGCCATCGCACTGAAAAAGGCCGTGGATGACGGCATTGCGCTCGGTGGCTGCGATTCGATCAAGACCGTCGTCGTCTACAAGCGCACCGGCGGCAAGGTCGACTGGAATCCGAAAACCGATGTCTGGCTGGACGATCTGCTCAAGGGCCAGGCCGAAGACTGCGAACCGGAATGGGTCGATGCCGAACATCCGCTGTTCATCCTTTACACGTCAGGCTCCACCGGCAAGCCCAAGGGCATTCAGCACTCAACGGGCGGCTACCTGCTGTGGTGCATCCTGACGATGAAATGGACCTTCGATCACAAGCCCACCGACGTGTTCTGGTGTACCGCGGACGTGGGCTGGGTCACCGGCCACTCCTATGTCTGTTACGGCCCGCTCGCCTGCGGCGGGACTGAAGTGGTGTTTGAGGGCGTGCCAGTCTATCCGGATGCCGGACGGTTCTGGAAAATGATCCAGGACCACAAGGTCACGGTGTTCTACACCGCGCCCACCGCCATCCGCTCGCTGATCAAGGCCGGCGGTGACTTGCCGAAAAAATACGACCTCTCCAGCCTGCGCATCCTCGGCACGGTCGGTGAGCCGATCAATCCCGAGGCGTGGATGTGGTACCACGAAACCGTCGGTGGCGGCCGTTGCCCTATCGTCGACACCTGGTGGCAGACCGAAACCGGCGGCCACATGATCACACCGCTGCCGGGTGCGACGCCGACCAAACCCGGGTCCGCTACGCTCCCGTTGCCCGGCATCATTGCCGACATCGTTGACGAGACCGGCCACTCCGTCGGCAAAGGCAAGGGCGGCATCCTCGTGATCAAGAAACCCTGGCCTTCGATGCTGCGCACGATCTGGGGTGATCCGGAGCGTTACAAGACCACGTATTTCCCCGAAGACTTCAAGGGCAAGTATTACCTCGCCGGCGACGGCGCGACCTATGACGAAGACGGCTACATCCGCATCATGGGACGCATCGATGACGTGCTGAACGTATCCGGACACCGTCTGGGCACCATGGAAATCGAATCGGCGCTGGTCGGCCACAGCGCGCTGGTGGCCGAAGCCGCGGTCGTCGGCCGTCCCGATGACGTTACCGGTGAAGCCGTGGTCGCATTCGTTGTCCTCAAGCAGGCGCGGCCGGAAGGCGACGCCGCAAAGAAAATCATCAAGGAACTGCAGGACTGGGTGGGCAAGGAAATCGGACCGATCGCCAAGCCCAGGGACATCCGTTTCGGTGACAATCTCCCCAAGACCCGCTCCGGCAAGATCATGCGCCGGCTGCTGCGTTCGATCGCCAAGGGTGAGGAGATCAAGCAGGACGTGTCCACGCTGGAGAATCCGGCAATCCTTGACCAGCTCAAGCAGCCGCCGAAGTAACCAGCCGTTTATGAACGGCGGGCGCCTGGGCGTCCGCCAACTCATCTACGGTCAGCCCTTTCCTGCTGGCCGATGCTTACCTGCCCGTTACCGGCATATCGTTGCCGCGACCGTCACCAGTGCCTGCCCTCGCCAACAGCGAATCCGCGTCGAGCTGTTGTCTTAATTCCCGGCGCACTTCCTGCCAGCGGAAGCGCACGGAGTTGCGGACAATATCTGCATCCAGTTCCTTCAGCTGATCCACTATCGGTGCCCAGCGCACCACCGCCTCCGGACTCTCGGCAAACGCCGCCTCAGTGTCAGTTACTGTGTCCCAATGGCAAGAGGCGACCCGGTTACGTACACCCGCTGCGAGCAACGGATATTCGCTATCCGCCTCAGCTGGCGGTCCCGCCTGCAGAATGCGGTCGACAACCATATTCATCAAGCGCGCCACCTCGCTCTGCTCGTCAGGGCACGCCTTTGCCATAAGTCCACCGGCATAGATGCTCAGATCGGATACGGATGCCAGCCAGATATTCCATTTCGCCGCATTGATCGCTTTCGCGAAATTATCATTCGCGAACAGCTGCGGATAGCGGGATCCGGCGCGGGTACGTAGATAACCGTACAACGATGTCTGGGTCACGTGACTGGCGCGTGACTCCAGAAATTGCCGCAAACGGTCGGGATCATCGATGCGCACCGATGGGAGCCGCGCGTCCACGCGACCGAAAAATTCACGCAATGCGCTCAGGAAACTAACCATAAAAACCTTTAAAAACAATAATTTAAAAAACATATTTGTGCTAGACAATATGCCAAAAACACGTTAGCCTTTCCGGCGTTGGTGAAAAAAGTCCGCATAAAAAATATAGCAGCACAATTGCAACAGACGGATACGCAGGTTCTCACAACAAAACCAGGACGGAGGTTACCCCATGAGCAGCGGCGATTCCCAAAAAGATAATCATTGGCACCGAACCAAGGGGCTGATGATTCTTCATTTGTCCATCTGGTTCATTTTCTCGTTTGTGGTGCATTGGTTTGCTTCCAATCTCAATCAAATCACCTTTTTCGGCTGGCCGCTGGGCTTTTATATGGCGGCTCAGGGTTCCCTGATCGTATTCGTGGTCCAGCTCTTCATATTCGTGAAGCAGCAGGAGAAGGTCGACCGCGAATGCGGCGTGGCTGAAGACTAATAACAGGGAGAAACCGAAATGGCCATGAAAGGTACGTTTATTGATAATCTGCCGAAGGTGTACGGTATGTACACCGGCGGCTTCCTCGTTTTCATCGCGTTAATGGCATTTGCCGAAAGCATGGGCATGTCGGCCGAGGCGATCGGCATCTGGTTCGTCACCTTCACCGTGTTCATTTACGCCTACATCGGCTGGATGTCACGGACGATGCAGGTTGACGCCTATTACGTTGCCGGCCGCGAAGTGCCCCCCGTTTTCAACGGGATGGCAACCGGCGCCGACTGGATGTCCGGCGCCTCGTTCGTCGCGATGGCCGGCGGCATTTACATGGGCGGCCACCCCTACCTCGCGTTCGTGGTGGGCTGGACCGGCGGCTACGTGCTGGTAGCCGTGCTGATGGCGCCTTACCTGCGCAAGTTCGGCTGCTATACGGTGCCCGACTTCATCGGCACCCGCTATGGCGGCAACCTGGCACGTTTTCTGGCTGTCCTGGTGCTGATCGTCGCGTCGTTCACTTATGTAACCGCGCAGATCAATGCGACGGGCACGATTGCGGCAGCGGTGCTCCAGATCCCGTTTGAACTTGCGGTCTGGATTGCCCTGGGCGCGATTCTGCTGTGCGCGATGCTCGGCGGCATGCGGGCGGTGACCTGGACCCAGGTGGCCCAGTACATCGTGCTGATCATTGCCTACCTGGTACCGGTGTTCTGGATGTCGATGAAACAGGGTTTCGGCAGTTTCCCGCAGTTTGAATACGGGGCAGCTGTCGCCAAACTGGCCGAGTTGGAGGTCATGCACCAAGTCGGCGTGCTGAAACCAGTGGCAGCACAAGCTGGATTGAGCGCGCTGACCGTCAAGCACTCCGTTGCGTCCAGCGATCCCATTGCAGCCTTCCGCTTCGTCACCCTGGTCGCCTGCATGATGATGGGAACAGCCTCTTTGCCGCACATTCTGATGCGCTACTTCACCACCCCTTCGGTGCGTGATGCGCGCAGGTCTGTGGCCTGGTCGCTGCTCTTCATTTTCCTGCTCTACTTCACCGCCCCTGCACTCGCGACACTGACCAAGCTGCAGGTGCTTGATCCGTCACTGGCCACCAGCATCATCGGCAAATCGATCGCCGATGTGAATGCGCTGGACTGGGTTGTCAAATGGAGCAATGTCGGCTTCCTCAAGATCGTCGACAGCAACGGTGACGGGATACTGCAGATCAACGAGTTCTTCATGCGTGGCGATATTGTGGTGCTTGCCACGCCGGAGATCGCGGGCCTGCCGGCGTTCATCTCGGGACTGGTGGCTGCGGGTGGTCTGGCGGCGGCGATGTCGACGGCGGACGGTCTGCTGCTGGCCATCGCCAATGCGCTTTCGCATGACCTCTACTACAAGATGATCGACCCGAAAGCCGACACGAAGAAACGGCTGATTGTCGCGCGGGTTCTGCTGATCGGCATCGGCGCTGCGGGCTCTGCGGTCGCCAGTCTGAGGTTGACGGGAATTCTGGGTTCAGTGGCGTGGGCATTCGACTTCGCCATGTCCGGCCTGTTCTTCCCGCTGGTCCTCGGTGTCTGGTGGAAACGCGCCAACCGCGCCGGCGCCTGCGCCGGCATGGCTGTCGGTCTGGCCGTCGGTTCGTGGTACCTCTACATGGTCAAGTGGGGCGGCATGGCTCCGTGGTGGGGCATTGACGACCTGCGCTTCGGCATCATCGGCGCGCTGGCCAGCCTGATCGCGATGGTCGTGGTGACTCTGATGACCGCACCGCCTGATGCAGAAACCCAGGCGATGGTCGACGAGATCCGTGTTCCGAAAGGAAAATCGGTGCTCGACATGTCTCACTAACCTAGCAATCTCAGGTCAAGCCGGGGCGGAAACATTTCGCCCCGGCTTTTTTATGGCATAACCATCCTCTGACAATCATCGAATTACGGGAAAGCGCGCATGACTGAAGCATTTCCAATCTGGGTTATCGCCATCGATTACATCCTCGGCATGGTCATGTGGACGCTGATCGGCAGATTCGGCATGAATCTTTTCCTTCCGGTAACCAGCGATTTTTTCTTCATGCGTTTTTTCGTGCGCGTGACCAATCCGTTGATCAAATTGTTCCAGCCAATCACGCCGGATTTCATGGTGCCAGCGGTAGTCCCGCTCTATGTCGCCTGGTTTTTCTTCATGTTCCGCTTCTATCTGATGCCCTGGCTGCTGGGTTATTCCGTCATGGGCATGCTGTCGTTTCCGCTCGAAAGCGAAATCGGTCAAGGTGTGGGTGCGCTGATGCGGGTGCTGACGCGTTGAATACTCCTCATCTACCGGGACGGATTTTCGGAATCACTGCGGCCAGTCCTGCAAAATCGCTGTGGTAGAATCCGCGCCTCCGGAGAGGTGGATGAGTGGTTTAAGTCGCACGCCTGGAAAGCGTGTGTACGGTGAAAGCCGTACCGCGGGTTCGAATCCCGCCCTCTCCGCCAAATGAACCGGCCCCTGTTGGGGCCGTTTTGTTTGGTGGTGTGGGTGCGTGGACGAATCCGCCGCTTCGACCAGCGACACGCAGTGCGTGTCGCACCGGACGCTGCGCACGGCGCAGCGGTCACTAGCCAACGCGAGGGACGCCGGGATCGCCGTAAGGCGAAATCGGCGAAATCCCACCCTCTCCGCCAAACGAATCGGCCTCTGTTGGGGCAGTTTTCTTATTCTCCTGAATTGCCGGTGATGGATTACTCCGGCTTTTTCTCCCCGTCCAGCGCCTTAACCAGATCACCAATCATCAGCGCCAGTTCTCCGGTCATCAGTGCGAAGTCGAGTTCGAACTGTTCCTGCTCGTCGTCTACGCCCGCCTCCGACTCCTGCCGGATGACATTGAGCACTACGATGCGCTTGATCTGCAGGTGCTCGGTGAGTACAAACGAGATCTTGTCGTTCCACGTCAGGCCCAGGCGCACCACCGTTTTGCCGGCGGCGATATGGTCACGAATCTCTTTGCCTTCGAGGGGATGGCGCGCATACCGTACGGTGGCCTTGCCGGCATCCGCCGCGCGCAATTCAAGATCCTGGTCGATGGTAAAGGCGCCGGGGGCCTCGCCCTGCACCAGCCATTCGGCCATGGCTGCCGCCGGTGAGCGCTGGGTTTCCAGTCGCAGCGCCTGCATGTCGTCGTCGGCCCGCCGCAGCGCCTCCATGAACTGCTCGACCTTGGCATCGCCGACAGCATTTACCGCGAGCAACCGTTGCCCCGCATCGATCCAGGCGTGGGTAATCCGGCGTCGCGCCAGCGCACGCGGCAGCAGTTCGTTGGTCACCTGATCGCGCAGGTCGCGCATCTGCTTGCGCCCCACCGGGTGCCCCTGCTCGCGTTCGATGACCGCCGCGCGATCCTGCGCTTCCTGGCGGATGACCGAGGCCGGCAGCAGCTTCTGTTCGACGCCCAGAGCCAGCAACCACTGCCGCGCCTGTTGATAAAGGAACACGCCGTCTTCATGCGGCCAGGTCCAGCCGCGGCTTTCCATCTGGAAGCCGCCGCAGGGCTGCAGCGACTGGTTGGCGAGATGGCGTTGGAGTTGTTCGGCATCGACCGCCCAGTCCGCGGGCAGCCGGTAAAGCACGAGATTCTTGAGCAACATGAGCGGCCAAAAAGCGGTTGATTATACGGGCGACCGCTGCCTGCGAACAGCGCACGCGGCGCAGAAAAAAATCCGCGTCGTACTCAGCCGGCTTGTGTTGACAATATGAACCCGGGGATGATGCCCAGCCTGCGGTAACGGCGCAGTACCGGTGCAGGCAAACCGGTCAAATTGGTCACGCGCTTCCGGCATTGCGGTTCGCCGCAATTGCAGCGCATCGTCCAGATATCATCGGCGCCGAGCAGCGTCGCGTAATCGTGCGTAACCTCGTCACCCGCAGCGATGGCGCGGATGGCTTTCAGCAGCAGGCGCCCCGGGGCCTTGTAGACGCCGGCATTCGGGTTGCAGGAGTGGTTGGCAAAGGCACCGATTTCGCCTTCGGGATTGATGTAATGATCCGCGTCGTAACGAAAACAGTTCTCCGCGAGTCGCGGCTCACGATCCCAGTAGCGCCATACCGTCGCACCGGTTACCACCCGGCCCCTGATCTGGCAGATCGTGGCGCCGCGGGCGAAATGTTTCAATGCAACGATGCCCTTGCCGTTGCGCACGGGCTGAACAGCCAGCGTTCGCTTGTA
>Ga0224505_10000975_pt1 | contig 18958 bp, 28 predicted proteins | sample SF_Jan12_sed_USG_FD_169102 | JGI IMG/M metagenome (GOLD analysis project Ga0224505, IMG submission 169102) | Sediment microbial communities from San Francisco Bay, California, United States - SF_Jan12_sed_USGS_4_1 | ecosystem: Environmental > Aquatic > Marine > Sediment | place: USA: California... | reverse complement strand
ACCACCGGGACCCCAGAGATGATTCAACGGCGGCAACGCCCTTCCTTGCCCAACACGGCATGGATCTGCGCCTTCAGCCCAGCCCGCAACTGCGACAACTTGCGCCGATACCGCACCAGTTCGCGTTGATGCCGTACCGACTCAGGTGGGATCCACGCCTCCGGCAGGCGTCCCATCCGCAGCAGGTCCGCCAATAGGCGGGCGTCTTCCTGGTCGTTCTTGACCCGACGGTTCTCGTAGCCGGCAATACCCAACGGGTGCGCCAAATGCACCGAACCACCTGCCTGGGTGATCACATCCGCCGCCCAATACCAACCCCACGTCGCCTCCAACACCACTTCCGGTGCCGGCCCGGCCTGTTCGATCTCGAGCCCGAGGTTCAGCGGACTGTTATCAATCCGGTGCGTCCACAACTCGGTTCCGTCTGCTTCGAGGACCACGATCACCGAACGCCTCCGATGCAGGTCCACACCCACGTAACGTGTCATCTGAGAGCCTCCTCGCACTCGATTGTGGATGACACCCCGAGTCTCGTCTCGGGACACAGAGCGGGGAGGCTCCCGCTCTTCATGGCATCACGTACGAGCGCGGTCTATCGGGGCCGGTAGATGTCTGCCCGGTGGTCGATGTAGATAACTCGGATCGTGCGGCCGTCTTGGTTGATCTCGTAGACGATACGGTATGCCCCGACTCTTGCTGAGTGGAACCCGGTGAGTTCGCCCCTAGGCGGTTTGCCGACTTGGTGGGGGTTCTCGAGCAAGGGGCCGACGAGGTGTTCCAGCACGGCCAGAGCAATCTTGTCAGGCAACCGATCGATGGCTCTCCTTGCCGGGCCAGCCACGATCAGCTCCCAGTGCGCTTCGGTCACGCTGTCTTGGAGCGGAGTTGGATGCGGAGTGCCTCGATCTCGTCCTTGGTGGCAACGTCACCGCTAGCTAGTGCTGCCCGACGATCTGATGCTGTCGACGATCACCGGCCTCTCTCCCGCACGCGGCGAGACCCACCTGTGGCTCTCCCACACCCCCGGCGGCACGCCGGTCGTCGAAGACCGCATCGAAATCCTCTGCCGCCAGTTCGCCCGCCTCAACCAGCTCGCCATCTACTTCCCCGGGCGATTCGAACTCGCCTAACCCAATGAACCAGCCGACCCTCTTACACAGACATCCGGACAGGCCCGACGTCGACCAAGGCGGTGACGTCAGGATGATTCTCCACCAGGTAACCAGAGAAACGGCGCAGCATCCCGTCAGCCGACACCACGCTGGCAGGCCGCAGCGACAGGGCGATCTGCTCCAGATAGCGCAGCATGGTTGCCGCCAACACGGGTGCGGCTGCGGCGATCTGGGGCCAGTCGAACTCACGAGGCCTCGGCCGACCCGGCCCCTGCGTCGCGGCTGTTGTGAACGCTCGTGCCGGGGCGGTCATTGCCCGACCTCCTCGGCCGCGGCGAGGAACAGGTCAGCGTCGATGATCGCTGCCGCCTGGTGATACTCCTCGGCGAGCCACTCGTTCGCCAGATGCACATAGAGGCGGGTGGTTTCGATGGAGCGATGCCCCGCCTTGGGCTTGGAGCGCTTCGAGTTCCATGCCGGTCTCACGGAGCCGGGTGAAACAGGTATGGCGCAACTCGTGGCAGGTGATCCGGCGGAGCCCGGCACGTTCCCGAGCCGACACGAACACCTGCTTCAATCCCTCATCCGACAGTGGCTGACCCCGGCGGGGACCCTTCAACACCACAAACACCCGATCCGTGGCCGTCTCGCGGGGCCGTTCGACTCGCAGATAGTTCCCGACGGTGACAAACCAGCGGGCCGAGATCGGGATCCGACGCTGATGCCCGCCCTTGCCCTCGGCGATGAACACCTGACGCTGGGCGGCGTCCAGGTCCTCGAGCCGCAGCCCCAACACCTCACACCGGCGCAGGCCGCCGAGGACCATCGCTTCGAACATGGCCCGGTCCCGCAGGGTGCGGCACGCCCCCATCAACCCATCCACTTCCTCCGGGTCGACGATTCTCGGCAGCGTGCGCGGGGTGCGCACCAACGGCACCCCGCGGCCGCCTCGCTCCCGCGACCGTCGCGTCGACAGGCCCTTCGGGACCGGATTCGATGCCACATCACCCCGGGCGACCAGGAACGAGAACATGCCCGACAGCGACGACAAGCGACGTTGGATCGTGCGCGCCGACAGGCCCGACTCCCCATCCGATAGGCGCACCACCGTCGGATCCCCGATGGCACGCTGCTGAGTGATGAACCCCAACACATCCCCGGTGGTCACCTCGGTCGGGTCCTTGGGGACTGTCGTGAAGAACACCTTCAAATCGAACCCGGCCGCCAACACCGTGTTCGGCCGGCACCGGGCTGCCAGGAACTCGAGATAGTCGTCCACCACCTCATGGCCCACCCCGATCCGTATCCCACCCCCGGCGTCTTCGATCGAACCAGACACGGCATCCACTCCATGGCAGCCACCCTCTCCGACCCCGACGGGGCCACCACGCAGCGTCCCAGACCCACCACCCAGCGTCCAAGAATCCCGCCCCGGATTACCCCCATATCCTCACATAGCCGAGCGGCCCGGTTGGATCAGAGGGGCCTCAGCACCTTTGCACGAACCTTCCCGCGTCGCCTTTCACCCTTGAGGTAGTCGCATAGCGCGAAGGCCGGCTATGGAACGGCGACTTGTCACGGCGTTCACGTCGCGGCCGGATCGAGCGCAGAGGCTCGTGGAGGAGGCGTGCGTCAGGGTGTCACGCGGTATCCATCTCGTAGGCGGGTAGCTGTTCGGCAGGTCCGGTGACGTGGAGCCGGAGAGCCTTCTCGGTTTCGTGCAGCTGCACGATGCGCGCCACCATTGGAGAAAGTAGCGGCATGACGTCGTCGACAGAAACCACATCAGGCTCGTTCGCGGTGTATCGGCGGTTGTCGAGCTCAATGACACCTTGACCGGCGGCCTGCAGGTTGCGCAACCAGTCGGTCTCCGTGCCGTACGGCAGCGGGACGATGATGGTGTCCTCTGACTTGTGGGCTGTCAGTGGGGTCACGAAGGTCTTCCCCGACTTCCGTCCGACGTGGTGAAGCAACGCTGAGTTCGCCGACCGTCCTGCGAAGAAGCGGACCCACACCGGATTGGTGACGTGCTTGTGGTACCACGTGAGCCATTCAGTCACCCGGGGGTTGCGACTCTTGAACGCCCACAGCATCAGCGCCGTCTCGAGGATTTCCGCAATGACGATGATGCCGACCATCACTGCCAGAACCTTGAAGAACCTGCGCATACCGGCCTCCGACTCGCTGCCAACACCCTGATCGTCACAATCGAACACGCAGTGCGGAAGAGGACGAGTTCCCCATGCCTCCGCATGGCTGGACAAATCGAGCGGGCCGCTTCGGTCGAAGGAGACTCAGCACCCCTGTACGAACCTTCCCGCGCTGCGCTTCGTGTTCGAGGTCGTCGCACAGCTACGGATATTGCCGGTTCCAGATCGGGTTGCGACGCCATGAGCGGGCGTCGACATGCATGCCCTCGACCCGGCGTTCGGTGACAGTCGGAGTGGAGGTGTTCACGTCTCTGGGCGAGCCGGACGGACGCCTGGAGACGGGTTGCTCGTGCTGATCAGTCGAGTTGTTGGATGTCGGGCATGATCCAGGACTTGTCGTAGTACGGCTCGGTCGGTCCATGAGGCGGAGGTAGACGAAGAAGCCGACGCTCGGGTGGGACTGCGCCCAGTTCGCGGCGTATCCGTCGGGGGCAAAGGGGCCGACGAACACATTGACGGTGCCTCCGGCTCGACGACGAGATCTTGCTGGCTGCTCACGACGGCACGGCCTTGCTCGTTGATGATCAGGGTTCTGGTGTCGTTGGTGTATCCGGCGATCGACCAGAAATCGAGAGCGGGCGGATCGGGGGGATCGTGGTCTGATACGTGTGGCTGCCGTCGAGCCACTCGCCGTTCTCGTGGATGTAGGCACCGAGGTGCTTCGAGCCTTGTCCGCGTGTGGGCAGGACCATGCCCTGCGAGGTCGTGATCGCCTCGTAGGTGTGCGACGCGATCTCTTGGCCTCCGTAGTAGTCGGGGTGCATGAGGTCCCGACGTGACTGGTTGAGGATGTATCGCCACTCGCGCTCGGGCCAGTGCTTGGACATATACGACTTCTTGGAGAACGTGTTCACCATTGCGATCGCGCAGGCTTGAGGACCCTGCGCAGAGCGCACCGTGCCGACCTCGACAGGGTTGAGCGGAGCCGCCTATGGTGAACTGTCGCCCAGAGTGCGACCGATGGGAGAGACGATGCGGGTCGGAACGTCAATGACGGATGTGGTCGGTGGCACTCCGGTGGTGCAGTTGCGCAACGTGGTACCGGATGACGCAGCTGACGTGTTTGTGAAGCTCGAGTGGTTCAACCCGACTGGCTCGTACAAGGACCGCATGGCCCTCGCCATGGTCGAGGAAGCGGAACGGCGCGGGGATCTTTCGCCTGGCATGACGGTCGTCGAGTACACCGGTGGTAGTACGGGGTCGTCATTGGCGTACGTGTGTGCCGCCAAGGGTTACCGCTTCAAGGTCGTGTCGTCGGATGCTTTCGCTGAGGAGAAGCTCAAGACGATGAAGGCGTTCGGTGCCGACGTGACCATCGTGCCGAGCAAGGATGGGCAGATTACCCCCGATCTGGTCCCTCGCATGATCGAGCAGGCATCCAATTTCGCCGCTGAACCTGGAACATTCTGGACCAACCAGCTTCACAACGCCGACTCACTCGTTGGATACCGGGGCATAGGTATTGAACTGTTGGAGCAGATGGATCGTCCGATTGATGTCTTCTGCGCCGCTGTCGGGACGGCCGGGCTGGCAGTGGGTGTCTCGTCGGCACTCGCCGATGGAGGATCGAAGGCCAGGATCGTGGTACTCGAGCCGGCGTCGACCGCCGTCATCTCGGGTGGGAAGCCGGGAACACACCACGTTGAGGGTATCGGAGTCGGGTTCATCCCTCCGCTGTTGGATCCAGCCCGATACCACGAGGCACGGGCGATCGACGAGGGAGAGGGTCGGGCCATGGCCCGCCGCTTGGCAGCCGAGGAAGGGCTGCTCGCCGGCACCTCGAGCGGACTCAACGTGGCTGGCGCCATCAGCATCGCCCAGGAACTCGGTCCCGGGCGCGCCGTCGTAACTGTCGCTGTCGACACCGGGCTCAAATATCTCGCAGGCGATCTTTTCACCACCTAGCTGCTGACCCGGCTATCGGCACACGAAGGCCGGATGAACCTGAGACGCGCCTCGACACCCCTGTACAACGACCGCCGAGAGCCTTCCAGTAACGACAGCGGCTGCAGTGACGTCGATCATTCGTCCGACCACCACGAGCTCGGGGCCCGTCGAGACCGATGGGACGCAGGTCGAGATCACCTACAGCGATGAGGGGATTCTTTCACCGGTGATCGGGCCATCATCGAAGGGCCGTCGCCATCGTGTTCTCGAACGAATCGGAACGCGAGGCGATCGGGGTCCTTCTCTGGTACGAGACGGGCTCCGCTGCACTAGCCGAGGAACTACAGGTCCTCGAAGAAGGCGCAAAGGGTGTGCTAGTCGGAACCCCCGCCGAACCACACGAGGAGATCGAGCTCGAAGGTGTGTGGGGTCTCACACCAGGGAGCCACTCCTGGACGGTTGCTGCAGCACGTTGCCCAGGACGACGAAGACGGTGGCGGCAAGCCAAGCGGCTGCCGCCACCAAGCGAGGGGACGATCGCCGCCGACCCACCGCCGCCGCCAATGCAACGGACGGAAACGTAAGACCCCAGACGGATTGGGATGTTGTGATGAACCCAACGGCGCATACTGCGCCGAACACCACGGCACCCATTCGATGCCAGGTTGTTGCACCCTCATCGACGAAAGCGACCCAGGAGGCTGCCAACAACAGCGACAGCCATGCTACGAGCGCCGTTGCAGTCGGACCGAAACCCGACCCCACCAGGAACGACGCCATAGCGGCCATCACGGCAGTGATGGCAAGGACGACCCCAGGTACATCCACCGTGTCGACACCGCCCAAGTCCGCTCTCGTCGACATCACCAACGCACGATTGTGTGCGGGCGCTCACTGCGGTCGGTAGATGTCGCGGCGGTGCCCGACACGGAGCACGATGACTTCTCGCCGGTCGTCGTCGATGCGGTAGACGATGCGGTAGGTGCCGCGTCGAGCGCTCCAGACACCCTTCAGCTCGTTGCCGAGCGCGCCGTCTACCCGCCGCGGGTTGTCGAGTAACGGTCCGGTGATGAAGTCGATGACAGCGAACGCCACTGCTTCGGGGAGCGTCTCGCGGATCGCCCGCGCAGCGAGTACGGTCACCACGATCTCGTACCGGGATTCGGTCACCGGGGCCGGAGAGCCCTGACGGCGTCGACCCCGCGCACCACGTCGCCTTCCAGATAGGCGCGGTGGGACTCGACGAGTTCAGCTACTGCGTCAGAGTCCCCCAGCACCGCAAGGGTCTCTTCCAGTGATTCGAGGTCTTCGGGGCTGATGAGGACGGCGGCCGGCGTCCCGTTCTTGGTTACAACGACACGCTCGTGGTGTCCTTGGACGCGTTCGATGAACTCCGAGAAGCGGCCGAGCGGCATGGGGTTGAAGCCCTACTACCTCGGCGACACCTCGGCACTCGCCCGCCTCACGCATCCAACTGTGGCACCTCGCCTGGCGCCACTTCTCGAGAGCGGACTGGTCGCCCGGTGTACTCCAACGGATCTCGAGGCCGGCTACGCCTCGCCCAGCCCAGCCGCACACCGCGCCATGAGCCAGTTCCGGGCTGCGTGGCCGCCGGTGGCGATGGATCAACCCGTACTGGATCGGGCAGTCGAGGTGCAGGACGTGCTTGCCGATCTCAGCCAACATCGTGGCGCCAAGATCGCCGACCTGCTCATTGCGGCCGCAGCCGAAGCAGCCGGACTGGTCGTACTCCACTACGATCACGGCTTCGACCTGATCGCAGCCGTGACCGGCCAACCCGTTGAATGGATCGTGCCGGCTGGAACCGTGGCCTGACGAAACCATCACCCCGCGTCACACTCCAAGCCAGCCACTCTGAGCACCAGATACGTTGCAGGAACGATCACTTCGCCGAGTGTCCTAGAACGGCACGTCGCTCTCAGCTCTCGTGGTCAATAGGGCCCTCTGGGTCTGGAGAGGTATCTGGGCCTGTCCTACGGTAGGGGCGGGGATCATGACACCGACCCTGACCGACTCTGGGCGAACCGAGACCGGGACCTCGTGGCTGGGCAAGCACCCGATCGCTGGATCGGCGGTCATCGCAGCCCTGACCGGGGTGGCGTTGCAGCTCACCCACATGATCGACTTCCAGGAGCGTGTGGCCGCCCTCGTGGGCTGGAACCTTTCGGTGCGCTTCGTTGACTTCGGATTCAGGATGGCGCTCGGCGCTGTCGTCGTTCTAGAGCTCTTGCCGTGGTTGTTCGGGTACATGCGGTCCCGGACCTGGTTCCGCGGCTACCTCCGTCGCCTTTGTCTCACGAGCGGCCCAGCGCCGCGCTTCACGCTGTCGGCATCGGCAGCATCCGTTGCCATCATGGCGGCCCTCATCGGCGGCCTGGCCGCCCGCTTCGACGTGCTGCGATTGGACCTCGATTTCGTGCTTGACGACTCCCGCTGGTTCATAGTCATCCTGGCGCTGGTCCCCGCCCTCTGGGAAGAGCTGGCCTTCCGGGGCCTCATGCTCACCAACCTCCAGCAGCGCCACCACCGGTGGATCGCGATTGTCACAACGGCGCTGTTCTTCGGGCTCTTCCACATCAGCAACCTGCTCCTGCGCGACTTCGACCAGGTGATCATGGAGATGATCATGGCAGCCGCGTTCTCCATTGGTTGGGGCTATGCCGTGGTCAAGACCGGTAGCGTGGTGCCGGCGATGGTGTCTCACTACGGCATCAACGTCTTCATCGGGCTGCTCCTCGCTCCCGAGCTGAGTGATTCTGCGGGCGCAGCCATCTTCGGAAGCCTTACCCTCGCGTATCCGATCTTGACGGTCATCGCCGTCTGGCTGCTCGGTCGGCGGCACCGCGCTGTTCCGTCGGCGGCCGAGTTCGAATCACGGCCAATCGGGGCAAGCCCAACGGGTGCCTGATCAATCGGGGTCCCATTACGGGTGCGGCAGACGTTGGCGAACGGCAGATACGTCTACGTCCATGACTGGCGAACCACCCAGATCGCCAAGTCATCCGGACGAACACGCATCTCGCCGAGTGTCCGGGATCGGCACGAATGCGCATGGTGCCGCAATCACGCAAGGTGGCGTCCGACTGCGATTGCGGCTCCTCCTGGCACAATGTCCGGGTGGGAAAGCCAGTCGGGTTCGAGTGGACGCAACGCAAGAATGGCGATGTTTTGGTCACGCATCATGCCCGGGTGGCGGCCATCCTGCGGGGTAGGGCAGCGATCAAGTTCATATCCGACGTCGGTCGGGGCGACCCGCAAGAGGTCATGGCCAGGGTCACGGGCGATTACAAGCGCGGCAATGAGCGATCGGGCCGCCAGCGCTCGCGGCGCTGAAGCCATCTTGAAGCGCGGCTGGTGGCATATTCTCTCGACCTGTTCAGCGGTTGCAGCGCACCGATCACCGATACGCCGCACGAACATGGTCAAGCCGTCCGACGAGTGCTCCGGAACGGCATTTCCAGAATCACCGGTGAGGAAGGCAAGACACCACGCTTTCCGGGACCTCGGTCCTCCGTTTCGACGAGAACGGGCTTGTCGTCGAGCAATGGGACTCCTGGAACGTAGTTGGGGAACGCCACTTTCCGTCCGAAGGATGGGGACCGTTCAACTCGCCGATCAACTGATACCGGTCGGAAACGGGCCTTTCGCCAACCATCCCCGAACGGCACCTCGACGATCGGGGGTCCCGACTACTCGCGGTGATGCGGGGGCGGTACGGTCTCGTGGTGGAGCTTCTCGGCACTGCTTGGCTATCGGGATCAGCTGCCGTTTGAAAGCTGGGTGATTTCGATGCCGACGTAGTTCCATCGTCGGAGCTTCGCTACGAGGCGAATGGCGCGGCAGGCGATGGGGTGGCGTTGGTCGATTCGTTGGCGGTACGGCTCGAACTCGTTGGCGGTGAGCACGCGTGCTTGGCCGTCGGTCCAGGGTCCGGTGGTGTTGCCTCGGCTGTCACACATGGCGACCTGGACTTGGAGGTTGGATTGGATCCGGGTGACCTTGTGGGTGTGTTCGGGCGTACCGAAGTAGAGCTTGCCGTCGGCGACGATCGGCCAGACCGGCGTGTCCACCGGAGTGCCCGATCGGCGGAACGTTCGGACAGCCACGTACCTAGTGTCCGTGAAGCGATCCATGTCAGTGCTTCGCGGTATCGTCGTCGAGCACTTCGAGCCAGTCGTTCCAATAGAACTTCCACTCCTCGACCGCACGTATCGACTGCAGGTGTTTGTGCTCGACAACGACCTTGACCCGACCGCTACCGACTTCTTCGAGCGTGATCGTTACCACCCCGCCACCGATCGCCAGGCGTATCGCCTTGGCGGTGTCACGGGACCGGAGCACGGTTTCGACATCGGGTAGCAGATGACGCCGTTCTTCGTTCTCGAGCAGGGCGCGCCACAACGCAGTGGCGTCAACGGTGACGGTGCGGGACTTGTTGGCGGTGAAGGTGCCATCTGCCATCTGGTGCGGCAGCCGGAGGCCGGTGATGCGCTCATATCCGACCGTGACTCCCTGAGCCCACCAAGCATCGATCGCATGCTCGTCACGGACATAGGTGGCGATGGCCTGGTGTCCCCCGGTCCGCGCTTCGCATCCATCGATAAGATCACACCGATCCTCCCAGCCTCTGCCGGTACCGGCGCGGATTGCCTCGTCGGATAGATCTGGCACCGCGACCCATACCCGAGCCGACGGTGTCGGTCGGGCTTGTTGGAGCAGGATGCGGCGGGCTTCGTGATAGCGCTCGCCGGTAGTGGTCATGCGAGCCCGGACCCTGGCCTTGAATGACTCTTGTTTGGTCATGTCAGCTGCTTTCGAGTGCCCAGCCTGGGGCGACTTCGTGACCCACGCTCACCGTCGCCCAGCAGGGCACCGAAGAGTCGACATCGTTGACCGCTTTCCTGCTGAGCACTCGAGGTCCCCTTTGCCTTCCCTGGCCGGATCGTGGGTTCCGGAAGAAGGTTCGGCGCAGCAGGCCGCCGCTCAGGATTTTATCCACATCGATCCTCCACTGCGCGAGTGGCCAGGCCGCTTCGGCGGCGGGATCTGAAGCCCCCTTTCTTCGGCTGCCCGCCGCAAGATCTCGTTCTCCATCGTCAACTCGCCGATCTTGCGTTCCGCCGCCGATAGACGCCGATCCGACCGTGGCGGTGATCTGGGCCCGGATCTGGTGCGAGTCGGTCAGTGGTTGAGCAGCGTCTTGACGACGGTGCTGACCTGGTGGCCTACGTCTGGCCGTGCGCCGCCGAGGCGATGGACGAGTCGGTTGCGGTTGATCGACCGAATCAGCTCGCACTGGATGTAGCTGGTGGCGTCAAGACCGGTATCGGCGCTGGCCTCAACCTCGACATGCAGCGAGAGGCCACGCCGAACCCTCGTCAGCGGGACGACAATCACAAACGGAAACCCGGGGCCGAACGTGTCGGGCGGACCAAGGATCAATGCCGGGCGGTGCGCGGCCGGCTCACCGGGATGAGGCTCGCCGAAATCGACGAGCCAGAGATCATCAACCGATGCCATCAGAGACCAGCGTGTCATCCGCTTCGGCGAGATAGGCCTGCCATGCTTCAGGGTCCTCTCGGAGATCAGCAAGCTCGGCGACCACCTGATGGGCGAAGCGTTGGCGTTGGAGCGCTTCGGCGGCATCGCGGACCGTTTCGATGAGAGATGCCCCCGTCGCTCGGCTCAGCGCAAGGAGGCGGGCGTGCGTGTCGGTGTCGACGCGAATCGTTGTCGTTCCCATGCGTTCAGTCTACATTATGCATGCGTTCTGTCTACGCTTCCGGTTCTGGATCCGGCGCCCCCGCATCGGCTCGAAGTCGGATCGATTCCAGGGTGGTCAGACCAAGTTCCTAATCTGTCAGTCGACGACATCCGGCGGGGTCCGAGGCGGGATGTCGCTCATGCGCGGAATCGCGCCCAGCGAACGTTCGACTGCCTCGACGTGGGTCACGCATTCGGTTATCAACTCTGCGAGGACCGTGCGATCGACGTCACCGAGACGTTTGAGATGGACGGTCGACTTGCCAGTCGTGTGTGGGCCGAGTCGGTCAAGGATGTCGTCGAAGCCCCTCAGGCCCGACATGACGTAGAGGGTGATGCGGTCCTTCCTCGGCGAGAATCCAATGGTGAAGAAGTCGCCCTCCTGGCCGGTCTTGTACCGGTAGTGGTATTGCCCGTACCCGATGTTCTTGGCGTTCCACACCTTCGGCTCCTCACCCGTGATGTCGGCGATGAAGGCCATCAGTTCCTCGGCGTCGCGGCGGCGACCCTCGTGAGTCACGTCATCGATGATGCGCTGAGCGGCGGCGCGACCGGCACTCCTCATAGGTGCACGATACCCTTCAGTCGAGGATCATCAGCCTCCTCGGAACGGGAGCCGTGTCGGGGTCGGGAGCCCGATCCCCCAAGTGTGTGGGCCGAAGCGTTGCCGACTCGGCCGTGAAGCTCCGACCCCGAGGTGCCGGGCACTGTGCGGATGCACCGATCAACAACACGGGTACACGAACGCACATTTCGTCGAAGGCGCGAGAACGGCATCTCCAGGATCGGGTCGGTCAGCTGCCTGCCAGGCCGAAGAAGACGACGATGGCGCGGCCGAGTCTGACCATGTCTTTGTCGGCGAGACGTCCGACTCGCTCGCCGAGCTTCGCGCGTGGCACGGTGGTGACCGTGTCCACCATCAGGCTGCGGGGCATCCGCAGGCCGTTCTGATCGTCGGGCACGATGGGCAGCCGAATCAGCGGTACCTCGGTCGGATCGGTGGTGATAGCGCACACGGTCACCGAACCGGTCGCATCGAAGCGATCGTCTTGGATGATCACTACCGGACGCGGCTTGCCGGTGTAGCCGCTGCCTGCGGCAGCGGTCCAGATCTCGGCGCGTCTCACGCCTCGTCGAGGCTCACCGCATCGATGAACGCTTGATCATCAGCGGCGTGGTCCTGCCGGCAACCGTTGCCGATTGACGGTGGGCTCTGCCGCGAAGCCAGGGCGGCGGCGCGGGACCGGCGCTCGGTCACCCCGACGTCACCGCCGACGATGGCGCCGATCGCCGGGCTACGTCAGGCGTATGACTCGAACCAAATCGGTCCGACTCGACTGCGAAGCGCTCCGTGCGTTGAACGAGTTGGACGCCGCACTCGTTGAGGCTGTTTCACGGCTTCGAGTTGCTCGGGTGTTCTCTGCCAGAGAGCTCGGCGCGATGAGTTTCAACCCGCTGGATGTCCACTAGCCTTGTGTTCACACGGCCCCGTCGTCCAGCGGTCTAGGACGCCGGCCTTTCAAGCCGGAAACGCCAGTTCGAACCTGGTCGGGGCTGCCACACATGTCGGTTGATGTCTACAACCTGATCGTCTCGAGCCTGGCGCTCTTGGCGATCGGCGTCGCCATCCTGGTCATCTTCGTGCCGTCGGCTCGGCAGATTCTCCCTGCCACCCGGACGGCAGCTGCGGTTGCGCTCGTCGCCACCACCGGCAGCCTCATCTACTCCGAAGTCTTCGGATTCGAGCCCTGCCGGCTGTGCTGGTACCAACGCATCGCCATGTACCCGCTGGCCGTGATCCTCGTGATCGCGGCATTGCGCAAGGACAGCTCCGTGAAGTTCTATGCGCTGCCGCTGGCGGTCATCGGAGGCTGTATCAGCGTGTACCACTACCTGTTGCAGACGTTCCCGGGACTCACCGGATCCACCGCCTGCGCAGTTGGCGTGCCATGTACGGCCAAGTACGTCAACCAGTTCGGGTTCGTCTCGATCCCGTTCATGGCCGCGGCCGGCTTTCTCTTGATCATTGCACTCATCTCGAAGGAGACGACATGAAGAAGACCATCCTGGGTATCGCGGCGCTGGCCCTGCTGCTCGGTGCCTGCGGCGGCGATACGTCAAACCAGTTCGCGAACGAGGCGTACGGCGCCGTCACGATCGACGGCACCCTCCTGCCCCCCTTCGACTCGGCGTCGACCGACGGCGCCCTCGGCCAGCCGAGCCCGAGCGTGTCAGGCGTGAACAGCGCCGGCGAGGCGGTGGCGTTCACGCCCGGATCGGCGCCGACGCTGCTGGTGTTCGTCGCTCACTGGTGCCCCCATTGCCAGGCCGAAGTCCCCCGCATCGTCGAGTGGCTGGAGGGCAACCCCGACAGGCTCGGTGTCGACGTCGTGGCGATCGCCACCGGCTCCCAGCGCGGCCAGCCCAACTTCCCGCCTGCAGCATGGCTCGATCGGGAAGGCTGGGATCAGCTGCTGATCATGGACGACGAGGATTCGACTGCGGCCCGGGCATTCGGGCTCACGTCGTACCCGTTCTGGGTGGCAGTGGACTCGAGCGGAGCCGTGGTGGGGAGAGTGGCCGGGGAACTCGGCGCCGATCAGATCGGCCGATTGTTCGAGAACCTGTCGCAGACCTGACGGCTCAGCCTTCGAGGGCTTTCACTTTGTCGAGACGCCGGCGATGCCGGTCCTCGCCGCTGAACTTCGCTCCGATGAACGAGTCGACGACCTCATCTGCGAGTGCGACGCCGATTACACGTGCACCCAGGCACAGCACATTCACGTCGTCGTGTTCGACGGATTGGTGGGCCGTGTACGTGTCGTGTGCGACCGCGGCGCGGATGCCCTTGATCTTGTTGGCGGCGACACACGCCCCTGCGCCCGAGCCGCAGACGACTATTCCCCGGTCGGCTCGACCATCACCGACGGCCCGCGCCACCGCTGCCGCGAAATCGGGATAGTCCACCGGGTCGTCGGAGTGGGTGCCCAGGTCGAACACCGTCACGCCCGACTCGGCGAGGCGTCGAGCGAGCTGCTGTTTGAGAGGAAAACCTGCGTGGTCCGAGCCCAATGCGATCCGCATGCTCGGGCAGGGTAGCGGCACGGGCACTTCCGGGCTCCCCGGGACCGGGGCGACCGGGGCGAGCTGACTCGGGAGCCTCCTTAGACTGGATCACATGCCAGCCATCGTCGTGGAGGGCGGTCGGCCGCTCCGGGGGACCGTCGGAGTACTAGGTGCCAAGAACGCCGTACTCAAAGAGATGGCCGCCACCCTTCTCGCCCCGGGCCGCCACATCATCTCCAACGTGCCCGCCATCCTCGACGTCGAGCTCATGGGACGGGTGCTCGGCCACATGGGCGCACACACCAAACTCGATGGTCACGAGCTCTCTGTTGTCATCCCAGACTCACTCGACCCGGAGGCGCCGATCGAACTGGTGCGAGCCATGCGTGCCTCCATCATCGTGCTGGGGCCGCTGCTGGCCCGCTGTGGCGAGGCCAGGGTCGCGCTTCCTGGCGGCGACGACCTGGGGGCGCGCCCCATCGACTTCCACCTCGGTGGACTCGAGCAGATGGGCGCCCACTTCGAACTCGTGCACGGGGTCCTCGTAGGAAAGTGTGAAGGCAAGCTCAGAGGGACGGAAGTGGAGTTGCCGTTTCCGAGTGTCGGAGCCACCGAGAACATGTTGCTCGCCGGAACACTGGCCGACGGTGAAACGGTCATCATCAACGCGGCTCGAGAACCCGAGATCGAGGACCTGGCGTCCATGCTCTGTTCGATGGGAGCGCACATCGAGGGAGCGGGCTCGGCCATCATTCGCATCACGGGCGTCGAAAATCTCGAACCGGTTCGGCATGGCGTGATACCCGATCGGCTCGAAGCCGGGACGTATGCGATCGCCGGAGCCATCACTGGCGGGGACATCACCGTCACGTCGTGCGTGCCCTCGCACCTGCGCATGGAACTTCTCAAACTCGAGGAGACCGGATGTGAAGTCGAGCGAGGGGAGGGGTGGATGCGGATCCAGGGACCCGAGCGTCCCAAGGCCGTCGATTTCGCGACCCTTCCCTTCCCGGGATTCCACACCGACATGCACCCGCAGATGGTGGCCTTGCTCAGCGTCGCCGACGGAACGTCGGTGATCACCGAGAACCTCTACGACGCCAGATTCCGGTACGTCGGTGAGTTGCTCCGCATGGGCGCCGACATCACCACCGAATGGCAGCACGCCGTGATCCGGGGGGTGGAGCGGCTCAGCGGAGCGCCTGTACTGGCCCATGACATCCGGGCCGGGGCGGCTCTGGTCCTTGCCGGATTGCGCGCCGATGGCGTGACCGTCGTGGGCGATGCGCATCACATCGATCGTGGGTACGAGGGTTTTGCCTCCAAGCTCGCCGCCCTCGGAGGTGCCGTCGAACACAGGGCAGAGTGATGCGAACGGCACGGTTCCGGTTCCCGACTCGATGGGAGGCCGGGTCGACCGGTCCCCCTGCGTCTCATCGATTGGCCGCCGCCGTGATGGTCTTCACGCTCTTTCCGACGGTGACGCCCGAAGAGCCGCCCACCCTGGCGGGGGACACCGTGACGATTTCGGCCGACCAGGGGGTAAGGATCGTCGTCGACGATGTTCGCTATGCCGGACCCTTGTCGGTGGTGGGGACGTCCGCAGGTTTGGGTCTCACCGAGGCCACAACCCTCGACCGCTACCTGGAGGGGATCGCCGAGGTGCCATTCGGGTGGCCGGAAGAGGCGCTCAGAGCACAGGCCGTTGCCGCCCGGACCTACCTGGCCTGGACTCTGGGCCGCGGTCGCACATCCTCGGGGCGGCGGTACGGCTACGACATCTGTGCCACCACCCAATGTCAGGTCTATTCGGGGGTCGGGGTTGTAGAAGGATGGGGAGGCGATCGGTGGAAACGTGCCGTCGAATCGACCGGGTCCGAGATTCTTCTCCACGAGGGTGAGCCGGCCCAGGCGCTGTATTCGTCGACCTCGGGTGGACGCACCCGCTCCGTCGAAGATGTGTTCCCGGGCGCCTCGCCCACCCCCTATCTCCGTGCCGTGGAGTCTCCGGGCGAAGACTCGCCGTTCGTCGACTGGGGCTTCGAGTTGAACGAGCGGGACATGGCGACGCTGCTCCGTGAAGCCGGGCTCCTCCAGGGGGCGCTGATCGGGGTGGAGACCGTCACCACCGCCGATGGGGGCGGAGCGTGGAGGGTGGAGGTGATCGGCACCGATGGGGTGACGAGCATCGGCACCTGGGAGCTGAGGACGGCTCTCAACAGGGCGGCCCCCTCGCTCGAGGGCCTGCTTCCGGTGATGAGACCCGACGTCGACCGGCCATACCCTCAGACGATCTTGTCGCCGACATTCACGATCGAGTCGTACGCCGACTTCATTCCACCGATCGACGGGCCGCCCCGGATCGAGAAGGTCTACACCTTTGACGGTCACGGGTGGGGACATCTGGTGGGTATGAGTCAGTTCGGTGCCGAGGCGATGGCGCGCGGCGGGGCCGGATATGCAGAGATTCTCGCCCACTTCTATGGCGGACTCGAACCTGTCTCTGGCACCGGGATTTTGCCTTCCCAGGTGGTTGTGGGGCTCGCCACCGAGAGAGACAGCCTCGAAGTTGGGGCCGACGGACCGGTTTCGATCTCGCTCGACGGCGAGCCGATCGCCGATGGCGTTCTCGGAACTTGGACGTTCGAGAGGGCCGGATCGGGCGTGCGTGTCGTGCCCCCGGTCGGACTCGGTCTGGCGCCGGAACTCGAATCGCTCACGGTTGTCGCTTTCGGGCGGACTCCGGTCGCAATCCAGGCTTGGCTCACGGCATCAGCGGAGGTCCGGGTGCTCGCACGTACCTCCACCGGGCTGGTCGAGCTCACCGAGTGGGAGGTGGAGGACGCCGGTCCCATCCGTTGGTTCTGGGGTGCGGGTTTCCCTACGGCACCGGGTTCGGTGCTCATCGTTCAGGCGCGATCACCCGACGGCGCCGACGAAGCGTCGGTGGCGTTCGTCGCCGGGGCGGAATAGGTATCGCCGGATTCGGGTTGATCGATACGCCCGGTAACCTGGGCTTCACGACATGAGCGATACCACCACCCCAATCGAGATCAAGACGTCGGCGCCGGTCGACGACAGCGCCACCGACATCGACCTCGGTCTGCTCGAGCAGACCCTCGACTACATCCGTCCGGCGATCCAGATGGACGGTGGCGACATAGTCCTCCTCGGGACCGACGGTGGCACGGTGAACCTCCAGATGGTGGGTGCGTGCGGTGGCTGTCCGATGTCGATGATGACCCTGAAGGCCGGGATCGAGCGCATCCTCAAAGACCGCGTTCCGGGCGTCGACGAGGTCAACGCCGTCGCCTGATCACATCGAGTCGGCGGCGCTCCATGGGTCGACCTCGCGGCTGACGACGCGGTCTATCACCAAAGGGTCGATCCCCGTCTCCACCAGGTGACGGGACAGCCGGCTCAGGACCGCTCGCCGGACCACGATTTCTGTCCGCGTCCGTCGTTCCTCGGACAGCCTGCCGGAATCCACGAGATGACGGCGATGATCGTCGATGGCTCTCGCGAGTTCCGCAACCCCTTCGCCGGTGGAGGCTGTCGTCACGATCACCGGCGGCGTCCACGCCCTGGGAGGACCCAGTTCCAGCATATTCGTCAGTTCGGTGACGACCTGAGATGCTCCCGGCATATCGCCCTTGTTGACGGTCAGGACGTCGGCGGTCTCGAGCAGACCCGCCTTGGCGGCCTGGACGCCGTCACCCATGCCCGGGGTGACCACGACCACCACCGTGTCGACGAGGTCCATGACCTCGACCTCGCTCTGACCCACTCCCACCGTTTCGACGAAGACCGGGTCGTGTTCGGTGGCGTCGAGGAGGCAGACGAGTTTGGCGGTGGCATCGGCGAGACCGCCGAGGTGACCCCGGCTCGACATCGACCGTACGAACACACCCTCGTCGGAGGTGTGATCCTGCATTCGGATCCGGTCCCCCAAGATTGCTCCGCCGGTGAACGGGCTCGACGGGTCCACCGCCACGACGGCCACCCGATCATGGTCGGCGCGGGCGTGGGTGACGAGCCGGTCGGTGAGGGTGCTCTTGCCGGCCCCCGGAGCTCCGGTGATTCCCACCAGGTGGGCGTCTCCGGCGAGGCGGTGGGCGGCGGCCAGGATGTCGGAGGCCCCGTCCCGTCCGTCCTCCACGATCGAGAGCGCCCGGGCCAGGCCCCGACGGTTGCCGGAGCGTGCCGATTTCCAGATGTCGAGCGGTTCTCCCAGCACGATCAGGAAACCTACCCCGGTCGGGCTGCGGATTGCACTTTTGTCCCAGGAACCGACCGGCCGGTCCGAGCGTTCAAAGACCTGTGCGCGCAGCCTCGTTTGCAGGAGTGGTGCTGGTCTTGTTGGCCTGTACTACCGCCGCCCCTTCTGATTCCACAGGGAATCCAGAGGTCAATGTGGTCGAGGCCTTCGGCGACCAAGTCTGGGAACTCGACTCGTTCACGGTCGCCGGTACCCGCGTCTCGGGAGAGGCGGTGGTGACGGTTGTGGCCGGCTCCGTTTTCATCGGCGCGATGTGCGGCGCCTATGCCGGCGACGACCAGATCGTGGATGATCCCGACTGCCCTCAGGGCCTCGACTTCGACAGGGCGTTTCTCGATGCCCTCGCGCAGGCCGGCGAAGCCCGGTTGGAGCGGGGCCGCCTTCTGGTTCTCCACGATCGCTTCATGATGGTGTTCGCCATCGCTCGGATCACAGAGCGGTGGACTCTGGACTCGTGGTTCACCTCGACCGGGCCCCAGCATGCCCAGGGCGACGGTTTCATCGAGTTCCGATCCGGGCTCGTGCTCGGCTCCTCGGGCTGCCGTAGGTTCGCCGGCCTGGTGGATGCCCGCGAGGGCCACATGATGGTCAACGGACTTGAAGTCTCGGAGGAGTCATGT
>Ga0224505_10000974_pt1 | contig 18981 bp, 18 predicted proteins | sample SF_Jan12_sed_USG_FD_169102 | JGI IMG/M metagenome (GOLD analysis project Ga0224505, IMG submission 169102) | Sediment microbial communities from San Francisco Bay, California, United States - SF_Jan12_sed_USGS_4_1 | ecosystem: Environmental > Aquatic > Marine > Sediment | place: USA: California... | reverse complement strand
GGCGTCGATATACTCTTTTGCCCCAGCTCCGAAGAAATGTACCCCCCCGGTTACCGGACTTATGTCTCCGTTGAAGGCATAACAGACTCCCTCTGCGGCGCTAAACGCCCGGGACATTTCAGGGGCGTTGCCACCATTGTCACCAAGCTTTTCTCAATCATCAGCCCCCACAAGGCATTCTTTGGGCAGAAGGACTACCAGCAAACCATTGTAATAAAACGATTAAACGTCGACCTGAATCTGGGTATCGAAGTCGTGGTTCTCCCGACAATCCGGGAGGCAGACGGGCTGGCCATGAGCTCTCGCAACAGCTATCTCTCGGCCGATGAAAGAAAGAAGGCCGTTCTTATTTATAAATCGCTCTGTTCTGCCGAAAAGATATTTGCATCGGGCGAACGCCGCACGTCCGCCATCGTGACCGGAATGGAGCAAATACTGCACAATATTGATGGGATTGAGGTAGAGTACCTGTCTGTTGTCGACGGCACTACCCTGGAGGATATCTCTCTTGCCCAAAAGGGTGATGTTATCGCCGTGGCCGCAAAAGTCGGCCGGACGCGACTGATTGACAATACTATCCTCTGACTCTTGTGCCGTGGGCTCCAGGGAGAATATCCGTGGACTTCACCCCCGTTTATATCGCAAGCTTTCCGCTGGACAGCTTTGTCGATTTCGACCTCTTTATCAAGCAGGAGCTCAACCGCTTTGTGCTCTACCGCTCCAAGGAGCTGCCTTTCACCTTTGAGGCGCGGGAACGACTGCTGTACAACAAGATCGACTGCCTTTACATCCAGAATTCCGACAAACGGAAATACCAGCACTTTGTAGAAACCAACCTCACCTCAATTATTGCAGATCCCAATATCGCATCACCCAAAAAGGCCAACATTCTGTATCAGGCGTCGGCCAGCATGATGGAAGAGCTGCTGGAAAAACCGGAACTGGGCAACATCGAACGGTCCGCCAGCGTGGCAAAGGGCACCGTGGAGTATCTTCTTCAGGGGCGGCAGTCGTTCTTCAACCTGCTTACCTTCTCGATGCATGACTACTATACCTACAGCCATTCCGTCCATGTCTGCACCTATGCCGTAGCCCTTGCCCAGACACTGGGCATTACCGAGTCGCGCATGCTCAACGAACTGGCGACAGGGGCACTTCTCCATGATATAGGGAAAAGCCATGTCCCCCAGGAGATTATCCAGAAAAAAGGGCCTCTGACGGGCGAGGAAATGGAGGAGATGAAGAAACATCCCGACTATGGACTGCATATCGCAGAGACAACCGATATCATCAGTCCACTGGCGAAGTTTCCTATCATACAACACCAGGAAAAGATTGACGGCACGGGGTATCCCAACGGGCTGGCGGGAGATGAAATTCACATATACGGCCGAATCACCGCCATTGCCGACGTCTTTGATGCAATGACCACCAACCGAAGCTATCAAAAAGCGCAGAACTTCTATGACACCCTGAAGTTCCTGGTCAACCAGCGCTCTTCACATCTTGATATGAAACTATTGATGGAATTTGTTAAACTGCTCGGAGATCGATAATTTATTGATTGGATATAGAGAACCAATCCCTGTTTCTGCAGGCGAAAGACAAAAGGAAGCCCATGAAATTTGACGAAGAAGCCGATTATGTGCCGGTCCAGATAGGATCCATCCCGCTGGACAGCATCCTGAGCTTCAACCTTTACATCCAGAAAAACAATGGGTATGCCCTCTACCGCGAGAAAAATCTCGAGTTTACCGCGGAAACCAAGAGCAGGCTGATCGCCAACAAGGTGGACTGTCTTTACATCATGCAGACGGATACCCAGCGGTATCTGGACTTCATAGAAAGCAACCTCTCCACCATTGTCTCTGACCCGAACACATCGGTTGATTTCAAGTCAAAGGCCGTCTACGAATGCGCTTCCAAAGTCGTGTTCGACGTACTGCAGCAGCCGGACGTAGGCGAAAACCTCGTAAGGGCCGTCGGGGTTGCCCAGAACCTGGTCGATTTCCTGATGCAGGGGCGTGAACCGTTCTTCAAGCTGCTCACGCGCGCCACTCGCGATTACTACACCTACAATCACTCAGTGCATACCTGCACCTATGCCGTGGTCCTCGCCAAAAAGGCAGGATATTCGATGACCAACCGAACCATGCTCGATGACCTGGCCACGGGAATTCTTATCCATGATATCGGTAAAAGCCGTGTTCCGGAGGAGATCATCAACAAGCCCGGTCCCCTGACTCCGGAAGAATGGGTCGAGATAAGAAAACATCCTCAGCACGGTCTCGACATGGCCCGGAACATCTCAGCCGTACGACCGCTTTCCTACATCCCCATTCTGCAGCACCATGAAAAGCTCGACGGGTCGGGATACCCCAACGGCCTTCATGACAAGGATATTCATATTTTCGGGAAGATCGCCGCCATTGTCGATGTCTTCGACGCCATGACGACCAAGAGGAGCTATGCCCCGGCGAAAAGCTATTTTGACACGCTGAAAGAGATGCTCACCATGGCCGACAGACATCTGGACAAGAAACTTCTGCTGGAATTCATAAAGCTGCTTACCGGAAGATAAAGACGCTTCCATGGAGCGGTCGACCTGACTACTTCAGCAACAAGGGGCATCCCATCCGACTGAACAGCTGCCCCAGGGCAAAAAGCGGCAGACCCACCACGTTATGGTAACAGCCGTCGATCCCCGAAACAAAGAGTGCCCCCCTGCCCTGAATGGCGTAGGCACCTGCCTTGTCCATCGGCTCACCGCTATCGACATAGTCCCATATCTCATCCGCAGACAGATCTCGAAACCTGACCTCCGTTGTCTCCACATGATGGCACTCGCTCCTCGGCTGAGATCGCACCAGTGCAATGCCGGTAATCACCTGATGCGTCCACCCCGACAACCGTTGCAACATCCGTGCGGCCTCTTCCCTGTTCGCCGGCTTTCCAAGCACAGCGCCGTCTACGACAACTATCGTGTCGGCGCCAATGACAAGCCCTTTCTCTATCTGCTGCGCGACAACGCCGGCCTTGCCAATGGCCAACCTCAACGCGTGAGAAGCAGGGTCTTCCCCCGCTTTGTACGACTCGTCAATCTCGGCGGGGAAGGCAATAAAATCAACGCCTATTTGTCGAAGCAGGTCGGCCCTTCGGGGAGAGGCGGAAGCGAGCACTATGGGGAGACAGTCATTCATGCCCGCAGCATATCGGCCAAACGCCCGTAAGTCAAGGCAGGAACAGGGGAATATGCTGTCGCCCAAAATGACAAATGGCTTGACAAAGCCTTGCCCGCTCACCTAGTATGGAGCGATTTTCTACCCCTGTAACAGGATTTTTGCATGACCATCCAGGAAGTCTTCAACCTCCACAAAGGCGATCTTCAGCGCATGGAATTTCAGCTGAAGGACAACCTGCGTTCATCCGTCCCCCTCACCTTCGAGATGGGTGACTATCTGATCAGCGGGGGAGGGAAACGGTTGCGCCCGCTGCTTCTCATGCTCTCGGCACGCCTGTCCGGCTATTCCGGGGGCAACGAGACACTGTTGTGCACCATCGTCGAATTCATCCACATGGCTTCACTGCTGCACGACGATGTCATCGATGCCGCCACCGTCAGACGGGGCAAAACCTCGGCCAACGCCATCTGGGGCAACAAAGCAAGCATCCTCGTGGGAGACTACCTCTCATCGAAGGCCCTCCATATGGCGGTGCAATTGAAGGACCCCCGCATTACCGCGACCCTTGCGGAGATCATCACGCTCATGTCCGAAGGCGAACTTCTCCAGCTGCTGAGCACCGGCGACGTCGATGTCACTGAAGAGCGGTATCTGAACATCATACGCCACAAGACGGCCATACTCATCTCCGGGGCATGCCGCCTGGGCGGACTTCTCGGAAATGCCAGCGACGCGCAGGTACAGGCACTGGCTGACTACGGCATGCAGATAGGGCTTGCATTCCAGATTGCCGACGATGCCCTCGACTATTGTGCCGTGGAGCAGAACCTCGGCAAATCGCTGGGCAAGGACCTTTCCGAGGGGAAGATCACGCTCCCGCTCATACATCTTCTCTCGAGCTGCAATGAAACAGAGAATTCACAAGTACGGGAGATTATCTACGCCGACAGCCCCAGCGAATCGGAGCTTCGCTATATACTTGACCTCATGAATCGCTATCGTTCCATCGAGTATGCCCTTGGTCGTGCCAAAGAGATCGCGGAGAGCGGCACTCGAGCCCTCTCGGTCTTTAACAGCTCGCCGGAACTTGAGTCTTTCTACGCCGTTGCTGGATATGTCGTTGAAAGAGAGCTGTAAGGAACTCGACGTATACCATGCACCCTCTCGTCCAGCTTGCCAAGAAGACCGTTGAAGCCTATGTAAAGGAAGGCCGTTTCCCAGATCCGCCAACGGATCCTGTCGCCGAAATGCTGGAGAAGGCCGGCGTCTTTGTCTCTCTCAAGAAACACGGCCAGCTCCGCGGCTGCATCGGCACCTTCTCGCCCACCATGCCCAGCGTCGCGGAAGAAATAATCCGAAACGCGGTCAGTGCTGCCACGCGTGATCCCAGGTTTGCGCCGGTATCAAGCAACGAACTCGCCGATATTGAGTATTCCGTCGACATACTGTCCTCTCCGCTGCCGGTAAAAGACGTAGCCATGCTTGACCCTAAGAAATACGGCGTCATTGTTACCAGTGGCGGCCGCCGTGGATTACTGTTGCCCGATCTTGAGGGAGTGGATACGGTAGACGATCAGCTGGCCATCACCCGTCGGAAAGCGGGAATCGGGCACTCGGAGCCGATTGAGATCGAATACTTTGAAGTGAAGAGGTACCACTAGGAGATCGCAGGAAATGACACGCAGCTATCAGAGACTTGAAGAGCTTGAAGAACAACCCCGATTTACCCGCAGAGAATCAGCTGCAAAGGGCATGACCCCTTCGGTGAAGCGTATTATTGTTTTCTCCCTCCTTGTCGTCGCTCTCGGCGCCTCTCTTTTTTACGCGGCACGGATGCGCGACAGCGTTGACGCAACGCGAGCCCTCGCGGAAAAAACAAAGAAAGAGGCACTGGCAATGCACCAGCAGATAAAGGTCATCGAGGGAGAGCGGGATTCCCTGAGCCTGAGGGTAAACGAACTTACGGCGCTGCTGCACAAAACGCAGGCAGAGAGGGATCAGCTGACCAGAGAGGTCGAAAGCCTTAAAAAGGCGCGCACCGTCCCCGCAAAACCGGACTCAAAAAAGGCAAGAAAGCGCGCTTGACATATGTGACAGGGCAGTGTATAAAGTGGGTCTCCGTACGGGGCTGTAGCTCAGCTGGGAGAGCGCTTGAATGGCATTCAAGAGGTCGTCGGTTCGATCCCGATCAGCTCCACCAAAAATATAAGGAGTTAGGCGACAACGCTTAGCTCCTTTTGTTTTTCAACCCAAGAGACTGTCGAGAGGACAAGATGAAGATACAATTGAAATTCGGGAATTCCCCTTATCCGGTAAACCTCAATGTCAGCGGACTGGGGCTGCTGATGCCTGATGGCGACCTTCTTGACGCGGAAAAATTCAGGGAACTGCGGGAGAGTGCCGGTGTAACCATTACCACCGATTCCCCCAATGAGGTATGTAATGCCCTGGGCGTCCCCCTGAACGAGGCAGGGATCATTGCCGTTCAGTAGCGCCCTTACAAGCCGAACTGATGGGCGCGGCTCGTACAAAAGATGCCCGACGGCCTTTGAGCGGGAAACTCCTTGATTTTCTCATAGGTAGCTGAGTTGTACACCACTACCTTTCCTTCATCCATTACCGAGACATACACCGCCTCTCCCTTGGGGGTAAACTGGGGGTGAATGGCCCCTTCACCCACCTTGATGGTCTTTACCACCGACAGCGTCTTGATATCGATCACCTGTATGCTGTCTCCGCCCGGCCCGACGATGTCAACCCAGACCTTCTTTCCATCGGGGCTGCCCACATTAAAAAGCGCCGTCCCCAGGGTATCGATATATTTGACCAGTTCCCAGCTCTTTGCGTCGTAAACAATAACGCGGTTTTCCTTCAAGGCCGGCACCACGGCCAACCCTCCCATGACTGTCCATCCCTCCAGGTGGGGCACTTTCCATAACGGTACCTTTCCAGGCTCGGCACCCTGCTCGGTGAGGATCTTCTGTACACCCGCTTCCAGGTTCCATGTGTCGATCATCGCCATATAGTTGGCATTGAGCAGGCCTACGACATAGTAGCGGCCATCTGAACCGAGGAAGGCATCATACGGCATGGCCCCGGTATCCCCCTCGGCGCCGATATCCCAATGCTTTTTGATCACGGGGAAATCGGGCTTGCCCGCATCGACTATCCAGATGCCGTCGGCATCCATCAGTGCAAAGAGGAGGAGGTTATCGGGCGCGTCCGCCACGCCAACCACCCGCGATTCCATGGTCTTTCCATCACCAAGATCACGGATGGCCGGGATGACCTTCACGATCTCCATAGTCTCGGCATCGACGATGGTGATGCCGCCCGGCTTGTAGTTGCCTACCGCAATATATTTCCCGTCCTGGGTGATGGCGCCACCGATGGAGTCGTCACCGGCCTTTACACGCTTGACCAGTTCAAGACTGAGAAGGTCGAGCTTGCTCATCCAGCCGTCCCGCTGGAACACATAGGCATAGCTGCCGTCGCGAGAGAAGACCATGGTGGCGTGCTTAAGGTTCCCCAGGCCGGTAATTCGCCCTAGAAATTCATGCTTCGTGCTGTCAAAGACCAGCACGCTGCCGCTCTCTCTTTCGACTACTACCATGAGAGCCGCGGTTCCCCAGCGTTTCTTGGGCGTATCCTGCACCGTACGATTCGAAACCGCGCAACCGGCGAGAAATGCCACAAAGATCAGAAGCAGGGTACTGGCTGCGAGCCGTGAAACGAACTTGTTCATCGAGACATCTCCCTTTTCCCAAGCTCCGCCACCATTTCGTCGGTAAGGCCGATCTCCTTGTCGGTCAGATAGCAGGCAGGGTCCTGGGCCCATACATCGTCATAGATAACCTCGGCCCGCACCCTCATCCCTCCGGCGCAGATATCGAGGTACTTGCAGAGACCGCAACGCCCCTTGACCATTTGATGTTTTTTCTTAAGCCCCGCCATAAGGGGGTCTGACGTATCGTTCCATATCGCGCTGAAGGACCGTTCACGAATGTTTCCAAAGGTATAATGGAACCAGAACTGGTCGGCATGCACGTTACCAAAGCTGTCGATGTTGCCGAGGGCGATGCCGGAGCTGTTCCCCCCGCGCCACTTCAACAAGCGGTATACTTCCTCCGCCCTCTCCGGCTGGTCGCGCAGAATCCGATGGTAGAGATATACGGCATCCGCGTCGTTGTTACCGGTAATGATCTCTTTTTCGATCCCGCGACGATGGAAATCGAGGGTCCGGTCAAAGATATAATCAACCGCCGCCCGCGTCTCCTCGTGCGTCAGATCGTCCCGGATAATCCTCCCTCCGCGACCGGAATAGACAAGGTGGGAGACATAACAGCGCGGTATTTTTTCTCTCTCCAGCATATCAAACATGGCGGAAAGCTGGAGGTAGTTGCGCTTGTTGAGGGTAAACCTGAGCCCTGTCTTGAGCCCCGCATCCTGGCAACGCCGCATGCCGTCCAGGGCCATGTTGAACGCCCCCGGCTTCCCCCGGAACATGTCGTTGACCTCGCCGATGCCGTCAATGCTGATACCAACGTAATCGAATCCCGCGTCCTTTATCTTCTTCACCGCCGCATCATCGACCAGTACACCGTTGCATGAGAGGCCGCCCCGTATCCCCTTGTCTCGGGCATATTTGGCCAGGAAAAAGATGTCGGGCCGCATGAGAGGGTCACCGCCGGAATAGATGATGACCGGCACCTTGAAGGCAGCCAGGTCGTCAATCAGCGCAAGCCCTTCTTCCGTCGTAAGCTCCCCGTTGTAGGCCGTGTCCTTGGAGTCTGAGTAACAGTGGGCACAGTGGAGATTACAGCGAAGGGTGACATTCCATACAACGACCGGGCTCTTGTCTTCGGAGAACTGCAGAAGATTTGAGGGGAGTTTCGAGGTGGTTCTGCCGTGTTTCAGGACATCACCGGATGATGCCCTGCCGCACAGGAGTTTCGTTACGCCTAGCATGGCTCTCGCAATTAAGGCCTTTTCCAATATTTACAGACTACTCAGGCATGATAGCATATTCTGCCCGTATCTCAACCGCGAAGTTGCCTGAAATGAACAGGCGCAGCGCAAAAATTAGATTTTATTAATCCTCTCTGGAAAATATTGACCAGCGAAAGGAACAATGCTAAGAATGTTGCTTTACACTGGATGTATAAAGTTACATAACGCCGCGCTCTCCGAGGGGGAAGCAAGGATGTGCGGCCCGATACTGTTGGAGAAAGGAGGTGGCTAACCTCGTAATTCGCAGTGAGGCAACAAGCGTCAAGCCTGGTTAAATACAAACAAGTCCATGCATTTTAAAAGAAGGGGAGAATTAAACATGAAGAAGTTTCTTGGTATGATCGCCCTCGTGGCGGTGGTTATGTTCAGCTTTGCCGGCAGCAGCTTTGCGTGGGATTCCTACTGGAGCAAGGAAAAATGGCCCGAGGGCAAGGCAAACGGCGTTGTGCCGCCCTGCGGCGTTAACGTACTGCCCCTTGGTGGCGACGATATCCTCCAGGCAACGGTCGACACCTATTGCGGCCTCAACCCCGGCAAGTACAGGTCCTTCATCAATCCTGCCGTAAAGAAGATCTATGATTCCAACGGCACCAAGTATCCTGATGGCATTACCGCCATTCTGGAGCTCAAGGACATCAAGGCTGCTTTCGTCACCTCCCACAAGGGCGGCAAGCCTGTATACGACGCCATCTCCCTGGAGACCGGCAAGTCCATCGCCTCCAAGGACAAGGGTCATCCGCTCAATCCCGAGACCTGCGCCAACTGCCATGCCAGCTACAACAAGGCTTGCATCAAGAGGGGCTATACCTGCGGCAACCGCTAAGCTTTAAAAGATTCAACGACAAAGCCCCCTTCAATGAAGGGGGCTTTTCTTTTTCCACCGGACTTCGTTCATATCAATAGAGCTTGAGAGTGGCGTTGTACTTGCCAACCGGCCTGTTGAAGGGAAGCCGTTTAACCTCCTTCAAAGACGCCGTATCGTAGATGACGACCGCACCATCCGTCTCCCAAATACTGACCAGCGCAAAACGCCCGTCCTTGGTAAACTCTATGTGCATCGCCCTCTTGCCCGGCGAGGGAACAAGCTCCCTGACTGAGCCGGTCTTTTTGCTTAGCAACTGGATCGTATCCGAGCCGGTATCTACCCAGACATCCGGGATATCATTGTGTGTTCTGGCAAAAAAGCCGGCGCCCTTGAGTTTTACCTCTTTCTTTATCTCCCAGCGATAATCATTGACCACAGCCTCATTGGCACTTCCTGGCTGCCCCAGCCTGTGGTCGTCGCCTACGGTAACCAACTCAAGGAATGTCACCCTGGGCGCCGTAATATGCGGATAGGCCACGATACTCTCCCAGCGTCCTCCCCAGAGCGCAGCGGAGGCGAGGTGCGGCATCCCTTCACCCTTGACCGACTGCGTTACCTTTTTCCTTTCCAGGTCGAAGATACTGATATGATCCCCGTCTCTCCCCGCCCCGATGAGAAATCTTTCATTCGGCTCTATGAAGAAGTCGGAAAACGGCTGGTCAAGAGCGACTTTCTCTATCTCCAGGGTCCCGGTATCCATGAACCAGAGTTCGGCCCTGTCGCGGAAAGAGATAACAAAGCGCGCGCTGTTTCTCAGCGCATAAACAGCTCCGGATTTCCCCGGGGCATCAATAATTTTCAGCGGCTTCAGGGTAGCAGTGTCGATCAGCGTCACATTTGCCGGTAGCGCATTGGCGACTGCAAGGACTTTACCATCTTTCGAAACAGCGATATTACGCGTATTAATACCGCCCCTCACGCGGGCCACTTCCCGCCATGCATCAAGGTCGTACTTGACCACCCAGCCGTCCCTGCCGCCCAGATAGGCATATTTCATCTGCTCATCGTACTTGGGACCGCCATGAATGGTGCCGACATGGACCTTGTCGAGGAGAGTAAAAGTGTCTCCATCCATGAAATGGACATCCCCTCTGCCGCCCTCTACTATCATGAAAAGGTTGGTCATGTCAGGGTTTGGCCGGGGCGACAAGGGTTTGTCATCGGAGAGCTTGAGGGTACCGAGCATTTCTTCCACTCCCCATGCCATATCTCGCACGGGAGACCGAAGAAATGCCACTATATCCGCAATCTGGGCTTCGCTGAGGGTTCCGAATGCCGGCATATTGGATGCAGGCAAACCATCTCTGACAATTTCCGCCAGATCTCTATCCTTCTTCTTGCCGATCGTTTCCGGAATGAGGGGTGGGCCGGAAAGTCCATATCTCTGGGAATGGTGGCATGGCGCGCAGTATTGTCGATAGAGCTCTTTCCCTTCCACGGTACCGGCATGAGCATCAACTACCGGTAATACCATCGATACAACGACAAGACCAACGCCTGTAATTTTGGGAAACCTCATAGTGGAACGTCCTCGAAAAAAAACGGGGTGGGGAAATTCCCCACCCCGTTCCGTAGTACAGTTACAAGGATGAATTAGTAGATATCACCCACCGTGTTGGTGACGTTGAACTTGCCGGTAGGAGTTACCAGCCAGTCACCGGTGATCCTCTTCTTCTCCTTCATGGTCTTGTCATCATAGACCACGATCTCACCCTTCTTGTCCCAAACGGAGACCCACACCTCGTCGCCCTTGTCGTTGTACTCAAGGTGAACAACGCGGCCATGGTCGGCAACCTTGATGGTCTTGAAAGGCTCATCCAGGTTCTTCTTGTTCAGAATCGTCAGGCTCCGGGTCTTCTCGGGATCCGGATCCAGGGTGCTGTCAACCCAGATCCTGTCACTCTTGGGATGGGTCTTGACGAACAGACCACCGGCGCCGAGTACGGGAACCTTCTTGACCATCTTCCATGCGTTGGCCTTGTGGTTCACGGGGTCGGTACCGATCAGGGCGAGCGCGGGCTCACCAAGGTGCGGGGTCGCCCAGACAGGACCGAACTTGGAATCATCCCAGTTGGCGCCACGGCCGGGGTGCGGCTTGGTGCCTACATCGACGATAGCAGGAACGTTCTTGTTCTTGGTGTCAACAACGACAACCCTGTTCCTCATGTTCGCAGCCATCAGGAAGTGCCTCTTGTCGGAGGCCCAGCCACCATCGTGCAGGAAGCGCTCGGCCTCCAGCTGGGTGATCTTCAGGTTCTTGAGGTCGGAGTAGTCGACAATCCAGATGTAGCCGGTTTCCTTGATGTTGAGCATCCACTCGGGAGCGATGTGGGAGGCGATGATCGCCGCCACGCGGGGCTCAGGATGGTACTCGTTTGTGTCGTAGGTCATGGAGCGGGTGCTTACAACCTTGATAGGCTCCAGGGTCTGACCATCGAGGATGATGAACTGGGGAGGCCAGTAGTCGCCGATGATGGCGTACTTGTCCTCAAAACCCTTGTACTTGCTGCTGTCGATGCTGCGGGCGTCGCTGCCGACCTTGACCTCGGCCACCATGGTGGGCTTGTCGGTCCAGAGATCGAAGATGGTCGCCTTGCCGTCGCGGCCGATGGAGTACATGTAACGGCCGGAAGCGGAGGACCTGAGGATGTGCACAGCGAAGCCGGTGTCGACGATGCCGACCAGCTCTTTGGTGTCGCCGTCGATAACGGCGGCCTTGCCGGCGTCACGGAGGATTACACCGAAGTAGTTCTTCCAGTTCCTGTTATGCTGAGGCTTGGACGGCCTCTTGTCGACGGGTACGAGTACCTTCCAGGACTCCTTCATTTCAGCCAGAGACATCTCGGGCGGAAGGGGCGCGGGAACCTGGAGGAAGCGGGCCATGATGTCCCTTTCCTTCTCGGTCAGCATGTCCTTGAAGGAAGGCATACCGCCGGGGGTACCGAACTCAAGGAATACCTTGAGGGCATCGGTGCCAAGGGCGGTCGTCCTCTTGGGCTCCAGGTTAGGGCCGGTGGCGCCCTTCCTCAGGGTGCCGTGGCAACCGGAGCAGCGGTCAAAGTATGCCTTCTTACCAATCGACATTTCCTCGTCAGACACCTTTACTTCGTTGGCTGACGCGAATCCGGCGGACAGCGCAATCGCGGCTACCGGCAACATATACAACCATTTCTTCATGTATTCCTCCTTCTTTAGGAATAGAGCCACAACACATTGCCACTCATGCTGAGTGACACACTGCCTACTTCCCGGACCACCTCCTTCCCTTCGAGAGGTTTTTACTTGATCCCATATTCTGTCCGCAATTTATGCAGACAACATAAGCCCAACTCTAGGCTCGTCCAGTACTTAGAGACTGATTACTCTATATCAATTCACCAAGCCCCTATGTGACTTTTATCACCTTCACATAAATTTTATCGCGATTGGCTGCTCTCCCCCCGGAGAAAAACTTCCTAAATACCTTCCGCGGAGCCAATCGCCGCAGGTTAACCAGTATTAATCATGGAGAAGACCTAATTCACTATCACGAACGAGGAAGCCGTGTCAACAGTTTTTGCACAAGCTTATCTGGCTTGAAAGGCTGATTTTTCGGCTATCCCTTCATTGCAGCAATGGTCTTTCCGTAATCCGCCGAATGAAAAACCGCCGACCCGGCCACAAGAATGGTCGCACCTGCATCGACCACTTGCCGTGAATTGTCGGCCTTCACCCCCCCGTCAACCTCAATTTCTATCGATCGGCCTGTGGTCATTCGGGCGGCACGACCAATTTTGTCCAGAGACGCAGGGATAAAACTCTGCCCTCCGAAGCCGGGGTTTACCGACATGATCAGCAGGAGGTCCATGCAGTCGAGCACCTCTTCTACCGCCGACAGCGGCGTGGCCGGGTTGAGGGACACTCCTGCCCTCACCCCCCGTCCCTTGATCGCCTCAAGGGTGCGGTGCAGATGGATACATGCCTCGGCATGCACGGTGACAATATCAGCCCCGGCGTCTATGAAGGCATCGATATATTTTTCCGGCTCTACAATCATCAGGTGCACGTCGAGCGGCAGGCGGCTCCTCTTCTTCACTGCCGCCACTACCGGCGGACCGATGGTGATATTGGGCACGAACCGGCCATCCATTACATCGACATGGAGCAGGTCTGCTCCGGCCCTTTCCACGGCTTCAATCTCCTCTCCCAGACGACAAAAATCGGCGGAAAGGATGGACGGTGCTATCTTTATCATCGAGTTTTCTCCGGTTTGTTTTGTTTTTCCTTCACTGGCTGCCTGGCCATAACCATTACCACCAGATCAACCACGTCACCCGCCTTGACCGGTGTCCCGGCCTGCGGTTTCTGCCATGTTACTATTCCTTCCCTGTTTCCCTGGCTGTAGTTCAGTGTACCTACCTTCAGGCCGAGCTTTTCGAGGAGATGCTCTGCCTCGCCTATGGTCATCTCTCCCAGGGCAGGCATAGCCAATACCTGTGTCTGCGGCCCCGTGCTCACAAGAAGACTGACACTCCCGCCCCGGTTCAACGAGAGTTCGGATGAAGGGTTCTGCACCACGACCTTTCCCCGCTCCACCTGCTCACTGAACACCCTGGCCACATCCCCTATCCTGAAACCACTCTGCTGAAGGGCGATTTCAGCCTCCCGCTGAGACATCCCCGTCACCGTCGGCACTGCTACTTCATGGGCTCCCTTGCTCACACGGACCGCGATACTCCGCCCTTTTTTTACCGCGGTCCCCGGCAAAGGCTCCTGGCTTATCACGTAGTTGGCGGGCAAGTGGGGATGGTACTCCTCGCCGTCAATCTTGAGGCGCAGGTTCATCCTGCTGAGGACATCGACGGCATAAACCATATCGCGCCCTACAAGATCGGGCACCACCAGGCTGCTACCGCCGATGAACCAGCGCATGCCTACCAGCACCGCGAGAAACCCGAGCAGGGCAATCCCGAAAAAAAGGGCCGCCCATTTCAAAAAGGCCCTGAACCCCGTCACTTATCCCCCTTCACGAGCCGAACCGCAAAGAAACCGTCCATGCCTGCGTCATTACCAGCGGTATCAAGACACAAGCCATTCTTTACAAAAACATGCGCCGCTGCAGGCAGAAAAAGCAATGGCGATTCGACAGTCATTCCCGGTGAATCCCTGAGAAACGATCCTACCAGCTCCATGTTCTCTTCCGGTTCGGTAGAGCAGGTGGCATACACAAGACTTCCGCCCTCCCGCAAACAGGACGCCGCACCTTTCAATATAGCAAGTTGTCGGCCCTTAAGGCGGTCCAGATCGGACAATTTCTTTTCCCAGCGAGCCTCGGGATGACGCCTCAGCACACCCAGCCCCGAGCAGGGAACATCGACCAGCACCCGGTCGGCAAAGCCGGTTTTTGACTGCAAATCGGGCAGAGATGCATCGGCCACCATCGGCGCTATTGCCCGGAGCCCCAGCCGTCCGGCGGCCTCCGCCACCTTCTCCAATCGCTTTGCATGATTGTCCACGGCGACAACGCGCCCCCGGTCGCCCATCATCTCCGCCAGGTGGGTAGCCTTGCCTCCGGGAGCCGCACAGAGGTCGATGACCGTATCACCCGACTCTGGGGCGAGGAGCAGGGAAACTAACTGGCCGCCTTCGTCCTGCACGGAAAACCAGCCCTGCCGGAACGCACTCGTCCCAAAGGGGTTCCCGCCCGTAACTTTTATGCCGGTCTCGGCCACCGATGTTGGCTCGCAGGCGATCCCCTCTTCCCGGAGCTTCGAGATAAGCTCGTCGCGCGTCCCCTTCAACCTGTTGACCCGCAGGGTAAGCGGCGGGACTTCGTTATCGGCAGCCAGGAGCCGCTCGGCCTTCTCCGCACCGTATCGGTTAACCCAACGGCTGACAAGCCATTCGGGATGCGAATACCGCATTGCCAGCGAGGGTACCGACTCGCCTCTTGAGATGCCGTCGACTATTTCGCGGCCCTTCTCCGAAACCCTTCTCAGCACTGCATTTACGAGGCCCGCCGTCCCGGCATGCCCGAGCTTCCTGGCAATCTTCACCGATTCGTTCACCGCGGCCGACGCCGGCACCCTGTCCATGAAGAGAAGCTGGTAGGCACCTGCCCGCAGGGTATTCAGCACGGGAACGGGAAGCGACGGAAGGTCGCCCTTCAGAAACGAAGCCAGCGCAAGGTCAATCACCGAGCGATTGCGCAGCACACCGTAGGCGATCTCCTGAAAAAAGGCCTTGTCCACGGCTGCCGGATCGGGACGGCCGAGAAATGCCTCGCATTCCGCGGCAAAACTGCCCTCGCGACCGACCCGGCCCAGCGCCTTGACCACCGCGATGCGCACCATATCGACAGTTTCAGCACCGGCCACAGGCCGCCGGGCGGCACGCTCCCTCATCCGCCTGCCACCGCAGGCTCTTCGCTCGACTGTTTGTCATCCTTCCCCAGGCTTGCAAAGTAGAGCATGGCTTCCCCCACCTTGCGGTAGTCGATCTTGGTATCGAAGCAGGGGCCGTTGGGACGATCAAGCAGATAGCCAAGAACGGGGAGCGGAAAGCTGTCCTGAAGCCCCGAGGTCATGTCCCGCTCGCACGCCACAGCGATGATGGCATGGGGGCGCCGCTCCTTGAGAATCTTGCGGGCCAGCGTCCCGCCCGTCGCCACGGAGAGGTGCACGTTGTATTTCTTCGCGATCTTGAGCAGATCCATTATGTCGCACCTGCCGCAGGAAACGCAGTTGTAGACATCGGTCGTAATTTTGCGGTCGCACTCATGGAACTGAAGGCAGTGAGGCATCATGAGCAGGAGCTTTTCTGGCTTGATCGGCTTGAGACATGCCTTGACCAGGATGTTGTTGATCTCTACCAGCCCCTGCTGCACCCGGTCGCGGGAAACACCAAAAATCTTCGCCACCGGTACCATCATCGGATAGAGGAACTTCAGCACCACCCCCCTGAGCGGCTGGGCCAGGAATATCCGGTTGCGGGTCGTCAGAGCGTAGGCCAGCAGGCCGCTACCCAGGGTAATCAGGAACAGGAAGATAACGATGACTGCCCCAACCAGCTTGGGCAACAGTGAACTGACGTCGACAAGCCCCGTCGCCGGAATGAACCAGAGCCCCAGCGCCAGCAGGAACATCACCGCGACGGTGGAGAAGAGGATGGTAATAAAGAGACGTTTCTGCGACACGCTATGATACCTTTCCCAGGACCGTCCCCGGATGGACGCCATGCCCTAAACTGTACTCCCGGGCGCCTACCGGCCCTTTGCCCGGGGCCTGCACCTTCTTCACCAGCAGACTGCCCGAACCGGCGGCAACGGTCATTCCGCTTGCATCTATGGCCAGCACAGTGCCGGGCTTTCCAACATTGGCTGCATCATCGAGGGGCACAGCCTCGATAATCTTCATGACGGCACCGCCATTACTGGTAAAGGTTCCCGGCCAAGGATAGAGACCACGGATCTGCCCGTCGATTTCGGCGGCACTGCGACCCCAGTTTATCTCGCCGTCCTCTTTTTTCAACATTGGTGCATAGGTGACCAGGGCGGGGTCCTGCACAACCGGCATCAGCGTCCCCTCGGCCGCCCTGCGCAAGGTTTCCACCACCAGGGCACCGCCCGCTTCAGACATCTTGAGGCCCAGGCTGGCCGTCGTATCGGTCGGTAGTATCTCCAGTTCGTCCTTCAGCAGTATCTCACCGGAGTCGACCTCTTCCGTCACATACATGGTGGTAGAGCCGGTTACCCTGTCGCCGTTGAGGATGGCCCAGTTGATGGGTGCCGGGCCGCGATATTTCGGAAGGAGGGAGCCGTGAAGGTTGATGCAGCCATACACCGCCATATTGCGGTAGAGCAGGGCCGTGGGAAGTATCTGGCCGTAGGCCACCACCACGATCACCTCGGGGGCGAACTCCCGTATCCGCTGAATGGCCGCCTCTTCGCGGACCTTTACCGGCTGGTAGACAGGAAGGTTGTGGTCCAGGGCAAACTGCTTCACCGGCGACGGAGTCACCGCCATGCCGCGCCCACGGGGCTTGTCGGGCTGCGTCATCACTGCGACGATCTCATGCCCCGCCTCGAATATTGCCTTCAATGTCGGCACCGCAAAGGCCGGGGTACCCATGAAGAGTACCCTCACAGGTTGACCTCTTCGCGCTTCATCAGCTTCTTGACTCTACGTTTGTACATCTCGCGCTTTAGGGCGCTGATCCGGTCGATAAAAAGGACGCCATCCAGATGGTCGATCTCGTGCTGGATCGCCCGGGCAAGCAGCTCTTCACCCTCTACCTCTACCTCGTTGCCATCGCGGTCCAAGGCTTTGACCTTCACATGGTTGAAGCGGCAGACATCTGCCTGGTAATCAGGCACGCTGAGGCACCCTTCCTCCTCGCAGATTTCCCCATCTTTAAAGGTGATAACAGGGTTCACGAGCGCCAGCGGCGGAATTTCGGGATGACTGTGGCTTATATCGATGACTATGACCCGCTTCGAAACACCCACCTGCGTCGCCGCGAGACCAATCCCCGGTGCGGCGTACATCGTCTCGAACATATCGTCGATCAGTTGACGGATTTCGTCACTAACCTCGGCAACCGGTTCGGCCTTGTTCTTGAGGACGGCATCGGGGTATTTGTATATCTTCAGTACTGGCATAACATGGCCTTTTCAAAAGGTTTTGCAGGGGAACAGGATACCACTCCGCCCCCGTAAAATCAACTGAACTCACGGGCGGTTCCAGAGCGGCGCACCATTGGTCGCCTCACATGGCGCTTCGCCCACGAACTTCGCAAACTGCTTGTGGAACGCCTCCGCCAGCGACCGGGCGCCTTTTATATAGGCATCGTTATCGTGCCATGCCTCAGCAGGATTCAATACACCTGAGGGAACTCCACGGCAATTTTGTGGTATCCGGAGGCCAAAGATTTCATCCGGTACAAACGGCACCGAATCCAGCTCGCCGTTGAGGGCCGCGTGCAACATGCGCCGCGTGTAGGGCAGGTCCATGCGGCTGCCCACGCCGTAGGGACCGCCCGTCCATCCGGTATTCATGAGCCAGCAGCGCACGTTGTGCGTTCGGATATTTTCACCCAGCATCCGGGCATATACGCCGGGATGCAGCGCCATGAACGGCCCTCCGAAGCAGGGGCTGAAGGTGGCGGTCGGCTCCGTCAGCCCGGCCTCGGTTCCTGCAACCTTGGCCGTATAGCCGAGGATGAAGTAGTACATCGCCTGCTCCGGCGTAAGCCGCGCAATCGGCGGCAACACTCCGAATGCGTCGGCCGTCAGCATCACGATGTCCATCGGCTGGCCGCCAGTGCCGGGATAGATCGCATTGGGCACATGGGTTGAGATCGGGTAGGCAGCCCGGGTGTTTTCGGTGATCGTTTCGTCGTCGAAGTCGATGTGGCGGGTTTCGGGGTCGATGCGCACATTCTCCACTATGGCGCCGAACTTCTGCGTCGCTGCGTAGATCAGCGGCTCGTTCTCCTTCGACAAACGAATGACCTTGGCATAGCAGCCCCCCTCGAAGTTGAAGACGCCATCGGCGCTCCAGCCGTGTTCGTCGTCGCCGATGAGCGTCCGTTCGTCGTCCGAGGAAAGCGTCGTCTTGCCTGTCCCCGAGAGGCCAAAAAATATCGCCGTCTCCCCTGCCCTGTTCATGTTGGCCGCGGCATGCATCGGCAACACCCCCACCTCGGGCAGCAGATAGTTCATGATGGTAAAGATCGATTTTTTAATTTCACCGGCATAGGCCGTGCCGCCGACCAGCACCAGCCGCCTGCCAAGGTGCAGCAACACGAAGGTCCCGGACCTGGTTTTATCGCTGACAGGATCGGCAAGAAACTCCGGTACATGGACCACCGTGAAGGCCGAACCATCCACTTTGACCAGATGGTCGAGGTCCGCCGGAGGCAGAAACATCGTACGGGCGAAGAGTG
>Ga0224505_10000973_pt1 | contig 18998 bp, 16 predicted proteins | sample SF_Jan12_sed_USG_FD_169102 | JGI IMG/M metagenome (GOLD analysis project Ga0224505, IMG submission 169102) | Sediment microbial communities from San Francisco Bay, California, United States - SF_Jan12_sed_USGS_4_1 | ecosystem: Environmental > Aquatic > Marine > Sediment | place: USA: California... | reverse complement strand
CCCGTCGTCGGGGGCGTCGCCGCTGATGGGCAGGAAGGCGGGGATGGCGAACTCGCGAGCCAGGTCGAGGTAGATGGCGAAGAACTTGGCGTGGAACAGGGTGCCCATGTGCGAGTCGATGTGGGTCACGTCGATACCGGCGTCGAGAGCCCGTTGGATCTGGGCCCGCAACTCGATGGCCACGTGCTCGGGCTGGGCGTGGCGGACGGTGTCGCGGGGATCGAGGAACAGGGTGCCGTCGGCCCCGACCAGCGAAGCCACCTCGACCGTGCTGGCCACGGGACCCCATCGATACCGATCGAACTCGGCGTTCAACGTGAGATGCACCCCCAGGTCGAAGGCCGGCTCGGCGCGGGCGATGGCGGCGGCTTCGCCGAACCAGGGGCACGGTGCCATCACGCTTCCACAGGTCGCCGGCCCGTTGGCCAGCGCGGCGAAGGCCCCCGTGTTGGCGGCATGGGACATGCCGATGTCGTCGGCATGCACCACGGCCACCCGGGCATCGGATGCGAAGCCGAGGTCGGTCAGGTCGCTCACGTGAGGGACGGAACGGTGGCCATGGCGTCGGCGATGGTCGCATCGGCCAGGTCCAGGTCCACGAGCTCACCGCTGAGATACGACTCGTAGGCGGCCAGGTCGAGGTGCCCGTGGCCACAGAGCGCGGTGAGGATGGTCTTGGATTCGCCGCTCTCCCGGCACGCCAGCGCTTCCCGCACGGTGGCCGCGATGGCGTGGGTGGGCTCGGGCGCAGGGATGATGCCCTCGGTGCGGGCGAACTGGAGGGCGGCCGCGAAGCACTCGGTCTGGGGTATGGCGATGGCTTCGGCCAGCCCCAGCTCGTAGATGTGCGACACGAGCGGGGACATGCCGTGGTAGCGCAGACCGCCGGCGTGGATGGGCTCGGGGATGAACGAGTGGCCCAGGGTGTGCATCTTCAGCAGCGGCGTCATCTGGCCGGTGTCACCGAAGTCGTAGCGGTACTCACCCTTGGTGAGCGACGGGCAGGCCGCCGGCTCGACGCAGCGGATGATCGGGCTCATGTTGCCGGCCAGCTTCTCGCGCAGGAAGGGAAAGGCCAGCCCACCGAAGTTGGACCCGCCACCCGTGCAGCCGACCAACACGTCCGGGACCTCGCCCACCTTGGCCAGCTGGCGCAGCGCTTCCTCGCCGATGACCGTCTGGTGCAGCAGAACGTGGTTCAGCACACTGCCGAGGGCGTAGCGGGTGTTCGGGTCGGCCACCGCCATGGACACCGCCTCGGAGATGGCGATGCCCAGCGAGCCGGAGTGGTCGGGATTCTCGACCAGGAGCTGGCGGCCGTAGTCGGTGACCGTCGACGGGCTGGGGTGCACCGTCGCTCCCCAGATCTCCATCATCGTCTTGCGGTAGGGCTTCTGTCGGTAGCTGGCCGCCACCTGCCACACCTCGCACTCGATGCCGTACTGCGCGGTGGCGAAGGCCAGGGCACTGCCCCATTGGCCGGCCCCGGTCTCGGTGGTGAGCTTGGTGATGCCTTCCTGGTGGTTGTAGTAGGCCTGCGGCACCGATGTGTTGGGCTTGTGCGAACCGGCGGGGCTGACGCCCTCGTACTTGTAGAAGATCTTGGCCGGGGTGTCGAGCACCTGCTCGAGGCGTCGGGCCCGGAACAATGGGCTCGGGCGCCACAGCCGAAGAACGTCGAGCACACCGCCCGGGATGTCGATATACGACTCGGTGGAGACCTCTTGTTCGATGAGGGCCATCGGGAACAGCGGGGCCAGATCGTCGGGCCCGGCCGGCTGGAGCGTGCCCGGATGCAGTGGCGGCGGGGGCGGCGCGGGCAGGTCGGGGATGACGTTGTACCACTGGGTCGGCATCTCCGATTCGTCGAGCAGCACCTTGGTGTAGTCGTCGGCCACGGGGTCCCCTTCGTCGGACAGGTGTGGCCCCGCACTCTATGGCGGCCCCCGTACGACGTCAGCTCGATGGGGCCCGGTGAGGCAGGCCCGGTGCCGCATGGCGGCCGTCACTGGCAGTCGACGCAGCGGCCGTGGAGGTCCAGGGTGTGTTGCAGGGGAGCGAAGCCGGTCCTCGCCGCCGCGTCGTTCAGTTCGACATCGATGCGTCGCTCGAGGTCCTCGTCGAGGCGGATGTCCGAAACGGTGCCACAGTCCACGCAGATCAGGTGATGGTGGTGCCCGAGGATCGGTTCGGCCAGCTCGTAGCAGGCATGGTCGGCGCCGGTGGCGAGGCGCCGCACCAGGTCGGTGCGTTCGAGCACGTCGAGGTTGCGGTAGGCCGAGCTCTGCGACAGCCCGTCGTCCATCTCGAGCAGGTCGGGTAGCGTCACCGGTCGCCCTGCTTCCGCCAGCCGGGCCACCAGCCTGCGCCGCCCGCTGGTGTAGCGCTGTCCCAGGTTCGCCAGCCGGGTCGCCACGCGCTCGTGGATGGTGTCGAGGTCCTCGATGGGCCCAGGAGAGGGAGCGGAGCGACTCATGGCCGGGTCCAGTATGGCGCCGGGCCCGCCGTCGCCGACGTTCGGCGAGGACCTTGGCCCCGTTCGGCGCCGACGAGACCGTGGCAGGATCTGGTGATGGAACCGATGTCCACCCGCTGGTGGACGATCGCAACGCTCGGGCTGCTGGGCCTGTCGGTCGCCGCGTTCGTCGCGGCGCCGCTGGCGCTTCCCGCGTCGTACGACTGGGTGGAGCACACCACCAGCGAGTCGGGCGCCCAGGGGCTGGAGGGGGCGTGGTTGGCTCGGTTGGGATTCGTGCTCTTCGGACTGGCCGTGCTCGCCGTGGCCGGCCGGATGGCGCACCGCTGGGGTCAGCGGGCCACGGCGCTGCATCGCGTGTTCGGGGTGTGCATGATCGGCGCGGCCGCCTTCTCCAGTCGTTCGTGGGAGTCCAATGTCCGGTACGACACCACCGAGGACTTCCTGCACTCGGTGGTGGCCACGGTGATGGGCTTCGCCTTCGCCTTCGGGGTACTGGCCGTGGCCCTCGTCGGTCGGGAACGGGGTGGGCGCCCACGGCTGCTCGATGGGATCGCGGTGGCCGCCACGGTGGTGCTGCCCATCGCGATGACCGTCGATGAGCCTCGGGCGGGACTGTTCCAGCGGCTCATGTTCGCCATCGCCTATGCCTGGTATGCCAGAGAGACGCTGGCCGTGGGCCATCCCCGGTCGTGGGGTGAGCCGGCCCGGCCGTTGGCCGAGGACTGGCGCTCAGCGGGTCACGAACGTGGCCGATGAGGCGCTGCTGAGCAGCACCGAGATGAGGATGCCCAGGGGCAGAGCACCGAAGTAGCCCAGCGGGATGCCCACGTTGCCGAGGAACAACATCAGTAGCCAGGTGGCCGGGAAGGTGGTGATGAAGAACACCAGAACGGCAGCGATCAGTACTCGTATCATCGGTCTCCCTCGAATCGGTGCGTCAATCCTGGCACCCGCCGGCCCGACGGTGGGGGAGTGTCCCTTCGCCGTTCAACGGTTCTGCCACCCGGGTGATCGTTTCTCGAGGAAGGCGTTGATGCCCTCACGCAGGTCTTCGGCCGCCATCACCACCTCGACGGCTCGGGCCGTGGCCTCCCAGCCGGCGGCGTCGTCGGCCGCCGCCACGGTGTCGACGGCACGGAGGGTGGCGCGCACCGACACCGGGGCGTTGGCCGCGATGACCTCGGCCAGCTCGACGGCCGCCGCCAGCGCCTGCCCGGGCTCGGTGACCCGATTCACGAAGCCCAGCTCCGCAGCCCGTTGGGCGGTGATCTCGGCGCCGGTCAGCAACAGCTCCTTGGCCACATTCAGCGGGAGGGCACGACCGGCGCGGAACAGGGCGCCGCTGTTGGCGATGACGCCCCGTTTCACCTCGGGAAGCGCGAACCGTGCGTCGCTGGCCGCCACCACCAGGTCCGATGCCATGGCCAGTTCGAACCCGCCCCCGAAGGCGATGCCCTCCACCGCGGCGATCAACGGCTTGGTTCGGTCGCGACGGATCAGCCCGTACTCGCCGCCTCGTTCGGTGGGCGCTCCGGGACCGTCGCGCAGGTCGGTGCCGGCGCAGAACATGCGTGTACCGCCGGTGAGCACGGCCACCCATTGATCGGGGTCGTCCTCGAAGGCGTTGAAGGCCTGGTCCAGGCCACTCGCCACCGCCTCGTTCACCGCGTTGCGCTTGTCCTCACGGTCGATGGTGACGACGGTGACTCGGCCTCGTTGCTCGGATCGGACTGCCATGTGCCTTTGTAGCATCTGGCGTTCCCCTCCGATCTGGTGGCGGGTGGGCGTGGTCGGGTCGTCGGTGGTACCTCGGGGGCCGATCGTTCTGGTTTACGATCCGCGCATGCTCGGCTCGCGCAGCCATCTCGGCGGACCACTGGGCCGGCGGTGGAGTGGCCGCGCCCTGGCGACGCGACCACTGGCTCGCCACGGATGACCGGTCCCGACGGCGCTCGTTCCCAAGGTCCTGGGGGCACGCTCGGCACGTTCGGCGGCGTGTTCACGCCGAGCATCCTCACCATCCTCGGGCTGGTCCTCTTCCTCCGTGTTGCCTACGTCGTCGGCTCGGTCGGGCTGGCTCAGGCGCTGTTGATCCTGGGCCTCGCCACGGCCGTCTCGGTGCTGACGAGCATCTCGTTGGCCGTGGTGGCGACGAACATGCGGGTGCAGGGCGGTGGGGAGTACTACCTCATCTCGCGCACGCTCGGCATCGAGTTCGGTGGGGCCGTCGGGATCGTGTTGTACCTGGCCATATCCGTGTCGATCGCCTTCTACGCCATCGGCTTCGCCGAGGCCGCGGTTCACGCAGTCGACGGTGACAGCGCCCGCGCCATCCAGATCGTGGCCGCATGCGTGGTGGTCGTGCTCGCCACCATCAGCTTCGTGGGCGCCGACCTGGCGACCCGGCTCCAGTACCTCGTGATGGCGTTGCTGGTGATGGCGGTGGCGTCGTTCTTCGTCGGCGCCATCGGCGATTTCGATGGTGGGCAGCTGTCGGACAACCTCGGCCGGCCGGCCCGGTCCGAGGTCGGATTCTGGGAGGCGTTCGCCGTGTTCTTCCCGGCGGTCACCGGATTCAGCCAGGGCGTGGCCATGTCGGGTGACCTCCGAACCCCCAGTCGGTCGATCTCCCGTGGCACGTTCGCGGCCGTGGGTGTGTCCACCGCCGTCTATCTGGGAGTGATCGTCGTGTTGGCCGGCAGCGCTCCGGCCGATGTGTTGTCGGCCGAGACCACCACCATCATGGGCGATCTCTCGCTGGCCGGCTGGACGATGCTGGTCGGCGTCCTCGCGGCGACGCTGTCTTCGGCTCTGGCCTCGTCACTGGGCGGGCCCCGGGTGTTGCAGCGCCTCGGCGAGGATCGGGTGCTGCCGCACCTCGAGGTGTTCGCGGTCGGCGCCGGCGTGGCCCGCAACCCCCGTCGGGCGCTCGGGGTGTCGGTGGTCGTCGCCTTGGCCACGGTGGCGGCCGGTGACATCAATGCCATCGCACCGGTGATCTCGATGTTCTTCCTGGCCAGCTACGGGCTCATCAACTACGCCACCTACTTCGAGATCCGTGCGGGGAGCACCTCCTTCCGGCCCCGGTTCCGTTGGTATGACCACCGGGCCAGCCTGGTGGGAACGGTGGCCTGTGCCGGTGCGATCGTGGCGATCAATCCGCTCGCCGGCGCACTGGCCGGCCTGATCTTCGCCGTGCTGTACGGCTACCTGCGGCAGCGAGACGTGCCGGACCGCTGGGTGGACAGCGCCGGTTCACATCACTACACGCAGGCCCGCCGCCATCTCCGTGCGTTGGCTCTCGAACCCATGGGCGACCGTGACTGGCGGCCGTGTGCGCTGGCGTTCGTACCTCGGGATCCGGTCGTGCGCGGTCGAATGATGACGGTGACATCCTGGCTCGAGGGCGGGTCCGGGTTCATCACCGCGATCAGGATGCTCGAGGGCAACGGACCGCGGTGGCGCCGCCAGGCGGCCGAGGTGGAGGAGGACCTGGCGGCCGAGGTGGCCCAGGTGGTGCCTGGTTCGTACGCGCGGGTCCTCACCGTCGCCGATGCCGATGTGGGTGTCGAGGCGCTGGTGCAGGCGCACGGCATCGGCACCGTTCGGCCCAACCTGACGGTGTTCGGCGTCCGTGATCTCCAGGGCAGTGAGGAGGATCGGCTCAGCTACGGGCGCATGCTCCAGACCTGCGTGCGCCATCGCACCAATGTGGCCGTGCTCAACGTTCGTAGCCACGCGTGGGAGCGATTCGAGGCCACGCCGAGGAACGAGCGGTCGATCGCGCTGTGGTGGTCCGACGATCAGGTCGGCCAGCTGATCACCCTGCTGGGCTGGCTGTGTCAACGGCACCGAGACTGGGAGGACGCCTCGATCGTCGTGTACGTGCCGGTGACCGATCAGCCGGTCGACACGGCCCGTGTCGACCGCCTCCTCGAGGACGCCAGGATCCGGGCCACCGTCACCGAGGTGGAGCCGACGTCGGACGCCTTCATCGACGCGCTCGGTCGATCGACGCTCGCGCTGGCGCCTCTGCGGGTGCGACGGGGCAACGCCATCGGTCCGTTCGAGACGCCACTGGGGGTGCTGGTCGAGAGCCTGCCGTTGGCGGTGATGGTGTTGGCCGTCGAGGTCGTCGACCTCGACGCCGAGCCCGATGAGAGCGATCTGGCCGAGCTGGCTCGGATCACGGATCAGGCGAAGCACGCGGCCAAGTGGGTCGCCGAGCTCGACGCGGCGGCGGCTGGTCTGCTCGTTGCCGCCGAGGCCCTTCGGCTCGAGCTCGATGGCGGTGATCCGCCCGACGCCGAGCTCCAGCGACGGGTCCAGGAGGCCGAGATGGCGTCGGCGAAGGCGTATCGAAAGTACGTGGACGCCAGAGCCCGCAGCGAGGCGTTGGCGACTCGGGTCGCCGCGCTGAACCCGGCTCGCGCCGAACACGATGCCCACCCGGATATCTGGGGCCGGCCATCGGACGCCGCCGAGTGAAGACGGCCGACGATCGAGGGGTCGCCACCGACGACGGTGAAGCTCGGTGTTGGTCGGAGTCGGGTCGAGCCCTGCGCCACCATCCGCGGTTGACCGACGCCGCGGTGTCGGCGAGCCGGCGGGACCTAGGCCTCTTCCCGTCCACCTCGCCGAGGGGCACGCTCGGCCGAGATGGCCGAAGAGCAGACCGCACCGGACCGACGGGTCGTGCGCCGTGCCGCACCGGTGTCTGTGGTGCTGGTCACTGCCGCCGGGGCCTTCGGTGCCGGGCTGTTGATGGGCTGGCTGCTGTTCGGCGGCGACGACTCCGGGCCGGTACCGACCGCACCCAGCACCTCGGTGGCATCGAACGACGCGACCACAGCCACGCTCCCTCCGACGACGTTGGCCTCGCCGACGACCACGGCGACGACCACCACGACGGTGGTGCCGGCTCCGAGCACCACCCAGCCCGCACCGCCGCCGCCGACCCTCACGCTGGGGCAGTTCCTCGAGCAGCTCGAGGAGCAACGAGATCCTGATCCGCCGGCCAACAGCCGCATCATGTGTGACGAGGATCCAAACACGCCGGTTGGCCGGGGAACGGTGTTGTACTGCCAGGCCGTGCCGGAGAACCCTGACGCGTTCGAGACAGGCACGCTGGTGTTGGTGCTGCTCGACGATGCGGGAGAGGTCGTCTACACGGGAGGTACCGATGTCTTCGACATCCACGAGCTCGCCGGCCCCGGGCTGTTCTGTCGGGATCTGCGGACCCACCCGTATCTGAGTGGCCTGAAACCGGAGGTCCAGTACCTGTTCATGCTGGCCTACTGGTTCCAGGATGGACAGCCCGACCGCATGGACGCCGACCGCGACGGCATTCCCTGCGAGACACTGTTCGAACCAGAGGTCGTCGACACCGTGTGGGCCGGTGGCCAGCTGACCTAGCAAGCCCCTCACCGACCTCCGCCGGAGCTCCCTGTCGCGACCATGCCGCTTCGAACAGGTCCATCTCATCTGCGATGGCGACGGCGGGCCGGACGGCCAGTGGCGCCGCTCTCGCAACTGGGTCGACGAATACGTCGCCAGCCGGTACCGACGCCCGGGCCGCTATTCCCGTACCCGCGCCTCAAGGCGGTACGACCGGAACGGGATGCGGTGACCACCCTCCGATCTCGCGTACGGCCCGATCCTGACCGCCATCGCCGACGCCAGCTCATGTCGTCCGGCATCGGTCAGCGCGGCGAGGGTCGGGCCCCACGGCGTGCCCCCGGTCTGGGCGAGGAACCAGGGTTCGAAGTCCGCGATGTCGACATGGTGTTCGAGCATCGTGACCTCGATGTCGTGGAGTCCGGCCGTCTGGGCGATGGAACGGAGGAAGTCGTCCGCGTGCGCCGGCGTCGCTCGTTGCACCGATGTCGCGAGCGATGGCTCGAGCTCCGCGAGCAGATGGAGTTGGTTCTCGATGTAGGGATTCTGGCCGGGCGTTGCCCACACCGTTGCGATCAACACACCACCGGGTTGGAGCACGCGTACCGTCTCGCGCATCGCGGCCACGGGATCCGCGAAGAACTGGAAGCCTTGCTGGCAGATCACGTGGGTGAACGTGTCGTCGTCGAACGGGAGGGCGTCGCTGGGCGACTCCACCCACTCCACGCCATCACCGATGCTGGCGCGGGCGATCTCCAGCATCGCGGCGTTGATGTCGGCGCCGACCAGTCGACCGTTGGGCGCCACGAGGCCAGCGGCGTGACGGGCGACCAGGCCGGTGCCACAGGCCAGATCCAGCACGATGTCGCCGGCGCGAATCACCGCTCCCTCGGCGAGGAGCCGAGCCGAGCCCTCCATGAAGACACGAGTGAAAGACTCATAGGCCGTCGCCTGATGCTGTGCGAGTTGGAACCCTGCGGGCACGGGACCTCCTGTTCTGTGGTCGGGCGTCGAACACTACGCTTCGGCGCGAACCATCCGCCCGAAAGGGGGCAATGCAGAGCTCGACGAGCCACCCCCATGGATGCTGGTCTCGAGTCAGGTCGGTCGGGCTGTCACCCATGCCAACTCGGATGAGATGCGTACGCCGATGCGCTCGTCCCGGTCGTGCAACGGGGCGATGACCTCGCGCAGTGCGCCACAGAACTCGTCGTATCCGACCGCTTCGATCGCGGGGACCGACGGACCAGCGGCCGCGAGAGCGCGGACGGCGGTGTCGACATCGGGCCACTCGTTGGTCACTTCGATGGTTCCCTGGTCGAGAAGCTCGAATGCGGTCGCCCGGAGCATGTCTGCGATGACGTCGCTGGTCTGACCCATTTTCACGGTCGCTGTTCGGTGACTCGGTGGTGAGTGCTCGATCACGGTGAGGAAGTACGGCATCAGCCCCATGCGCTCGAACGCACCCCAATAGGTCAACCCGAGCACCCCGTCGGCGGTGAGCACGGTTCGTGCCTGATCGAGCGCATCCTCGCATCCGTTCCAGACGCCGTTGAAGCTGGTCACGACATCGAACGCACCCTCGTCGAACGGGAGCGCGAACATGTCGCCAACCCGGAAGTCGCCGTCGGGCGTACGGGCGCGAGCGATGTCGATCAGGGCTTCGGAGGCATCGATCCCGCTGACGGTTGCCCCGCGGCGGCGAGCGATGTTGGCCGCCAGCCCGGATCCGCAGGCGACATCGAGGTATCGGGTGGCGGGACCCAGGCCCAAGCGATCGAATACCAGTTGGTTCGCCGGGAGCGCATAGGGCTCGAACAGGCATGCCCATTCCTTCGCCCGCGCGCCCCAGCCCTGTCCTGCTTCGATCCACCGGTCAGGACGCGTCGCGTCGGTCATCGCAGTTTGCGTGGTCTCGGTCATCCTGTTGCTCCTAAATAGCACGATCGGTCGTGCGTTCTAGCAGACTACGACCGATCGTGCTATCTTGTCAATCGATGACCGATCTTCGGGAAGTCGGCAAGCGGCGGACCCGAGCCGACGGCGAGCGCACCAGACGACTGATACTCGACACGGCGGTGCGTTTGGCGACCATCGAAGGCCTCGACGGGTTGAGCATCGGCACGCTTGCCCACGCCACCGAGCTCAGCAAGAGTGGCGTGTACGCGCACTTCGACTCCAAAGCGGAACTGCAGCTCGCCACGGTCGACAACGCGCGCACGCTGTTCATCGACGTGGTGGTGGCACCTGCGCTCGAGCGCAGCGGGCTCGATCGTCTGCGCGCCCTGTGCGAGTCGTTCCTGACCTACGTCGAGAACCGCACGCTCCCGGGCGGCTGCTTCTTCGCGGCCGCCGCCGCGGAGCTCGGCGGCCGTCCCGGCCCCCTACGCGAGCGCGTCGCGGCCAACCAGAAGGACTGGATCGGCGTGCTCACCGAGGCTGCGGACGAAGCTGTCGACCGCGGCGAGCTGTGCGACGACACCGACGTGGCGACGCTCGTGTTCGAGCTCAACGCACTCGTCATCGCGGCGAACACCGCGTACATCCTCCACGACGACCCGGCCGTGCTCGCCCAGGCCCGAACCGCCATCGGACGGGTGATCGGCGCGGCCACCCCGACCTGACGGGGATTGCGAATACCCGTTCGGTTCCGCCGGGAGGCGCACGCGTCGTGTGGGATCGATTGAGCCTGGTCGATGTCCGAGCGCTTCGTGGTGCGCCGCCTGGGCGATCGCACGTGCCGTTGACCAGCGGGTCACGTGGTGGCGTGCGTGATCGCCAGGCCCTGTTCGAGGAGTTGATCGAGTTGGGCCCGTGCGGCGAAGGCGACGAGCTCTCGGGCGGCGACGTTCGCTCCGGTCGTGTCGCCGATGGACTGTCTGATCTGCGCCTCCGTGAGCAAGATCACGCCGATCATCGCGACCCAGGTGTCCGATCGGCGCAGGGCCCGCCGGCGGGCGTCGGTGATCCAGCTGAGTGCATCGTCGGATCGGTCTGCCTGGGCGTAGTGGAGCGCGAGGACGCGTCCGCTGGCGCCCTCCCAGCAAGGATCCTCGAGTTGGCAGCTCGTGGCGAAGCAGCGTTCCAGGTCGTCAGGTGACTTCGAACGAGACCGTTCGGTGAGATGTGCCTCGGCGAGCGCGGTCATCGGCCACGGCTCGAACGACATCCACTGCAGCTCGTGCACGACATCGAGGCACTGACCCAGCCATTCCTTCGCCTGCGGGAGGCGACCGGCCGCCATGGCGGCCCATCCCCCGAGCCCGAACGCCCAGCCTTCCCAGCGTCTGTCCCCGACCGATCGTGCGACATCGATGGCGGCCTCGTAGTGCTCCAGCCCATCGTCGGGTCGGCCCCAGTCGGCGAGGTTCATTCCGGAAACCGCGTGCAAACCGGGCAACAGGGCCGGGGCACCGTCTGCGAGCTCGAGGGCCAGGCTCAACTGATGATGCGCTTCGGGCCGCCGACCAGCGAGCGTGTCGGCGTAGGCGCGTTCGCGCAGTGCACCAACGGCAGTCGGCAGGTCGCCCACGGTCTGCGCGAGGTGTAGTGCCTGTTCGAGCAGCACGCTGCCTTCGTCGTCGAACCCTCGTACGGCGTGCACGAGCGCGCTGCCCAGCTCGAAGAGGCATTGACCGTGGAGTGCCGAATCATCGGCCGCCTCTGCCTGCGCTCCGGCGCGACGCAGACAGTCGAGACCGGCCTCGACGGCTCCAGCCGACAGCGCCGCTCGGCCCGATCCGAGCAGGCTCGCCGCGACGGCACCAGGAGACAAGCCTGGGGGTGGCGCCGCGACACCGGCACGTGCGGCGCTGCGCAGCGCGGGAGTGGGATCGCAACCGAGTTCATCGCGGTACAGCGCCTCGACCGATACCACGTGCTCGAGGGCGGCCTCCTGGTGACCGGCCGCCACGAGCGCCTTGGCGAGCAGCACCTGGGCGCCCTCGTCGTACGGCGAGCGGCGAGCGGCGAGCTCGGCCAGCTCGACGGCCCGTTCGTGGTCGTTGCGCGAGATCGCCTTGATGGTCGCATCGCGCAGGTGGGCCGCAATACGGGACGACACCTGTTGGCGTGCGACCAGCAGCCACGTCGCGAACTCGGGTCCGCACGGCGGATCGACGCCCTCGAGCAGCTCGCCGATGTTCGCCAGGTCGACCGCACCGTCACGGAGTGCGTACACATCGACGCTCACCCAATCCGGCAGTTCTCGCAGGACCGGGTCGCCGGTGAGGACCTCAGCGCTCCCGATCGCCTTGCGCAGGCTGGCGAGACACCACCGCAGCGACCCCAAGGGATCCGCGGCGTCGGGGAACAGCTCGACGCTCAGCTCGCGGCGGGTGAGTGCGCGATCGGCGAGCAACACGCGAGCGAGTAGCGCCCATGGCTTGCGGCCACGTACCTCGCACAGGTCGCCGTTCGAGCTCTCGATTCGTGGAGAGCCGATCAACCTGATGTGAAGCATCTCTCCCACCCTGGCACACGTCGCGGTGCCGACACGTTCACCCTCGGGACGTCAGTCGATCATCGAATCGTGTGCGGATCCGTGTGCGTCAGCGGGGCCCGTCGATCAACCCGGTCGCACGCCTCGGCACACGGTGCGCGTCGATGCTCGACACCGACACCGTTCCGGGTGTCAGACACAACAAGGAGCACGCCATGACGCAGTTCATCATCGAACGCAACATCGAGGGAGCGAGCACACTGAGTGCCGACGAGCTCGCCGACATCGCCGCCAAGTCGAATGAGGTCGTCGACGGTCTCGGCGTGCCGTACAAGTGGGTCACGAGCTACGTGGCCGGTGACAAGATCTACTGTGTCCACGAGACCGGCGACGCCGAGACGATCCGCGAGCACGCCCGCCTCGGCGGCTTCCCGGCAGATGTGGTGGTTCCGGTCGCCGCAGTCATCGGCCCCGACACCGCCCGCTGAGCGGACCGGGCACGAAGCATCGGCTGAGAACCTGGGGCGACCCGGGCCACGATCGGCCGAGACGGCAGTCCTGAAGTCCGGACCGATGATCGACGAGGAATGATCGCGCGGCATCGGTCCGGTCGATCGCGATGTGCCGGCTGGTCGAGGTAGTGGTCGCCGGGACGATTCAGGACGACTGTTCCTCCACCCGACCAGGTCCGGCCCCGTCGCTGCACCCCTGGGCACGTGGTTGCCGCCGGCCGGGGCGCCTGGGTCCCCGGGTGTTCGAGCGGATCAGGCGGTGGACGTGGGTTGCCGCCGGGCGCGCGCCAGGTGCCGCGCCGCAGCGACGGGTCGCAGGGGCTGGAATCGGTCGCTGGCCGAAGTGAGCTCATCGAACTCGTCATCGGTCAGCTCGAGATCGGCCGCTTCGGCGTTGCGTTCGAGTTGCTCGACCGAGCTGGCGCCGGGGATGGCCACGACGTTGGGGTGATGGATGAGCCAGGCCAGTGCCACCTGTGACGGCGTCGCATCGTGTGCGCGGGCGATGTGCCGAACGGTCTGGATCACCGGCGTCGCTCGTTCGACGTTCTCTCGCAGGCACAGCGGGTCCATCGTTCGCGCCGGCCCGGGGGGCAGGTGATCGGCATCGTAGCGACCGCCCAGCAGTCCCTTGGCCAGGGGGCTGTAGGCGATGACGATCCGGTCGTGCTGCTGGGCGTAGGGCAGGTTCTCGCGATGGGGTCGCCGGTGCAGCAGACTGAACTGGACCTGGTTCGACAGCACGGGGGATGCCAGGCGCCGTTCAGCGGCGGCCCACCACCGGGCAGGGAAGTTGCTCACGCCGACGTGGCGGACCAGCCCCGATGCCTGGAGGCGGCGCATTCCCTGCATCTGTGAGCCGAGGGGTACGAGCGGGTTCGGCCAGTGGATCTGGTACAGGTCGATCGTGTCGACCTGCAGCCGCAAGGCGGACAGGCGGCCGTGCTCCTCGACGGTCTTCGCGCTGGGCCAGGTCGGCAGCACCTTCGTGGCGACGAATGCTTCATCGCGTCGGCCTTCGAGCGCTCGGCCGACGGTCATCTCCGAGACGCCACGGGCGTAGACCTCGGCCGTGTCGATCAGGTTCACCCCCAAGTCGAGGGCCCGTTGCACGATCTCGATGGCGGTGCGGTGGGCGTACTCGCGGCCGTAGCCCCAGTCCTTCGAGCCGAACTGCCAACAGCCCACCCCGATAGCGGACATGCGGGCGCCCGCTGCCTCGACGAACTTCATGGGCACTCCTTGCGGCTTTGAGGGAGGGGCTCTCGTGCGGGCGTGGCGTTGCCGAACGCCACCGGTCTCGGACCTGGCGCTTCGACCTGGTTCACCCTCGTCTCCCCCACTCGATCTGCCCGGCGGCAACCTTAGACCGAGGTGACCGGCCGGGCGCCAGCCGCGTCGTGGCACGGTCAGCCGCCGAAGGCCACGCCCCCGATGCGCCGCGGGTCGGCCGTGGCGTCGAGGCCGAGAGCAGGGTCCCAGGAGGCCACCTGGGTGCCGCCGAAGTACATGGACAGCGAATCGAAGGGTCGGGGCACGAACGCAGTGACGTGTTCGACGTCGATGCCCGGCTCGTACGCGATGGTGGGCCTTCCCTCGAACTGCTCGATGTGTAGCCGGGGGTGGGCCACGGCGTCGGCGAGGGGCAGGCCGAGCCGTAGGTGGTTGAAGACGACCTCGGCCACCGCTGAGGTGATCCGTGACGCCCCTGGTGACCCGATGGCCACGACGGCGCCGTCTTCGCGTCGGGCGACACTGGGGGCCATGTTCGACGGGAGGCGGGTGCCGGGTTCGAGGGTGTGCAGTCCCGACGAGAGCAGCTCGGTCTCGCCGAGCGAGTTGTTGAGCCAGATGCCGGTCCCGGGGACCAGCACACCCGAGCCGTAGCCGGACGAAGTCGAGATGGAGCAGGCGAGCCCATCGGCATCGACCGCGGACACGTGGACGGTAGACGGCGACGACAGCAGCAGGGCCGGGTCGGCGTGTCCGGTGAGCCGCATCAGACGGTCCACGGCCGCGTGCCGATCGTCGGCGTGATCGAGATGGTTGCGCCGGTAGGTCACGACTGCGTGCACAGCATCGGCGATGCGGACCACGTTGTCGCGGTCCCAGCCGTCGACGTCCTCGATGAGCGCCAACACCGCGGCCACCGCTGCGCCGCCGACCGATGGGCCCGGGTTAGTGTGGAGGGTCCAGTCGCCGAGGTCGAGCGTGAGCGGCCGGCGTGTCACGGCTTCGTAGGCGGCCAGATCGGCCATGGTGAGCAATCCGCCGTTGGCGCTGCTGTCATCGGCGATGCGCCGGCCGAGCGGGCCCGTGTAGAACGCAGCCGGCCCGTGTGATGCGAGCGTCTCGAGGCTCCGATCCAGGCCCGGACAACGAACCGTCTCACCCTCCCGCAGCGGCGATCCGTCGCGATGATGCAGCACACGATGGCTCTCGGGCTGCCAGCCGAAGATCAGCCGGTGGACGTAGGTCAGGTATTCGGCTGCGGCGCCCGACAACGGGAAGCCCTGCTCGGCCCAGTGCAGCGCCGGCTCGATCAGCTGGGCCCAGTCGATGGCCCCGTACCCGTCGGAAGCTGCGCCCAGACCGGCCACGGCGCCCGGGGTGGCTACTGATCCATGCCCCACGATGGTGTTCATGCCGCCGCCGTATTCGAGGTGGACCTCGTGAGCGCCCGTGCCGAAGCGTGATGGCGGCGCGGACCGTCCCGGCATCTCGGCGTAGCCGTCGATGACGACGGCATCGTCGTCGGGGGGCGAGATGGTGATGAAGCAGCCTCCGCCGAGGGCGATGATGCCCGGGTCGGTGCACATCGAGGCGAGCGATGCGGCGATGGCAGCGTCGACCGCGTTACCGCCGTTGGCTGCAGCCGCCGCACCGGCATCGGCCGCGATCTGGGATCCGGCAGCAATTGCGACTCGGGTCATCGAGGATGCAACTGTAGCCAGCGCACGGCTGCACGGCTCGGTGTCGGTGGTGAGCCGTCGGCGCACGTGGGACCGTGGGTGAGTGTGCCGTTCGACCCACTCGCGTGCATCATCCCAACAGCGAGCAGCTTCTGGCCCTCAGCAAGCTTCCGGATGATCTGCTCCGGCGTCCTTCTACGTCGTGACATCGATGTCGGTTCCTTCCTGCCCGACCACCATGGATCGGAGCGGCGAAACCGCACAACACCTGGACCACTCCCAGGGGCTCAGCTCAGTCCCAACGACTCGTCCGGCGTGACCTGGGGCGACTGTCAGCAGCGGCTGAATACTGACCCCCTATCGGCGCTCGAGTTTTGACCCCTTCCTGGTCGGGTCCACCACTGGCAGTGATGGATTTCGAAGCCTGGCACGACGATGTGGTTGGCCAGGAGGAAGCGAGGATGATCAGCGTGGAGGACTGGGCAGAGGTACGCCGGCTCCATTTCGCCGAGGGGCTCGGCATCAAGACGATCGCGAGGCGTCTGGGGATCGCCCGGAACACGGTGCGTGCGGCGGTGCGCTCCGCGGAGCCGCCGTCGTATCAGCGGCAGGGCCCGGGGTCGCGGGTCGACGCTTTTGAGGGTCAGATCCGGGACTTGTTGAAGGAGTTCCCTGAGATGGCGGCGACGGTGATCGCTGAGCGGATCGGCTGGGAGCATGGGATCACGGTGTTGCGTGATCGGGTCCGGGAGCTGCGCCCGTTGTTCGTGGCGCCTGATCCGGCGCAGCGGACGTCGTATCGTCCGGGCGAGTTGGCGCAGTGGGATCTGTGGCAGCCCGATGTGGAGATCCCGTTGGGGTTCGGCCGGTCCGACAAGTTGTGGGTCGTGGCTGGTGTGAGTGGGTTCTCTCGGCTGATCGGGGCGTGGATGGTTCCGACCCGGGCTGGTCATGACGTGTTGGGCGCCATGAACCAGGTCCTCGGCCAGTTCGGGGCGGTCCCGCGCACGGCGGTGTGGGATCAGGAGGGCTGCATCGGGCAATGGCGCCGCGGCGAGCAGGTCCTGACCGAGGCCACGCACGCGTATGGGGGGTCCCTGGGGATGGGGTTCCGGCTCTGCGAAGCCGCCGACCCCGAAGCCAAAGGGGTCGTCGAGCGGGCCAACGGCTACTTCGAGACCAGCTTCTTGCCGGGCCGCAGCTTCGACGACATCGCCGATTTCAACCGGCAACTGGTCGCCTGGTTGACCAAGCGAGCCAACGTGCGTATCCACGCGACGACCCGGGTCCGACCCGCCGAGGCGATCTTCGAAGACCGCGGCTCGATGCTCACCCTGCCCGCATCGATGCCTGACGTGGCGTGGCGCCACAGCATCCGCCTGCCCCGTGATCACTATGTGCGCGTCGAGACCAACGACTACTCGGTCAACCCCCGCTTCGTTGGCCGCCGCGTCGACATCACGCTCACCTTGGACGAGGTGGTCGTGACCTGTGACGGCACAGAAGTCGCGAGGCATCGCCGCTGCCTCGCCAGCCACCAGACGATCCTCGCCGCCGACCATGCCCGGGTGCTGCGCCAGATGCGCATCGAAGCCAGAGTCGTCGATGCCGCCGCCGACGGCGATCACGGCGTCGAGGTCCGAGACCTCGCCATCTATGACCGGATCGCGTCGTGACCGCCGCCAAAGATCTCGTTCACTTGTGCCGAGCATTGAAGGCCCCGACGCTCGCTTCAGTTGTCGAGCGGCTCGGCGAACGAGCCCGAACCGACGGTTGGACTCATGAAGAGTTCCTCGCCGCCTGCTTGGAGCGTGAAGTCGCGGCCCGACAAGCCAACGGCGGCGAGCTCCGCATCCGCGCCGCGAAGTTCCCGGCCCGCAAGACCCTCGAGGACTTCGACTGGGACCACCAACGCTCGCTCAAGCGTGACGTCATCGCTCACCTCGGCGCCCTGGACTTCATCGAAGCCCGCGACAACGTCGTGTTCCTCGGACCGCCGGGCACCGGCAAGACCCACCTCGCCACCGGCATCTCGATCAGGGCCTGCCAAGCCGGGCATCGAGTCTTGTTCGCCACCGCCGCCGAATGGGTCGCCCGCCTCGCCACCGCCCACGACCAAGGCACCCTTCACGACGAGCTCCGCCGCCTCGGCCGCTACCCCCTGCTCGTCATCGACGAAGTCGGCTACATCCCCTTCGAAGCCGACGCCGCGAACCTCTTCTTCCAACTCATCTCGGCCCGCTACGAACGCGCCTCGGTGATCGTCACCTCCAACAAACCCTTCGGCCGCTGGGGCGAAGTCTTCGGCGATCCCGTCGTCGCCGCCGCCATGATCGACCGCCTCGTCCACCACGCCGAAGTCGTCAGCCTCAAAGGCGACAGCTACCGGCTCAAAGACCGCGACCTCGGAAGGAGCCTCCCCAACACCGACGACACAGAGTGACACCCCGGACCCCCAAGGGGGGGTCAATTTTCGGCCGACGCCAGGGGGTCAAAATTCAGCCGACGTTGACATCGGCTTTCTTCGCGGCCGAGCTCGACGGCCCTCGACGATGATCGCCTACATCGACGCTCACCGGGAGCGCTTCGGGGTCGAGCCGATCTGCAGAGTGCTGCAGTTCGCCCCATCGACGTACTGGTCCGCCAAACGCCGGCCTCGATCACAACGATCGGTTCGCGATGAGGAGCTTCGCATCGAAATCGCCCGGGTGCATCGCGAGAACTTCGGTGTCTATGGCGCGCCGAAGATCTGGGCCCAGCTCAACCGCGAAGGCATCCAGGTCGCTCGTTGCACCGTCGAACGCCTGATGCGTGAGCTGGGCCTGCAGGGAGCGGTTCGCGGCAAGGTCAAACGGACAACGGTGACTGATGACGCGGCGGATCGGCCTCGTGATCTCGTCGATCGCCGGTTCTCGGCCGAGGCGCCGAACCGGTTGTGGGTCGCGGACCTGACCTACGTCAGAACCTGGTCGGGGTTCGTGTACGTCGCGTTCATCACCGACGTCTTCAGCCGGCGCATCGTCGGCTGGCAGGCATCACGATCGCTGCGAACCGATCTGGCGTTGCATGCGCTCGAGCAGGCCATCTGGGACCGCACCCGCGACGGCGCCGACCTCGACGGGCTGATCCATCACTCCGATCGCGGCGTGCAAGCCGGACTCATGTGGTCGTCGCAACACCTCGATGATGGAGGTGTTGTTGATGGCGACGATGAAGGAGCGGCAGCGAGAGGTTCAGCTGTATCGAGGACAGATTCC
>Ga0224505_10000972_pt1 | contig 19041 bp, 18 predicted proteins | sample SF_Jan12_sed_USG_FD_169102 | JGI IMG/M metagenome (GOLD analysis project Ga0224505, IMG submission 169102) | Sediment microbial communities from San Francisco Bay, California, United States - SF_Jan12_sed_USGS_4_1 | ecosystem: Environmental > Aquatic > Marine > Sediment | place: USA: California... | reverse complement strand
CTGCGAAAGATGTCGCGGAAACCCGATGATCTCGCGAACCAGGTACAACAGCCGGCGGATAACCGGACTGTCCGGATTGAGCCCGGCTTCAAGAATGCGGCTGTCATCCACGGTGCGGCCATCCCACCACTGCATCGACCGCGACAGGCGACTGATCTGCAGATCGCTCAAGCCCAGCACTTTGCCGACATCACGCAATGCGCTGCGCGGCCGATAGGTAATGACGGTCGCCGCCAGGGCGGCTCGTTCACGCCCGTATTTGCCGTAGATGTACTGGATAACTTCTTCGCGACGTTCGTGCTCAAAATCCACGTCGATGTCGGGTGGTTCGTTACGCTCTTTCGAAATAAATCGTTCCACCAGTACAGCCATGCGCCCGGGATCGACTTCAGTAATGCCCAAACAAAAACACACCGCAGAGTTGGCTGCCGAACCTCTTCCCTGGCAGAGGATGTTCTTTGCACGGGCAAAAGAAACAATGTCCTCTACGGTCAGAAAATACGACTCGTACTCGAGATCGGCGATCAGCTTGAGTTCGTGCTCCACCAGGGCAATCACCTTGGCCGGTACACCACCCGGCCAGCGGCGACGCATCCCTTCCTCGGTGAGTTTTCTGAGGTAAGTACCCGCTGTCTCTCCCGCGGGAACCAGTTCATTCGGGTATTCGTAACGAAGTTCATGCAGAGAAAAATGCAGGGTGTCGGCAATTCGTGCGGATTCCTCGAGCAACTCTGCCGGGTAGGCATGCGCGAGTACCGCGAGTGATCGCAAATGCCGCTCGCCATTGGAATGCAATGCAAACCCGGCCTTGTCGACAGTTGTGCGCAGCCGAATTGCTGTTACAGCATCCTGCAGTATGCGGCGTGCGCGAATATGCATATGCACGTCGCCACTCGCTACGAGCGGCAACTTCAGGCGCCGGCCTTCTTCACGCAGCCTCTCGAGTTGCTCGCGCTGCCGTCCGTCCGCCATCAGTTCAACTGCGATCCAGAGCCGATCACGAAAGGTTTCCCGTATCCAGTGATCCTCGACATCAAGCCTCAGGTCCCTGTCGGGAATCCATAACACGAGACATCCGGGCAGGCCACTTTCAAAATCCAGCCGCGTCAGTTCGTAGCTTCCCTTCTCTGCCGCACGACGTGCCTTGCTGATTAACTGGCAAAGCGCCGCGTAACCGCCCTTGTTTTGCACGAGCGCCACCAGTTTTCGGCCGCTCCGCAAGCGCAACTCGGAACCGATAATCAGTTTTTTAAGTCCGGTTTCCTTTGCCGCCGCATGCGCCCGCACGATACCGGACATCGAGCACTCATCAGTAATAGCGAGAGCTTCATAACCGAGCGCTGCCGCGGTCTCTACAAGTTCCTCAGGATGGGAGGCACCGCGCAGAAACGTAAAGTTGCTCAGCGCGTGTAACTCGGCATAACGGACGGTCATCCGAAGATGCCGTGCAAATACCAGTCCGGCGTTCGCTGCCGGTTACGAAATACCCACAGGCGCATGCCTGCGCCACTTAGGGCCGTGTAGTAATCACGAGAGACGTTGCCCTCATCCCACCAGCCTGTCTCAAGCCTTTCGGGACCGTCCAGCAACGTTAGCCTGCATCCCCTGTGCAGTGGATAGCCACTGTCTGCCGGTAACAGAGCAGGCTCCGGCAACATCCACAGCGGACGCCGGGTATCCGTGAGCATCGTCAAGGTGCTGGCAGTCCAGTCTGATAAAGGATTTCGCGCACACCATGCATACTCGGGGCGATGTTCAGCCACCATCGTCAACGCATGCACGGAATGATCCCCGATACGGGCCACGAGACGTTCTGCAAGCTGCGCTATGGAGTAACGGTGTTTTTGTTTTTCGGCTTTATGGGAAAAAGAAAGCCGCGCTGTCTCAGCCAGCAGCGGTTGCGACAGGCCGCTGCGTAAACGCACAGCGATAACCGGTTCAGGCAGTCGCAGTGCTTCGAAACGAATCTTCAGCAGTTCAAACCAACGACTCGCCGAACGGTCAGCCAGTGCCGCACCCAGGCGTAATTCTGTCGCCGTGCTTTTGAGATGGAAAAAACTGAAACAGAGACTTTGTGTGCCGAGCTGACGTGCCAGCAGGAATTGCTCGTGTGATAACAGCAACTCACGACAGATGTTGAGTAATAGCTCGCGATCGGATTGCTCTTCGGTCATCTCGTAATCAGCACAGAAACGCTCGGGAGCACGCCACGAATCGCGCGGATCCGGCAGATGCCCGAGCGCGCGATCCAGGTCGAGCAAACGCTCGGCGCCAAAACGTCGCGCAAAACCTTCGCGCGGCAGGCGCAGACAATCACCAATCGCGGTGATACCCATACCGGTCAGCAATTCGCGCTGGCCAGAAGGCCAGTGCAGGCAAGTCAGTGGTAACTGACGCAATGCGGGACCCAGGTTTTCGGTGGCACGTATACAAATGCGGCGCCCCGACCTTGCCAGCCAGGTTGCCGCGAGTGGTGTGGGTGCGATAGCCACCGCCGCTGAAAAACCCAGCATGCCAAGATCCCTCACGATGGTCTGCCGCAGGCTTTGCAATCCCCCGAACAGGTTCAGGCTGCCGGCGATCTCCAGCAACAACAGATTCCTGTCGGCAATACTCACGAACGAAGAAAACCGCTCCAGCCAGCTTGCCAGCCGTTCGAGTACCTGTTGTTCGCGCACAGGATTGCGCTCTTCGAGTTTCAGCGTTGGCAACAAAGCCAGTGCGGCGTTAGCTGAGAGTCCCGCCATAACGCCTGCCGCCCGGGCCGCCGCATCGGCCAGCAGTACACGGTGTATGCCGTGCTGCTCTTCGACGATCACCAGCGCCTCGGCGGAAGAACGGCAGGCCTCCAGCGGCAACTGGGGTAAATAAATACAAAACCACAATCGTTGAACCGGCCTTGGCGTAAGCAACAAAGGCTTTGCCGGTGCTGCGAGTTCCGCGAAGGGTAAAACCTGTTGTCTTGCAGCAGGGGCCGTGTCCCGCGCGACGACAGGCGATTTCCAGACCCGGGACACCGCTAGAGTAAATCGTTCAGAACAGTCGGGCGTCCACCACGACTCTTCAGGACATGAACACACGTACCTTGCCCCGTGAACTGTAACTCCAGGCGCAAGGCGGCCGCAGAAGCCTGCTGGCGCGCCGCAAGTGGCCGAAATGCAATGGCCCAGCTATGCCCTTTCTCTGCTGCCAGTTGCAAGCGCCGGCTGGCCTGATCATCGAGTTTGTCGGGCCACAACAATACGGCAGCACAGGTGCCCGACGATAAAGCCTGTTCAGCCGACCACAACAACTCGCTGTCATCTTTCGGCCGCACGATGAGCATGCGTGACAGATCGATGCCGTGCTGCTGCAAGGCTGGGGCATAGGGTTGAAACGGCGGAGCCACCCAGGCTATCCAGCCCGGTTCCGTGTACTCGCCCGTGTAAGCAGGTGTTTCCTCAGCACTGAGTTGGGCGAGTGCCGGCATCAGCAAACGCAATTCACCAATACCGTGCTGCCCGATCAGGATTTCAGTGAGTGCCCCCAGTGGCCAGCCACCTCCGGGCAAACACCGGTCGAGTTTGGGATAACCACTCGCCAGCCCCGATTGAGCACCGGGTCGACTGCTGCCCCGCCAGATGCGCGGGTTCTCGAGTAGTTTCTCCAGACTCATTGCGAAAGCGCATCAGTGCAGTAACAAACCATCACGTATCACGCCCACGACTATGCCTTCGATGACCAATGCCTGGGTTTTCAGATCGACCACGATGGGTTCAAAGTCTTCGTTTTCCGGCAACAGCGATACGACAGACCCGTTTTGCCGATAACGTTTCACGGTCACCTCATCATCCAGGCGTGCCACGATGATCTGCCGGCTGCGAACCTCGGGTGTGCGATGTACGGCCACAAGATCACCGTCGAGTATTCCGGCATTTTTCATACTCATGCCTTGTACGCGCAAAAGGTAATGCGGTTTGGGATTGAACAGTTGAGGATCGATTCTGTAATGCGTCTCTATATGCTCTTCAGCGAGGATGGGACTGCCGGCTGCGACCCGGCCCACCAGTGGCAAACCGATCTGCTCGCGCAACGAGTCTTTCAGCTGGATGCCACGTGATGCGCCCGGCACCAGGTCCAGTACGCCCTTGCGCTGCAGGGCTCGCAAATGTTCTTCAGCCGCGTTGGCGGACTTGAAGCCCAGCTCCTGGGCAATTTCTGCCCGTGTTGGAGGCATGCCCGTTTCATAGATAACATCTTGAATCAATTCGAGAATTTGCTTTTGTCTTGGGGTCAGTTCGCGCATTTGAGCTGTTCCTGTATGTATGCACAGTATGCTGGGATTATATACAGTACTTCGTTCAGTGCAAGCCCCCCCTGGATGGGGCGTGCAACGGTCTGCCCGCTGATACCCGACTCCCTTTACTCCTGTCGTGAAAAAAGACGCTCGACTTGCCTCTTGACTGTCTGCAAACGCAGCCAAACACCTTCATCCGATGCGAAAATAAGTGACAATAAAAACTGTTAACTCATTGCAGCATCGTGCAGATTAGGAAATAATGCGCGGGCTGTTTAATCCAACCATTGAAGGGACCTTCCAATATGAAAAAGACCGCACTCCGAGCAAGCGGACTCGCACTCATCGTTATGATGGCTGCTGGTTGCGCAACAACGGGTTTGGACGACGTTAAAGCTACAGCCGACCGTGCTGCAGCTGATGCCGCTGCTGCGGCTTCTGCTGCCGAAGCTGCACGTGCTGCAGCTGACCGCGCTGGACAAGCTGCCGCAGCTGCTCAAAGAACCGCTGATCAGGCTTTATCGGCTGCAACAGCTGCACAGGCTTGCTGCGATGCAAACCGTGAAAGCATGGAACGTATGTTCAAGAAATCGATGTCCAAGTAGTCCTTAAGACTACTGACAACATCTGTCAAAACGCCGCGCTAGTCGCGGCGTTTTTTATGCCTGTCCCAACCGTCTCCGGAATACCGTTTGAACGCTTGACCATCGCCTCGATGACGTCCCAGTCAATCTGACCCGGCTTCACTGCGGTCGCGGAGATGAATTGTTCGGTGACGTGCGTTAAGGGATTCTTGCTGACAACATCGAGTTTGGGGATTTCGACGTCTGCATCGAGTTTTTCGATCTGCTCCGGCGACGCTTGTACCGGCGGCTGTGTAACTTCCAGTAAGGGATGTACTTCGGCAACCAAAGTTTCTCCATCCCAGCCAATTTTTATCGGCACATCGATAAGACGAACGCGCGTTTTCACGCTGACCTGTTCAAATAAAAACTCGATATCCTCCGGAAACATTCGAATGCAGCCATGCGACACGCGCATACCGACGCCAGCAGGCTTATTGGTCCCGTGTATCAGATAACCCGGTATGTCCAAACGCAATGCCCGAGTACCCAGCGGATTCGCCGGCCCCGGTGGTACCACTCTTGGCAGCGGGTCTCCCTCCGCAGCATGTTCATCGAGTACCGATTGCGGCGGATACCAGGACGGATTCTTTGCCATCGCCGTAATGTAGGTCAGACCTAAAGGGGTTGCCCAGTCCATGCGGCCAATACTGATCGGATAGGTGTGTACTTTCGCTGTCTCGCCGGCTTTTGGTTGCGGAAAGTAATACATACGGTATTCCGCCAGATTCAAAACCAGACCCGTACGGGGTCCGGGGGGCAATATGAACCGGCCCGGAAGCACGATTTCCGTGCCCTCGCCAGGTACCCAGACATTCACACCGGGATTGGCGAGCACAAGATCCTGATAACCGAGACCATGGCGTCTGGCGATATCGACCAGGGTATCCTCATAGGTCGCGATGACGGTCGATATTTCGCCGATGACATCGTGACCTTCCGGCGGCAAATCATAGACCGCGGCATAGCCGGGCGTTAGTGCCACTAGTGACGCTGCGATGATAAATATGCGTTGCATCATTGACCTTTTTCGTCTCCATCGATGACTTCAATTTCGGATTCTGCCGCCAGTAACCACTCCTGCATAGCCTTGCTTTCGAGCAGGCGGTGCGGATAGTAGCCCGCGGATTCCGGGAGATTGATGCCGTAGGTCCTGAAACGCAATACCACCGGCGCAAACATGGCATCGGCGACCGAAAACCTGCCGAATAACCAGCCGCTCTTATCGCCGTACTTCTTGTGGCATTCTGACCAGATCGCGATGACGCGATCAATGTCCAGGCCCAACTCATCCGGCAATGGGACCTTGCGCCCCATGGCACGACAGTTCATGGGCATGCAGGAGCGCAGGACGGAAAACCCGGAATGCATTTCTGCAGAAATCGAGCGTGCGTGCGCTCGAGCGGCGCCGTCTGCCGGCCACAGTTCTTTTTCCGGCCATCGCTCGGCGACGGTTTCGGCGATCGCCAGCGTATCCCAGACGGTGACATCATCAAGTAGGAGTATCGGAACCCGCCCCGCGGCCGAAAACGCTGCGATTTCCCGGGCCGTATCCGGACAATCCAGGGCGATTCGATGCTCCTCGAACGGAATGCCGGCTTCGCTGAGCAACAGCCACGAGCGCAAAGACCAGGAAGAATAGTTTTTGTTGCCGATAATGAGTTTGGTATTCATGAGTGCCGCCTTGTCGCAGCGCACATGGTAAACCATAGCGCATTGACCGATATAGGGATTTCCCGGTAGCCTGCCTGAATGACGCTGAAAATCTCATTCGAACTCTCGGATCGCGACCTGAATTTCTTTCGCAAAGCGCTTAAGCAATCGCGCGAAGCGGTGCGTGATGCCGAGGAGTCGGAGATTATCGACGCGGTTAAGGAAGTGCTCAACGAGATACGCCAGAATGAGCCACTGCCCGACTTTGTCGCCAAGCGTATACCGCAACTCGAGTCATTCATCAGCATGTTGACGGACGACGAATGGCAGCTGCCGGAAGCTGACCGGGAACGGTTACTGGCCACTTTCGTCTATTTTGCCGATCCCGAGGATATTCTGCCGGACGACATTCCTGTCATTGGTTATCTCGATGATGTGATCATTATCGAACTCGTCGTGCGCGAATTGCACCATGTTCGCGTCGCTTACGACGACTTTTGCCAGTACCGCGATGAGTTCGACCGCAAACAGAGCGGGAAACTCGACCCTGTCATTCGGCGTGACCGGATTGATCGCCGCCGGCAACAATTGCACCAGCGGATGCAACGCCGCTCGGCGCAGCAAAAGAAAAGCAAACTCTGGTAGCAGCGCCGCGTGCTTGGCGTCAGAGACGCATCAGTATTGAGCCCCAGGTAAAGCCTCCGCCAAACGCTTCCATCAGGATCAGCTGACCGCGCTTCAGCCTGCCGTCGCGAATCCCGACGTCAAGCGCCATCGGTACCGATGCCGCCGAGGTATTGCCATGGTCCTGAACAGTCAGGATGACTTTCTCCATCGGCATATCAAGACGCTTCGCCATCGCCTGGATAATTCGTATGTTCGCCTGGTGCGGCACGAGCCAGTCGAGTTCTTCTTTAGTAACTCCGGCATCTTCAAGGGTTTCCATCGCGATATTGCCGAGCGTCTTTACGGCGACTTTGAAAACTTCATTACCGGACATGATGATGTTCGCAGCGGGGGTGCCCGCCACCGCAAGATTACTTGACACACCGACCGGGTAGTACAGCAAGTCCTTGTACTGACCATCGGCGCCGAGGTGGCATGAAATGATGCCAGGCTCATCAGATGGTTTCAGTATGACAGCGCCGGCTCCATCTCCAAACAGAACGCAGGTATTTCGATCGGTCCAGTCCACGAGCTTGGTGATGCATTCGGCGCCCATGACCAATGCGCACTTCGCCTCGCCTGCCTTGATGAACTTATCGGCTGTTGTCAGCGCGTATATGAAACCGGTGCACGCCGCTTCGAGACTGAATGCCGTGCAGGCTGGGATGCCAAGCTTGTGCTGAATTATTGTGGAAACGTTGGGGAAAACCAGGTCGGGTGTTGTTGTACCGGTAATCACCATGTCAATTTCTGAAACATCGATGCCGGCATCCTTGATCGCGACCTTTGCCGCTTCAATACACATATCCGACGTCGTCTGCCCCTCTGCGCACATATGTCGTCGCTCCACGCCGGTGCGAGTGCGTATCCATTCATCAGACGTATCCACGATCTTTTCCAGATCGGCGTTCGTCATGATGCGTTCGGGGAGATAGCGACCCGTACCGACTATGCGCGAATACTTCATGCGATTTCCTTTTGTAACAGGGTGCCAATTTGTTGTGGCAGTTGATTTCTAACCTCAACAATTGCGGTATCGATCGCGTGTTGAAATGCTAGCGAATCGGCGCTGCCGTGGCTCTTGATCACGATACCATTCAGACCGACCAGCGTCGCTCCATTGTAGTGTCGCGAATCCAGTTCCATGGCGAGCTTCTTGAGTACACGGCTTGCAAGCACGGCCTGCAATTTAGCGAACCAGCTGCGCGTAAATGCACGTTTTAAAAAATGGTGCACGAGCCCTACGGCACCCTCAATAGTTTTAAGTGCAACGTTGCCGGTAAAACCGTCGGTCACGACCACATCTGCCTTGCCGGAGAACAGGTCGTTGCCCTCAATGAAGCCGACATAGTTCAGAGTACTTGCACTCAACAAAGCGGCGGCGGCGCGGACGGTATCGTTACCCTTCATATCCTCGACACCAATATTGAGCAACGCAATTCTCGGCGCAGCGATACCGAGGATATCCGAGCTCACAATCGAGCCCATCATCGCGTATTGAAAAAGCTGCGCCGCGCTCGCTTCCGTATTCGCGCCCAGGTCGAGCATGTGCAAAGAGCCACCCTTGGCCGGCAGCTCGGTAATAATTGCCGGCCGGTCGATACCCGGCAGGGTCTTCAGTACAAATTTCGCCGTTGCCATCAGTGCGCCGGTGTTGCCGGAACTGACGCAGGCATCCGCTTGTCCTTCCTTGACGAGATTGATTGCGATGCGCATCGACGAGTCTTTTTTCTTGCGGAGCGCATCGACTGGCGGTTCCGCCATTTCGACAACTTCAGAGGCGTGGATGATTTGCAGCCGTGGATTGTCGCCAATGATGCGGCTCACCAGGCTCTGCAGTTCGGTCTGGTTACCCACGAGGCGCAACTCGACGTTGCGGTACTTTAATAGGGTCGCCGCAGCCGCGTGCACGACGACCTCAGCACCGAGGTCGCCGCTCATCGCATCAAGGGAAATGGTTGAGTGTGATCCCACCATCAGTCAGGCCGGTACCGGGGGACCGGCCAGGACAGGGAATACTTACTCTACTTCTTCGATCTCAGGTTGCTTGACAACCTGAACGCCGCGGTAGAAACCGTCGGGGGTTACACAATGGCGCAGGTGAGTTTCACCTGACGTCGGGTCTACGGACAATGCTTGTCCCTTGAGCTTGTCGTGTGAACGACGCATGCCCCTCGTGGACGGTGTCCTGCGACTTTTTTGAACGGCCATAATCTTCTCCAATATGACCCGGGCTTCAATCCGGGTCCGATTCGTTCTGTGTCATCTGCGAACGCAAATCCGCAAATGGTCTTTTCAATTCCGTAACAACCCCGGCATCCGGGGCTTTGGCTGGCGAGAACGCTTTGCATTCCGCCATCCTGTCGTGCATTGCCGAATACGGCATCGCCATGATCAGCAGCTCTTCAACTATGTCCTGCGGCCTGAAAGCCGGTGTGTCGAGTTCCCAGACTTCAAACTCGTCGTAACCCTCAACCAGCTGCTCTGCGTCCAGCAACAACAGCTTCGGCTCTGTGCTGATTTCCAGCTGAAACGGCTCCAGGCATCGCTGGCAAACCGCATCGATCCTGGCCGTCGCGCACCCCGATACTATCGGTACAAGTCCCGCAGCGTCCACGAATCCGAACTGCAGCCGCCCCGATACTTCGGTCCCGCGCCAGGCGGACGGGATCCTGGCGGGCTCAAGCGCAGCAAGATCCGCCTCCACAATCGCCGCCAGCCCCGCAAACGAACCTATTTTCTCAACAAATTCAATGACTTGACCGACCGACGCAAATTCTGCAGCGGTACGGCGATCTCGCAGCGGATTGCCCATGGCGCGCGCATCATAAGGACACGGGCCGCCGCTGTCAAAACATAGTCTACCGCTCATCCGACAAAATCGTCGGCGTGTGCCCACAAACCCGGTAAACTGAGCTGCAACTTACTTAACAGCATGATTTGTTTATGCAAAATCCGTCGGCACCGACAATAATCCTGGCGTCGTCATCACCGTACCGGCGCGGTTTGCTGGATCGCTTCCTCGACAGCTACGAGGCCATTTCGCCCGACGTCGACGAGTCCAACAACGAAGGCCGCACACCTGCCGCGCTGGCGACCCATCTTGCCCGCAAGAAAGCCGAGGCCGTCGCCACCAATGCCCGGCAGGCGCTCGTGATCGGTGCGGATCAGCTCGCTGTCCTGGACGACCGGGTCCTGGGCAAGCCGGGAGACCACCAGAAAGCTGTCGAACAGCTGCTCGCAGCCTCCGGCAAATCCGTCACCTTTCTGACCGCTGTCTGCATACTCGATCCGATCGGTCGCACCCGGCACGAACACACGGACAAGACCACGGTCCACTTTCGACAATTTGACCGGCGCCTGGCCGAAGCCTATCTCCGCCATGACCAGCCCTACGACTGTGCAGGAAGCTTCAAGCTGGAGGGCGCCGGATTCGTGCTGTTTGACTCCGTGAACGCTGACGACCCGACAGCGTTGATCGGACTGCCCATGATCTGGGTCGCCGGCCGGCTGTTGGAACTGGGCTATCTGCTGCCTTAGCGATCCTCGCCTTATCGCCGCCGCCCCGCGGTATCGATCCCGACAGACAGGAACTGCTCCAGGTCCTCGGCCAAAGGAGCCGTAAAATGCAGGTCATTGCCACTGTCGTCGGCAAATGCGATTGACTGGGCATGCAGGAAAAGTCGCGTCAGTCCCGATTTCTTCGCCTTGCGATTGGCCTCGTCATCACCATAGCGCTCGTCGCCGACGATCGGGTGTTCGACATAGTCGAGGTGGACGCGAATCTGGTGCGTGCGGCCCGTTAGCGGCGCGCACTGCAGCAAGCTGTAAGGACCGTAATTTCGCGACAGACTCACCCGGGTCTGCGCCGGTTTTCCGGCCTTGCCGCTCACCACCACATGCCGCTCACCGTCCCTGCGATGCTGTACATGAAGTGGCGCGTCGATGAGCTGCTCGCCGAGATGCCAATTTCCAACAACCAGCGCCAGGTAATTCTTTTCCACTTTGCCTTCGCGAAAACGCTCGTGCAGGTCGCGCAAGGCGCTGCGGCGCTTCGCCAGCACGAGGCACCCCGAGGTTTCACGATCAATACGATGCACCAGCGCCAGCTCCTTAAGGTCCGGTCGAGCATGGCGCAACAACTCGATGACACCGTGGCTGATGCCGCTGCCGCCGTGAACGGCTATTCCGGTCGGCTTGTTAATTACGAGCAGGCGCTTGTCTTCAAATAGCACTCGATCCAGCATGTCGGTCGCCATTTTTTGCGAAGGCGGCGCGCCTTCACTGCGAATTCGTGCAGGGGGTATGCGTACCACGTCGCCTTCCATCAACTTGTGTTCCGCCCGGACTCGACCACCGTTGACGCGCACCTCTCCGCGACGCAGCAAATTGTAAACACGGCCCTTCGGCACGCCGGGAAGCTCGCCGCGCAGGAAATTGTCGACTCTCTGTCCGGCCCGCTCGGCATCGATCGACACCTTGCGGACCCCGGTCTTGGTCGTGCCGTCGGATTCTGGCTGATTCGCCTTGCGGGGTGGCTTTTCTTGCATGATCAATAGCTTGAAGTGGGGTTGCGGTGTGCTATATTACCGCCCTGTGACGCTCCGGCATACCGGCGCTCACATCCCAAACGACTTTTTGGTCCCGCGATCTGCGAGACCTGATTCCAGAAGGCAGCAAAACCGGAACCCGGATTGCGCCGAAGCGGCAGAGCCGCAGGGAAATCATGCTGATTTTAGTATGGGTGCTGGCAACATTGCGTCAGACCCGAAACGAAATGATAAGCCTAATAGTTGGCGCAATCCGGCGCCGCGTTCGTTTGCATGACCTCCCCTCTGCCCGTGTAGCGCCCTCCACCGTATTGCTGTCCTCACTTACTGAAGTAGGACAACATGAAACGAATGCTAATCAATGCAACTCAGGAAGAAGAGTTGCGCATGGCCATGGTCGATGGCCAACGACTATACGACCTCAATATCGAAGCCCCGGCTAGCGAACGCAAAAAAGCCAATATCTACAAGGGAAAAATCACGCGCATCGAGCCCAGTCTCGAAGCCGCGTTTGTCGACTACGGTGCCGGCCGCCACGGGTTCCTGCCGCTGAAGGAGATTTCCAGCGAGTATTTCGTCAAGGAATACAAACCCGGCAGCAAGATCAACATCAAGGATGTGCTCAGGGAGGGCCAGGACATCGTTGTCCAGGTCGACAAGGAAGAGCGCGGCAACAAGGGCGCTGCGCTGACCACTTTTGTCAGTCTTGCTGGCCGCTTCGTGGTCCTGAAACCAAACAAAGATCGCTCAGGCGGTGTCTCACGCCGTATCACGGGCGAAGAACGTGACCTCGCCCGCAAAGCGCTACACGAGATAGACCTTCCCGAAAACATGAGCGTCATCCTGAGGACCGCGGGCATCGACCGCAACTCTGAAGAACTGGCGTGGGACCTGCAGAATCTCATGACAGTCTGGACTGCGATTCTCAACGTGGTCCTGGAGCGCCCGTCACCGTTCCTGCTCTACCGCGAAAGCGATTCAGTCATTCGCGCGCTGCGTGACTACCTGACGGACGATATCGGCGAGATCCTGATCGACGACGAAGCCACGTATAAGGATGCCTGCGAACACGTCCAGCAGACGATGCCGCAAAACCTCAAGCGACTGAAGCACTACGTTGACCCCGTACCTTTGTTCACGCGATTCCAGATAGAGTCGCAGATCGAAACCGCGTTCGCACACAACGTTACGCTGCCCTCGGGCGGCAGCATTGTCATCGACCACACCGAAGCGCTGGTATCCATTGATATCAACTCGGCTCGGGCGACCAAGGGCGGCGATATCGAAGCGACCGCTTTGAATACCAATCTTGAGGCTGCCGACGAAATTGGCCGCCAATTGCGTATCCGCGACCTGGGTGGCCTTATCGTCATCGACTTCATCGACATGGGTCCGCAAAAACACCAGCGCGACGTTGAAAACCGACTTCGAGACGCGGTAAGCCAGGACCGGGCGCGTGTGCAGATTGGCAAGATCAGCCGATTCGGTTTGATGGAGATGTCACGGCAGCGACTGCGCCCGTCCATCGGCGAATCGTCCTACAAGACTTGCCCGCGTTGCACGGGCTTCGGAACGATTCGCGGTACCGAATCGCTTGCGCTGTCCATACTGCGCATCATCGGTGAAGAAGCGCGTAAAGAACGCACCGCCAAAGTCATCGCTCAATTACCAGTCGAGGTAGCAACCTACCTTCTGAACGAAAAACGTGACTGGGTGCAGAATCTTGAAGACCGGCATGCCACCCAGGTCGTATTGGTTGCGAACTCTCATCTCGAGACGCCGCATTACGAAGTGCGCAGGATACGCGACGACCAGACAGAGTTGCCCGAAAACATGGGTGCAAGTTTTACGCTCGTACACATGCCAGTCGAGCCGGAGTCGCCCCAGGCGATACTCGAACGCAAGGGAGTCGAACTCGCCGCAGTCGGCACGCTGAAACCGTCGACCCCCGTGCCACAACCGAAGGAACCTGCCGCTCCCGGATTGTGGGCAAGAATCATCGCATTCTTTAGCGGCGGCAAGGACGACAAGAAAACGCATCAACGACGCGATAAGGGTGCCCAGGGAACCCGTGGCAAGCGCCCGCAGCGGCAGGATCGTCAGCGAAGTGACGCACGCAGCAAGAGCGACAGCCGAAATGAGGGCCGAACCAGGAAGAAGAAATCCTCGAGCAAGAAGTCAGGGAACCAGCAGAACCGCGCACAGCAGTCTGGCGACCCTGATCAGAAACCGAAGCTTGATCAGCAGCAACCAGAACAGAAGCCGAAGCAAGCTGACAATCAAACCCCCGACGAAAACGGTAACGCGCCGAAGAAGACTCGCAGTCGTCGCAGTCGTGGCGGCAGGCGTCGGCGGCGTGGCGCGGCCGATAAGGCCGAGCAAGTAGCCGAGAACCAGACGCAGAACACCGACTCGCCCGCGGCCGAGCAAATGCCCAAGGAAGACAAGGCCAAGGAAGTCAAACCGAGCGATGACAAATACGGGGAAGAGAAGTCTGCGGACAGCGCTGCTACAAAGAAGCGCAAGCCGCGTCGCCGGACGCCGAAAGCCGATGCGAAACCGGCGGAGACCTCCGATGCGAATGCGCCGGCCAGTGGATTGCCTGCAGCTCCGGCAGTGACAGCAGTCACTACGGTGAAAGCGGAACCCGCTCCGGCGCCAAGGCCCGCTCCTGAGTCAAAACCCGTGGCCGAGACAAAATCGGCACCGGAGCCGAAACCCGTCACCGAATCGAAGCCCGCAGCGGAAACGAAGAGCGCTCCTGAGCCGAAGCCGGTAGCCGAGACCAAGCCTGCTCCCAAGCCCGTAGCCGAGCCCAAGCCCGCTCCCGAGCCCAAGCCCGTAGCCGAGCCCAAGCCCGCTCCCGAGCCCAAGCCCGTAGCTGAGGCAAAGCCAGCTCCCGAGCCCAAGCCCGTAGCCGAGACGAAACCAGCGCCCGAGCCGAAGAAGCCCGTGACCGAGACGAAATCTGCTCCTGAAGCGAAGCCGGCAGCACCGCCGGTCGTCGAGGCGGCGAAGCCTGCTACACGTCTTTTACCGTGGGATGAAAACTGACAAGAACTAGGTAAGCGTCTCGAGCAAGCCTCGGGACGCGAGTTCTACCAGGTCGAGTACGCGTTCAAATCCCGCGCCCCCGCCGTAATAGGGGTCCGGGACTTCTGTCTCGCTTATGGCTGCAAAGCTCAGAAACAAGTGCACTTTATGATGGTGTTCTTCAGGCGCTTGCTCCAGAAGCCGTCTGCGGTTGTCTTCGTCCATCGCGATGATGTAGTCGAATTTCTCGAAATCATCTGCACTGACTCGTCTAGCCCGGATGCTGGCCAACCCAACTCCGCGACGCGCGGCTGCGGCCACCGCGCGGCGATCGGGAGGCTCACCGGAATGGTAGGCATGTGTGCCGGCCGATTCGATGGTCAGGCGGTCGGCAAGGCCCGCTTTTTCAGCCAAATGACGAAAGACTCCTTCGGCCGTGGGCGAGCGGCAAATATTCCCCATGCAGACAAAAAGTATTGAATAATTTTCTTTTTTATCAATCATTTGCATTTGTATGTATTTCTTCGAGTCAATTATTCGTTCGGATCGCATCGATTTCCGGCGTCCTACTGACCGTCCGGTGCCTGCCAGAGTTCGATGCGGTTACCGTCCGGGTCCATCACCCAGCCGAACTTGCCGTACTCGGATTCGTCGACTTTGTCGTCGACATCGCAGCCTTCCGTTCGCAGGACGGCGAGCAAAGCGTGCAAATCATCGACTCGATAATTGATCATGAAACTTGACTGGCTGGGCGCGAAGTATTCCGTATCGTTAGCAAACGGGCTCCAGACCGTAGTGCCGGTACCGGACGGGTTGTCCGGTGTAACCCAGCGAAAGGCATGACCGCCCCACTCCTCGACATCGATGCCGAGATGAGTCTTGTACCACTGGCCGAGCTTTTTTGGATCGCTCGCCTTGAAGAAGATTCCCCCGATTCCTGTAACGCGTTTTATAACTTATTCTCCAGTTGCATTCTGATGACCTGGCCTTTGGTGAGGATCTGCTGCCGTGCTATGCCGCCAGCCAGTAAACGTAGCCAAAAGCCAACTTGCCGATCAGCACCAGGATCGTTGCCAGCTTCCCGGCGACCCGCCTGAACTCCGTCAAAGATGCCGCCCGGAACCGGGTGTCGATGTCCCCGTGCTTTTCCAGGAAATGCTCAACGGTCTCTTTTGCGGCTTTCAATCCCAGGCTACGAGTCGTCCGCGTGTGTTTAATGGCATCCCTGGCGTCTTTCAGGTTGAGACCCGTCTGTTCCAAAGGCACCTTGACCGCTTCGACAAGCTGGCCGCCTTTTGCCAGCTCTTTCGCAGCCGCCGGAAATCCATGCCCGCTCATCGTCACCTATGCACCCCGGTCAGGGATGTCTTGCGATTGCCTTTGCCAAGAGAATCGCATCGCCGGTGCGACGAATCAAGGAATGAGCAGAATTGCCGAACCCGGTATTGCCATGCCCGGTCGCTGACCGCAAGTCGCTGCCTGTCGATCTTGAACAGCGGCTGTGCGCAGATCGATCTGCATCCCGCCGAGAAGTCAACTCGGGACCGGAAGACTTTTCGGTTAATGCGGATCGCAAAAATGACCAAAACCGCGTAGGCTCTGTCAAAATCCACGTATGTCGCTTCTTTTTGGGGGGTTCCAAATGAGTACAGCAAATCTTCACCGGGGTATTCTCGGCCTGGCCGCAGCAACCCTGATGACGCCCGTCCTGGCGCAAGAGGGCATTTCATTTATTGAAGAAATCGTCGTTACTTCGACCAAGATGTCGAGCACATTGCAGGAAGTGCCGGTAGCCGTATCGGTCGTCAGTGCCGCAGACATCAAAGAGGCGCAAGTTCTTGATATCAAGGACCTGCAATTCATGGTTCCGTCACTGCGTGTCGGCCAGTTGCAGAGTTCCGGCAATACCAACTTTTTTATTCGCGGCTTTGGTAACGGCGCGAACAACGCCGGCATCGAACCTTCAGTAGGTGTGTTCATCGATGGTGTTTATCGGTCGCGATCAGCGGCGGCACTCAACGATTTGCCAAACCTCGAGCGCGTCGAAGTACTGCGCGGGCCACAAAGCACATTGTTCGGCAAGAACGCGTCTGCAGGCGTTATCAGCGTAATAACGGCAAAGCCGAGTCTCGATGAGACTACGGGGTCCGTTTCGGTTACTGCCGGCGACTACAGCCAGATTATCGTCAAAGGTGATGTCAGTGGACCCTTGTCCGACACCGTTGGCTTTGGTCTGTCCGCCAGCTACAACCAGCGCGACGGCTACTACGACAATCTCGCAGGTGGTGACGCGATAGGCGAACTGAATCGCTACAACCTGCGGGGCGAACTGCTGTTTTTGCCGTCAGATTCTCTTGAAGTCCGTGTCATCGCCGACTATTCAGATCTCGACGAGGCCTGCTGTGGCGTGGCCAATCTCGTGGATGGACCAACAGGCGGCGCTATTCGGGCGCTCGGTGGAAACATCGTGTCAAACGATCCGTTTGCGTATCAGGGCTACTACAATTACACGCCGATCAACCAGTTCGAGAGCAGTGGCGCCTCGGTCCAGTTCGATTACGACATCAACGACCAACTTACGCTGACCTCGATTACGGCGCTGCGTAACCTGAAGCGTTTCGACGATGTCGACAGCGATTTCACCAGCGCAGACCTGATTGACATCGGCAATCAAGTCGACCTCGACATCGATACTTTCACGCAGGAATTGCGTCTCGCCGGATCGACAGAAAGCATGTCCTGGATGATCGGCGGCTATTTCTTCGACGAGAGTATTGACCAGAGGTCTGAAGTTACCTACGGCACGGATTTTCGCGGCTATGGGGACATATTGACGGGTGGCGCGATTACTTCGCTGGAGAACGCGCTTGGTCTTCCCGCCGGTACTTTGGAGGGTGCTGGCCAAGGACTGCTCGAAGTTTCGACGATGGATGATCAAGCGTTCTCGATTTTTGCCCAGGTCGATATCGATCTCGGCGATCGCGCGACGCTGACGCTGGGTGCGAACTACACCGAAGACGAAAAAGACGTCACGTTTGACTCAACGTCGACCGACGTATTTTCCGCACTCGATATGGTGCAGATAGGCTTTGGCGGAGCGTTCGCTCAAATTACAGGTTTGCCCCCAACACCGGCAAACATCGCAGCGAATCCGGGAGCGGCTGCGGCAGCGCAGCAAATCAGTGTTACGCCTTGTACGAATCCGCCATCGGGGCCGTGCAATTCGGCACTCGCTCTGCAGCCACTGCAATTCCTGCGGCCTAACATCGATTTTCCAAACTCGGTGGAAACGGGCATGACCAAGGACGATGCCACGACATGGACAGTGCGCCTGGCGTTCGACGCAACGGATGATGTGAATCTCTACGTCAGTGCAGGCACCGGCTTTAAAGCGAGTTCCTGGAACCTTTCCCGCGATTCTCGACCCTTTGCCAGTGATTTGGCGGCATTGGGCACTGCCGGCTTGCTGGTACCGAACATCTTCGCGGGAACGCGGTACGCTTCGCCTGAAGACTCGACGGTTTACGAAATTGGCTTGAAGGGGCAATGGGATACGGTTGCTTTAAACCTCGCTATTTTCGATCAGGAAATCGACGGCTTCCAGAGCAACATCTTCACGGGCGTAGGATTCAGTCTTGCCAATGCCGGCACGCAATCGACCACGGGCGTGGAAATGGACCTCCGCTGGGCACCGACTGAGTCGTTCGAGGCTACATTCGCAGCAACCTGGCTAGACCCACTGTACGACTCCTTTGTCGGAGCACAGGGCGAGAACGGACCGACGGATCTTAGCGGCACCAAGCCACCCGGCATCAGTGAGCTCAGTATCGTTACGGCCGGCACCTACCGCTTCATGCTCGGCAATGCATCAGCCTTTATCCGCGGCGAATACATTTACGAGGACGAGGTACAGGTTATCGAAAATGTGCCTGCAAGCGCCGCCACCCGCGAAGTCAGTACCTTCAATGCAAGCTTCGGGCTTGCCTGGGACAACGGCTTTGAAGCCATGCTCTGGGGCCGCAACATCAACAACGATGAGTACCTGGTGCAGGCATTCCCCTCCGTCGCTCAAGGTGGCAGTTACTCCGGCTACCCGAACCAGCCAGCGACCTATGGCGTCACCCTGCGCAAGTATTTCGACTAGCGGGATTATTCAGGTGATATGAGAACGGGCTCCGTATGGAGCCCGTTTTTTTTTGGGCGGAAACTTAAGAAGCGAGTTCGGACGCGACGCGCTTGA
>Ga0224505_10000971_pt1 | contig 19046 bp, 14 predicted proteins | sample SF_Jan12_sed_USG_FD_169102 | JGI IMG/M metagenome (GOLD analysis project Ga0224505, IMG submission 169102) | Sediment microbial communities from San Francisco Bay, California, United States - SF_Jan12_sed_USGS_4_1 | ecosystem: Environmental > Aquatic > Marine > Sediment | place: USA: California... | reverse complement strand
AAAACAGGGTTTCCATACTCTAGCGGCGGAGAAAATCAAGAACAGGCACAGAAAGTCCAATCTGGCTTAAACTGTGGTCCCGGCGTTCACAACGGTGCAGCAATGAAAGGACGGATCTGGTTGGCTATAGTGCTTTGCGCGGTCGGTTTAAGCCACGCGAGCGATCAATTCGAGATACGACCGATGACTCGCTATGTGCTCGAGCACGATGGGCTTGAGCGCGAGTACTTTGTCTTTCTGCCATCGAGTTATGCAGGTCATAAGAGGTACCCTGTCACGATTTTCATGCATGGCTACGGCGGTACAGCGACCGGCACCGAGGCGGAAGTCGAACAGGGGCTGAACTTTTACGCCGAGAAATACGGTTACGTCATGGTGTACCCGCAAGGTACATGGTTCATGGCTGGTGACTCACCCGAAACGCAGTGGGAGGTCACCTCCTGGAATCACCTGTCGGGCAATTTCGATACGGGGCCGGAAGGGCCAATTTGCGAGACACAATATCCACAGGAACTTTGTCCACCCGAATGCGGCACCTGCGGCAAGTGTGGATGGACTTCATGTCATGATGACATTGGCTTCCTGCAGAAACTCGTTGGCGTAATTTCGTCTGACTTCCATGTCGACCGAGACAGCTTTTTCGTCGCAGGATTCAGCAACGGCGCCATGATGGCGAATCGACTTGCCTGTGAAGCGTCGGAGTTGTTCGCGGCTGCGGCGCTGGCAGGCGGCAGATTGGAGCGCGGTTACGGATGCACACCGACGAAAAAAATGCCGCTGTTGCAGATGAACGGCGGGCAGGACCGGACTGTCCCCTTCGATGGTAGCCTGAGTTCCGGCCGCTACTATTTCTCCAGCACCGCCGACACCAGCGCGATCTGGAATGAGGGCGAGGCGTGCGCGGTCGAACTGGGCCCATGGTTATCGTCGGCGATCGCAGGACTTGACGTGCAATGCACGATAGCCTGTGCGGAAACGAACCACCCGTCCATTGATTGCGTGTGGCCGGAGGGGAATCATCGCTGGCCGGGAACGCCCGGTTTCCGAGGCAGCAACGGCTATTGTGTCACTGAACTGCAGTCCGCAAGCATGCCCGAACAATTGCTTTGTATCCCGCCCGACTATACGGTCAACAAATGGGGTTCTCAGTTGATGTTCGAATTCTTCGACAAACATCGAGGTAACTAGCGTGGGTTTCATATTCGGACTGATGGGCGCGTTTGCGGGCGGCTGGATGATGTCGGAGGGACGGGCCTTCTTCGGGATGGTAGCCGGCATGTTTATCGGTTGGCTGGTACATCGATTGGTCGACGCGCAAAACAATATCCGACGATTGCAGGACCGTGTCGATACGCTCGAGCAGCGAAACGAGGCTTTGGCGCCCATAGATAAGGTGGCGAAGAAATCCTTCGAGACGCCGCGAGTTTCTGTTTACGAGCCGGCACCCGTTGAGTCGCCGAAATGGGCAGCACCTGCAAAACCGCCGAGTACGCCAGACGTCGAGGCCACGGTCAGCCGGAGCAGCGAGCCTGAGGTCATTGTTCATGACAGAGCTGAGGAGCCGGCACCTGAGCCGGGAATGGGCGCCCATACGATAGAAGTCGCCAAACGCTGGCTGACAACGGGCAATGTGCCGGTCAAGGTCGGCGTGCTGCTTTCGTTCTTCGGCGTCGCGTTCCTGTTGAAGTATGCCGTCGAGCAGGAACTGTTTTCGATTCCGATGAGTGTGCGTTATCTCGCCGTTGCCGCATTCGCGACTTTCCTGTTGGTCTTCGGTTGGCGCAAGCGAGAGGAGAACCGGGTCTTCGCCCTGAGTATTCAGGGTGGTGGTATTGGTGTGCTCTTTCTCACAGTGTTTGCGGCGCTGCGCTTACATGCTTTGCTGTCCCCGACCATCGCTTTCGGACTCCTGATTATCATCACGGCCGCGGCCGGAGTGCTGGCAGTCAAGCAAGAATCAAGAGCCTTCGCGATCCTGGGAACGACGGGCGGCTTTCTTGCGCCCTTGCTGGCCTCAACCGGCAGCGGCAATCACGTGGGCCTGTTCAGTTACTACCTGGTTCTGAACTGCGCCGTACTCGGAGTGGCCTGGTACCGATCGTGGCGCGAACTTAATATTGTCGGGTTCGGTTTTACATTTGGTGTCGGCACGATATGGGGTTTCCAGTATTACCGGCCGGAACTTTTCGCAACGACAGAGCCGTTCCTGGTTTTGTACTTTCTTTTTTACACGATCATCGCCATCCTTTTTGCGTTTCGCGCACCGCCGAAGTTGCGGGGCTATGTTGACGGAACGCTCATGTTCGGTACCCCCACAATCGCGTTCGCACTGCAAACCCAGTTGCTGAATGATACCGAGTACGGACTTGCGATCAGTGCGGGGATACTTTCGGTATTTTACGCCGCATTGGCAGTCTGGCTCAGGCGCACACAGGAGAAGAATTTCGAATTGATGGCACAGGCGTTCATAGCGCTTGCCGTCGCTTTTGGCACGATCGCCGTTCCACTGGCGCTCGACGACCGATGGACTGCCATCGCATGGGCGCTGGAGGGCGCGGCTCTCATGTGGGTCGGTGTACGCCAGAAGACGACGCTGGCGAAATTAACCGGCGCCGCACTGCCATTCGGCGCAGGCGTCGAGTTCCTCAAATACGGATGGGTTTACGAGCTTGGCATTCCGGTGCTGAACGGAAATCTCCTGGGCGGTGTGATTATTGCGCTCGTGTCATTGTATTTGGCCTATATGTTGCTGAAAGATGATCGTGGTCGGGAGTGGCAGAAATTCGCATCCGTGGCGCTTCTCGTCTGGGGGCTGGGCTGGTGGTTTGGCTCCGGGTTCATGGAGATTTCCGATCGTGCGAGTAGCAGCAACGAACTTATTATTGCGATCCTGTATTACGGCGCCAGTTTTGTCGCGATGAACGTCGCGGCGAGTCGATTGCAGTGGCTCACGCTCTGGCAGATCACGCTGGGTTTCCTGCCGCTCGCGGGTGGTGCAGGATTGATTGCACACGGCTGGACGGACAATCTCGGGATACCCGTGCTGAACGGAAATTTTCTCGGCGGCGCGATGATCGCCTGGATGGCATTGTATTCGGCACGCAAATTGCGAACCGATGAACGTGCGGATGAGTCGCTCAAGCATATCTCTATCGGAATGCTTGTCTGGGGTTTGTTGTTCTGGTTCGGGACGGGATCCGCCGAGATCTTTGATCGTGTCCCTGGTAACAAGCAGCTGCACGCGCTGTTACTTTTCGGCTCTTTAAGCCTTGCCGCCATAGCCTATGCGGGCAAGCGTTTCCACTGGATCGCCTACAGTCGAGTATCGCTGGCGCTGTTACCAGCTTTGTTTGTCGGCGCGCTGGCCTATCTTGTTGAGCACGATCACTTTTTCAAAGGGCTCGGCGCATTGGGGTGGCCGGTGGCGATCGCCGCGCATCTTTTCGTTCTGTACGTCTACGAAGGCAATAAGAGCCGGGCGGAATCGCTCGCACACGGTTTGGGGGCTGCGTTCTTCGTCGGATTGCTTGCATTCGAAATGGGCTGGCAGATCGACCGCGTCGTGAGCAACGATGTCTGGGCCGGTACTGCCGGGTTGCTGGTCCTCGCGGCAGGTGCATTTGCCGCGCTATTCGAAAGTATGGGTCGCAGCAGCTACCACTGGCCGTTCTCGAAACAAACCGATGCCTATTTCGCTGCCGGTCTCCTCATGATGCTCGGTTACCTGCTGTTGGTTGTTGGTGTGAGCTTCGGCGACCCCGGTGACCCGGCGCCACTACCTTATATACCTCTCCTGAACCCGCTGGACATTCTCTCGATCGCCGCCGCTGGATTGCTATGGTATGGCATTCAGTTGCAGCGAAAGAGCGGGCGCTGGGGATACCAGGAAAATTCTCGACTGCCCCAGGCTTTCCTTGCGGGCACAGCGTTTCTGCTGTCGACGATGTCCGTTGTCCGGGTTGTGCATCACATTACAGATGTTGCCTGGTATGCGAATGCACTTTTGAATTCCGTCAGCGTGCAAAGTACCTTGTCGATCTACTGGGCCATATTAGGACTGGCTGGAATGATACTCGGTACGAGGCGAGCGGACCGCGGAGTCTGGATGGCCGGTGCGGGCTTGATGATCGTCGTCGTATTGAAGTTGTTTGTGATCGACCTCGGCAATACAGGCACTGTTGCGAGAATTATTTCCTTCCTGGGCGTCGGCGTGATGCTTCTGGTTGTCGGTTATTTTTCGCCAGTACCTCCCCGACAAATGGATACGGTTAAGACCGGATGAATCAAGTCGACTCTGACGCGCTTGACAGGCTGAGAATAGTACTGGACCCCATGGGGCAGGCGGGTGTCACCTTGGCCCTCATGCTGGTCATGTTCGGAGTCGCTTTGGGACTTCGTGTCAGAGACTTTCGAATCCTGATCGCCGAGCCCTCACTGTATATTGGCGGCGTCGTGGCCCAGGTTTTGTTGTTGCCCCTGGTCACTTTTGTACTGATCCACCTGATTTCGCCTCCGCCGTCGATAGCGCTCGGCATGATCGTGGTTGCCTGCTGCCCGGGTGGATCGATGTCAAACCTGCTGACCTATCTGGCGCGGGGTGACGTTGCAGTATCGGTGGCGCTGACGGCTACCTCAAGCATGATGGCCGCACTTTTGACGCCTGTATCGACATTGTTCTGGGCACAGGCATATGAACCCACGGCCAGGTTGCTCGAGTCGCTTGCAGTGAGTCCGCTACTTTTCGTCGGGCAAACAACACTCTTGCTCGCAATCCCGCTTGCGGCGGGCATGCTATTGGCGGCGAAAGCACCGGACATCGCCGAGCGAATTCGGAAAAGAACAACGGTGATCGGGGCCGCAATACTGGGCGCGACGATCGTGTACGGCATAGTGTATTTCTACCCTGTACTCTGGCCGGCAATCGGATTGCTCGCCGGTGTAACAATCGTGCACAATGCGGCGGCGTTTACGACAGGCGCCGTTGCCGGCTTTGTTTTGTCGAAGCAATTCTCGGTTCGAAGAGCGCTGACATTCGAGGTTGGTATACAGAACTCCGGTCTGGCGTTGATAATCCTGTTGTCGCAACTAAAGGGCGTAGGCGGTGCGGCGGCAATTGCGGCCGTTTGGGGTGTGTGGCATCTGATAGCTGGGGGGCTGTTGGCCATCGCGTACAATATTGTGGACAGAAGAAGGGTAGACGTTGTCGTCGAATGAAATAGATTCTCTGGAATACCGCCGTGCACTGGGTTGCTTTGCGACGGGTGTCGCAGTCGTTACTACTCTTGATAAGAGTGGCGACAAAGCTGGAATTACTGTCAACAGTTTCAATTCCGTGTCACTGGATCCACCGCTGGTGCTCTGGAGTATCGGTGAAGATTCACTGTGCTACGACATTTTTGTCGCGGCGGAACATTTTGCGGTAAATGTTCTTGCGACGCATCAGCTGGAGATATGCCGTCGTTTCGCGGCGAGTGGTACGGATAAATTCAGCGACCTGCAGTGCAATGAAGGCATCGGCGGTGTTCCGCTCTTGCCGGAGTCCTCGGCCGCTTTCGAATGCCGGACGGAACACCGTTATGAGGGCGGCGATCACAAAATTATCGTTGGTCGCGTACTGAGGTTCGAAGACCGAAAGACAGACCCGCTAATCTTCTATCGTGGCCGTTTTCTGAAGTAGCAACGGCCAACTTTAATGGTGGTCGTGTTTCACACCGAAAATAACCACGTGTATCAGCGAGCCGGAGACAAAGGCTTGTAGCATCGCGAGAGTTCGTCCATCGGCCAGTTCAATAATGTGATCACCCACGAAATAGCCGGCCGAGGTCGCCAGTACAATGAGTGCGAAGGCCAGTGCCGCAGCTGTTTTGCCGAAGTTAGGCCGAACCGCCCACCAGACGGCCATACCTACGGGCAGTCGGTGCAGCACGATCGCATACGCGAGACCAGTACCACTCCCGGGTAGCAGGGCGATACCGTCGACCACGGCATGTATGAGCAGGCCGGTTGCCGCAAGCCCAACGATGACCAGGTGCGCAGTATCTGTTGCCTTGCGAAACAATCGCTCGAGGAGCATAGGAAAAACCAGCCCGGCCAGAATGACAACTACGGCAAGCTTCCCGCCGTGCTCGATGGCCTCCGGAATGATGTGAATGGCGATAATCACCGCTATCGTCAGCAATATCGACGCGTTCAACACGCGTTTCGCGATCGGGTTCTTACGGCCCGCCGCGTATATTGCAGGGCCGAGCAACAGTGCCGCGATGCTCAGGATTAAGTTCATTGTTTCGGGGCGATGGTCGGTATGGTTAGAATGGTCCTATGATTGTGCCTCGCATCGCTCCTCGTTGTCTGTTTTTTTGTTTTTTCGCGGCATTCCTGCCGCAGGTGGCTGACGCGCACGGAGGTGTTGTAGAAGAAGACGACCTTTGTGTTATCAAGGTCAGTTACCTGCGCGCCCATTTCAAGGTTTATCAGCCAGGTGTGTCGCGCCACAAGCAGTATTGTGAGGATCTGCCGGCTGCGGCCGAAAGCATCTTCGTCATGGAGTATCTGCACGACTCGATGTCGGAAATGTTGATCGACTTCCGAATCATTCGTGACGTAACAGGTAAAGGGCGATTCGCACGAATCGAGGACATAGACCAGATTCCGGACATTGATAGCGCAACGGTCTACTACCAGCCTCCCGTTGTTGAACCGGATGTCTACCTGGTCAACCATGAGTTCAGGGAAGATGGCGACTTTATCGGCATTGTTTCGGCGACTCACCCGGATACGGGCAAATTTCATGCTGCGGTATTCCCGTTTGAGGTTGGCTATACGGGTCTTGGCTACTGGCCGTTCTTCCTGGGCTTGCTGGTGCTCATACAGCTTCAGTATTTGCTGATGAGTGGCAAACTGAAGGCATGGTTCGCGAGAACACCGGCCACTGTCGGCAGCCTGATGTTATGCCTGATGTTGTACTCGCCGGCGTCGATTGCGGAAAATCTCGTGATTAGTTACACGACACTTGACGGACCTGCACAGATCAACCGCATGCACACCTGGATTCTGCACATTGAAACAGAGGCAGGAGTCGGCGTTGAGGGTGCAATCGTAACGGTGGGCGGCGGAATGCCCGAACACGATCACGGTTTGCCGACGATACCGAGGGTGACAGAAGAATTAGGCGGCGGTGACTACAAGCTTGACGGCCTGCGTTTCCACATGGGCGGTTACTGGGAAATCATTGTGACAGTGACGACCGACAGTGGTGTGTCGACAGTAACGATACCCTTGCAATTGTGAGGCCGGGCTCACGCAAAATTGTCGTAGTAATTCTTGTATCGGCAAGCCTTGTCGGTGCCTGCCAATGGTGGCCGTCGTCGCCACCGGCGTGGACGGAGGAGGAGATTGGCGTCCTTCGGTCACTGTGGCTTGTGTCCCTTCCGGAACTTCCACCGGACCCGAGCAATGCGGTCGCGGACAATCCACTTGCTGCAGAGTTCGGTCGCATGCTCTTTTTCGATACGCGCCTGAGCGCGAACGGTGCCGTTTCCTGTGCCACCTGTCATCAGCCGGAGCGCGGGTTTACCGACGGACTGCAGAAGGCACAGGCAATGGGCACGACCCTGAGGCATACGCCGGGCATCGCCGGCATGGCATACAGTCCGTGGCAGTTCTGGGACGGTCGCAGGGATAGCCAGTGGTCACAGGCACTCGCACCATTGGAGGACGCTAATGAGCATGGCATGACGGGGGAGCAGGTTGTCGCCGTGATAGCAGAGAACGACGAGTATCGTTCGAGGTACGAGAGTCTGTTCGGCGCACTGCCAGACCTGGCCGGCGCAAATTCGGCCGCACTCAACACGGCGTTTGCGAATGTCGGAAAATCGATCGCCGCATTCGAAAGAACGATCATGCCGACGACTACACGATTCGATGAGTACGTTGCGGCGGTCGTCTCCGGGGATACCGAACGCCAACGCCAGCTATTCACCGACGATGAGGTCTGGGGATTGCGGCTCTTCACGGGCAAGGCGAATTGCACTCAATGTCACAACGGACCGCTACTGACGAACTTCGAATTTCACAACACGGGCGTCATCAGCTTTCCCGGCGATGTTCCGGACAAGGCGCGAGCAACCGGCGTTGTTGAAGTCCTGGCGAGCGAGTTCAATTGCCGCAGCCAATACAGTGATGATCCGCTGCATCGCTGTGCTGAACTGGAGTTCGTCCGCACGGGAGCAGGGCTAATTGGAGCGTTCAAGACGCCGTCGCTCCGCAATCTTGCCGCACCGTTCATGCATAAAGGGCAGCTGGCAACGTTGGCGGATGTGCTCAAACATTATAACGACGCGCCCGACGCCATGATTGGCCATAATGAAGCCAAGCCCCTGGGCCTCGGGAGCCGCGAGTTACGGCAAATTGAGGCTTTCCTGGCTACGCTGTCAGTAGCCGGCGCCGGGCCTTCTGCTACAATCACCGAAGAATAGCTAACAACAAATCAGCTCCGGGGGGGTGCTTATGCGGGTAATCAGGTCTGCCTGCGGATTTGCGCTGGTTGCGTCGACGGTTGCGTTTGTATGCGCTGCCGATGCTCAGGATGATGTCTCGAATAGCAATCAGGAAGTTGAAGAAATTGTAGTCACCGGCTCGCGACTCCTGCGCCGCGATTTCAATGCACCGAGCCCAATATCAACCCTCGACAGGGATGTCCTGGCGGCGTCGGGACAGGCAACGCTTGAAGAATCGCTGAACCAGATGCCGCAGATACAGCCCGACTTCGGTCGGACATCGAATAGTCCTGGCGACGGCACGGCACGAATCAATCTGCGGGATCTCGGCGCCGGGCGATCGCTCGTCATGTTAAATGGCCGACGTCTCGCCCCATCCGGTGTCGGTGGCGCGGTCGACGTCAACAATATTCCGAAAGCGCTCATCGATCGTGTTGAAATTATCACCGGCGGCGCAACGACCGTCTATGGGTCTGATGCGATTGCGGGCGTCGCCAACTTCATCACCCGGGATGATTTCGATGGATTCGCCATCGACACCAGCTATTACGTCACAGAAGTCGGTGACTCCGACACCTTCGACATCAATGCGACCTTTGGCTATAACTTCGACAAAGGCAACCTGACCTTGTATGCCGGCTATTACGATCGGGAAGATACCTTCGCGTCCGAGCGGGAGTTTGCGAGCGTGGTTCTGAGCGACACGTATGCAGGGACGGTTGTCGAGTCGGGCAGCGGTACGATACCGGCCGGGCGAGTATTGGCACCGCGAATGGATCTGGGTAACGGGCCTGTTCGAGTGATGTTCGACAATAATGGCGATCCCGTCGCTTATAACGCGGCTACGGACTACTACAATTACGCCCCGGTAAATTACCTGCAAATTCCGTTGCGCCGGGTCTCAGGTGGGGCGATGTTCCGGTACGACCTCAGTTCGAGCATCGAACTTTACAGTGAATTGCAGCTTGCCCAGAACTCAGCGACCCAGACGCTGGCGCCGGTACCCGCGAGCGGTGTCTTTGATATCAATTTTGACAACCCTGTCCTGACGCCTGCGACACGCCAGGCATTTATCGATAATCTGCCATCGACGGGACCGGGATTGCTGGGCCTGGCTTTCGGCCGCCGGATGCTTGACCTGGGTCCGCGGATAATTATCAGTGATCGCGATTATTCGCGAGTGGTCGCGGGTCTGCGCGGTGAACTAAACGAGACTTGGGATTTTGATGTCTGGGCAACCTATACGAAGGGCGATGAAGTTGAGTCCTTCCTCAATGACGCATCGTCGTCGCGCATGCAGCAGGGATTGCTCGTCGATCCGCTTACAGGACAGTGCATCGATACGTCGGGTGGTTGCGTTCCGCTCAATCTTTTCGGTGAAGGCAATCTGTCCGCGGAGGGCCTGGAGTTCCTGCGATTCGATCCATTCACCAACCTGACGTCGCGTACACAAAAACTGCTCAGCGCTTACGTCAGGGGCGCGCCATTCGATTCCTGGGCAGGACCTGTCAATGTTTCCGTTGGCATCGAATGGCGCAGCGACAAAGGCGACTACCAGTCGGACGAAGCATTGTTCAGTGATGACACACTTGGGTTTTTTCCGACGGCGAGTGTTAACGGATCGGAGAGCGTAAAAGAGATCTACGGCGAGGCTGCCATTCCATTGCTCGAAGGACACGGATTTGCCGAATACATGGGCATTGAAATCGGCGCGCGATACTCGGATTACGAGCACGCGGGTGGTGTGGACACGTGGAAGTTTGGTGGCGAATGGGTGCTACCGATACCGCTACGATTCCGGGCTATGTTCCAGCGCTCGGTGCGGGCACCTAATCTTCAGGAATCGTTTACAGAACAAGGACAGCGACAGGGATCCTTCGTGGGCGTTACAAATAGCTCGAACGACCCCTGTTCGGCATCGAACGATCCTGTCAATTCCGGTATTGCCGAAGCTTGCATACTCACCGGAATTCCGCAAAGTCAGCTCGGAATTTATGAAGCAGGTCTGGGCGTCGCCACCGACTTTATCTTTGGTGGCAATCCGGACCTGACTCCGGAATCGGCGGAGACATTTACGGCGGGCATTGTTTTCGATTTCGACTGGCTGCAAGGCGTGCAGGTCTCGCTGGACTATTTCGATCTTCAGGTTGAAGACACGATCGGTGAATTGCAGGCAGCCCTGGCGTGTTACGACGTAGCGAATACGGGTAACGCGTTTTGTGAAAACATCACGAGGGATCCAGTGACATTTGACGTCATTCGAGTTTATGAGCCGGTAATCAACCGGGGCCGGCTGGAAGTCGAGGGCATCGATACCCAGATTAACTTCGATTCCGACCTGCCTACCGCTCTGGCGATATTCGATGGTTCCGCCGGCTTGTCCGTCGACATCGTCTGGACGCACGTGCTGAAGAACACCTACCAGGAAACGGTTTTCGGTTCGGTGATCGACTGCGCAGGAACTTTTGCATGGCCCTGCAAGGAAAGTCGCGACACGGTCAGTTTTCCGACGGATCGAGTCATGCTCGGTGCGACCTATTATTCGGGCGATTTCGATCTGCGACTGTCTGTACGATGGATAGACGATATCGAAAACGGCCTCATTAGAAACGGATTTGTTTATGGCTTGTCCAATGTGAATCTGGGCAATCCACACGTGAAAGCTAAGACCTATGTCGACCTCGGACTTGGCTACCGTGTCAACGACAACATTAGTAGCCGATTGACGATCTCGAATCTGACAGAGACGTCACCTCCACTGATGGCTGATGGCTGGGCGGCGAATACGGATCCAACGATGTATGACATCTTCGGTCGCAGCTACTCTCTGAGCCTGTCGATGGAGTTTTAGATGCTGCTAGTTTGACAGCATGTAGAACTGCCAAAGGTCTTCCTGGCTCATGCGCATGAAGGGCCGGATCGCCAGTATCCCCGTGGTGCCGATGCTCGACTCGAGGTATTTCAATTCCTCCAGCTTGGCCTTGGTTTCCTCACCGGTCTTATCCATGAATCCGGATTCGCGCATCATCATCAGGCCTTTCGCGCGGATAGACAGCTCAGTGTGTAACCGGAGATAGCACAGCAAATCGACCACGACGGGACCTTCAAACTTTTCTTTCAGGGAATTCAGGTAAAGGCCGATTTTCGACGATGAGAACTCACCGGAGTTGATCAGCTCAAGTAATTCCGTATCGGCGTCAAAGCCCGTGCCGAGCCAATCCGACACCGATTTTTCGCTGCGTTGAAAGACAATATTCAGGACCAGCGGGAACGAAACGAGAATCAACAAAGTATTGACGATAGGCGCAAAGAAGAAGTGGTTGAAGATCGAATGGACAGTCACTGCGCCGACAAAGCCTGGCACGTAAATGGCATATCCGCGAGTCGGATTCTGTCCCGCCAGGGCCTCTGACACGACCGCGTAAATGGCGCTTGCACCGCCGTGCATAATCGCCGTACCAAATCCGCGCACGATCCATGTACCCAGGTGTGTGTCTGGCAATGCTTGCAGATAGAATAGATTCTCGAAGATCGCGAAGCCTGCTCCCACGGCGAACCCGAAGATCGCGGCGTCGACCAGAAAGCCGATCCGGTTGTGCCGCACGAGTACAAATATTATGGACGCTTTCAGGAACTCTTCGACTATTGGTGACACATAGCGCGTATATGACGCATATTCGATATCAAACCACTGGAGGCCGACGGCGTTCACTGGGTAACTCAATACGGCCGCGCCGCAGCCGAGGATGATGGTCCCCATGACCCAACGCAAAGGAATCAATTTGTAGCTGTCGAGGTAGATGAGTGCCGTCAGGAAGCAGCATACCGGCAAGAGCCCGAACAGGGCGTGAATAAAAAAGTCTGCAATCATCCTAGAGGATTTTCAGCGATGCCATGAACTCATCATCGTCCAAAATGGACGAGTTGCCAAATCCTTTCGCGTAACCCAGGGACAGGGTCATATTCAGGCGTGAAAGCACGGTGAACTGAAAATCGATCTGCAGACCCGCGTTTGTTACTTGATCGCGGACGAGGCTGTCGTCGAGATTGGTGGTCAGGTAGCTGACAAACAGCGCAGGACGCGCCCAGGACAGGTAAAACGCCGGAGTACCGGCCCTCTCGAAACGCACTGGCGGCAAATTCAGCTCGAGCATGGCACGGTGAAAATTGCGACCGGGGATCGCGTCGATTTCGAAACCCGGCATAGAATGTGCTTCCCGATAGCGTTTAATCTCACCTCTATCAACGTAGTTGTTGCCGAATCCGCCGAAAAAGAAATTGGCAAAATCATCGTCTGGCTCGCCGATCGCTAAGCCCGCTGAATTTCTCAGCCAAATCGAAGAGTGTTTCCACAGAAATGGAAAACCAAAATCGAAGCTTCCGAAGAACTTCGGAATCGTATCGCCGTCTACGTGGTCCGCGGCAGCGATGGTTTTCCAAGTGAAGCCCTTCTCATCATCGACATGGCCCAAAGACGACTTGGCGTTCGAATAATCCAGCCCGATTTCAAAACTGGTCAGTTTGTCGACGGTGGCATCGACATTCTGATATCTCGGCAGGCGATCGAGGTCGGAAAAGACGTCCAGCTGCGTATGGAAATTCAGTTTCCTCGGCTGGTCGTAGATCAGAGTCTTGTCATAGCCGAGGTAGAGCCAGTTTCCCTTCAGGGATTCCTTCGTCGGGCCGAAAAGGTCGTAAAAGTCAGCGTAATTGTATCGAGCGCCGGCTTTCCATGTACCCGCCAACGGGGAATTGCTTACGACGATGCTCTGATAGTCAAGGCTGACGTGAATACGTTCGTCGGAAGCCAGGGTATCGTCCATGCTGTAGGAGGCCGACAGTTTGAGCTTGTTCAACATGATTGGGTCGGAGAAGTTCAAGTTCATACCCAGGGCGACCGTATCCTTGTATCCCTCCAATATCGGATACATCGACTCGAAGCGGATATTTTTTCCGGGGGCGTACACGCCTTTTTCCGTTATTACATCCTCGAGTCTTACGGTGGCTGGAGAACTGACCTGCCAGTTCTGGAGTTGCGGATGTTTCTGGACTACGCGATGACCCAGAAACGTTGTACTGCCAACGTCCTCAAGTGGTACCGGATCGATAGTTGCCGGAATGAACCCTTGCCCCGTGTAATGAAACACTATGAGTGAGCCGTCTTCGCGAGGTATTGGGCGAAAGAAGCCTGTTTCGGCATTACTGACGGCCTCAAGCTCACCGGTTGCAAGCTCATAGCGAAATATGTTTGATACGCCGGTGTAGAAGGAGCTGCCAAACAAGTATTTGCCGTCGGGCGAGAATACAAAGCCCTCCGGCACAGACAGGCCAAGATCGAACGACATGGTGGGTTCTGTTTGTCCATCCAGCAAGGCTGCTGTTTCCAGGACAAGTACCGACTGGTCGCCGTCTATCTCGCCAAATGACGTCGAAAGAAATCGGCCATCCGGAGATATGTCCAGGTCGTAGTAGAGTTCTCCGTAGGGCAGGGAGTGAACCTGGTTCCATTCGTCATAAGGATGAGGGATGCGAACCAGCGTTGCTATGCCGTTGAGGTGCCTGACACCCCATATCGATTTGTCGGACGGGTTGAAGGCCAGGTTGCCAATGCGAGCATCCTTGATTAATACGGACGATTTTCCGGTCGAGATATCAAAAGCGACGAGGTCTCGATAATCGGTATTGTCCGTGGTGTAAAAAAGAGTCTTTGATTCCTGATCGAACGTTAGTGACGCGACGCTATAGAGCATCGGTCCCTTGACGTCTTCCAGTCTCTCCACTGATCCGTCATCAAGCGAGAGTGAGGCAATGTGCGCGACGATGCCCGGATAGCGCACAGCCCCGTAGAGCTTATTGGTGTCGCGATCAAGGTAAGAACGTGAAACCGAACCCATCGCGTCATGGGACAGGTTTTCGTACGTTGTCGTCGGAAATTGCCGGACGGATTCGAGATTGGTGTTCTGGAACTCGTGTTCGAAGTCGATCCAGTTCTGCCATGCCTGGTCCAGCGTCAGCCCGTATACCTTCTGGAACTGATCAGAATAGCTTCGCTCGCTGCCGTCCAGACGTTTGTTCCACTCAATGAGATCTTCGGGCGTATAGGTATAAGCGAGGTAGTTCATGAATCGGGTACCGTAGAGATACGCGTTCGCACCTACCTGAAAATCGACCGCAGTGCCTTCTGCGACAAGTCCAAGCGGATCATAAAAATGGGCCCCGTCCCGAACCATCGAACGAAAAACCATTTCATTGTAGGGCCCCTGGGCGCGGCCCAGACCTCCGGCCATCCACGTCTCCATGAATACCGCCATGCCCTCCATGTACCATCGCGGGCTGTGTCGTCGCGGGTTCGTCAGGTAGCCGTACAGTATGGTCTCCGGATGTTCGTCAATCGTATCGACCTTGCCGCCAAACAGTCGTCGATAAGATTGGTCTTTTCCCGCGGCCTGGTCCATCGATACGACGTGGACCAACTCATGATTCATGAGCGAGTACATGCGCTCAGCTGTATCGCTGGTCTCGTACGTAAACGGCGAGGGGGCGATATCGACAAGCAGTGTATTGCGGGGAACCGTGATTGCTCCCGCATTGCCATAGTCCGCAAAGTCCGTCAGCAGGACGGTTACTTTTTCGCTGGGCGAATAGTCGAAAGTTTTCCGTTGATGAGCAAGGGAGTTTTCGAAGCTCCTGACTGCATACGGAGTCAGGAAGGTCTCGGATGGATCGAAATAGAGGAGCCTCAGGTTGGCTGTTTCGATGGAGCTCAGTTCTGCAGCTTGCAGGGCAGGGTGCATGCCGAAAAAAACGACAATACCGGTTACGATCTTCTTCCCATTCAAAAACATGGTGCCCCCATTCTTGTTATTGTTTTGGGTTGGTTTCTTGGGCGACTTCCTGTTTTATGCGAGAAAGCGCTCGCCGACTATTCGGCGAGCGCTTATGTATCGCTGGCACATGCTATGTGTGCTTTTGCTTAGTTAGTGTTTCTGTTTAATGCCTCGCGTTGCAGCGTATTTCTGAAAGCATCACTCGCCAATGCGCCACGGAACGCATCGCTCTTCAGCGCGCCACGGAAGGCATCGCTCGCCAGGGCGCCGCGGAAAGCCTCGCTCTTCAGCGCGCCGCGGAAGGCATCGCTCGACAGGGCACCGCGGAAAGCTTCGCTCTTCAGTGCGCCACGGAAGGCATCGCTGGCCATTGCGTCGCGGAAGGCATCGCTGGCCAGAGCGCCGCGGAAGGCGTCGCTCTTCAGCGCATTACGGAAAGCGTCACTTGCCATTGCGCCGCGGAAAGCGTCGCTCGCCATTGCGCCGCGGAAAGCGTCACTCGCCATCGCGCCGCGGAAAGCGTCGCTGGACAGAGTCACCCTGAACGCATCACTTTGAAGTGCGGTTCTCATGGCATCGCTGTCCAGAGCGCCACGGAAGGCGTCGCTATTCAGTGCGCCCCGGAAAGCATCACTATTCAGCGCCTTGCGGAAAGCGTCACTGCTGGCCAGCGAATTACGAAAGGCCTCGCTATTGACAGCATTCCGGAATGCCTCACTGTTCAAAGAGGCTCGGAACGCGTCGCTATCGAGGGCGCCGCGGAAAGCGTCACTCGCCATTGCACCGCGGAATGCGTCACTGTTTACCGCATCTCTGAATGCGTCACTCGCCATTGAATTACGGAAGGCATCGCTGTTTAGTGCGGCGCGAAACGCATCGCTGTCCAGCGCGCCGCGCATCGCATCGCTATCGAGCGCGCCGCGCATCGCATCGCTATCGAGCGCACTTCTGAGGGCATCGCTATCCAGTGCTGCACGGAACGCGTCGCTATCCAATGCGCTCCTGAAAGCATCGCTGTCCATCGCTGCTCTGAAAGAATCACTCGCGAGCGCAGCCCGGAACGCGTCACTTTTCAGCGCGTTTCTGAATGCGGCATCATTGGTAAGTGCAGTAAAGACATCCGTTTGCATGAACTCCTGGATGGCCTGATCGCCAAGTTCGACGTCACCAGCTCCAATCTGATCAGCACGATAGCGTTCCGCCGGAGCGACGGTGCCGGCGGCATCGCCGCTGTCCGTCGGATAATTCATCCCAAAATAGGCAACTCCAACCAGCGCGACAATGCCAATTGCAATTACCGGGACTGACTTATTACTTGTAGCCATTTTCTTATCCCCTTTCGCCCTCACGAGGGCTGTTACTGTTCGCCTTATCTGGAAGTACTACCCAGAAAGAATAAAGTTGGTAAGCACCGCAAAACGGGCGTGAGCCCCCGGTGCACCCTAGTCCGCGGGTTTGTAGCTGAGGCTGGTCTCGTGTATTACCTCGCCACCCGCTGAGAATCGAAGGTTTACAGTGATTTCGCGCTGCCCACCCCCGTTTTGCAAATAGACGGCGTAGCGCCGTTTTCCTTCCATGGCGAGCGACACACTGCCGGATTTCGCCGAAATGGTGGTGCCACTGGCTTCGAGCTGGCCGAAGCCGTTGAACCAGATCGTCCGGTCCGGATACTGGGCATCAATCTCGACCGGGCCGTTGGCGACCAGGTCAAAATCCAGAATTAGCATTGATCCCGAGCTTCGCAAAGAGACCTGGCCGACCACATTGGCATTGTCCACCGCTGTCGAGGCTAAAAAATCATCTCTCACCGGATCGGCTATCGTGCCGACGAGGCCTGTCACATCGTCAAGGGCGCTGTTCGAGTGCTGATCTGAGCTGACCGCGCTCAGCGTCAAAATCACGCCCGCGGCAAATGTGGCCGAGTACTTGAATGCCGGCATGGCCAGGAGCCATTCCATAAATCCCGGCGAGCGTCTTTTACCAGGGGTTGGTTTTATAGTGTTCATAATAACGTGCCTCAAATGAGGGGGAGGGGACACGGCCTCGACCGACTCGATCGACCCGCAAAGCGCCTGAAGTTCCGCATGCAATGCACGCGCCTCGGCGTTTTCCAGGAGCAACGCGGCCAGCCTGTCCTCGTCTTGGTGACTGATTTCGCCATCAATACCAGCGTTAATCAGGTCCATCTTTTCTTGTGTGATAGCCATCAGTAGTTACCGGCCTCGCCTATAGCGTCCTTCAGTATCTGTCTCGCGGAATACAGGCGAGATCGAACTGTTTTCTCAGGGATTTCAAGCACATCGCTGATTTCCATGTAACTGCACCCCAAAAAATGCTTCAAGATAATGACAGTCCTGTAATCCGTCGAGAGGGTCATCAGCGCTGCCTGTACATCGGCTGAAAGCTTCGCGCTTTCGACCTCTTGTTCCGGACCACCGGCGTCGTCAGCAGCTTCATGCTGCAACGGCTCAAGCCGGTTTCGTTTCCCGAGCCAGTTGATCGACTCGTTCAAGGTAATCCTGTAAACCCAACTAAAGAAACGACACGATGGATCAAAACTTGCAAAGTTCTCGTACACCTTGAGAAACACGGTCTGGGTGACGTCGCTTGCGTCGTCCCTGTTGTTCAACATGCGGTAAGCGGCGTTGAACACGGGTTTCTCATACTGTATCAGCAGGGCCTCAAAGGCCTGTCGATCACCTTTGATGCATCGTGCAATTAAATTCTTGTCGTCGGACTTACTCATACATACAAGCGACCGAGGTAAAAGTTGGTAGCGCGATTCGACTTATTGTTATTTTGCTTCTATGTCGAAAATTGCGTGAAAGCCGGAGTAGCGGAAAACATCATGCATGTGCTTGTTTACGTTCACAATTTTTAGCGCGGCGCCGCGCTGCGCCAGCCTTTTTTGCGTTTTTAGCAGTATACCCAGACCGGCGCTCGAGATGTATTCCAGACTATCGAAATCCAATGTGCTGGATTCCATGACCTCGTCCAGGAATACCTGCCCTTTCTGACACTGGGCCGCGTCAAGGCGCCCGGTGCAGACGATCATCCCTTTATCGCCATATTGAATATCAAACATTCTAAACCTCTGTTTTCTTTGTAAATATTACTCTACTTCGGCCACCCACGTATTCGTATTCCAGCGAATCCGCGAGATTTTGTATCAGGTAGACGCCGAGCCCGCCGGGAGTGCGCTCCGCCAGAGGGGCTTCAATATCGACATCGCGGGGCGCGGTTACGTCAAATTTCGGCACGCCGTACTCGGTCAGGGTTACTTTTACCTTGTCGTCGATGACATCGACGTTGACCTCTATATCGCTGCTCACATTCGGGTTGTACTTGACCATATTGACGAACAGCTCTTCCAGGGCCAGGTGTACCGAGTAGCAGGCGGCGCCACCAACCGAGTTCGTCGCGAGTATCTCCTGCGCAAATTCGTAGATCGCGGAAAGCGAGTCATTACTTCTTGCGAAAGCCTTTTCCATCGTTTGCCGGCCGCTATTTGTTCAGTCGTTTCGCTACGACGATCGTGATGTCGTCGGCCTGTACAGCCTTCCCGCCGTGATGCCTGACGGCCTGCAGCATATTGTTTACCAACTGTTGGGCAGTGCCGCTTCGATTGCTCGCAACGATTTCGGCGACTCGTTGTTGTCCGAACTGCTCCCCGCTTTCATTTTCATATTCGTAAATGCCATCGGAAATCAGGCCGAAGACATCG
>Ga0224505_10000969_pt1 | contig 19100 bp, 18 predicted proteins | sample SF_Jan12_sed_USG_FD_169102 | JGI IMG/M metagenome (GOLD analysis project Ga0224505, IMG submission 169102) | Sediment microbial communities from San Francisco Bay, California, United States - SF_Jan12_sed_USGS_4_1 | ecosystem: Environmental > Aquatic > Marine > Sediment | place: USA: California... | reverse complement strand
CCATACGCGACGACCGGATCGTCGCTGTAGGAGGGGACGAAGCGGTGCTCGCGGCAGCCGGACCGGAGACCGAGATCATCGACCTCCGGGGACGGATGGTCACACCCGGATTCCAGGACGCCCACGTCCACCCCGCGTCGGGAGGCAGGATTCTCGCCTCGTGCAACCTCATGGAGGCAGGTGACGCCGCGGGGGCCACGGACATCATCTCCGCTTATCACACCGCCAACCCGGATGGCTGGTTGACGGGTGGGGGATGGCGCTACACGTGGTTCGATCGTGGATGCCCTTCCAAAGAGACACTCGACGCGCTCACAGGAGATCGACCCGCATACCTCACCGTGGCCGACGGACACTCGGGATGGGCCAATTCGGCTGCACTGTCGGCGGCAGGTATCGGCGCCGCCACGCCCGATCCCGCAGACGGCCGGATCGAGCGCAACGCGGACGGGAGCCCCCAGGGAACACTCCACGAGGGGGCGATGGATCTGGTGAGCGCCGTCATTCCACCCCCGACGCAGTCTCAGATGGACGATCGGGTCCTGGCAGGCCAGGGGTACCTGTTCTCAAAAGGAGTGACGGCCTGGCAGGACGCCTGGGTGACCCAGGAACTCCATGACACCTACCTCCGGCTCGCGGAAACCGGGCGTCTCAGAGGCAACGTGAGGGCGGCCATGTGGTGGGACAGGCTGGGTGACATGGATCAGATCGACCGATTCCTGCAAGCTCGGGATCAACGACATCCCCGCTACGTCCCCGGAGCCGTCAAGCTCATGCTCGATGGTGTGTGCGAGAACTACACGGCCTCGCTCCTGGGAAGCTACCTCGACGACCACGGGTCACCCACCGGCAACCACGGCCTCGACATGATCGACCCCGAGCAGCTCGGACAGATCGTGACCGAACTCGATCGCCTTGGATTCCAATGCCACTTCCACGCCATCGGCGACGCCGCCGTCCGCAGCGCCCTCGACGCAGTGGAATCCGCACGAATGGCAAACGGTTGGTCGGACCTGAGGCATCACATCGCCCACATCCAGTTCGTGGAGCCCTCCGACCTGCCCCGCTTCCGGCGGCTGGGGGTCGCAGCCAACGCCCAGCCGCTCTGGGCGTGCAACGAGCCGGCCGTGACCGAACTCACGATTCCCTTCGTGGGCGACGACCGCGCTCTGACCATGTACCCCTTCGGGTCACTGCTCGAACACGGTGCCGTCATGGCCATGGGGTCCGACTGGTCTGTGTCCACGGCCGATGTCATGGATCAGATCTCGGTTGCGGTGAGCAGACAGGTCCCGGAAACCTCGGACAGCGAACCGTTCCTTCCTGCCGAACGGATCGAACTCGCCGATGCACTCTGTGCGTTCACCTCAGGGTCGGCGTGGGTCAACCATCTCGAGTCGGACAGGGGAACGATCCACACCGGAGCGGTTGCAGATCTCACGGTCCTGTCAGCAAACCCGTTCGACGTCGAGGCGATCTTCGACGTCGAGGTCGACCTGACATACGTGGACGGTGAGGTCGTCTACGAACGCGGCACGCTCTGACCGAGAAGACTCTCCATCGGAAACGAATTCACATCGGCGGGATCGTGGCGCGCACCGATCCTGATTGGTAGGTTGACGCTCGAACCGACAAAAGGACTTGGGTGACACCGCCACCGAACAACAGCCAGATGTACCCGGAGGCGAGCCAGGCCACCACCGTGCTCGTCCTCGGCATCCTCGCCATCGTCGTATGTCAGATCCTCGGGCCGTTCGCCTGGTCGATGGGGAACAAGGAACTCGAAGCCATCGACTCCGGTCGGCGGCCTCCCGAAGGGCGGGCCAATGCGAATGCCGGGCGAATACTCGGAATCGTCGGAACTGTCCTTCTCGGACTGGGCTTGCTCGGCATCCTCATCGTCGTCGCCATCGGCGGGATGGCCGTGATCGCCGGCTCATGACATCTCACGATCACCAGATGAGAGGAACGACATGACCGCAATGCCACCAGCCGCGTCCGCCTATCCCGAGAAGAGCCAGGCCACGACGGCCATGGTCCTCTCGATCTTCGGGCTCCTCTGCTGCGGGATCCTCGGGGTCGTGGGCCTGATCATGGCGAACACGGAGAAGCAGGCGATCGCGGCAGGACGCCGCGACCCGGCCAATCAGGGCACGGCCCAAGCCGCCTACGTGATCGGCATCGTCGCCATCGCCCTATGGGTCATCGGTCTCATCGTGCAGGCAACGGTGCTGCCGAGCGTCTTCGACCAACTGGATCTCGGATGACGGCGTTCGTCACGACGGTGAGGCGGCGGTGGGCACCCTGGGCGCTCCCGCCGCTCCTCGTGGCGTTCGTGTCGTGGAAACCTGCATCGACGGGACCGACGATCTGCCCCTTCGCGGTCGCCACCGGCCACGCCTGCCCGCTGTGTGGCGGCACGCGGGCCGCCTCGGCGCTCCTTCGGGGCGACGTGGATCTGGCGTGGCAGATGCACCCGCTCATCTTCGCCATCCTCCCGCTCATGGCGTTCGGCTGGATCAGTTGGATCGGGGTCACTCGCGGCTGGTGGAACCCGCCCTCGTCCCGGACCACGAACATCGTGGCCGCGGTACTGGGCGTGGCGTTCTTCGGACTCTGGGGGCTCAGGGCCCTTTCCGGAACGCTCCCGCCCGTCTGATCACCGTCAGCGGATGACGAGATCCGGGTGCGTTCGTACTCGCGCCTTCTTGGCGATCACCGCCGCCGCCAATTCGTCGAAGGCGATCGCCGCCTCACTCCCCGGTGCGGCGACCACCACGGGTATGCCGTCGTCGGCACCCTCCCTCATCTCAGGCAGGAGCGGAACTCTCGCCATCAACGGGACCCCCACCTCCTCGGCCAGGGCGGCCCCGCCGCCCGAACCGAAGAGTTCGTACCGGACCCCATCGTCCCCGGTGAACCACGACATGTTCTCGACGACACCCATGACCTCCTGGTTGACCTTCTCGGCCATGAGCGCCGCCCTACGAGCCACCCGCTGAGCGGTGGGCTGAGGCGTGGTCACCAAAAGCACTTGCGCCCGGGGCAGGAACTGGGACAGGGAGATCGACACGTCACCCGTGCCGGGGGGCATGTCAACCAGCAGAAAATCCGGCTCGTCCCACCACACGTCTTTCAAGAACTGTTCGATGGCCTTGTGCAGCATCGGCCCGCGCCAGATGACGGCCTGGTCGTCGGCCACGAAGTAGTCCATCGACATCGCCTTGACCCCATGGGCGACCGGAGGCACGATCGACTGCTCGATCACTACCGGCGGGTAGTCGATCCCGAGCATCCGGGGAATAGAGAAACCCCAGATGTCGGCGTCGATCACGCCCACCGACTTGCCGGCCCGGACCAGCGAGACCGCCAGGTTCGTGGTCACCGAAGACTTGCCCACGCCACCCTTGCCGGACGAGACGGCAACGACTCGAGTGCGCGAGCCGGTCTCGCCGACACCCGGACCGGCGTGATCCTTGAGACGGTCCATGAACTCGACCCGAGCCCCGTCAGGCATCACGCCGACCTCGACCTCGATGTCGGAACCGGCCGCCTCGACCATCCTGCGCTGTAATTCGTCGAGCAGCGGATAGTTGGGCACGGGGACCGAGACCACGGCCCGATCGGCTCCGAAACGTTTCTCGCTCACCGAAGTGAGCATCCCCAGATCGCCGAGCGCCCGACCCATGAGCGGGTCGAGAACCTGCGAGAGAACAGCTTTGAGGTCGTCCGGCATGGGACCCATTTCTCCTATGGCGATCGTGTTTAGAAGGGCTCGGCCACTATAGTTTTTGGTGTGTCGAACCAAATCTCGGCGGAATCGTCCCGGCTCGACCGGTCGATCGGGGACCTGACCGCGGCGCTCGGGGACCCGACGCGACGTGCGATCTTCATCGCAGTGCGCGAATCGCCCGAGCCGATGACGAGCGCCGGAATCGCCGACCTGTTCGGAATCCACCCCAATGTGGCGCGACACCATCTCGACCGTTTGGCGAGCGACGGATACCTCCAGGTCAGTCACCGCCGGCCCGCCGGCAGGAGCGGACCCGGCGCCGGCCGGCCCGCCAAGTGTTACGAGGCCACGACCAAACCCATCGACCTCCACTTCCCGAGCCGAAGCGCCCACCTCCTGGTCGACTTGCTGGTTCGCCTGGTCGACAGGGTGGCGCCCGACGACATCGCCGGAATCGCCGAGTCGGTGGGGCGCGAGTACGGACGAGAGCTCGCAGCCGAAGTCGGAACACCCGACGAGGAAGGGTACGCGGCTGCCATCGCCGCCGTTGCCCAAGCGATGTCGGGTCTCGGATTCGGGATGGCTCCCGAAGAGAACGGCGAAGTCCAACGCCTGTTGACGTCGCATTGCCCATTCGGAGATGCCGCGGTGGGCCACCCGGACGTTGTGTGCTCCCTCGACAGGGGCATCGTCTCAGGACTATTCGAGACGATGGGAGAGCGATGCGCTCCCGTCCTCCATCCCCACACCGATCCGATCGAAGCGTGCGTCACCGAGGTCACCATCTCGGTCGGGAAGCGCTGAACCCTCTTTCGTCGGCATGTTGACACTGACAAACGGCCCCACCGTCGTTGGCCTGTTCCCCGACCTCGGCGCCAGCATCCAGCGCTTCACGCACGGGGACTTCGATGTTCTCCGCCGGGGGCGCCCCGACACCCCTCTCGACATGGCCTCGTTTCCTCTCGTCCCGTGGACCAACCGGATCTCGGACGGAGTGTTCGGTTGGGAGAGCCGCATCGTCGACGTCGGCGGCAGCGCCATCACCGGCGAACCCCACGGACTGCACGGCCACGGGTGGGTGTGGAAATGGGAGATCACGGAATCCACCCAGACCACTGCCCGGCTCCGCTTTCTCCACCCTGCCGGTCGGTGGCCGTGGCGCTACGAGGCTGCTCTTGCGGTGTCGGTCGAACCGGGCCGCCTCGATCAAACCCTCACCGTTCGCAATCTCTCCGATGAGCCGATGCCGGCGTCGCTCGGTTTCCATCCCTACTTCGAGCGCCCCGCCCGGCTCACGGCCAACGTCGACGGCCACTGGGTCGGAGACACGGTCATCCCGAGTCATTGGGAGGAGACAGAGGCCTTTCGAGGTGCCGACGTCGACTCCAGGTCCTACGACACCACGTTCACGGGATGGGACGGTCGCGCCTTCATCGAGACCCACGGCGCCCGGATCGCAGTCCAATCCGACCTTCCAAATCTGCACGTCTACTCCCCCACCGGCCGGGGCTTCTTCTGCCTCGAACCGGTGGGAGCGGCACCCGATGCGCTCAACCAGCCCGAGCGGGGAGGAGAGATCGTGCCACCCGGCCAACTCGCCTCGGCGTCGATGCGAATATCGCTCGTGGGCTCGAGCTGACCACCGGGAGAGGAGAACCGACCGGTCGGTAGACTCGTCGCATGGCCCTTCAAGATTCCATCACAACGCCCCTGGGTTCTCGCCGGATCGCCCGCCTCTCCGAGGCCGGAGACGTCGACCGCCTTCCCTATACGATCAAGGTGCTGTTGGAAGCCGCGCTCCGCACTCGCGACGACAAGGCCGTGACCGATGCCGATGTCGCCACGATCGCCGCCTACGACGCCACCCGGGTCGGCGAAACAGAGATCCCCTTCATCCCTGGACGAGTCGTACTCCAGGATTTCACGGGGGTACCCGCCGTCGTCGATCTCGCCGCGATGCGGGCGGCCATCGTACGCATGACGGGCAACCCCGACGATGCCGACAAGGTCAACCCGGGCGTGCCCTGTGATCTCGTAGTCGACCACTCCGTCCAGGTGGACGCATTCGGGCGCCCCGACGCCTTGGTGATCAACAGCGCTCGGGAATTCGAACGCAACGAGGAGCGCTACGAGTTCCTCAAATGGGGTCAGTCGGCGTTCCGCAACTTCCGGGTGGTCCCGCCCGCCACCGGAATCGTGCACCAGGTGAACCTGGAATACCTGGCCAAAGTCGTGTGGGACGACAGAACCTGGCTCTATCCGGACAGCCTGGTGGGAACCGACAGTCACACAACGATGATCAATGGTCTCGGAGTGGTCGGGTGGGGCGTTGGGGGCATCGAAGCCGAGGCCGCCATGCTGGGCCAACCCATCTCGATGCTTCTGCCCGAAGTGATCGGGTTCAAACTCACCGGGCGGCTCGCCGAAGGAGCGACCGCCACCGATCTCGTACTGCGGGTGACCGAGATGCTCCGGACGCACGGGGTCGTCGGCAAGTTCGTGGAGTTCTTCGGGCCTGGGCTGGCGGATATGCCCATCGCCAACAGGGCGACGATCGCCAACATGGCGCCCGAGTACGGTGCGACCGTCGGCTACTTCCCAGTGGACGAACGGACTCTTGACTACATGAGGCTCACCGGGCGCAGCGACAAACTCATCGAGGCCACCGAGTGGTACTACCGCGAACAGGGGATGTGGCGTGACGACGCCCGCCAGATTGCCTACACCGCCGAGATCGAACTCGACATGGGGACGGTACAGCCTGCGCTCGCCGGGCCGAAGCGCCCCCAAGATCGGATCGATCTGACGGCGATGAAGGACACCTGGACCGGGCAACTCGGTTCCGTCTTCGGCCGCGAGCACGGCGCCATCCGCACCGACCCGGTGTCGTACGAAGGCAACGACTTCAACCTGACCGATGGGGACGTGGTCATCGCCGCGATCACATCGTGCACCAACACCTCCAACCCGGATGTAATGGTGGGTGCCGGCCTCGTCGCCCGCAAGGCCCGGGAATTGGGGATCACCCGGAAGCCGTGGGTGAAAACGTCGCTGGCCCCGGGAAGCCAGGTGGTCACGGAGTATCTGCGGTCCGCGGACCTGCTGGACGACCTCGCCGCGGCCGGGTTCTATCTCGTGGGCTACGGGTGCACGACCTGCATCGGCAACTCCGGACCTCTCCCGACCGAGATCTCGAATGCGATCACGGTCAGCGGTCTCGTTGCCACGTCGGTGCTCTCCGGGAACCGCAACTTCGAAGGACGGATTTCGCCCGATGTTCGTGCCAACTACCTGGCTTCGCCGCCGCTGGTCGTGGCATACGCCCTCGCCGGCACGGTCAATTGGGATCCCGCCACGGAACCGTTCCCTGGAACAGACGTCTATCTGCGTGACGTGTGGCCAACGCAGGCCGAAGTCGACGAGGTGGTCTCGCAGCACGTCACCCGCGATCAGTTCATCGACAAATACGGGGACGTGTTTGCGGGCTCGGAAGAGTGGCAGTCGATCTCGATGACGGGCGGCGGCCTGTACTCGTGGAACGACGCATCCACGTACGTGCAGGAACCGCCGTTCTTCGTCGGACTGTCGAGCGAGGTGAATCCGATCAGCGCGATCACCGGAGCCAGGGCACTCGCCAAACTCGGAGACTCGGTCACCACCGACCACATCTCTCCAGCCGGGTCGATCAAGGTCGATTCCCCCGCCGGTCAGTACCTCATCGCCCACGGAGTCCAGCCCGCGATGTTCAACTCGTATGGGTCGAGGCGCGGCAATGACCGGGTGATGACCCGCGGTACGTTCGCCAACATCCGGGTCCGCAACCACCTCGCACCAGGAACAGAAGGTGGCTTCACGATGGATTTCCTCGACGGCGAGGTCAAGGCCATCTATGACGCGTCGATGAACTACCAGCAGAACGGTGTGCCGCTGGTCGTGCTCGCCGGGAAGGACTACGGCATGGGGTCCAGTCGCGACTGGGCGGCCAAGGGAACCTTCCTGCTCGGCGTGAAGGCGGTGCTGGCCGAGAGCTTCGAACGGATCCACCGATCCAACCTCGTGATGATGGGTGTGCTCCCCCTGGAGTACCGGGACGGGGACACCGCCGAGAGCCTGGGACTCGACGGCACGGAGGTGTTCGAGATCGATGTCGACGACACGCTCGTACCTCGCCAACCCGTGCTGGTCAGGGCAACGAAGGACACCGGCGCCGTCATCGAGATCAAGGCGCTCGCCCGTGTGGATACGCCCGTGGAGGTCGAATACCTCCGGAACGGTGGGATCCTCCATTACGTCCTGCGTCAGATGGCCGCCACGGCCTGACCGGCCGTCCCCGGTTTTCACGCACGAAAGGCAGCAATATGCTGCCTTTCGTGCGTCAGAACGCGGTCTCGGCCGGTCGGCCCGAGGATCGTCACCCGGGCCGGTCGGGGATCACACCTTGGAGCCACCATCGAAATCGGCGGACCTGATCGACCACCAGCCACGGCCTGTGGAAGACGTCACTGTCCCACACCGCAAGAAGGGAAAGACCCGCCTCCTCGAGCTTGGCCGCCCTCAACGCGTCTCGATCGCGGTCCACCAAAGCCGTGTGGAACCGCTCGCTCTGGACCTCGACCCCGCCAGGGATGTCGTCCCAGACGAAGTCGACTCGGCCCACCCAGTGCTCGCCACCGATATCCACCTGGCGGCGGAGCACCGGGATACCTGACCGCGGGCCAAACAGAGCATTGAACCTGTGCTCCAGATGGGAGGCCGGAGGAACGTAGCCGGGACCGCGCACCTCGAGGATCGCCCGCATCGACGAAATGCCATTACGGCCGCTGGCCGCCAACCTGTCCAGGAGCCGCAGCGCCGAAGCCCCGGAGAGCAGGTTGTCGGTCCACGCCCGGTCGAACGCGACCGCCACACGATCTTGATGGCAGACCGCAGCCAGGTGGAACATGGTCAGCACAGGGCTGGTGACCCTCAGCCCTCTGTACTCCACGATGTGGTCCTGGGGCAGTCCGTCGTGGAAGTGGACGCGGGCGGTGGGGCGCCGGGCGGGTGCCCCGCGAGCCGGAACGACCACGTGGAGATCACGGTCCAGCCGGAACCCGGGCAGCCCCCACAGCGCTGCCGCGGAAGTGTGCGAGAGCGCGGCCTGTTCTGGTGCGTCAAGAACGGCAAGCATCGCCGTGCCCTCTTCGACCCGCGGCGCACCGCGCACCCTCACCACCCGGCGAGTCACACGCTCGAGCTCGCCCGCTGTGATCATCCGCTCCCAGACGTGCTTCTGCACGCCGCGGTCGACGAGTTGGCGGGTTGCCACGAACCCGTGCTGACTCGTCGCCAGCTCTCGCACGACGTCACGGAGATTCGCCACACCCCCATAGAGCCAAACCGACTCGCCCACGTCTAGAGGGTCGTCAATCGGAAACCCTCTCGCGGCCTACTCCCCGTCCCTTTGACGCACGAAAGGCAGCATATTGCTGCCTTTCGTGCGTCAAAACCGCTTCCGGAACGGGCGCGGGTGGAGTCAATCGCCCCAGTAGCGCTGTTCTCGGAAGGGGTCGCCATACATGTGGTATCCGTTGCGCTCCCAGAATCCGGGTTCATCATGGTCGAGGAGCGTGAACCCGCGGACCCACTTGACACTCTTCCAGAAGTAGAGATGCGGTATCACCAATCGCAGCGGCCAGCCATGTTCGACGTCGAGGTCCTCCCCACCGTATCGCCAGGCAAAGAGACTGTCCGGGGCGGCGAAGTCCTCCAATGGGACGTTGGCCGTGAAACCGTGTTCGGCGAACACCAGGACGTGGGTGGCCCGATCGTTCACTTGCACCCGCTTCAACATCTCGTCGACCGACACACCATGCCACTCCGTATCGAGCTTGGACCATTTGGTGACGCAGTGGATGTCGAACACCCGGTCGACCGTGGGCATGGCTTTGATGTCGTCGAGAGTCCACACAACCGGCTGGTCGACCAGTCCATTGACCTCGAAGAACCAGGATCCCGGATCCACCTTCGGGGTGACGCCGGCGTGCAATACGGGAAACCGGTCGGTGAGGTACTGCCCCGGCGGGATACGAGCCGGGTCGATACCCCGGTCCTCGTACTCCTGGCGTTTGCGCGTGAAGAAGCTCATTGCTGCTTACCTATCGATCGTGGACAGACCCCTCGCATCGAAAACAGGCAGGCTCACGTTGATATTCCTCGGCGTCGTCGCCGGGGGTGTGGGGCTGTCGATGCTGTTCGGTTCTGACGTCGAGATCGGCGGCCCCATGCAGGGCAGGACCGCCCCCGAAGTGGCGATGACTGGGTTCGACGGCGGGGAATGGCGATTGAGCGAACACCTGGCGGTAGACGGCCGCCCCGTGGTGCTCAACCTGTGGGCGTCATGGTGCAAGCCATGCGAGGAGGAGATACCCGAGCTGTCCCGGTTCGCGGTCGCGCACCCCGACGTCGCCGTGGTCGGCGTGGCCATCAGAGACGAGTTCGAAGCCGCAAAGGCCCTGATCGACCGACTCCAGCCGGACTATCTGACCGGCTTTGACGCCACCGGTCGGCTGCGCGACATGTATGTCGGGTTTGGGATGCCGGCGACGTTTTTCATCGACTCACAGGGCATCGTCAGCCGACAGATCGACGGCCCGCTCACCGCCGAGGATCTGGAGTCGATCATCGACGGGTGAACCCCAAGGTTCAAGCCGCGTCGACGTAGTCGAAGTTGGGACCCGAGGTCATCTCGGCGAACACTACGAGACGTTCTCGGGCAGAGAACTTCGGGTTGCAGGTCGTGAGCGTCAACCAGGCGCCGTCACGGTGTTCGGTGACCCACACGTCAAACGGTGTGACAACGATCATCTCTCGAACGGCATACGTGTGGACTCCTACGGCGGTCTCGACGATGATCTCGTCGCCCGGCGTCAGGAGATCGAGGTCGAAGAAGGGCCTGCCGTTGGTGGTTCGATGCCCACTCAGCACTGCGTTGCCGGGCTGTCCGGGCAGGGCCGTTTCAGGTATGTGTCCGGGTCCGAGGGTCAGCGTCTCTCGATCCACCCCTTCGAACACCACCTGCGAAAGGTCGATCCTTGGAATCGAGAGCGCTGCGAACGCCTCACCGTCGATCACCGCCGGTTCTTCCACCAGCGACGGCGCCGCCGGTTCCGACGGATCCGGCTGCTCGACCGGCAGCTCTTCGACCTGCTCGGCCCGGGCCTCGAGGATGTCGGGGAGGTCTGAGCGCGCCTCGGCCTGGATCTGATCGTTGATCAGATCGGTTCCATACAGCTCGAACCCAACGTATCCGAGGATGAAGGTGCCCGACCAGATCATGGTCCAGGCGATGATCCGTACCAGCCGTCGCATGTCGACGTTTCAGCCTATCGGGAATCAGCGCCCGGACCAGCGGGGCGCCCTCTTCTCGAGAAAGGCCATCACACCTTCCTTTGAGTCTTCTGTGAGCGCAACTGCCGTGAGCCCGCCCTGGAGCCTTTCGAGGGCGGCGTCGAACCCCAGATCGGCGACGCCGTAGAACGCGTCGCGCCCCAACAGGAGCGTTCCTGGGCTCTTGGTCGCGAGCGACTCCACCACCTCGTCGACCACGACGTCGAGTTCCTCTCGAGGCACCACCCTGGAGACGGCGCCGATCGAATGCGCCTCGACCGGATCGATGATCCTCCCGGTCATCATGAGCTCGATCGCCGCCTTGCGTGTGACGCCTGCCTCGAGGACCGCAGTGATCATCATCGGCCACAGCCCGACGTTGATCTCGGTGACACCGAGCTTGGCGTCTGCGACGCAGATCGTGATGTCGCACGACACGGCGAGCCCGAACCCGCCCGCCAGAGCGTGACCGTTCACACGCGCAACTGTGGGCTTCCCGCCCCGCCGGAGCGTGCGGAACAACTGGGCGAGTCCGCCCCGCGCCGCATGAAGCCCGATCGGATCGTCGACGAATCCGGCCGCGAGATCGCCGCCCGCCGAGAAGGCTCGATCGCCGGCACCGGTGAACACGAGCACCCTCACGTCATCGTCCGCTATCGCTTCACGAGCCGCGTCCAGGAGCCCTTCCATGGTCTCCACCGACATCGGATTGCGCCGTTCCGGATCATCGATCGTGATCACTGCCCGGCCCTGATTGGTCTCGTATCGAATCACACTCGCCCACCTGTCCACATCGACGTGATACCTTGGGCGCCCATGCTATGGCTCGCCGTCGTCATGTTCGTCGCACTGGCGCTCGCCGTCCTTCGAGGCGGGCGCCTCACCAACCTCGCCGACATCCGGTTGAAGTTGTGGTGGCTCCTGCCGCTCTCGTTCGCTCTCCAGCTCGGTACACGCCTGCTCCCCGAGCGTTCATGGACCGACGTCGCCGGGGTGGCGATGGTGCTGGGATCGTATGTTCCGCTCATCGGGTTGGTGTTCGCGAATCGCGACCGCAAGGGAATGTGGCTCGCCGGGATAGGAGTGCTGCTCAACTTCTCTGTGATCCTCCTCAACGGAGGTATGCCGGTTCTGAGCGAAGCCGCCCTCGTCGCCTCCGGATATTCACCCACGCCTCAAATCGCCGACTCGTACAAACACATCACGCTCGACGTCACCTCCCGGCTTCCTTTCTTGGCCGACGTCATCCCCATGCGGATTGCGGGGCAGGGCACGGTGCTCTCGCTCGGCGACGTCTTTCTGGCGGTCGGCCTGGCCAGGTTTCTCGAAGCCGAGTTGCGTCGGCCAGTGCGCTGGTTCAAACCTGGCGTGAAGCTCTCGGGTGGCTCGGCGACGCGCCGTTGACGATCCGTGTAGCGAACAGGACCTCTCAGGCCGAGGTACCGAGGGCGTTGCGCCGCTCCAGGAGTGCCCTGAGGGCGTTGACGATCTCAGGGTCGTAGTCGTACACCGACCCCCGGTGTAGTTGTTCGAGGCCCTCCAGCGGGGAGTGACCCTGCTCGGCCGTCAATTCGTCATAGGCGCTGGCGACCTTGATGATCCTCGAGGCGATCGGTAGATCTGGGTCGGGCTGCTGGCCCGGTCGCCGATAAGGCTCGTGCTGGCGGCGGATGATCTGCGCGACCGTCGACAGCGTGGCCTCTTCGGCGATCACCGATCCCCACTCGGCGATGTCGGCGTCGGTGTATCCGATCCGGGCTACCCCGGGGTCGTTGAGGCTGATCCGTCCGATGTCGTGCAGGTACGCCGACCACTCCACGTCTTCGACACTGCGGTGGTCGAGACCCATCGTCTCGGCGAGCGATGTCGCCAGCGCGGCCACTCTCAGGGCGTGTCCCGGATGGACATGGCCGGCCGCTTCGGGAATCTGGGCGAGCGCCCGGACGGTCTGGTTGTACGTGCGCTTCGCCTCGGCGAGGCGCCGGAACGCTCCCGCCGCGAACAAGAAAGGGAGCGCCGCGATCACGAAAGCGAACCACCGTGCGACGTCGAAGGTGAGCCCAAAGAGCGCCCCGATCGTCATCACGGTCACATAGACGTCGAGGTCCCGGAACTCGAGTGGTTGGTTGCGACCGTTGCCGTTTCCCGTCACCCATGTGACCACCGAGGCGACGACGAACGACGCCGGCACCACGACAAACAAGGTGACGATCTGCCACCAGTTCTCGATCCACTGCGACTCCGACCCTCCCAATCGCTCGATGTACGCAGGTCCGATCAGTTCGAACAACGAGACGAATGCCATGCCCGAGGCCGCAAGGCGGAGCGAACGGATGATGACGCTGGCGGTAGTGTCACCCCGAGCGGTGCGAAGGATCCAGGTGGCGGCCGTTCCGAGCGCGATCACGGCGAGGCTCTCCTGGAGAGTGAATACCCGGACACCGTCGGTGGTGATGAACGGCAAGGCGGCCGCGACGGCCATGACCGCACTACTGACGGTGCCGGATCTCGTGGGGATGAGCACCGCAGAGAGCGGCACCATGATGAGGGCTGCAACCAGGACGGGCCCGACCACCGAACCGGGCCCAACCAGCTGGAGAAACGCCGCCACCCCGGCGATGGGGATGAGCGACGAGGCGATCCTTGGCCACCGACCCGACTCAACCACGGTTCGCCGCCTCTCTGACCGGTGCAGATTCGGGAGGGCCGTACGAGCCTCCGAGCCGTTCGAGCGCCTGCTTGAGGGCGGCCGTCACCTCGGGAAGGAAGAGGGGATCGTTGGATGACTCGACTTGGGCGAGGGCTCGACTCTGAGGCATTGCCATGCGGTACGAACGGGTACTCGTCATGGCGTCGAACGCATCGGCGACGGCGAGCACCGACTGTTCGAGTGTGGGCGTCTCGTTGTGACGATGTCCGTTCTGGCCGAAGTCCTCCCCGGTACCCCGAGGGTGGACACCGGAACAGATCTGCACCATGGGCTCGAGAAAGGAGACCTGGCTGAGCAGGTCATCGACCTTGTGAGTGGCGACCCTCATCTCACGGAACTCGATCTCGGTCAAGCTCCCCTGCTTGCGCATGATGGGAGTGGGGACCGCCAGTTTCCCGACGTCGTGAATGAGAGCCGCCAATCTCATCCGAGCGAGTTGCGCACTGGAAAAGCCGAGCTCCGTGCCGATCGAGAGCGCGAACTCGGCGACCCGCTCCGTGTGACCGCGGGTGTAGAGGTCGCGAGCTTCGAGAATCTTGACGAACCCCCTGAGCATTGCTTCCTGGGTCGCTCGGAGTCGGGCGTGAGAGGTGAACACGAGGTGGGAGATGACATAGACGGTGCCCACGAGAAAGGCCAGCGTGATGGACGGGCCGAAGGCGAGCACCGCTCCCAACATCGCACCGATGGTTCCGAGCGCCGTTTGCGCCACCACGGCCGGACGGGTCCTCGACCAGGGGATCAGGGAGCGGCGCCCAAAACCGATGAGCACCATCGAACGCACCATGGCGACATTCGAGATCGTGTACACGATGCTCGCCGCGAGTCCCGCCACCAGAACAGCGACGAAGACAGCGGCACTGGAGCCTTCGACCAGCCATGTGTTCAAGGTATCGGGCAGGGCACCTGAGCCCTCGGCCAGGATGCTCAACGCCACGTCCGCAGTCGACCCTGCCAGAAAGGCGGCGAACGCAATCTGTCCGAAGTTCACAGCCATCTGAAACACTCTCCGTCCAGAGATGTCCCCGCTGCTCACGAACCCCACAAAGGCGAGCATTGTCATCGGAAACGCCGCTGTATCTGTGAGTTCAGACAAAGGAAACGCGAGACCGGCGGTGAACATGGCCATCACGCTCGCCGATACCTGGAGCCTGTCATCGATCTCGACCGACTTGTACGCAAGGATGCCGAAGGTCAGAGCGAATAGCGCCCACAGCTCCCAGAACAGCACAGATCCAGCGGACTCGCCGTCGAGCAGGCAGGCCCAAACCGCGACCGACAGACCCGCGACTACGGAGACTGCTCCCAAGATGATTCGGCGGTGCTTGAGTTTCATCGGATGCCTGGCGTGTGTTCGGAGTAGTTATCGAACAGGCAGGGTTCGCAGTCAACCGACTTTGAAGGTCCTGGTGATCAAGACTGGTTCTCTCACGAGGTTCGGGTTTGTCGAGTGCATCCGGACAGTTGCTCTCATGCCGTATCACCTCGTTTACGGCTGTACTTCACTCGCCCGTGTGTCGGCGTGTGAGTGACTTCCGCTCCGCTCAGGGGTGTGAGATCGGGGTGACCACTCACCCATGCCCATTCGATCTTCCCACTCGCGTGGGAAAGCTCCGAGTTGTCAAAGTGCAAGGCCCCCGTGCCACGGGCTCCTGGCTGCCAGGCTCGGCTCCACCATCTCCGGTTTCGCAGATCCTGGTCCCGTGACAGACCGCAATCGTTTTCTCGCCGACCCGAAGGTACTCGCCTGGAACCGCTCGATCAAGGGCTGAAGACCTCTTTTCGCGACGAAGCGGCGCCAGATCCGGCCCTCCCACCCGCTACGCTCAGGACGTGGATGCCTCTGCACTCGAGCACGCGCTGCGGCGAATACCAGGGATCGAAGCGGTCCGGGTGGTCATGAACGGGTCGGCTCCGGCAGAGGTCCATGTGTTGACCTCACCGGGGAAAGCACCGAAGCAGGTGGTCAGAGACGTGCAATCGGTGGCGATGGCCGGTTTCTCGTCGCAGATCGATCGCCGGATAGTTTCGGTCGTCCAGGTCGATCCAGGCGATTTGGGAGGCGGTGATCGACCGGCCGTCGACGACGTCGCCGAGGAGATCGACGGCTCACGGATGACGATCACTGTCACGCTCACGTGGCACGACGAACGCCTGGTCGGTCGGGCCACCGGGCCGGCGGCGTCCACGACACGACTTCGCCTGGTGGCTGAGGCAACCCTGGCATCGCTGGAACAGGCCCTCGACTCCAATGCCGCCTTCGCTGTGGCATCGGTCGACACCCCCCAGATCGGCGCCCATCGGGTGGCGGTGGCCGTCGTGGTCATCGTGGCCAATGGCGAAGAACGGGTGGTGTCGGGGTCGGCTCTGGTCGGACCCGATCCTTCCAAAGCGATGGTTCGAGCGGTGCTCGACGGGCTGAACCGGCAGGTGCCCCAGCTCAAACGGTCATGACGGGGCGTAGCGTTCGCACCTTCGGCGACGTCGTCGTGTCGCCTCACGAACTCGCATCCGCCGCCGGCATAGAAGTGTTCGCGGCCGGCGGATCGGCGGTCGACGCCTCCCTCGCCACCAACGCGGTCCTCGGGGTCGTGGCCCCCGAGACCTGCGGCATCGGCGGCGACCTGTTCGCCCTGGTGTGGGAACCCACCGGGAATGCCCCGGCCACGCTCAACTCGTCGGGGTGGGCGGGCTCGGGAGCGCATGCCGACGAACTCAGGGCTGCAGGTCACGATTCGATCCCTGGCGACCACCCGCTCACCGTGACGATCCCAGGTTGCGTGGCAGGGTGGCAGGCTCTCCACGATCGCTACGGCCGAGTACCCCTCGGCGTCGTCTTGAACCCGGCGATCCGATATGCGGAGGACGGCTTTCCCGCCAGCACGGAACTTTCCGAGGCCCTCCGACGGCGAAGAGACCAGTTGGTCGGCCAACCGTCAGCCGTCGATCTGTATCCCAACGGCACGCCCCCGGAAGTGGGTACCCGTGTGCGACGCCCACTTCTCGCAACCACGATCTCCGACATCACGACCGGCGGCGCCCCGGCGTTCTACGAAGGACGACCAGCCAGAGACATCAGTGCCGCGGTCGGGGGCAGGATCACCCAGCGGGACCTCGAGACCTATCGTCCCGACTGGGTGGAACCCGCGCACATCGACGTATTCGGAGCAACCGGCTGGACGACTCCTCCCAACTCGCAGGGCTATCTGACGCTGGCGGCGCTGTCGATCTTCGAGGCCCTCGAGGTACCGCTCGACGATCCGGCGGCTACGCACCTGCTCGTCGAGGCCTACCGAGCCGTGGCGTGGGAACGGAACGAGCTGGTCGCGGACCCGGTGACCGCGCCGATGCCGTGGCAGGAACTCCTGGCTCCGAGCCGGCTCGCGGCACGGTCGGCGGCGCTCCATCGCGACACGGTTGCCCGGTGGCCCGCAGGCCGGCCGGCTCCTCCCGGCACCGCTTTCATGTGTGCTGTGTCGTCCGAAGGACAGGCCATCTCCCTTATCCAATCGAACTTCATGGGGATCGGCTCCGGTATCGGGGCCGGCACATCGGGATTCCTCCTTCACAACCGCGGCGGCGGATTCGACCTGCGGGCAGGCCATCCGAATGAATTGGTGCCGGGCAGAAGACCCTTGCACACGCTGTCGCCAACCTTGTGGACTCGAGATGGTGAGCTGCTGGCCCTCCTCGGAACCCGCGGCGGTCACCAGCAACCCCAGTTCCTGGCCCAGATGGCGGCCGGCTTGTTCTGGCGCGGGCTCGAGCCGGGCGACGCCCAAGCCGCGGCCCGCTGGTCGATGGATGAATTCGGCCCGGGCACCCCAAGCAGGGTCCTCGTCGAAGACCACATGGATGAGGCCGCCGTCGCCCATCTCATCGCGGCGGGCCATCAGGTCGAGCGAATGGGATTCGAAGGCGGGTGGGGTCCCGTTTCAGTCATCACAGTCTCCCCTGAAGGTCTCCGAACGGCGGCCGCCGATCCCCGGGTCGACACCAGCAGGGCGGCGGTCCGCTGATGCTGGTGGTCGTTCGACACGGTCAGGCAGAGGGGAACACCGCGCACCGGTTCATCGGATGGTCCGAGGTCCCCCTCGATGACGTGGGTCGCCGGCAGGCGACATTGGTGGCCGAGCGCCTGGCCACCGTGGGCGTGGAACGAATCGTCTCCAGTCCCATCCGGCGGGCGTTGGAGACGGCTCGACCACTGGCCGACATGCTGGGGCTCGAGCCTGTCGAGGACCCCGGTGTCAAGGAGATCGGCAATGGCGACTGGACGGGCCTTCTCCCCCAGGAGATCGAGGCACGGTGGCCCGACATCTGGCATCGGTACGTCACGGGTACCGACGTCGACCGGCCCGGAGGAGAACGGTGGGCGGACGTCAGATGTCGCGTCCGCGCTTCACTCGAAGCGCTGGCCGCGGACGCAATTCCGACTGCCGTGTTCACCCACGGCGGCCCCATCATCCTCGCCGCGGAGTGGGCGCTCGGCCTCGAGCTACCCGGCAACATCTTCCGAGGTCCGCTCGCCGCCCCGGCCAACACCTCCATCACGACCATCGAAGGCGGGAAACTGATCTCGTACGCAGATGCCGGACACCTCGACTCTCTCACCAGGCTGGAGATCCCGTACCGATCGGTTCCGTGAATGGAGCCCTCGCCACCGAGGCGTACCCTGTCGGCGATGGACGGCCACGCCGCGTTCAGCTATCCGGCCGCGCGTCGGGACGACGTCGTCGACGATTACCACGGCACGATGGTGGCCGACCCCTATCGCTGGCTCGAGGATCCCGCGCACGCCGACACCCGAGCGTTCGTGGCCGCGCAGAACGAGCTCACGCTCCCCTATCTGGCAGGACTTCCAGGGCGGGCAGCCCTTGTCGAACGGATGCGGAAAACCTGGGATGTCCCACGGATGTCGGCGCCCATCGCCCGGAACGGCGTCAAAGTGTGGCTCCACAACGACGGTCTGGCCGACCAGCCATCGATCATGGTCGAAGACGCCGACGGCAACCGCAGGGTCCTCATGGACCCGAACACGATGTCCGATGATGGCGCCGTAGCGATCACCCAGACCTCGCTGTCGACAGACGGTTCGGTGCTGGCATTCAACGTCGCCGAGGCGGGAAGCGACTGGCAGGTCATCCGATGCGTGAGAACCGCCGACGGGTCGGACCTCCCCGACGAGATTCGGCACGTGAAGTTCAGCGAGGTGACGTGGCACCGAGACGGCTTCTTCTACAGTCGATTCCCGGCCGTCGACCCGAACTCGACCGAGACGGTCCGCAA
>Ga0224505_10000966_pt1 | contig 19132 bp, 16 predicted proteins | sample SF_Jan12_sed_USG_FD_169102 | JGI IMG/M metagenome (GOLD analysis project Ga0224505, IMG submission 169102) | Sediment microbial communities from San Francisco Bay, California, United States - SF_Jan12_sed_USGS_4_1 | ecosystem: Environmental > Aquatic > Marine > Sediment | place: USA: California... | reverse complement strand
GAATATGCTATAGTCCGATCAGCGCCTCAGCGGCCAGGTCCTTGAATAGAGGGCAGGAAGTCTAAGGTGCGACAGGCTGGCGGAATAATCTTCGAGTTGACATAATATACGTTATCAGAACATGGCATTCGAGCTGCTTGACCGAGTCCATAAGGAACTGTCGATTACCGGACATGCCTTTTATGAAGGCATCTTATCGATTTCCGAAGTCGTCAACCGCAAGGTTGAGATTATCCGCCTGCACTGGCAAGCGTCCTCCTTACTCCAGCGCATCGATGAGGTCACCGCTCGAGTTGGGCAACTCGTCGCCGTGCAGGTGTCCGATCGACTCCACTCCAGACTTCAATCGGATTCGATTGTCTACGCCGTTGATGAGGCCCTGACCGATGCCCGTGCCCGCGTGCACGAGCTGAAACGAGCCTTGGTGCGCGTCGATGCACAAATCCGCGAACTCAAACTTGAAGCGATCCATCAAGATTTGCTCTTGTTGCACCACGACCTGACGGTACGATCGGCTGGGATCGAACGGCTCGCGGTGGTGCGCGACGCTGCTGCATCCGGACAACCGCTGAGCGCTATCCCCAAACTCCTCACATCCCACGTCGCCACCATTCTGCGGGGGCCCTTTCTCTTGGCTCCCAACAGTGAGCTTGTCCTCCGACCGGGCGACATCGTGATCGTGATCGGCCCTCAAACGGAACTGGATCAACTCACGCACTGGTTTACGGGACAGCGCCCACTCACCCCAACACTGACACTTTCCTCGCCGGGAGTAGGCACAGGAACATAAGATCAGTTACAATGTTCCTTCATGGCACCGATGACGTCCCGTAGCGCGTGCGTCCTTTCTCCCGTGCCTCTCCTCATCCTTATCCTTTCCCTTCTCGCATCGGTCTCTTTCGTGCCGACAGTCGAAGCCGTCAATGCCGACTCGCCCGGCATACGCATGCTCGAAGAGATTCAAACCGTCATTACGGAACTCGCCGAACAGGCCAAGCCCTCCGTCGTCAACCTCTTCCCTATAACGACGGCGGGAAAACTCCGTGACGCCTCAGGAGAACGAATGCCCAACGCATCGGGTTCCGGTTCCGGTCTGATCGTGAATAGCGAGGGACTCATCGTCACCAACAACCATGTTATCGGCGATGCGACGGAGATCGAGGTTCGCTTCTCGGATAAAACCAAGCTCATTGCGCAGGTGATCGGCAAGGATCCGGATACGGACTTGGCGCTACTCAAAGTGCCCACCGATCGGCCGCTTCCCAGTGCGCCATTCGGCGATTCGTCCGGCGTCAAAGTCGGTCAATGGGTACTGGCGGTCGGAAACCCCTTCGGCTTGGACCGCACCGTGACCCTCGGCGTCGTCAGCGGCATCGGTCGGGAAAACATGAATCTCTCACGGTACGAAAACTTCATTCAGACCGATGCCTCCATCAATCCAGGCAACTCCGGAGGGCCGTTATTCAACCTTCGTGGCGAAGTGATCGGCATCAATACGGCCATCATCAATTTTGCCCAGGGCATTGGATTCGCGATTCCGTCGAACATGGCCAAGCATGTCATTGAACAGCTGTTGGCGAAAGGAAAAGTCATCCGCGGATGGCTTGGCGTCGGTATTCAACCCCTGACGGCGGACCTCGCGAAGAAATTCGGCGTCTCCGAGGGCGAAGGGGTCTTGGTCAATGAAGTCTTCGAGAAAGATCCTGCCGCCGAGGCCGGCATACGACCGGGTGATGTCATCGTCCGGATCGATGGGATCATCGTCGATTCACCCAACAAGCTCTCTCGATTGATCGGGACACTGACTCCTGGTGCCAGCGCCAAGATCGACGTGATCCGGGATCTGAAGCACCTCACACTCGCCATTCTCCTCACCGAACGCCGCGACACAGCAGCCGTGCCCACGGCTCCCCACGCCCGCGTGGAGATCAATCTTGGAGTGGAGGTTCAGGAATTGACGCCCAGCCTCGCTGAAAGGTTCAAACTTCGTGAAGCCAAAGGGGTTGTGATTATGCGAGTTGAGCCGAACAGCTTGGCCCATGCCGAAGGGCTGCGCGAGGGCGACCTGATCAAAGAGGTGAACCGTGCTGAAACCTCTTCGCTCGCTGACTATACTGCAGCTATTTCCCGATCGAGACGTGGTGACACAATCTTGCTGCGCGTCCTTCGAGAAACCCGCGCATTCTATGTCGTGTTGAAGACCTCCGACTAATTCACGATGGTCCATCCCCTCGAAGAACCCACTCCGAACGTATCAAAGAGCTCAGCGTGCAACTGACCGTTGAGAACTCAACCCACATGGCACAACGTACTTCGTGGTTGTGCACACAGCACAAACATGAACACTGCAACAGTTGGCCGAGACGCTTCACGTCTCACGCGTTACGAATGACAGGCTAGTGTTCCGCGTGTGACGCAACGGCCTGTCCTTCAGCTTTTCGCTTCTCCAGAATCTTTCCGACGAGCTCCCGTGGGACTTCGTCGTACTGCGCAAATTCCATCGCATAACTCCCTCGGCCGGCGGTCAGGGCATTCAACGCAGTGGCGTACCTGAGTAATTCCGCCAGCGGCACCAGCGCCTTGATCTGCTCCACATGATCCTGCGCATTCACGGAGAGGATTCGTCCCCGGCGGGCATTCAAGTCCCCCATCACAGCCCCAACCGCCTCAGTCGGCGTGTCGATCTCGACTGTCATCACTGGCTCCAGCAACACGGGATGCGCGCTCTCCACGGCTTTTCTGAATGCCATCGAGCCTGCGATCTTGAACGACATTTCCGAAGAATCGACCACATGGTAGGACCCATCATAGACGGCAACCTGAAGATCGACCACCGGACAGCCGCTCAATGGTCCCTCGTGCATGGCGTCATGCACACCCTTTTCAACCGCCGGAATGAAATTCCGAGGAATGGCCCCTCCGACGACTCGATTCTCGAAGGCAAATCCCTGTCCCCGCGACAAGGGCGCCACCTCAAGCCAACAATCGCCGTACTGCCCGTGTCCCCCCGTTTGTTTTTTGTACTTCCCCTGTGCCTGTGACTTGGTCTTGATGGTTTCTCGATAGGGAATCTTTGGCGTATGGAGGATGACGTCAACTCCAAATTTTCGATGGAGCTTTTCCAGCGCAAGGTCGATATGGAATTGCCCCATTCCGCTGAGCACCATTTCTTTTGTTTCGTCGTTTCGAGAAAATTCCAGCGTCGGATCTTCTTCAATCAGCTTGTGCAGTCCGAGACTGACCTTATCGATATCCGCCTTCGACTTGGCCTCGATCGCATAAGACAGAATCGGCTTCGATAGACCAAGACCTGGATAGCAGAGCGAATTTCCCTCGTGCAATAACGTATCGCCGGTGTGGGTGTCCTTGAGTTTAGCCATCGCCACGATGTCTCCCGCTTTGGCTGAATCGACCTGCACATGCCGTTTCCCCAAGACTCGGTAGAAATGGCCAAGTTTCTCCCGCACATGCTGTGAGGCATTGAGCACCGTCGAGTCAGCATGGACGCTGCCCGACACCACACGGCAATAGGACAATCGACCGACAAATGGGTCGATGATCGTCTTAAAGACATAGGCAGAAAATGGTTCCTCGACGGTCCCCTTCCGCTCACACCTGTCATGGGTCTCCGGCTGGATGCCGGACCAGGGATGGGCCAGACCACGCTCAAACGGCGATGGAAAAAGGCTGACCATGGCATCGAGCAGAGACCACACCCCCACATTCTGCGTGGCCGATCCGGCATAGACTGGAAGGAATTGCCTCATGACAATATCTCGACGCAGTCCTTCCAAGAGAGCTGCGTCACTCAGATCGCCCTCCGCCAGATAGGCCTCCAGCAGTGTCTCTCCACTTTCTGCTACAGCCTCCACGAGCTGGGTCCTGGCTCGGCTCAAGCTCTCCGCAAGCTGCGTTGGAACCGGAAGGAGTTCGGCTTTCGCCGAGCTCGGTCCGGATCGCACGAACTGTTTGAGCCGCACATCAACCACACCATCCAATGTCCCTCCGGCCTTGACCGGCACCGTCAGGGGAATCGGCATACAGTCGAGTTGATTGCGACACATTTCAAGGGTGCGCTCAAAGGACGCGCCATCCTTGTCAAGTCCATTCAGGAACAGCAGGCAAGGAAGTTCTAAGTCTTTGATCCTTGCCCATAGGCGAGCGAGTTCTGTACGCACTCCGATTTGTTCGGTCATCACGAGCACGACGGCATCGACGGCACGAAGCGCAGCCATAGATTCACCAAGCAACGCCAATGCGCCCGGGGTATCGATCAAGGTGAGCTGGGTATGACTCCACGAAAACTGGAGCAGGCTGGCGCTGGTTGACGTACGATGACGGAGTGCTTCAGGCTCAAAATCAGAAACGGTCGTTCCCTGCATGACGGAGCCAAGTACCGGACTCGCGCCTCCCATGTACAACAAGGCCTCGCAGAGAGACGTTTTTCCTGCACCTGCACTGGATACGATCGCTACATTCCTGACGGACTCTATACAGGTCGTTTCCATGTTCGGTCCTCCTTGTGCCGCGATGATGTGTTACGCCATGTTCCTCCTCACTGTTCTACCGTACTCCGGCTCATCAGCATTCCAAGAGTGTCATTCCGCACCTACTGTTCCGTCAACCACCCTTCATCTGCAAAACTTACATAGCGACCATCCCCGAGGATAATATGGTCGACCACACGGATCCCCAACAGCCGTCCAGCTTCGACAAGACGGCTTGTCAGGTGCCGATCCTCTCCACTCGGTGTGGGATCTCCACTGGGGTGATTATGAAGAAGAATTACAGCCGCCGCCGACTCACGGACTGCCAGGGCAAACACCTCACGCGGATGCACGATGCTGAGTGTGAGGCTTCCTTCGGACACGGTCACCTCTCTGATGACGACGTTCTTAGCATCAAGCAGGACGACCTTAAACAGTTCGTGCTTCACCTCGCGCAATAACGGGTGAAAGTGCTTGTAGAGATCCGCACTCGATGAGATGCGCGTCCCGGTTGAAAGTGGAGCGGCGAGTGACCGTCTCCCCAGTGCCAAGGCGGCTTTGAGCTGAGCCGCCTTGGCAGGGCCGATTCCAGGGATGGTGCAGAGTTCGTCCGTCCCACAGGCCGCGAGTCCTCCCAACCCACCCATCCGTTCAAGAAGTTCCAGTGCAACCTGGACGGCGGATGCATCGCGACGGCCGGTTCTCAGCAGAATCGCCAACAGATTGGCATCGGACAGGGCTTCGGGCCCCTTGGTAAGGAGACGCTCCCGAGGTCGCTCGCCTTGGGGCCAGAGCGCAATGCCCTTTCCGCGCCCTTTTCCTGCCATGACAGCCCTCGTGATGGACAAAAAATTGACGAGCCGGACTCTTTTGTACCGTCAATTTCCTGAAAATACCCGATTCCAGTCAATTACGTAAATCGTAAGTTATTGAAAACGCACGGAATGACAATTTGGTGCAGCTCTTGCTTAAATTCGCCGTCAGCTGTGAACGTAACCACCCTGGGAGGACTCAATGGAATGTCCGAAATGTAAGGGAATGATGATGCTGGAGCGGTTCTCGGACTTCTTTCTCGTGTTTTATGCATGGAAATGCATCAACTGCGGCGCCATTATCGACCGAACCATTTCCAATAATCGCCGAAAGAGTCTGGCTGCTCGCGAGTCTCAGACCGTCGGAACGCGCTAACACGATCGACCATTCGGGCTCGCCTTACGAGCCCGCAGGGCCCCTGTGACAACAGCCCCCGATGATCACAGGCGTTCCTTCACATCGCGCACGGGCGGGACCATTATAGCCTTCCCACAAAAGACGGTCAAAGCTCGACGTGCACCTCCCCTGTAGGTCGAACGAGCACTCCTCGACCGTTATCCGTTTCGCCGTCAACACCACGACTCCCATCCTCAGTTTCTTGACCCCTGTAAAAACGCTATGTTAGAGTTAATCGTAGTAGGATTGATGTGGTGCTGTGCGGAATGCGTGTGATTGCAGGGACCTACCGCGGAAGACGCCTCTATGGGCCACGGACACAGACACTTCGCCCAACCGCTGATCGAGTTCGAGAAGCGTTGTTTTCCATTCTTGGGAATCGGCTGCCGCACAGTCGCTTCTTAGACCTCTATGCAGGAACCGGCGCGGTCGGAATCGAGGCTCTCAGCCGTGGCGCAGACCATGTCACCGCCGTCGAGTCGGACAGGGACGCCGTGAACCTTCTCCAACGAAATCAACGCCTGTGCCAGATCGGGTCAGAGTTGACCGTCCGACCTTACACCGTCGAGCAGTTTGTTCAGCGCCCGGACCACTGGAATGGCCCCTATGATGTGATCTTCGCCGATCCGCCCTACGCAGAGACGGCAAGACTGTCCTCGTTCTTGACTGAATCCATGGCTCAGTCACTCTTTGCAACGGATGCCTGGCTGATCGTCGAACATGGGGGAAAGACCGCAGCGCCCACGGCGCTCGGTCCCACCACCCTACGCCGACAGTATTGCTATGGCGACACCACCCTATCACTCTACTGCTGTCCCGATCTTCACACGACATGAAAACTGGCATTTACCCCGGCACATTTGACCCAATCACCCACGGGCACACCGACATCATCACTCGTAGCCTTCGCATGTTTGATCGAGTGGTTGTGGCCGTGGCGCCGAATCCATCCAAGCATCCGTTGTTCAATGTCACCGAGCGCGTCGAGATGGTACGACTCGTCATGAAGGACCTACCGCAAATCGAAGTCACACAATTCGAGGGCTTGTTGGTCGACTACGTCGAGCGGTCCGGGGCCAACGCCATTATTCGCGGCTTGCGGGCGATTTCAGACTTTGAACATGAATTTCAGATGGCGCTGATCAATCGAAAATTGGCCAAAACGGTAGAGACGGTGTTCTTAATGCCCAGCGAAGAGTACTCGTACCTTTCGTCGACCATCATCAAAGAGGTGGCACGGCATGGAGGTGCATTGACCGAGTTTCTTCATCCTGAGGTCGCACGCCGTCTGAACGATCGTATCCGGAGTCTCAAATCATGAAACTTGCTGCCCGTGTCAGCCGTATCGCTCCCTCCCCTACGCTCGCCATGGCGGCCACCGCCAAGGCCATGGCCGCACAGGGGTTGGACATCATTGACTTTTCCACCGGAGAACCGGATTTCGACACACCGGAACCGGTCAAGGCCGCAGCCGAGGCAGCCATTCGTGCGGGATTTACCAAATACACCCCCTCCTCGGGCATTGACGAGTTGCGTGGCGCCATCGTCGAGAAGCTGCACACTGAACTCGGGGTCCGGTATGACAAGTCTCAAATTCTGGTGTCCTGCGGCGCGAAACATTCGCTGTATAACCTGGCGGAAGCGTTGCTCGAAGCAGGTGATGAGATCATCATTCCGACGCCCTATTGGGTCTCCTATTCGGATCAAGCCCTCTTGAACGATGCGACGCCGATCCTCATGCCGACCAGAGAGGATGAGGGCTATGCTGTTCGTCCGGCTGAACTCGAACGGCTCATTACGCCGAAGACAAAAGCCATTCTAGTCAACAGCCCCTGCAACCCGACCGGGGCCACCTATGATCGAACCACGTTGGAACAGATCGCGGCGGTGGCGGTTCGCCATGATCTCATCGTGATCTCCGACGAGATCTATGAAAAAGTCCTCTACGACGGAGCCACACACCTGAGCATCGCATCATTGGGACCGGAGATTGCGGCACGAACCGTGATTATCAACGGAGTCTCAAAGGCCTATGCCATGACCGGATGGCGAATCGGCTATGCGGCAGGTCCGAAAGAGCTCATTACGGCGATGGGCAATATCCAAAGCCAGAGCACCTCGAATCCTTGTTCAATCTCGCAGAAGGCGGCTGTCGCCGCGCTGCGCCTTGGCGAACCATTCACGCTCAAGATGGTCGAAGAGTTTTCCCGTCGGCGGAAGACGATCGTCGAGGGACTCAACAAGATTCCAGGTGTCACCTGTTCAATGCCTCGCGGCGCCTTCTATGCCTTCCCGAATATCAAGGGATTGTTGGGGAAACGAGGACCTTCAGGTATGATCAGGACTCCGAATGAGATGGCCAACTATCTCTTGAACGATGCGCACATTGCGGTGGTCCCTGGCGAACCATTTGGTAGTCAGGACCATCTGCGGCTGTCGTATGCTACCAGCATGACAAACATTACCAGAGGACTTGAACGACTTGGACAAGCCTTTGCCAAGCTGGTATAAGCCATACGCAACTTGCCAAATGGTACTGAGCACGGAGACATGATGGAGGAAGAACGCACCAATGCCGACGTATGAATATCAATGTGATAGTTGTCTGCATCGCTTTGAGGTGAAGCAGAGCATCAAGGATGACCCTCTCTCCGCTTGCGAGCGATGTGGGAAAGCGGTCAGACGCCTCATCTCGTCACCGGGAATCATGTTCAAGGGAAGTGGGTGGTATGTGACCGACTATTCGGACAAACTCAAACCACCTTCAGGTGGCGGAGGGGAAACGACACCGAAGAAGGCAGAGGAAAAGAAAGAGTCGGCCGCGCCGGCAGCTACGACGACAACCACACCAGCCTCTTCCCCAACGCCGGCGTCAGGCTCAACCGGTTCCACGACAACCACGTCCTCTTCATAACGATCGGCACAAGCTATCGCACTCCGATGGATCGTGGAGCGGGATGCTTACCTCCGGAAGATTTTGTCGCTCCCTTGGAAGCCGAGGTCGCAGGTGATTTCGAGGAACCTTTGTGGGTTGATGCTTTGGGACTCTTGGCCTTCACCGCTTTGATGCGTAACGCTTCTAACTGACTCTGCAACCCGCTGATGATGACGCCTTTCTCTCGATTGACTCGGCTCAGATCATCCATCTGTCCCTGGAGTTCCTGCTTCACTCGACTCAGATCAACGACTTGAGCCTGAAGCTGTGTTTTCTCCATGGTGAGCGTTTGGATTTCGGCGCGCAATTGTTCAATTTCCTCCTGCAGGGTGGGCGGCCAGTAGTCACATCCCACCAGGCTCATCGCCACTCCAACGCAGACGAATGCGCCGACCAACCGCCGCTGGTGATGCATCATGTCGGTATCCCCTTTCCTCATGAGTGTCTGTCGATCACAACTCGACGCGCAGGTTTCTCCACGACTTGGGATAAGGCTTCACATTGACGAGGAAACCACATTCTAACAGATCGGGGGAACAGCTACTGAAGGTGATTGACCCTGGCTATTCGGACCTAGGGGAAACGGAACGGATCTCCCTGATGCATGGGAACCGTCTCGCCGAATGGGCTGACGTTACAGGAGAGATGCTTGGAGAGACCTGAAACGAGCGCGCTACATTCTCAGTGCACGGTGAGCGATGTCGGTCCGGAAGTGGCAGCCTTCAAATGAAATCGTGTTCACGACTCGATAGGCCTCACGCTGGGCTTCGGATAACGTTCGCCCAAGACCGAGCACCCCGAGCACACGGCCCCCGGCGGTGACCACGTCCTTTCCTTGCTGCGCCGTGCCGGCGTGGAAGACAACGGAAGACGATAAGGCTGCAGCGGTCGTAGGGAGGCCAGTTATCACCCTCCCCTGCTGATACGAACCGGGATAGCCTCCGGAGGTCATCACGACACACACAGCCGCTTCTCGATGCCATTCAACTGCAAGTTGCTCAAGCCGATGGTCGACCACCGCCTCGATGACATCAAGCAGGTCCGTCTTTAGCAACGGCAGTACCACCTGCGTTTCGGGATCTCCCATCCGAGCATTGAATTCGAGTACATAGGGCACCCCATTCACCACCATCAATCCGGCATAGAGCACACCCTGGAACGGTGAACCAACACGGGCCATGGCATCCACCATCGGCTGCAATACTTCATGGAATACTTGATCTCTGAGTGCGGTAGTTCCAAGCGGTGCTGGACAGTAGGCTCCCATCCCTCCTGTGTTCAACCCCGAGTCCCCATCCCCCACCCGCTTGTGGTCTTGTGCCGGCGGCATTGGGACGATGGTCTTCCCGTCGGTAAAGGCCATAATCGTCAGTTCTTCGCCGTCCAGAAACTGTTCGATGAGAACCTGCTTGCCGGCCTGCCCAAAGACCGCGTTTTCCATGCAGTCTCGAATCGCCTGTCTCGCCTGCTCACGAGTCGTGGCAATGATCACGCCTTTCCCCTGAGCGAGGCCATCCGCCTTGATGACGACCGGGACTTCGTGCTGCTCGAGATAGGCCAAGGCTTCCGCAACCGTGTCAAAGCCCTTCGCTCGTGCGGTGCGAATCTTGGCCTGCGCCATCACATCCTTGGAAAAGATCTTGCTGGCCTCCACGCGAGCGGCATTCCGAGTCGGTCCAAAGATACGGAGCCGCGATTTTCGAAATTCGTCGACGATGCCCAGAGCCAACGGCGCCTCCGGTCCGACGACCGTCAGATCGATCTGTTCCTGAACCACGAAATCTTTCAGTGCGGCAATCTCGTCCGCTTTGATGGGGACACAGGTGGCCAAGGAGACAATACCCGCATTGCCTGGCGCACAATACAGCACCGGCTTGCGGGGGCTCTGCGCGAGCGTCCATACCATCGCGTGCTCGCGCCCTCCACTGCCAACAACAAGGACCTTCATACTATTTCCGTGCATAGAGACCGGTTACTGTGGAGGATGTTCAACATGAGTCGCGAAGGATAGCGCGGGGAAGAGAACGTTGCGGGTATTGCTCGTGTGAGAATGCTCAAACAGGTCACCCAACGAGGCCGCAGGGAGTGAGGGGCCCGAAGCGTACGAACGGGATGTACGTTGAGGGCCTCGATCGACTGAGACGACGTTGGAGACCTGTTTCAGCATGCGAACTAATGGCGGAAATGGCGCATACCGGTGAGGATCATCGCCATCCCATGTTCATCTGCCGCCTTGACGACTTCTGCATCGCGAATCGACCCACCAGGCTGGATCACGGCGGTAATTCCTACTTCAGCAGCCGCATCGAGGCCATCCCGGAATGGAAAGAACGCGTCCGACGCCATCACGCATCCTTTCACCGGCATTTGTGCTTTCATGGCGGCCAACTTGACGGAGTCCACACGGCTCATCTGACCAGCCCCAATCCCCACCGTCTGGCCTGGCTTCGCATAGATGATGGCATTCGACTTCACATGTTTGCACACCGTCCACGCAAAGGCGCAGGCGGCATACTCCTCGTCCGTCGGCTTCCGGATCGTCGGCACCGTCAGCGCCCGAAGATCCGTCAAGACTCCAAGATCACGATCCTGCACGATCAGCCCACCGACGAGCTTCTTGAGGTCAAAGCCTTCCTGCTTCACCTTGGTAAGCGGACCAACATCCAATAACCGCAGATCCTTCTTGCGCTTCAATTCAGCGAGGGCGTCGTCGGCAAACCCTGGTGCAATGACGACTTCAACAAATGTGGACGTAATTTCCTTCGCCGTGGCCAGATCGACGATACGGTTAAATGCCAGCACGCCTCCAAATGCCGAAACCGGATCGGTCTCGCGGGCCTTGACATAGGCCTCCACCGGTGTCGCTCCCAGGGCCACGCCACACGGATTGTTGTGTTTGATGATTGCGACAGCAGTGTCAGGATATTCCTTCACCAATTCCAGTGCGGAATTAGCATCCAAGAAGTTGTTATACGACATCGCCTTTCCATGCAGAATCTTTCCGCGCGACACCGACGGTTCATGGCTGTTGAGCTCACGGTAGAACGCACCCTGTTGGTGGGGGTTTTCACCATAACGAAGCGTTTCACCCAACTCATACTGCAGCGACAACACCTTGGGGAACTTCACCTCTCCACTCTTGGTCTGCTTTTCCAAGTAGCCGGCAATCAATCCGTCATACCGTGCCGTATGCTGAAAGACTTTCATCGCCAATTCACGACGGAGCGCCGGGGTCGCGGCATCCGCCTTCAGCGCATCCAGCACCCGTGCATAATCGGCGGGATCAACCACCACCAGCACATCGTCGTGATTCTTGGCGGCTGAACGCAACATAGAGGGCCCACCGATGTCGATATTCTCAATCGCGTCCTCGAAACGGCACTCAGGCTTGGCGATGGTGGATTCAAAGGGATACAGATTCACAACCACGACATCGATCGGACCGATTCCATGTTGCGTCATCTGTTCAACATGTGCCGGGAGGGAACGGCGCCCCAGTAAGCCGCCGTGGATCTTGGGGTGCAATGTTTTCACCCGACCATCAAGAATCTCCGGAGATCCAGTATAGGCCGCCACATCTGTGACCGTCACCCCGGCATCACGAAGCGCTTTTGCCGTTCCTCCGGTCGACAGGATTTGCGCCCCAAGCGCTTCCAGCCCCTTGGCCATCTCGACGACTCCGGTCTTGTCCGAAACACTGATCAACGCCCGCTTGATGCCGGCCATATGAACGCTCCTTACCGAATAGTGTGCACTGTGGAAGAGATCTGTCGACTATGAAAGGTGACGCAGAATAGCAAATGGGTAGGGTAAGTTCAAGGCAACAACGGGCGCATCGTTGCCGATGTCAAGAAATTGTCTTGCCATTCGGTGAACACAGATCGCGAAAGCAGCGGGACTCTCGCTATCTCCTCACACGACCTGTTTTGGTGTATCCAGGTTTGAGGCACGACAGCTCGCCCAACAAACGTGTCATTGACGTGGGTGCTCTCATTCAAGTAATGTCCTACCGTATGAATACACTATTGTATATGCAGTTCACATGCGTCCCCCCTAACTTCAACTACTCACTCTAGGAGGTGCCCTATGCTGGCTGGCCGATTGGTGAGACTGATCGAGAAAAACTCTGAAAAACTCGCGCGAGAGCTGAGCGAGAAAGTATGGAATTCTCCCCGCTGCAGCGATCTGCGAAAAGTCCCACCCGACGAACTACAAGCCCGCACACGGGAAATCTACCAAAACTTGAATAACTGGTTGATGGATATGACGGAGACGGAAATCGAGCGCCGCTACACGGAGCTCGGTGCGCGGCGCGCCACACAGGGTGTCGCCTACAGTCACTTCCTCTGGGCCATTACCGCGACCAGAGACCACATGACGGCCTTCGTCCAACGCGAAGGGTTTTCCGATACTCCCATGCAGCTACAGGGAGAGCTGGAGCTCATGCACATTCTCGCCCAGTTCTTCGATCGTGCGTTGTATTTCACCGCCATGGGATATGAACAGGAACGTACACGTATCGGCACAAACCTCCGGCGTCGCCGGGATGATCATCAGGCCGTGCACGCCTAGACCTGCGTCAGAGCATATCGTGTAAACGACCTCCCCGATGGGCTCACCGCACACAGGTGAGCCCCTTTTATTTCTCTGCGACAGGCTTCACTTGAAGCGACCTACCTGCCAGACAACCGATGACGTCCCGATAGATCGAGAACGAACCTCTCGCATCATCGGAAGCCGCGATCCTGTCGATCCTGCTTGGAGACCTTACCGCCGACTTACCGGTTTCTCCCCGGTTGTTCCACCCACCGTCACAACCAGCATGACGACAAGGAACGCCGCAGTCTTCCGAGACTAACCAAGACCAGCCGCAAGCAGAGCCCCTGCACCCTCCGCACCAAAGAGTGTGCATGGTCAAATTTCGCCCTAGTACAGGCCGCACCAATTGTGGTACGGTCAGACGTTGAACTCCAGGCATCACCTCTATCCACAGTGGGCATACCCTCGTGAAGCATGCAGAAATTCTCACGGGCAGCATGGCGTTGATCCTCCCACCTACGACTGAGGTCTTCCACAATCTCGTTCTTCTTCGCGGGAGACACAAGGCTCCTTTGCTTCCTAGCCGATTCCGAGATGGTTCGAATGGGTCGATTCGTTTTTTTGCTTCCCATCAAGACAGCAACCCTAACGCAGGTCTTCACCCCCATCATCACATAGCTGCTGTAAGGACTGATGAACTATGAGTACACTGGGCAGATGGCTGCAACCACCTCCAAAAGGTTCTTTAGAGCAACAATACCAAGAGCTCGTCAATCTGCTACGGACCAAGGAACGGGCCCTGGAGACGACGTCTCATGACCTGAAAGTAAAGACTGCGGCGATGCAGATCCTTGAACAAAAAATCATGGTATCGGAGACGCAGTTCAACTCAGCTCAACGAGAACTCATCTCTCGCGGCGAACAAATCAAGGCGCTCGACGCAGAATTAGCCCTCCGCTCGAAGCGAGTGGCCGATATCGAGACCGACGGGGCCGCCGCCCAACAACAGGTGGGCGAGCTGAAGTCAATCATTGCAGCCCAGACGGAAGAGCTTCGCGCCGCTCAGCAAGCTCGCGAGGTCCTGAAGGAAGAGATTCGTGTTCTGCGCGAACATGTTGCCCAGCTCAATGAGGGACTGGCCGACCGGGATCAAGTCCGAGTTCGCATGGAAAAGCTGGAGTCGGCGCAAGACCGCGTCCATCTGCTGGAAGTCGAACTGAGTGATCGTGAGGCGGCCCATCGCCGTAGGATTCAGCAGCTTGAACACCTCCTTTCAGAACGTGATCAGCGGATCGGTGAGTTTGATACGCGCGTCGCTGCCCAGATGGATGAGCTCCGTGGTGCGCAACAGGCGTGTCAGACCGCCGAACAGACGCGTGACGTCCTGAAGGAGGAAATCCGTGTCCTTCGTGAGCAAATCACCCAACTGAACGAAGGGCTCCCCGCCCGCGAGCGTCTTCGCGCCCAAGTCAAGGAGCTGGAGTCGATGCGAGGTCGCGTCCACCTGCTCGAAGTGGAACTGAGTGATCGAGAAGCCGCCCATCGCGGCACCATCCAGCAACTCGAACAAGCCCTCGCGGAACGCGATCAGCGAATCGGCGAGTTTGATACGCTTGCCGCCGCGCAAGCTGACGAAGTTCGAGATGCCCTGGAGACCAGTCGGACCGCCGAACAGACCCGCGAGGTCCTGAAGGAGGAGATCCGCGTCCTCCGCGGACAAATCGCCCAACTGAATGAAGGCCTGGCGGATCGAGACCGGCTGCGCGCCCAGGTCAAGAAGCTGGAGACAACCCAGGACCGCGTGCATCAGCTCGAAGTGGAACTGAGTGATCGAGAAGCCGCCCATCGCGGCACCATCCAGCAACTCGAACAAACCCTCGCGGAACGCGATCAGCGAATCGGGGAATTCGGTGCCCTTGCTGCGGTCCACCAGGACGAACTCCATGCCGCCCAACAGGTCTCTCACACGGCCGAGCAGACCCGCGAGGTCCTGAAGGAGGAGATCCGCGTCCTCCGTGAACAAATCGCCCAACTGAATGAAGGCCTGGCGGATCGAGACCGGCTGCGTGCTCAGGTTAAGAAGCTGGAAGCGGCGCAAGACCGTATCCACCTACTGGAAGTGGAACTGAGTGATCGAGAAGCCGCCCATCGCGGCACCATCCAGCAACTCGAACAAGCCCTCGCGGAACGCGATCAGCGAATCGGGGAGTTTGATACGCTTGCCGCCGCGCAAGCTGACGAAGTTCGAGATGCCCTGGAGACCAGTCGGACCGCCGAGCAGGGCCGCGACGTCCTGAAGGAAGAAATCCGTGTCCTCCGTGAGCATATCGCCCAACTGAACGAAGGGCTCGCGCACCGAGACCGGCTGCGCGCCCAGGTCAAGAAGCTGGAGGCAACCCAAGATCGCGTCCATCAGCTCGAGGTGGAACTGAGTGATCGCGAGGCCGCCCATCGCGGCACCATCCAGCAACTCGAACAAGCCCTCGCGGAACGCGACCGCCGCATCGGGGAATTTGATGCACGCGTCACGGCTCAAGTGGATGAACTCCGTGGTGCGCAACAGGCGTGTCAGACTGCCGAGCAGGCCCGCGACGTCCTGAAGGAAGAAATCCGTGTCCTCCGCGAACAAGTCGCGCAACTGAACGAGAGCCTAGCCGACCGCGACCAGATTCGAGCCCGCATGGAGAAGCTGGAGTCCGCACAAGACCGCGTCCATCAGCTGGAGATCGAACTGAGTGATCGAGAAGCCGCCCATCGCGGCCTGCTCCAGCAGCTGGAGGAGGTCATCGCGGAACGAGACCGTCGTATCAGTGAGTTCGATTCGCTGGCGGCCGCGCAGGGCGACGAAGTCCGGGACGCCCTTGATGCTTGTCGGACCGCCGAGCAGACCCGCGACGTCCTGAAGGAGGAAATTCGCGTCCTCCGTGAACAGATTGCACAACTCAACGAGAGTCTGGCCCACCGTGAGCGACTCCGTGCCCGAGTGAAGAAGCTGGAGGAAACCGAAGACCGCGTGCATCAGCTGGAAGTCGAACTGAGTGATCGAGAGGCCGCCCATCGCAACACGATTCAGCAACTCGAACGGGCCTTGGCTGACCGCGACCATCGCATTGACGAGCTGGTACCGGCCGCCCATCTTCTACACGAGAAGGACGCCACGATCAAAGAATGGGAACGTACCCATGCGCGTGCAGTGCAGGACATCGAAGCCGAAACCGCAAAGCTTCAGGAATCCTGTGCGGTCCAGGACCAACTCCAGGCGCAACATCAACTCGACGAGCAACAGCTGCAGGAACGCGACGCCCAAATTACCAGCCTCCAACGCGAGCTCAAGGACCTGCAAGTAGAACGGCAGGCCCTCCGCAAGGAAGTGCAGAGCATTCCTGAAAAGGATGAGCAGATCGATCGCCTACAAAAACGACTCAAAGAACTGCGCGCAGCACTGAAGGCCATGCCCTCATCAGCCGCAGTTCCTGCGCAGCCGCATCGCCAGAAGGGAGCTGAGCCAAATTCCCCGCAGCTGAAAGCCGGTAAGCTTGTCGCCCCTCAGCGACAGAATGGGACTGGGCAACCTCCCCCAGTCGGACAACAGCCGAAAGGCGGTAAGCCCGTCCAGGCAGACGATCTGAAAAAGATCGATGGGATCGGGCCGGTCCTTGCCAACACACTCCAGAAGCTGGGCACCCGCACGTTTATCCAAATCGCGCGATGGAAACCGGAAGACATCGAGAAGATCGCCAAGAAGCTCGAGACTGATCCCGAGCGGATTAAGCGCGAAAACTGGGTCGCGGGAGCGAAGAAGCAACACTACGACAAGTACAAGGAACGGCTCTAACCCTCGCCGAGGACAAGGATGCCTGGCAGTGACTGTGGTACAGCGAGTTCTCTATGTTCTGCCAGCCAGATCGTTCGGTTCACGAACTGGTGGCCATGATTGACGGTTGGGTTGGGATGAGATTCGACTGAAATCATGCGTCTGCTTGAATTACCGCAAGAGCCTGGACGGAAGCTGGCCCTCACACAACACCTGATTCCCCCTGTTGTTGACGGGCTTGACTGAACACCCCTCACCTAGTACATAGTCGTGACATGTCGTACCGTCAAGACGCGCACTCCGGTGACCAGAACCAGTTACAACGAACCGAGTTCATGAGGCGTGCAAGGATTCTTGCCGGCGGGGTTGTTGCGCTGATGTTGCTCGGTGTCGTGTGCATCCCCCGACATCTCTCCTCACAGCCGCGGGCCGCCGCTCTCACCCCAGCTTCTCTCTATATCAGCTTCGAACAAAACAGTCTGATCCTTCGCGGCTCATTGCCCACTCAGCGGAGCAAGACCGCGATTCTTGAGCAAGCGCATGCCCTGTATGCCAAAAAGGGAATCCGCGTGACCGACCAGTTCACCGTTGATAGCCAGGTCGGCACCGCCGCATGGGTGGACACTATCCCACAGCTCCTGCCGATGTTGGGCTGGATGGTCGAACGGGGCTCCATTATCATTGATGGACATTCACTGGTTGTGACCGGTCAAGTCACGAGTCCTCGCGAAAAAGCCGACGTCCTCCAGGTGATGGCTCCGGCAGTGCGAGCGGGGTTAAAAATTGAGGACCGCGTCATGGTCGCACAGGCGACCGCTTCGTCTCCTGCTTCCGTGTCGCTCTCAGCCCTCCAGTTGTCACTCAATCAGGTCTTAGCAAAATCCTCGATCGAGTTTGAACCGGACAGCGCCACGATCACGGCCAAAGGTCATGCGGTCCTGGATCACATTGTCGTCCTCCTTCGAAAGGTTCCGACCGCACCCATTGAAATAGCCAGCCATACCGATATCGGTGGGGCGGCAGAACATAACTTACAGTTAAGCCGGCATCGCGCCGATGCCGTTAAGCAATACTTGACCGGCCAAGGACTTACCAACCCGTTTACCACCATCGGCTACGGATCGACTCGCCCTCTGTCAAACAAAAAATATCAGCCCGGTCTCCCGCAGAATCAACGGATCGAGTTGCTCATGATAAGGACCACGTGATTTATGATGACGCTGATTAGTCAAATGGTCGGATGCCTCCTCATTGCGGCAGGAATCGGGTTCGTGGTCGGCTGGTGGATGCGCCAACGCCCCAAACACTCACCGGAGCATCCCACGCATGACCTCGCGGGTCTGGTACGGACCAAGGAACAGGCCTTGGATGCCATGGCGCATGATTTGAAAGTCAAAACCTCGGCCGTGCAGATTCTTGAACAAAAGGTCATGTCGTCCGAGACACTGCATTCCTCAGTACAACGTGAGCTGATTGCACGCAATGAACGGCTCAAAGCCCTCGAAGCGGAACTCACCACCCGATCCAAACAACTGACGACCTCGGAAGGAGAAGGAGCCGCAGCTCGCCGGCGCATGAGTGAAATGGAATCGATCCTTGCAGCTCAGACACATGAACTAAGAGGGGCTCAACAGACCTGTCGAAACGCCGAGCAAGCTCGGGACGTCATGGAACGAGAAGTGGGAGTCCTGCGCGAGCACATTGCACAGCTGAACGAGGGCTTGGCTGACCGCGATCGGCTGCGCACTCAAGTGAAGCAACTCGAGACGGCCCAAGACCGCATCCACCAACTCGAGATCGAACTCAGCGATCGCGAAGCCGCCCATCGCACCACCATCCAACAACTCGAACGTGCTCTCGCCGAGCGCGATCAACGGATTGGGGAATTCGATAGCCGCGCCGCAACCCAGGCCGAGGACCTGCGTACCGCTCTGCACACCTCTCAGAGCGCCGAGCAAGCCCGCGAGGTCCTCAAAGAAGAGATCCGAGTCCTGCGTGACCATATCGCGCAACTCAACGAAGGCTTGGCTGACCGCGATCGGCTGCGCACTCAAGTGAAGCAACTCGAGACGGCCCAAGACCGCATCCACCAACTCGAGATCGAACTCAGCGATCGCGAAGCCGCCCATCGCACCACCATCCAACAAC